>SXGS01702868.1_pt1 | contig 27511 bp, 26 predicted proteins | sample 3174681 | NCBI WGS metagenome assembly SXGS01 (sample SAMN11356861, study PRJNA531348) | freshwater metagenome | isolation source: freshwater sample F1-80 | place: China: Fuxian Lake, Yuxi | collected 2017-12-25 | reverse complement strand
GGACTGGTGGGCGGCGTCGAGGACACCAGTCTGGCCGACTTCGAGCGACTGATGAAAGTGAACGTCACCGGCTCGTTTCTGGTGACGCGCGCGGCGATGCCGCTGCTGCTGGCCAGCGCGGGCCGGATCGTCAACATCGGCTCGGTGGCTGGCTTGGTCGGCGTGAAGAAACGCTACGCCTACTGCGCGACCAAGGGCGCGGTGGTGGCGATGACGCGGCAGCTCGCGCTCGACTATCCGACTCAGATCCGAGTGAACTGCATCTGCCCCGGCACCGTGGATTCGCCGTTCGTCGAAGGCTACCTCGAGAAGTACCACAAGCACGAAAAGGAAAAGGTGCGAGCCGAACTCAACCAGCGCCAGCCGATCGGCAGGCTAGGCAAGCCCGAGGAGATCGCCTACATGGCGCTCTACCTGTCGTCGGACGAAGCGGCCTTCGCCAACGGCGGAGTGCATACGATCGACGGCGGCTGGACAGCGGCCTGACGGCATGCCCGATCAAGCCAAGCCCTCCCAACGCGTGCCGCTCGACCGGCTCCGCGAGCAGGTTCGCGGAGAACTGCTTCCCGCCGCCCCGAACTTCACCTACTTCCGCGCCGGCCAGCCCCTGGCCGAAGAGGATGTCCGCGACTACCTCGAGGAACCGATCGCCGCTCTGCCTCCGGCCGTGGCCTCCCATCTGCCGCCCGTGGCGCTGCTGTTCGTGCCTTTCCTCGAGAAGAACGGCCATGACGCGGTGGTGACCTACGACGCTCCGCCGGAGGACAAGTCGGTGCTCGCGTCGCTCTATCGCGACAAGACTGGAGCCGTCCTCACCTATGCGATCGACGACATGGAGGTCGCCGGCTACCACTACGAGTTCTACCGGCACGTGGCGGAACTGCTGTTCGACGCCGCCGGAAAGGCGCCGCGGATGGACGAGTATCCCGAACTGCTGAAGGAAGAACTGAAGTCCCGCATGCACGGCGAGGTGGACGACGCGGCGTGGCAACGCAAACAGGAGCTGCTTCAGAGGAGTTCCGCCGCGGCGGTCAAGAAGGATAGCAAGCTGTTCCGCGACTACGCCAAGCAGTCGTTCATCGACACTATGACGCTCTACTTGCACGGCATCTGTTGCGATATCGACGTGGAGCCGGGACCGCGGCAACTGCCGAGTCCCAAGCTCCGCCGCCGGCTGAAACTGTTGCGCGAGATCTTTCCACCTCCGAAGGGTTACGCCGTGTTTCCGGAGGAGCTCGACCAGATCGAGGCGGAGGAGGCACGAGGCCAACGGCCGTCGTGACCGCGTTGGTTTCCACCTCCGAGTACCTCGGACACACCTTCCATCCGGATTGCGAGTACTTGGAAGGGCGGATTCTGGAGCGCAACGCGGGAGAGATCGCGCACAGCGACGCACAGGGCCGCGCGTACGCCTATGTACTGGCCCGTCATCCCGGCTACTGGGCGGGTGTCGAGGTTCGCGTCCAGGTGCGGGCCAACAGGTTCCGGATACCGGATGTGTCCATCGTTCGCGGAGGCAAGCCCTCCGGACGCATCATCGCCGTACCGCCGGAGGTGGCCGTCGAGGTCCTCTCCCCGGACGATCGCGCGAACGAGGTTCAAGAGAAGATCGACGACTACCTTTCGTTCGGAATCCCCTGCGTCTGGGTGATCGATCCGGAAACGCAACGCGGGTGGATCCACACGGTCGAGGGCTCGCGTGAGCCGAAAGACGGCGTCTTGCGCAATCCGGCCGGCGATCTGACGGTTCCGCTCGCGGCGATCTTCACTTGACCGCTGGACTTCCACCCCCGCCAGGCGTATCATTAAACCGGTTCTCCTCCGATCCCGTCTTCATTCTTCAAAATCCACGGGAGGTGGACCATGTTCGACAGCATTGACGACCAAGTTCGCAAGGACGCGAAGTCTTCATCTTCGACTCGCGAACGAGTAATGGTTTGGCTGGGGGTCGCGGTCCTCAGCGTACTTCTTTTCGGTGGCTTATACCTGAGCGTCCGGGCCGCGTAACTTCGGGATCGGTCAGATCACGTCGGCGAAGGAGCGCCGTAGCCTCCAGAAGGCCGCATGCCCGGCAACGCACACCACCACCGCGCCGATCCATAGCGCGGCGAGCGTGTCCACCGCGGGCGCGCGGCCTTCCAGCAGGATGTCGCGGTAGCTCTTCACCAGGGCAAACACCGGACTCTTGGCAAGCACCGGAAGCGCCCACGCCGGAACCTGCGACTCCGGGTAGCAGATCGGCGTCAGGAAAAATCCGAGCGTCAGAAGGAAGCCGATCATCTGCCCCAGGTCGCGCAGATACACGCCCACGGCGGCCAGGAACCAGCAACATCCGAGCGTCAACAGCAGTTGCGGCACGGCCAGCGCCGGCAGCCACAGGGCCGTGACCGGCGGAGCTCCGCGCGTGGCCGCCAACAGGATGAAGAATACGATCAGCGCGAAAAGCTCGGTCACCAGACCGGTGAACACCAGGTTGGCGGGCAGCGTCTCCAGCGGAAACACCAGCTTCTTCACGAAATTGCGGTTCTCGAAGATCACCGACGGCGCGCGTCCCACCGCTTCGGCGAACGGCAGCCAGGGCAGCATCCCCGCCAGGAAATAGAGAACGAAGCCCGCCCGGCTGGGGTCGTTGCCGAAGCGCGCTTCCATCACGATCCCGAACACGAAGAAGTGGACCAGCATCAGCAGCAGCGGATGCAGGATGGTCCACGCGGCGTCACCGAACGATCCGCGGTAGCGCGCGGAGATCTCCCGCCGCACCAACGACGCGATCAGTCTCCGGTTTCCCCACAGCGCGGACACCGGTTGCACCACCAGGGAGCGAAGTTTGGCGGGCAGGTCCCGCCGGCGCAGTTGGCCCGCCGTGGTCACCGAGATCCGTTGGACGGAAGCCTCGCCGCCGTGGACGGAAGCCTCCACCAGGAGGAACGGCCAGCCGAGCGAGTGAAACCAGCCGTCCGAGGCGGAGTGGGGCGACACGTAGATCCAGTAGGCGCCCTCCTCCGCCGGCAGTTCCACCGCGATCGCGGTGTTCGTTCGCGCTCCGGGTTCGATGGGGCCCGGCAGATCGCGCCATTCGCCTTCGGAAAGAAAGACGCCGGTTTCCGGATCGTACAATTGCGAGCCGAGGCACAAGTCCGCTCCCGCCAGCCAGGCGCCGTCCGAGCGATTCTCCAGCCCGAAATGGACGGTCAGCACGAGGCCGCTGGCGGTGGCTTCCGGGTTCGCATAGCCGGCGCTCATGTCAATCGTAGAGCCAGGCGGGAAAACGATGCCGCACCGGACCCGTCTTGCGGCCCACCGCGTAGATGCCGTCGCCACGCAGGTCGCGGGCGAGCGAATAGCGCTCGAGCAGATGATCCACCCAAAGCAGCTCCGGCTTGGGGATATCGCGGAACGGCCCCGTTTCGAGGTGCGTCACCGTGAATCCGGCGTCGTTCATCAGCAGGTAGATCTCGCGCGGCGTGTACTCGCGATTGTGGCGCGCGTCGGTGGAGGCGGACTCCGGCTTCAAATACGCGGGGAAAAAGCCGGGATGGTAGCCCTGCAGGATCGCGGCGATCGCGCGCAGTGAAGCGATGTTCGGCGTGGTGAGCACCAGGTGGCCGCCGCCCTTCAGCACGCGGTGGATTTCCGCCATCATGAACATCGGATCCGCGGGCAGGTGCTCGAGCAGCTCGCAACAGAGCACCGTGGTGAAGCGGCCGTCGTCGTAGGGGAAGCGGTCCTTCTCCGCGTCGAACAGATCCACCTCGCATTCGAAGGTCTCACCCAACGCCGACTCGCGGCTCTTGCGTTCCACCGTGCCGGCGGGACCGTAGTAGCAGCCGCGCACCTCGCCGTATCCGAGCCTGGTCTTCAACGAGGGCGTGATCTGCAGGTACGCTCCCATCTCGAGCACGCTGTCCTCCGGCCCGCCGGGCGGCGTCAAGTCGAGAGTACGTTGGAATCGCGTGAGGTGCGTTTCCACGTATTCCACCGCGTGCGGACCACCGCCCCACGACCGGACGTAATCCGCGGGCACGGTGATTTGCGCCGGCGGCGGGGAAGGCTCGACGGCCGCGGGAGGCGTCCATTCCTCGCCCCGTTCCACCGATCGCAGAAACGCCGTGTACATCGCGGCGGCGCGATCCCACGTACACTCCCGCTCCACCCACCGGCGGGCTCGTTCGCCCATCGCCCGCGAGAGGTCGCCGCGCTGCGCCAGCAATTGCAGATAATCGGCGATCAGCGCCTCTTCGCCCCGGCCGGGTGGAACCTTGAGGCAGATCTCGTCCGGGAACTCGGCGAACGCGCCCACATCGGAGACCACCACCGCCTTGCCGAGCCCGAACGCACGCAGCAGCGTGCCGGATGTTTCACCGACGGTGGGATACCGGAGGTTCAGCACCACGTCGCAGGCCGCCAGGTATCCGGTGAACTCGCCGATGTCGTCCACGCGGCCCAACACGCGGACGAATTCGCGCAGGCCGAGCGACCCGAGCAACTGCTCGATGGGAAGTTCGGGATGGGGCTCGCCGGCCAGGATCATGCGCGCGCGCGGCTCGTTGCGAACCACTCTCTGGAATGCGCGCATCGACTCGGCGATCCGCTTGTACGGCTTCAGGTGTCCGAAAACGCCCACCAGCGGAGTGCTCGCGTCCAGCCCCAGGCGCGCGCGATACGTCATGCGGGCGGCATCGGGCATCCACGCGCCGTGCGGAATACGCGCCGCCGGACCTGTGAATCCAGCGCGCCGGGCCGCGCCGATCACGAAATCGGAGTGGGCGATCAGGCCGCGCGCGGCCGACAAGACACGGCGCAGCATCGGGACGCCATCGTAGTCGGGGCCGGTTTCGAGCGCCCGTACGAGATGGCCGAAAGCGAGCGCGTCCGCGCCGCCGTCGAACTCGAGCTCGCGCAGGTAGGCGTCCCAGTCGCCGCGTTTGATCGTAAGCGCGGCGATCAGATGATGCAAGTTGGCCTCGTGCAGCACGACGACTCCCGGTTCGCGGAGCGCGCGCTCGTAAGCGTCGATGTGATCCGGGTTGTTGCCGATCTGGTAAAGCGGAATTCCGGACGGCGCGGCGGGGTTAATCTCCACCTCGGCGTGAGGGGCCAAAGCCTCGACCAGCGCGGCCGAATAGTCGGCGATGCCGCTCATGGCCGGCGGCATTGGCGAATACATCGATATCCGCATCTACCGCTGGAGCTCCATGGAGAACACGCCCATCGAAAACGGGACTCGGACGAGGACCGGAGTGCGGCCGGAGTCGCGCGCGAAGAAGAGGTCGAAGGTGAGGTCGGAAGCGGGACCCTTCAAAGTCGCGGTGATGTGGTCGGCCTCGATCCGCTCTTCGCCCACCTTCACTCGCTCCGCCCCGCGAAACTGGAGCTTCGCCTGATAAGCCGCGCCGAAGAACACCGTCTGGGGCGGCGGAATCCGGCCCGCTTCCAGTTCCTGGCGCAGATGATAGAGGAACGCCAGCGCGTCGCGCGCGCATCCGGTGAACGGCGTCTCCGACTTGCCGCCGCCTTTCAGCGTCTCCCGCACCACCACGCCTCTGCTTTTGTCGAAGACCGACTTTTCGACGGAGCGGCGGGCTCCGTGCGTGCTGTCCTTCTCGAACGCCGCCGAACAGAAGGCGTTCGAGACCCGCGACGTGAACGAGTCGCGAATGACGAAGCCCGGGATCGACGCATCGATCGCCAGCTTCAGGTCCCACTCGGCGCCAACGGAAGCAGCCGACAACGTCACTTCGCCCAGGCTCAGGCCCGTGGGCCAGTTCACGTTGTACTGGAGCTTTTCCTGCGCAGCCGCGGCGGCCGCCGCCAGGAGCAGGATCGCGCCAGCGCTAGCGATGCGTGGCAACGGCGTTCCGGCGCGAGGCCGCCGAGTGGCCCTCGACGACTTGATAGTAAACCTCCAGCGTCTTGCGAGCCGCGTCCCGCCATTGGAACGCAACCGCGCGCTGCAGCCCCTTGCGCTCCATGCGGGTGCGCAAATCCGAATCCAGCAGAACGTCCCGCATGGCCCGCATCATCTGCGCCGGCGAAGAGGGATCGAACGTGATCGCCGCGCCGTCGGCCACCTCCACGGTGGCGGTGATGCTCGAGCAGACCACCGCGCGGCCGCACGCCATTGCCTCCACGATCGGGATGCCGAAACCTTCGTAAAAGGAGGGGAACACGAACAGGTCGCAACCGGCGTAGAGCGCCAGCAGATCGTCGTCGTCGACGAAGCCGGTGAAGCGGATGCGCTCCGACACCGCGCTGCGCGCCGCCGCCTCTTTCACGCGGGACGCGTACCAGCTATCCTGCCCGGTGAGCACCAGCGTGTGACGCAGCTCCTGATGCGCCCGCACCAGTTGCTCGAACGCGGCGATCAGGCCGATCTGATTCTTGCGCGGCTGCAGGTCGCCCACCATCAGGATGTACGGAGCCGGAATCCCCATCTCCGCGCGAATCCTCGCCTGAGCCGATTCCCGGGGCAGCGGACGGTATAGCGGACTCACGCCGTTCGGCACCACGGTGATCCGGTCCGGGTCCAGCCCGTACACGCGTTGGATGCATTGCGCCGAGAACTCGCTGGGCGTCAGCACGCGCGCCGCCCGCTGGACAGTGCGCTGCACGGTGATCCGCAACTGCGCCACGCGTGCCGCTGGAAAATACTCGGGGCGTTCGAGGAAGCTGACGTCGTGCACGGTAGCCACCAGCGGACACGGGCAGTGGATCGGCGCTGTGTACTGCACGTGCAGCAAGTCGGCCCGGTCCCGATGCACCGCGTGGGTCAGGTCGATGCCCAGCCGCTTGAAGGGATTGGACGAGACGACACGGGTCTCGAACCGCGCCGGTACCATCGACCCGGCGCCGGGCTCGGAAACGTAGGCCACGAATCCGGAAGTCGTGTCGAGGGCCGCGAAGCCCGCTAGTAGATTCCGGACGTAGACTTCATTCCCCGTTAGGTTCCGCCCGAGGGCGTGTGCGTCTACGGCAAAGCGCATGAGGCGTCCTACCTAGTATATTCAAATCCCCAGCCTTTCCAGTGCTTTCCATCCGGCCTCCCAGGTAAAACGGCGTTTACAATGGGAACGGCCCGCCTGGCCAATGCGCGCCGCGAGTTCCGGATCGCCCAGCAAACGGCCGATCGCGGCGCCGAATCGGGCAGCCCCATCCACCGCGATCAGGTGCTCGCCGTCCTGGTACGAAAGACCTTCGGCGCCCAGTACGGTGGATACCACGGGTGTCCCCGCCATCCACGCCTCGAGGATCTTCAGCCGTGTTCCGCTGCCGGAGAGGATGGGCGCGATGGCGACTCGCGACGCGGCGATCTCCGGGAGCGCGTCTTCCACCTCGCCGGTCAAACGAACCCGAGGCAGCGCCGCCACCAGGCCGCGGACGGCATCGGGGTTCCTACCCAGAAGCACCCATTCCAGCCCGGCGTGTTCGGCCGCCAGACGCGGCCACACGCCCCGCCCGAAGAACCGGACCGCCTCGATGTTCGGCTGATACTCCATGTTCCCCGCGAACACGATTTGATGGCGCGGGGCGGGGCGGACGATGTCGCGCAGGGGCACGGTGTTCGGGTAGACTTCGGCGCGGCGGGCGTAGGCCCGTACGCGGGCGCCATCCGGTTCCGAAGCCGTCAGCACCAAATCGAACAGGGGAAGGAGTTCGCGCTCGAGACGGCCCGCGGAGGAGGAAAACCGGCGGTGGATGGGACCGAGCGGCCCCGCCGTTTCCGCGTACCGGCCATGCAGAGCGGACTCGATGTTGTGGAGGTCGAGCACCAGCTTATCCACGCGAGGCCGGAGCGCGGCCGCATAGCCCGCGCACCAGAAATGCTCGACGACGCAGAGATCCCATCGGACGCCGGGGAGAGCGCCGGCGAGATCGAATCCAGCGAAGCGGTCCTCGAGCGGAGGAGCACCCCGGACCGCGCGGCCCAGGTTGCGGATCAGGCGGGCTGGCGCGGATTTCGAGTGCCGCGGCAACCGGATCAGCGCTGTGTCGTGGACCAGCCCCGCTGGAATCAAGGGGCGTGGATCGGGCGAGCCCACTTCCGCGAAGAAGATCGCGTCCAGCCGGTATCGCCGCGCCAGATACTCGAGCATCGCGGCCGTACGCAGGGATCCGCCGCCGCGTACCGGGTAAGGCGCCTCGGGGCAGACGATGAGCGCGCGCATGGGAAGCCGGCTCGCCTATCTCTTCCGTTGGCACGCCGGGCAGAAGTGGGTCCCGCGTTGAGCCAATACGATCCGGCGGACCGGCGATCCGCAAACGACGCACGGCTCACCCTCGCGGCCATAGACCCGGTGGAGCTTCTGGAACCCACCCTTCTCGCCCGCCGCGTCCACGTAGTCCGAGATCGAGGAGCCGCGGTGCTCGATCGCCTCCGTCAGCAATCGGACGATGGCCTCGCGCAGTTCCAACGCCCGCTCATTCGTCAAACGCCGCGCCCGGGCCTCCGGATGCAGACCGGCGCGAAACAGCGCCTCGTCGGCGGAGATATTGCCGATGCCGCGCAGGAAGCTCTGATCGAGCAGCAGCGGCTTCACCGCGCGATCGCGGGATCGCAGCCGCGCTACGAACTCCTCAGGGCCGGTTTCGAGCGGATCGGGGCCTAACGTATCCGGCTCCCCATCGAGCAGCGAAAGCGAGCCGAATTGGCGGATATCGTCGAAGCAAAGCCGTCCGCCATCCGATTCGATCACCGCGCGCGTGTAAGGGCCGGGCTCGGAGTTCCACAACAAGCTCCCCGTCATGCCGAGCTTCACCAGCACGTTGAGCCCATCCAGGGCGACGACGATCTGTTTGCCGTACCGGCGCACGTCCGCCACGGTTCGCCCCACCAACCTCTCCGGCGAGTCGCGCGACACGCGCCGCGAGAGGAACTCCGCCGACGCGATGCGCCGCCCGGTCAAAGGCGTCCGCAGCGACCGGACGATCGTCTCCGCCTCGGGCAGTTCCGGCACGCGTCAGCCGATGTCCACGAGTACGTCGCCGCCGTCGATGGCGACGGGAAACTTTCGCTGCACGATTTTCGGGTTGTAGTCGTGTTGGCCGGTCACGCAGTCGAACTCCCAGGCGTGCCAGGGACACACCACCATTGTGCCGTGGAGCGCGCCCTGCGCCAGCGGTCCTTCGCGGTGGGGGCACAATCCGTCGATCGCGTGGAGCCTACCCTCGACATTGCAAACGGCGATCCGGACGCCGTCCAGCGTGACATCCAACATGGAGCCAGGCGGCACATCGGCTAGGGCTCCGGCTCTCTGGAAAGCCATACTAAAATAGGCTACCATGCACCTCCGGCCCACCCGCCGCGCTCTGTTCGCCGGTTTAGCCGCTGTTACGGCCTGCCAAAAATCGCCCGCGAAGACGATCGGAGTCGTGCCCAAAGGCGCCAATCACATCTTCTGGAAGACCGTTCACGCGGGCGCGGTGAAGGCCGCGCGGGAAGCCGGCTACGAGGTGGAATGGAAGGCGCCCACGCTCGAGATCGATACGGCGCGGCAGATCGAAATCGTCGAGTCCATGGTCAATCGCAAGCTGGCCGGCATCGCCCTGGCGCCGGTGGACAAGAAGGCGCTCGTCGCCGTGGTGGAGCGGGCCGGCGCGCAAGGCATCCCGGTCGCGATCTTCGATTCCGGCATCGACACCAAAAAGAAGCTCTGCTACGTGGCCACGAACAACGAAGAGGGCGGCAGACTGGCGGCGCGGCGCGTGGGCGAATTGCTCGGGGGAAAGGGCAAGGTGGCGGTGGTGGGATTCATGCCCGGCAGCGCCTCCACCATGGAGCGCGAATCCGGGTTCGAGTCCGAAATCAAGACGAAGTTCCCCGGCATCGAGATCGTGGGCATTCAATTCGGCATGGCGAGCCAGGCCAAGTCGATGACCGCGACCGAGAACTTTCTCAGCGCCCATCCCGATCTGGCGGCCGTGTTCGCCGACAACGAATCGTCCACGGCCGGCGCGGTGCAGGCGTTGAAGAGCCGGAACGCTAGGAAGGTGAAGCTGGCCGGATTCGACGCTTCCGATCATCTGGTGGCGGACATGCGCGAAGGCTGGATCGATTCGCTGGTGGTGCAGAACCCGTTCAAGATGGGCTATGAGTCGACGCGCGCGGTGGCTCGGCACGTTGCCGGCCAGGACGTCTCGCCCACTATCGATTCGGGCGTGCGCATCGTGCTGGCATCCGATCTCGACAAGCCGGACGTGAAGGAACTGCTCTTTCCCGACCTGAAGCCCTACCTCGGCTAGCTCTTTCGTTCGAGCAGAAACTCGCAGTCCTCGAGCCGGCTTTTGCCGCCGTCGTTCACCGTGAACTTGGCTCTCGTCACCTGGCCTTGCCGCACGCGTCCGCTCCAAAGCGACGCGCCGGCATAAACCCCGTCCTTGCGGAGCGCGTAGAAGTGGATGTCGAACTTGGCCAGCCGCTCCTGATCGCCGCCATAGTTGCGCGCGATCCGCTTCAGGCAGTCGAGCGCCGCTTCCTTCGGCGCCATGCCGTGCCGCATGTTCTCGACGATGGTGTGCGCCCCGGCGACTCGGATGTTCTCCTCGCCGCGGCCTGTCGAACCCGCCGCGCCGACGTCCTGGTCGACGTACAGGCCCGCGCCCACGATCGGGGAATCGCCCACGCGTCCCGGGATCTTCCAGGCCAAGCCGCTAGTGGTGGTGGTTCCGGACATCTCCCCCTTGGCGTTCAGCGTCAGACAGTTGATGGTGCCGGTGGGCGGATTCCGCGCCATGTCCCATGCCCACGCGAGCGTTTCCTCGGACGCGTGGGGGAACTGGTCGCGCAGCCAGGCGGCAGGCTTGGCTTTGGACGGCCCGTCGAGCCCGTCGGTCCAGTTGTTGTGGCCGCCACTATCGCGGTTCGACCGCTTCCACACCAGCCACGCCAAGCGCGATTTTTCGGTGAGCAGGTTCTCTTCGGGGAAGCCGTAAGCCTTCGCGAATTTCAGCGCGCCTTCGCCCACCAGCATGATGTGGTCGGTCTCTTCCATCACCAGCCGCGCCACCTTGGACGGATACTTGATGTTGCGGAGGCTCGCCACCGATCCGGCGCGCCGCGTGGGACCGTGCATGACGGACGCGTCCAACTCGACGACTCCCTCCTCGTTCGGCAGTCCGCCATAGCCGACCGAACTGTCCTCCGGATCCTCTTCGTTGATGTTGACGCCCGCGATCGCGGCGGTGAGCGTGTCCTCGCCTTTCTTCAGGAACTCCATCGCGCGCGTGCAGCAGCGAAGGCCGTTCGAGCTCGAAACGACGATGTTGCGCGGACCCGGTTGCGCCTGCGCGGCGAGAGCGGCGCTGCCCAGCATCCACTGGCGGCGGTTGAACATGGGGCCCACTATAGCAGCCATTGACGCCGGACGGCGCTTCCGGCATGATCGAATGGACACCATGCCGCTTCCGGCGATTCTGCTTCTCGCGGCCATCCCACTGCTCGCCCAATCGAGACCGATGAGCGTGTGCGAAGCGCTGGCGCGGCTCGACAAATTGGAAGGCGCTACGGTGCGCATCCGGGGAGTTCTGGATACGGGCATGGAGCACTCCTACCTGGACGGCGCGGACTGCGGCCGCCGGCCCGATCCGGCGAAGCATCCTGGCATCTCGATCTCGCTGGCCGCCGCCGCGGAGGCAAAGCCCGAAGCGGATCCGTTCCGCGCGCTGTACGCGGCCGCGGCGGAGTCGCGCAAGAAGCGCCCGGCGGCTTCGTCGCACCGTCTCCTGGTCACGTTCGTGGGAGTGCTCCGGACCAAATTGCCGCCCGGCAGGGATGACAGCGGTTGGTTCGGGAAATATGGTGGAGGCTACGCGGCGTGGCTGCGGGCCGAGTCCGCCGCGGATATCCGGCTGTTACTTGCACCACGGGCCGCTGGCGCTAGCGGACGTGAATGACCACGCGTTGTTCCCGCGTGCTCTGCTCGCCAACTGTCCCGGCGCTCCCCGGGCGTAGACGACCTCCGCGGGCCCTCCTCCAATAGTGGCCGTGACGGCGGCGGTGGTGTCGATGGGTGCGGTGGAACTGAATACGTCGCCGGGGAACCCTGTTCCGAACAGCTCGATCACCGATCCGGCGGGCGCGGGGTTGTTCTCGCCGTGACGCGATCCATCTTCGTTGACTGCCGGCACAACCGCCGAACGCCCGGCTTCCCGGGGGAACAGTCCCGGCGCGGCGGCGAGCGATGCCACGGGAACGGGGTGGATCAGTTATAGTCCCTGCCACGAATAGTAGAGCAGATACGATCCGGTGGCGGACACCACGCTGGGCGCCTGCACCGTTACCCGCGAGTCGTCCGAGTACACCACCGGCATCGCCGTGCCCGTGAGAGTCGCGTTCGGATTCGCGCCGGAGAAGTTGCCGAGCAGCAGCGCGGAATACGGGGATTCGCTGGCTCGGGTAGAGCGTCAATCGCGGCCGGGGCGGAGATGCTCCAGCAGCTCCAAAACGGGGCGCCGCTCGATGCGCTCGGAATCGTCGCGCAGGTAGACGGGATAGTAGGGGTCGGGTTCCGCCAGGCGCTTCTCCCAGCGCCGCCAGAACGTATGCCGTTCGCCCGGTAGCGTGCCGCGGCGCCTCGACTGGGCCTCATCATGCCGCAACAGCGCCCCCGGCTCGAACACGATGCGATAGCCGGCGTCGCCCGCCCGCAGACAAAAATCGACGTCGTTGTAGTTGACCGGAAACTCGGCGGAGAAGCCGCCCAGGCGGTCGAACACGTCGCGCCGGAACGCCATGCACGCGCCAGTCACCGCCGACACGTTGCGCGTCATCCCAGTGAACGGCCAATCCGGCGTCTGGAACTGCGCGCGCCCCGGATGCCCGCAGCCTTCCATCATTCCCAGCGCGATCCCCACGTGCTGCATGCTGCCGTTCGGGTACAACAGCTTGCCGCCGGCGATACCGACGGACGGGCGAGAGAGATGGTCCACCAGACGGCGCATCCAGTTGGGGTCGATCACGGCTATATCGTCGTTCAACGCAATGACGATCTCGCCGTTCGCGTGGCGCGCACCCAGGTTGTTCATCAGCGCCCAATGGAACGGCCCGTCGTATCGAACGCCCTTGTAGCGGCCAACAAGAGGCAGATCCAGATGATGCAGCACCACCACGACGTCCCAGTTCGGGTAGGTGGTGGTTTCGAGCGAAAGCAGACACTGGCGGAGCAGTTCTTCGCTCCGCGAGCAGATCACCACGGAGACCTTCGGCGTGGCGGTGAGCGGCGCGGGCGCGGGCCGCGGCGAGGGCGTACCCGCCTGCTTTGCGTGGAACAGGACGCGCGGAACGTGGCGCACGCGCACGCCGGAGCCGGCCAGCTTCAGCGCGATGGAGTCCGGATCGCGATCCGCGCCCGCCGTCAATTCCAGAACGCGCCGCGACACCAGCAGTGCGCCGCCGGTGTAGGGACATGCGTGCAGCAGCTCCGGCGACCATCCCGGCTTGAACACCGGATCCACGCGGTTGCCGGCGGCGTCCAGGCGGTCCTCGTCGCAGTAGGCGACATCCACGTCGTCGGCGCGCACCGCGTCGGCGAAGAAGTAAAGCGCGTAGGGCGACAGGCGGCCGCCGTTCGCGATCAGCACGTACTCGCCGTCGTCACGGGCGGGATAAACCTGCTCCTTCACTCCTTCGGCGTCGCCCTCCACGGAGATGCCAGGACGGATGAGCCATTCCTGCGAGTGATCCGCCAGCAGCGAATTCTCGAGCTCCACCAACTGCCGGTACCAGATGGGATCCGGCTCCGGCTCCGGCTTCTTCGATCCCAGGTAGCGCCAATGCTGGCCGGCGATCCACGAGCCCACTCCCCGCGCGGCGCGGAAGATGATGCTGTCCTCCACCCGCGACAGGCGTTCCTCGAGCAGCTTTACCTGCGTGACCAGCCGTTCGAACTCGCGGTCGCGTCTCATGCGCATGCCCTTTCGAAAGTTGCCCACGTTTCCCGCGCGCAACGGTCCCAGCGGAACTTCGCCATCGCGCGTTGGCGCCCCGCGGCGGCGATGCGCGCCCGTTCGGAAGGAGACGTGAGCAGCCGCAGCAATCCTCGCGCGATGTCCTCCACCGACCGCGGATCGGCGAGAAGCGCTCCTTCGCCCGCCACTTCCGGCAGCGAGGAAACGTCAGAGGTCAGCACCGGCACTCCGCTCGCCATCGCCTGCGCCACCGGAAATCCGAATCCTTCGTAGAGGGACGGATACGCGAACAACACGGCGCCGGCCGTGAGGACGGGAAGATCGTCGTGGCTCACGTAGCCGAGATAGCGCGCCGGTCCGCGTTTCAGCCGCTCCACGATCTCGGGCTTTTCCCAGCCGATCGGGCCCGCCACCACCAAGTCGAACTCGTCGCGCACGTCGCGTGGCAGCGATTCCCAGGCGTCCAAAAGTCGCGGCAGGTTCTTCCGGGGCTCCACCGTGCCCACGTTGAGGACGTACGGTTTGCCTTGGCCGGCTCCGTTGGAGCAGGCGGTGAAATAGCGCTCGTAGACGCCGTGATGGATCACGTCGATGCGCGCCGGATCCAGATTCAGCAGCCGCACCGCGTCGTTCCGCGTCGCCTCCGACACGGCGATCAACCGGTCCGCGCGGGCGATCACCTTCCGCGCGAAGTCCATGTCCGCTTCGACGTTGGCTTTGGTGTGGAACTCCGGCATGATCCACGACGTGAAGTCGTGCAGCGTGGTGGTGAGCCTGGCGTTGCGCGGAGGATTGCGAATGATGTTGGTGGCGTGGAACAGGTCCGCGTCGCGCATGAACAGATTCAGCAGCGGAAACGGCGAGCGATTGCTCAGCACCGCCAGACCGATCGCCGCCTTCGCGCTCCCATCCACGGCGGAATGCTCCAGATCCAGTTCGCCCAGCGAGCGGAACGGCGGGAAGGCCCGCACGTTGTCGCCAGCGTGTTCGCGCAGGTGGCGGTAGAGGTGGAACAGATAGGTTTTGACGCCCGCGCTGCGGATGAACAGCGGCGTGCAGTCGAGCACGGCGCGCATCAGCGGGCTCCGTTCCGCGCGGCGACCGTCAGTCCGCGGCGGGCTCCGGCCTCGTTGCGGTCGATCGCCAGCGCCTTGCGGAACTCCGCCGCCGCCTCGGTCCACTTGCCTTGGCCGCCGTAGACGTTGCCGCGATAAGTAAAGAGCGGCGCGTGGCCGGGGTCGATCCGTTCGGCTTCGGCTAGCGCCGCCAACGCCTGCTCCGCGCGCCCCTGCTTGCCGTGGACCATGCCGGTCAACGCCAGCACATGCGCGGACTTCTCGATGGCGGCGGCTTGCGACAGCTTGTCCAGCGCGCCCGCCGGATCGCCGCCGCTGTCGAGCGAAAGCGCCCAATTCACCAGCAATCGCACATCGGGCTTGTCGAGCGTGGCCGCCGCGGCGAACTCGCGATTCGCGTCGGCGAACCGCTGCTGTTGGTAGTAGGCATCGGCGAGTTGGAAGCGGGGGCGCCACTTGCGCGGCGACTTCTTCACCGTGTCTTCCCACAGCTCCGTTTCGCCGGACCACACTTTGGCGCGGTCGTGAGTCCACACCGACAGCGCCAGAAGGACCACGCCGCCGGCGCACGAAAGGGGAAATACGCCCCACGGAGCCCGCCGCATCAGACCGGCGGCGATCAGCGAGATCCCGAGGAACGGCAGATAGAGCCGCCGTTCGGCCACCAGATCCTTGATCGGGAAAAACGACGACGTCGGCGCGAGCAGAATCAGGAAAATCAGAAATCCCACGCTCGCCAGCGGCATCGAGCGGCGAAAGATCCACGCCGCCGCCGCCAACGCAACGATACCCGCCAAACCCGCCGCGGCGGCTGGATCGGCCAGGCTTTTTGAAATCGCGAAGTCGGGGTCCACGTTCAGATCCACCGGCAGGACGATCAGCTTGACATACCGCCAGAAGACGCGGCACTGCGTATAGAAGTAGTGCTGCCACGGGGTGCCCGCGTTGAAGCCGGCCGTGGTGGAGTAGCTGAGCCGCCAGAGCACGTATCCGGCGCCGAGCGCACCCGCCGCCGCCACCGGCGCGTGCAGCCTGGCGTTTCGCTTCAGCGCGGCCGTGCCCTCCAACGCGAAGTCCATCGCGATCAGCGCGGCGGGCAGTATCGCGGCGTTCTCCTTGGTGAGCACCGCCGCGGCGAACAGCGCAAGGATCGCGGCGGCGCGGCCCCAGCCGACACCCGCCTCCCGCCCGAGCACGAACACCAGGATCGCCGCGAAGCAGAAGAACGCGCTCAATCCGTCGGACCGGCCCGCGATGTAGGCGACCGCCTCCGTCTGCACGGGATGCACCAGGAACAGACCCGCCGCGATAGCGGAAACGACGCCCGCCGTGGGCCCCGCCAGGCGGCGCACGATCGCGAACACCAGCAGCGCCGAAAGCCAATGGAGCAGCACGTTGATCGAGTGGTAGCCAGTGGTGGAAGCGATGCCCGACTGCATCCAATTGAAGTAGTACGACACCATCAGCATGGGCCGCTGCCCACCGAACCAGACGCTGTACAGCGTGGATGCGTTGGGATCGTCGAACGGCAGGTAGAGGTCGTCCAACAGGAACGGTCCGCTCAGGGCGGGAGAGTAGATTTCGAACGCCAGCAGGAACGCCGCCACCGCCAGCAACGCCGGGTGGAGCCACTGCCAGCCGGCCGGCCGCGGCTCCGGGGCGATCGCTTCGGGACGCTTCGCCGGCGCCTTCCGGTTCTTCACTATGCCAGCAGTTCCTTGACCGGGTTGCCGTGGACGTCGGTGAGGCGGTACTCGCGGCCCTGGAACTTGTGCGTGAGCCGCAGGTGGTCGAAGCCGAGCAGATGCAGCAGCGTCGCGTGCAGGTCGTGCACGTGCACTTTGTTCTTGGTGGCGTTGAATCCAAGGTCGTCGCTTTCGCCGAGTGTGAGACCGGGCTTGATTCCGCCGCCCGCCATCCACATGGTGAATGCGTTCGGATGATGGTCGCGACCGTCGCTGCCGCCCTGCACCATCGGCGTCCGGCCGAACTCGCCGCCCCAGATCACCAGCGTCGAATCGAGCAGGCCCCGCTGCTTCAGATCCTTTACCAGCGCCGCGCAGGCCTGGTCGGTATCCTTGCAGTTCTTGGCGATGTCCTTGACCAGATTGCCGTGCTGATCCCAGGCTTCGTGATAGAGCTGCACGAATCGAACCCCGCGTTCCACCAGCCGCCGCGCCAGCAGGCAGTTGTTGGCGAACGACGGTTTGCCGGCCTCGGCGCCGTACATGTCGAGCGTGGCTTTCGATTCCTTGCCGATATCCATCAGTTCCGGCGCGCTCGATTGCATGCGGAACGCCATCTCGAACGAGTTGATGCGCGTCGAGATCTCCGGATCGCCGGTCACCTCGAGCCGCCGCTGGTTCATCGCGCGGATCGCGTCCAGCGACTCGCGCTGGATCTCGTTGTCGATGCCGCGGGGGTTCGACAGGTAGAGCACCGGATCGCCCGATCCGCGGAACTGCACCCCTTGATACACCGTGGGCAGGAATCCCGAGCCCCAGCACGAATTGCCACCGCTCGGACCCTTCTTGCCGGAGCTGAACACGACGAACGCCGGTAGGTCCTTGGTCTCCGCGCCCAGCCCGTAGGTCACCCATGCGCCAAAGCTCGGACGTCCGAACTGCTGCGACCCGGTGTTCATCATCAACTGGCCGGGCGCGTGGTTGAACGCGTCCGTCACCATCGACTTCACGATCGCGATGTCGTCCACGATCCCCGCCGTGTGCGGCAGCAGTTCGGAGACTTCCGCGCCGCATTGCCCGTGGCGCGCGAACTTGAACTTCGGCCCCATCAGCTTGGAGTTCGGATTGATGAACGCGGCGCGATATCCCTTGAGCAGATCGGCGGGCGGCAATGTACCGTCGAACTTGGTGAGCTGCGGTTTGTTGTCGAACAGCTCCAGGTGGCTGGGCGCTCCGGCCATGAACAGGAAGATGACCGACTTCGCCTTGCTTTCGAAATGGCCTTTCCGGGCGGCCAGCGGATCGCTGGACGCGGCCAAAAGCTGTTGCAGCGCCGCCGCGCCGAGACCGACTCCGCAGTCGCGGAGGAACCAGCGTCGCGTGACGTCGAGCGGATGATTCATGACGCTTACTCCTTGGTGATGGTCTCGTCGAGGTTCAGCAGCACCCGCGCCACCACGGTCCACGCGGCGGCTTGCGCGGGAGTCGCGCCAGGCGGGAGTTGGGGCGGGTGGGCCGGGTCCGCCGCGGCGAGATCCCACGGATTCGCCTGGCCCGCCGAGAAGCGCTCGGTTTGCCTGGCCAGCAGGCCCAGCATGCGATCCTTCTCTTGCGGTTCCGGCGCGCGAGACAGGCAGCGGCGGAAGGCGAAGACCAGCTTGCCGGCGTCCGTCTTGCCGCCCTCGCCGAGCGTCTTCATCGCCAGCGCCCGCGCGGTTTCGAGGAACAGCGGTTCGTTCAACGTGGTGAGCGCCTGCAGCGGCGTGTTGGATCGCGACCGCCGGACACAGGCGAAATCGCCGTTCGGCGCGTCGAAGTTCTGCAACATCGGATACGGCACGCTGCGGTAGCGGAACGTGTAGAGTCCGCGCCGGTAACGCGCGTCGCCTTTCTCTTCCTTCCAGATCTTGGGACCGTAGCTTGCCGGCGGCTGGAACAGGAAATCCGGCGCGGGCGGATACACCGACTCCCCGCCGACCTTGGCGTTCAGCAGCCCGCTCGCCGAAAGCGCGATGTCGCGTACGATCTCCGCTTCCACACGGAAGCGCGGGCCGCGCGCCAACAGCCGGTTGTACGGATCCTTCGCGGCAAGATCGGGCGTGACCGACGAAGATTGCTTGTAGGTGTTGGACGTCACGATCAACCGGTGCAGCTTCTTCACGCTCCAGCCGCGATCCATGAACTCCACCGACAGATAGTCGAGCAGTTCCGGATGCGAGGGGGGTTCCACCTGGCGGCCGATGTCTTCGCTGGTGGCGAAGATCCCGGTTCCGAAATAGTTCTGCCAAACCCGGTTCACGAACGTGCGCGCCACCGTCGGCGAGTCGCGGCCGGTGAGCCAGCGCGCAAACGTCAGCCGGTTGGTGGGCTCCGTTCGTAGCGGCTCCGGCATCGGATGGAGAAACGCCGGCGTTCCAGGCGTCACTTCGCGAACCGGCTTCAGAAAGTCGCCGCGCATCAGTATGCTGGTGGACCGGCTCTGGTTCCGCTCGTTCAACACGAGCTGCGTGGAGCCTTCCGGATGTTGACGCCACAGCCGCTCGATGTTCTCGTTGGCTTCCCGCCATTCCGGCACGGTGGTGCGGAAGAAGGAGAACACGGCGTGCTCGTGCTCCGGCGTGCGCTTGGCCGGGGGCGCGTTGTCGACGATGTCGCGCACCGAAGCGGGCAGAGGATCGGCCGTGGGATCGGGCGAGCCGGTCACCGACAGCCGCATCCTGCCGAGGTTGTTGTTCTGGTTATCGTCGCTGTTCCAGCCGCCGTGCTGCTGGCTCAGATAGAAGATGACCTTGCCGCCCTTGGGCAGTTCCACCGGCGCTTCCGGCACGAACACCGCCTTGCGAGGCTGATTCCGGCGGTAGGGGCCGATGTCCCAGCTCCATGCCGTTTCCGCCTTGCCGTCGATCGCGTAGCCGATCGGACCGGTGACTCGTTTCTTGTCCGTCTTGTCGCTGTAGATCGTGTCGAGCGGCTTCTCTTCCGGATTCACGTCCGCCGTGGCGCGCACCATCTTGACCTTCTTCGGCTTCTCTTCGTTGCCGTCCGCCGCGATCTCCACCTCGAACTCGGTCAACGCGCCCGTGCCCTGGATCGATCGCCCCGGCCCACCGCGCGGCAGGTTGGGATCGTTGAGCAGTTCCAGGCGGAAGCCGGTGATCGTGGAGAGCGTGGTTTCGGTGGTGAACTTGGCGCGATGCTTGGTCGGAGCGTAGCCTGCGGCGAGGAACGAGCCGTCTTCCTTGGGCAGATACTTCTGGCCGCCCGTGGAGATGTCGTCCACCGAGGGCTTCACCACGTGCCAGACGGGCTGCCCCGGGCGGACCTTCGCCTCCCACGCGGCCATGCGTTGCGGCCAGTCCGGGTTGCGATGCCGCAGATCGTTCTCGGCCTCCCGAATCTCCGCGAACAACTCCGCGCGCTTGCGTTGCTCGTCCGGCGCGTAAACGGTGACGTTGGCTTCGTGCGCGTTGTTCAGAAACGCGAAGATCTTGTAGTACTCTTCCTGCGTGAGCGGATCGTACTTGTGGTTGTGGCACTGCGCGCATTGGATGGTGACGCCGAGCATGGACTTGCCGATGGCGTCCATGCGGTCGAACATCGCTTCCATGCGGAACTGCTCGGGGTCGATGCCGCCCTCCTCGTTGATCATGGAGTTGCGCAGAAAGCCCGTGGCAACGATCTGCTCCTGCGTGGCGCCGGGAATCAGGTCGCCGGCGAGTTGCTCGGTGAGGAAGCGGTCGTAAGGCAGATCGCGGTTGAACGCGTTGATCACCCAGTCTCGATAGAACCAGACCCAGCGCGGCTTGTCCTTTTCGAAGCCGTCGGAATCGGCGTAACGGGCGGCGTCGAGCCAGTGCCGGGCCTGGCGTTCGCCGTAGTGCGGCGATTCGAGCAGGCGGTCCACTTGCTTTTCGTAAGCTTTCGACGACTTGTCGCGGAGGAACGCATCCACCTCGGCCGGCGTGGGCGGAAGCCCGGTCAGATCCAGGCTCAAGCGGCGGAGCAGCGTGGCGCGATTCGCCTCGGGCGATGGCGCGAGACCTTCCTTGTCCAGACGCGCCAGCACGAAGCGGTCCACCGGGTTGCGCGATGCCCACTTGGCGTTGCTCACGGCGGGGAGCGGCGCGCGTTGCGGCGCGACGAACGCCCAGTGTTTGGCGACGCCCGCGTCACGCGAGCCGAGCGATTCGGGCCAATCGGCTCCGGCGTCGATCCACGCGCGGATCAGCTCCGCCTGCGCCGGGTCGAGCGGCTTGGCGCCCATCGGCATGCGCGCCTGTCCACCCTGTCCCAGGATGCGTTGATACAGCAGGCTGTCCGCGCTCTTCCCGGGAACGACCGGCTTCCCGGAGACGCCGCCCTGGAAAGCGGCGGCGCGCCCATCCAGGCGCAAGCCGCCCATGTGCGACTTGGCGCCGTGGCAGCCCGAGCACGACTGCTCGAACACGGGCAGGATGTCTTTCGCGAAATCGGGCTTCGTCTGGGCGCACACCAGCGCCGCCAGCGCCAAACCGGCGGCGGTACGGAAAATCGGGTACATGGGTCTCTTTTCCAAGACTAGCTTACTACGGCGCGGCCGGGGAGCCGGCCGGCGAGTCCGCGTCTGGCCGCGCCCACCCTATTGGCGCTGGATTTCCACCTTGGCTTGCGGCGCCGGATCCGCGCTCTTGCGGACGGAGACGCGGCCGCGGTCGGTGTGCAGCGAGATCATCGGTCCGCCACCCACGGATCCAGAGAGCCGCGCTCCCTTGCCCGCCCGATCTTCGCGAAGAGAGCCCGCGAAGCCATTCTCCACCGCGCCTCGATCGGTGGCTGCGTTCAGCTCGAACTTGGCCCCTTCCGGCAGCGCGACGTCCACGTCGCCGCCGCGGATGCGGACGTCCATCCGGCCAAGCGGCAACTTGCCGGGACGCAGTTCCACGTCGCCCTTGTCGATCTGCAGATCCAGTCCTTCGCTGAACCCATGCAGCGATACGTCCTTCGAACGCGTCTTCAGATACACGGGACCCGCCAGATCGCTGCCGGTGACGTTTCCCCGCGAGACTTCGAGTTTGCCCACGACACGCGGCACGCGGAGGTCGGTGGTCTGGCTTTCGAAGCGGAACGGCTTCGCCAGATTCCGGAAGACCAGTTCGCCGTGATACTGGCCATTGACTACGCTTTGTCCCTCGATATTCTCGAGTTCCACGTCGGCGCCGGAACCGCGGATCTCGACATTGCCCTTCACGTTGATCGCCCGGATGATGTCACCCCGGCGCGCATCCACGCGAACCGCGCCGCCGATGCCGTTCAGCCGGACGCCGGCGTTGTCGCTATCGACGGTGACGGAGCCGCCGATATCGGTGATATCGAAGTCTCCATACTTGCCGCGCGCTTCCACCGTGGAGCCGGGCGGCACGACGATTTCGATGTCCGAACTGACGCGGGGGTTGCCGGTCAGCCGTTCGTGGTTCGTCCGCACGATGACGACGTCCCCCTGGCGCGTCACTTCGAGCGGGCATTCCTGATTGGCTTTGTCAGCCTCGGCCTGTGTGTAGGCGCGGACGGTGGTGTGTCCCTTGGCGGAGACCTGGGTCCCGGCAACGCCTGTCACGCGGGCATTGCCGCGGGCGTTGTCGATGATGATTCGCGGCGACGCGCCGGCGTCCACGCTCTTCGGGGCAAGCGGGTAGTCGTAGCTGTCGCCGAGCATTTCCAGGCCGGTGACATGGATCCGTGGGATGCGAGTGCGGTACTTCTGGCCGTAGAAAATCGACGAGCCGGCGATGCAAAGAAAGACGATGAACGCCCATTCGCCGCCAGCGATCCCGTTCTGGGGCAACGGCCTCCCGCTGCGCCACCAGAAGGTGATCTCCGCGATCCGCACGGCGCCCCACGCGATCAGCACGAAAGGCCACCAGTCGGCCACCACCTTCAAGGTGGGCAGTTCGGGGTGCAGGTTGTTCGCCAGGAACAGAGCGCCAATGACGATGAGCAGGACGGGGCCGATGATGGAACCGCGCCTCATGACAACGGCCCTCCTTCCGGCCGGATCGCCGAGCGTTCGAGCAGAATCATCACCCCTAGCACCACCAGCAGTACAGGCCAGCTCCGCCAGAAAGGCAACTGCCCCACGTGATCCGCGATCACGAGGATGCCCAGGGATATCAACAGCACCGGCCCGCGAATCGCGCGCAGATACTCCCTTGCGGTGCTCACGGCCGGCCCTCCATCCCGGAGTTCGCGCGGCCGGAGATCCGCTGCCGCAACTGGATCACTCCCAACACGATCAGGGCCAGAGGCCAGAACTTGATGATCTGATGGAAGTGGATCACGTCCAGATTGTTCAGCAGGAAGACCACGCCGGCTCCGATAATCGCCACCGGTCCCCAGGGAAACGCGTCGGGCGAACCGCCGATTTTGAACAGACTGGAAAGCTCGTCAACCGGCTCTCCCATCTGCCGCTTCTTGGCAGTGTGGTATGCCTCGAACGGCATGTAGAAGTAGAAGCCGGACATGACCAGCGCCACCAGCGGTTCGCCGCCGTGCATCCTCTCCATCGCGGTGACGAACATACCGAAGATGAACGCGTGCGTCAGCCCTTTTGCATACTGGCCGTTGTAGATCGCGCCGACGCCCGGGAGCAGCCCTAGCAGGAACGCCAATCCGGGCGACACCGAGGGGTTGGGAACGCCGCCGGCAGGGGAAGACGGCAATGGAGGCGGCGCCGCCGCGGCTTTGAAAGCCGGCGCGCACGAGGAACAGTAGACCGTCCCCGCGGCGGACTTCTCTTCTTCCGTCAGTCCCCTGCCACAGTTTCGACAAAACAGCGCCACCGGGTTCATTGCTTGCTCCTATCCGTCTGCTCCGCGGGAGATTCCAGAATCTGCCCGCCCGACTGCGACTTCCGCTCTTCTTCTTCCTGCGCCGACCACTCCGCCAAGCGCGACTGGATCTGATACACCAACTTGAGGTTCTCGTAGTACTTGACGGCCCGGTCGTGGATTCGTCCGAGCTTGGCGTCGAACGTCTCCCACACATAGGCAGGACGCATCTCGTTGGCGGTCAGTGGTTTACCGGGAACTCCGGCGAACCGGGCCACCATTGAAAACGATAGGATCGTCATCGCCAGTCCCATCGTGAGCCGCGGCTGCAGCATCGGCCGGAACAGCCCGCTCCACCAGGAGGCGGCCTTCGCCAGCGCTCCGGCGTCCTCCGGCACAGGCGGCCGGACCGGCGCCGCTTGGGGCGTGGCGTGCAGAATCCTGGTGATCAGCTCCGGCGGCGGCTCGACATCGGCAACGCCGGCGAGAAACGCCATGGCGGCGGCGGCATCCCGGGCCAATTCGGAGCAGGCGGGACAGACATCGAGATGCGCCGATACGGCCGCGCGGTCGCTAGGTGCAAGCGTGCCATCGGCGAAATCGCACAACAGGATCTCGACATCGGTGCACGTCATATCGCTACCTTCATCCGCCGCAACACCTTGGCGAGTTCGGCCCGGCCGCGATTCAGACGCGACTTGACCGTCCCCTCCGGCACCCGCAGGCTGTCGGCGATTTCCTTATACTCCATTTCCTGGAGGTCCCGCAAGATGACCGCCTCGCGGAGATCCGGCGAGAGCTTCTGGAGTGCGGACTGCAATACTTCGCTCATCTCGCGGCCTTCCAGCATGCCATCGGCGCGACCGCCGTGATGCGGACGCTCTTCGAGCACCGGCAGTTGATTCTCGATGGAATCGGTCGCCCGGCGCATCTTGCCGCGCCGGTAGTGGTCGATCAGCAGGTTCCGCGTCAACCGGGTCAGCCACACGCCAAACGCGCCTTCGCCCGCGCGAAAGCTGCGCAGGCTCTGGAAGACCCGCAGGAAAACGTCCTGCGAGATGTCCTGCGCCTCGGATGCGGAACCGGTAAAACGGAAACAGATTCCGTAAACTCGTTTGGTGTGCGCCAACACGAGACTCTCCCAGGCGGCATCGTCGCCTACGAGGCAGCGGTGCACCAGACTCGCGTCGGCGTCGATATGATTGTCCGGGTCCACGGGTGTATCCACGCAGCGCGGCCGCGGGGTCGAGGCTTGTGCTACTCCCGACCAGGGGAACGTCGCGACGGCCGCCATGATGGTCCTTCTCCTCCACGGAAAAGCCGGGATTCGCTTCCCTGCTTCCAGTTAAGGAAACGACGATCTATCATGAGAAGTTCACTATATTCTAGCTTGGAGCGGACAGCATAGCGATATCGAAGCAGCAATGGCGCATTTTGGCGGCGGTGGTGGTCGCCTCTCTCCTGGTGGGAGGCTGGTACTTCTTCCGGGGCTGGAAGGAGGGCTTTCATTGGGATTTGTTCCTCGGGACGTTCCAGAAACTCGACCCCCTGTGGATCGCCGCTTCCGTGGGATTGGCGCTGATCACGTACTTCGGCCGGGCGCTGCGATGGCGGGTCCTCATCCGCCACCAGAAGGCTCATGTGAGCCTGGTTCGCCTTTTCGTCGCCACTGCCATCGGTTTTACCGCCATCGTTTTGTTCGGGCGTCCCGGAGAGATGGTGAGACCCTTCCTGATCGCCAAGAAAGAGCAGTTGAGCTTCTCGTCCCAAATGGCGGCCTGGCTCCTCGAGAGAATCTACGACCTGATGATGGCGCTGTTCGTGTTCGGGCTCGCGCTGTCGCGGGTGCACGCGTCAGGTGTACAGGCCGGGGACTCCATCCGTTGGGTGCTCGAGCTGGGCGGCTGGTTCGTAGCCGCGGTCGGCGGAGTCTGTATTTTTGTTTTCATCGCCTTGCGCCAGTTCGGCGACCGCTCCGAGCGCCGCATCCGCGACGCGTTGCGGATCCTGCCGGAACGCTACCGCGATCGCGCCGAAGGGCTGGTCCACGCCTTCGCCCAAGGTGTCCACTCCACGCGTAACTGGTGGGCGGTGCTCGAGATCCTGGTCCTGTCGATCATCGAATGGCTGCTGATCGTGGGCTGCTACTACTGCATCTTCCGCGCCTCGCCGGACGTGGCCCATTTCGGGTTGATGGATGTGCTGATCTTCGTCGGGTTCGTTTCGTTCGGCGCGGTGATCCAGATCCCAGGCGTGGGAGGTGGAATGCAGTTGGTGTCGATCTTGGTCTTGACGGAGCTGTTCGGGATCCCGGTGGAGGTTTCCACGGGGTTGGCGATGGTTCTGTGGTCAATTACGTTCGTAGTAATAGTGCCGATCGGTCTGCTTCTCGCGTTTCGAGAGGGGCTGAACTGGAGCAAATTGCGGCACATCGAGGAAGAAGTGCTATGACCTGTCCGTTTTGCAACAACCGCGAAGACAAGGTAATCGATTCCCGGGAGAGCAAGGAGGCTGACGTGGTCCGGCGGCGGCGCGAGTGCCTGAAGTGCGCCAAGCGGTTCACCACCTACGAACGAATCGACGAGATTCCTTACATGGTGGTGAAAAAAGGCGGCCGCCGGGAGAAGTTCGAACGGCAAAAGGTGCTCACCGGGTTGCTGAAGGCGTGCGAGAAGCGTCCGGTTTCGATGGCTCGCCTGGCGGAGATCGTCGACGAAGTGGAGAATCAACTGGCGGAGACGGCGGACCGCGAGATGTCAACTACGGAAGTAGGCGAAATGCTGATGGAGCGGCTGCAGGCGCTCGACAACGTCGCCTACGTGCGATTTGCGTCCGTCTATCGGGATTTCCAGGACGTGGAAACGTTCCTGGGCGAATTGCAAAATCTCGTCCGCCAGAAGAGAGGATGAATCCGAAGCCCTCCCGTTTGCGTCCATTCAATCAGAGCGAGTTTGCGCGTTCGGCCAACTCGCCCGTAACCAAAAGAAAAATTTGGCGTCTTTCGTCTCTATGGGTATTCCATTGGGGCAAAGTGATGTTATAATCGAACGCGGTATTAGACTTGGGACAGCTGTCGTGCGCGGAGCGGAATGGGCTTTGCCCTCATGATGTTGGTTCCGTTCCGATCCGGCGATCTCGCGCCGGAGCGAATCTAGACCGGTGGTGGCACTAGACCGGGGAGGTGGACTTTAGGTGGATTTCGACGAACAATTTCTAGGCGACGCGCACGAGCCGATAGCCATACCCTTCGATGAAGAGACGCATTATTTTCATCCCGAAGAGGTACACGACGGTGACGACTTCCCGGCGCAACCCGCGCCGGAAGAGTCCATTTATACTGATGACCCCGTTCGCGTGTACCTGCGCGAAATGGGCGCCGTCCCGCTGCTCACCCGCGAGGGTGAGGTCGAACTGGCGCGCAAGATGGAGCGGGGGAAACTCCGCATGCAGAAGGCGATCAGCCGTTCCGCGCTCGTCCAGTTGCTCGTGCTCGACATCTCGGAGAACCTGAAGAAGAGTCCCGAGGACCTGGAAAATGTGGTCGACCTCGGCGATGTGGAAGAAGGCACCGCCGCCGACATCAAGCGCCGCAAGGAAGTTCTCCAGCAGTTCACCGACTACGCCGCCTCCCACAAGAAACAACTACAGATGTGGACGAAGTTCGACGGCGTCGCGCCGTCGAACAAGAAGCTGCGCCGCAAGTGGCAGATCCGATTTTACCGCTCCAAGGTCGAAACGTCGCTCGCGATCCGGGCGCTACCATGGATTCTGGTGAAGTGGCGCGAGTTCACTCGTGAACTCGAGCGAGCCGCCGAGGAGATGTCGCACCTCGAGTCGGAGATCCAGCGAGCCGACGCCAAGGCGAATCCCGCTCTGCAGGCCCGCGTCCGCGAACTGAAGCGCGAGCTCAAGAAGCGGGAGAACACCGCCGGCGCCACGCTCGGCGATCTGCGCCATTCGATGGCCGTGATCCGCCAAGGCGAGGACGAAGCCGAGCGTGCCAAGAAGGATCTGGTCGAGGCCAATCTCCGTCTGGTGGTTTCGG
>SXGS01418379.1_pt1 | contig 27519 bp, 24 predicted proteins | sample 3174681 | NCBI WGS metagenome assembly SXGS01 (sample SAMN11356861, study PRJNA531348) | freshwater metagenome | isolation source: freshwater sample F1-80 | place: China: Fuxian Lake, Yuxi | collected 2017-12-25 | reverse complement strand
GGATCGGCTGATCTGCGGAGATGTTGGCTACGGCAAGACCGAAGTTGCGCTGCGTGCCGCATTCAAGGTCATCGACGCGGGCAAGCAAGTGGCGGTGCTCGTGCCGACGACGGTGCTTGCCGAGCAGCACTATCGCACCTTCTCCGAACGGATGGCCGAGTTCCCGATCACCGTTGAAGGGATCTCGCGGTTCAAGACGAAAGGGGAGCAGAAGAAGATCATTGAGGGAGCGGCGAACGGCACGATTGATTTGCTGGTCGGGACGCATCGGCTCGTGTCACCGGATGTGCGGTTCAAAGACTTGGGCCTCTTGGTCATCGACGAGGAGCAACGCTTCGGGGTCGAGCACAAAGAGGTTTTGAAGCATCTGCGGCTGGAGGTGGATGTGCTGACGCTGAGTGCGACGCCGATCCCGCGCACGTTGCACATGTCGCTGCTTGGGATTCGGGACATCAGCAACCTGACGACCGCACCGGTCGATCGGATGGCGGTGACAACTCGCGTGTGTCGGTTCGACGGCGATCTGATCCGGCAGGCGATCGTGCGGGAACTGAATCGGAACGGGCAGGTCTTCTTCGTGCATAACCGGGTCTACAACATCAAGTCGATGGCCGATCGCATTCAAAGAATCGTCCCAGAAGCTCGCATCGGTATCGGTCACGGGCAGATGGCAGGGCACGAACTGGAAGAGGTGATGGTCAAGTTCGTGAACCGCGAGCTCGACATCTTCGTCAGCACGACGATCATCGAAAGCGGCATCGACATTCCGAACGCGAACACGATCTTCATCAACGACGCTCAGAACTACGGACTGGCCGACCTGCATCAGCTTCGGGGGCGAGTCGGCAGGTACAAGCACAAGGCGTACTGCTATCTGCTGCTCGAAGAGGGCAAATCGCTGACTCCGCTGGCGACGAAGCGGCTGAAGGCGATCGAAGAATTCAGCGAACTGGGGGCCGGCTTCAAGATCGCGATGCGCGATCTCGAAATCCGAGGAGCGGGCAACATCCTCGGCTCTGAGCAAAGCGGGCACATGGAGGCGGTCGGCTATGAGCTGTATTGCCAGCTTTTGGAGAACGCGGTTCGCTCGGCCAAGAAGCAGCCGGTGAAGGAGCACATTCACGTCCAAGTCGATCTGCCGGTGACGGCGTACCTGCCGCACGATTACGTCCCGCCGGGGCGGCCGAAGATCGAGGCGTATCGAAAACTGTCGACGGTCGGCTCGTTCGAGGAATTAGCCGATTGGCAGAACGAACTTCGCGACCGCTTCGGCCCGTTGCCAGAGCTGGCTGAGAAGCTGGTGAAGCTGCGCGAATTGCAGTTGAGTGCCGCTCGCTGGAGCATCGACCGGATAACTCGTGAAAACGACTGGCTGGTCTTCGGCTACCGCGACGCCTCGCGGTTGCGACCGCTGGTCGGACTGCACAAGGGGCGTTTGCGAATCGTCGATACGAAGTCCGCGTACTGGCCAATGGGTGAGGCGGCGGAGACGTCGTTTGAGGCACTGTTGCCGCTGCTAAAAGCGGTGTTGCAGCCGATTTGAAATTGGCGGATAGTCCCGCCCCCTCCGTTCGTAGTTCCGCCTTCAGGCGGTCATGCAATCCGCCGGATGGCGGGACGACGAACTTCCGCAAGGATGCGGCCCATGCGAGTTTCGCGAATTCTTTTGACCGTCTTGCTGGCGTTGGCCGGCTGTAAGGGCAGCAATGGTCTCGGACCGAAGGTCGAGAATCCCGTCGCTGGCCCACCACCCCCTCGACGAATTGGAACGCAGAACTCCGAGCAGACGACGCAGTTCGCTCAGAACGAGCGTGATGCCAAGAAGTCTTCCAAAGGCAGCGGGGTTGAGTTGATCGGAATGGTCGATTCCGATACGGAGTTGCCCAAGGAACTCGAAGGCAATCGCGTCGTCGCGACCGTCAATGGGGCACCGATCTTCGAGGCGGAAATTCTCGAACGCTACGCGGAAGGTTTGTCGAAGATGCGCGAGCAAGCGCCACCAGAACAATACCGCCAGCAGGTCGATCAGCTCATTGAACGCGGCCTCAAGACGCATGTCGAACAAAAACTGCTGTCCGAGGCATTGCGGCGTTCCCTCAAGAAGGATCAGCAAAAACAACTCGACAACTTCGTGAAGAAGCAGTTGCAAGAACAGCTTGAAGAAATGAAGAAGAGCATGAGCGTGACCAGCACCGCAGAGTTGGATCGCGAGCTGCAAAAGAAAGGGACGTCGCTCGCCATGATCGAGTATCAGTTCAAGAACCGGACGCTGGCTCAGCAATTCATCGCCGGAAAAGTGAAGAATAACCAGAAGCTCAGCCGGCAGGATCTGTTCGCGTACTACCAACGACATTTGAAGGACTACGAAGTCAATCGTCGCGTGAAGTGGCAGCAGATTTTGATCTCTCGGTCTGACGAAGAGCAGGCTCGCGCGAAGTTGCGGATCGTGTCGGACGGACTCCAACAAAAGCCACCACGCGATTTCGGTGAAATGGCGGTGGAGCTCTCGGATGGCCCGACGGCCGAGAACAAAGGCATTTATGATTGGACGAATGCTGGCAGTCTTGCCGACGAAAAGCTCGAAGCGTTGCTGTTCAAGTTGCCCATCGGTGAGCCGAGTGACTTGATCGAGTCGTCCCGCACCTTCCAGATGGTCCGTGTGCTCGAACGGCAAGAAGCAGGACACACGCCGTTTGACGAAGTTCAGGACCAGATTCGCAACAAGTTGCAGGACGCGGATCAGCAAGACAAGATCGCGAAACTCATCGATGAGCTGTGGGCCACAGCGACGATCGACTCGGAATACAACATCCAAGGCTACGAGCCACCGAGTTCGTGACGGAGTGCCTCGGCCAACGACGATTGCTGACCCTTTCGAGCCTGGATATTGTGCGCGGCCGGTGTCGGCGAGCCGCCCGCACCGCACGTCGCATTTCCGTGAAAGGCTCGTCATGGCTGCATTACATCAACGATCCTCGGATACTCCTGAATCTTCCCGCCGCGATTTTCTGCAAGCGGCCGGAGCGGTTGCTGCTGCGGCCGGCGTCAGCCCGATCATCCTCAACGCTTCGGACAAAGCTGGGACGAAGGCCCCGTTGCTGGGCACGGGAGCATTTCGGTACGAAGTCGTCTCGCACAATTGGGGCGAACTCCCGGATCACATTCCGTGGGGCGAGACTCACGGTGTGGCAGTCGATGACTCGGGCCTCGTTTACATAACGCATCGGTCGAATGCTGTGCAGCCGATCGACGCGGTCGTGGTCTTCGATCCGTGCGGAAAATTTGTTCGCTCGTTCGGCAAGGAGTATCACACCGGCGGACACGGCATCGACATCCGCAAAGAAGGCCGCGAAGAGTTCTTGTATTTGTGTTCGACGCGAACCAGCCTCGTCACCAAGACGACGTTGAAGGGCGAGATCGTCTGGAAGAAAGAACGACTTCTCGAAACCGGGAAGTACGACGATCCGAAGACGCCGTACAGCCCGACGAACATCGCGTTCGCGCCGGACGGAGGCTTTTACATCGGTGATGGCTACGGATCGCACTGGATTCATCAATATGACAAGGACGCCAAGTGGGTCCGAACGTTTGGCGGTTTCGGTTCCGAACCGGGTCAATTCAAGACGCCGCACGGTCAGTGGCTCGACGACCGATCGGGGCGTCAACCGTCGCTCATCGTGGCCGACCGCGCGAATGCTCGATTGCAATACTTCACGCTCGACGGCAAGCACATCGGATTCGTCTCGCAGGACAAAGATGGCAATCCTGGCTTGACCTCCAAGATGGCGGCGCTCAGCTCGCCGGTCAGCTTCCCGGCTCACTTCGACATTCGTGGCGACGTGCTGCTGGTTCCTGACTTGCACGCTCGCGTGTCGCTATTCGACAAGAACAACAAGGTCATCACGCACTTGGGCGACGATCCCGAATGGACGAAGACGGTGCTCGGCGACGGCAAGTTTCCGATTCGTGTCGATCGAGCGTTATGGCCCAACGGCAAGTTCATCCACCCGCACGACGCCTGCTTCGACAAAGCCGGAAACATCTTCGTCGTCGAGTGGGTCCTGACCGGCCGTGTATCGTTCTTGCGGCATGTCGGGTAGTTGTTTAGGCGAGCGGTAGGGCGTCAGCCCTCCGAGTTCGCCGTTGAATGAAATACGATGACGCGAAACAAGCGCAGACTCGGAGAGCTGACGCCCTGCCGCTCGCCAATGTCGCTCACAGAGGAAATATGACCAACGTATTGCTGCTGGGCGCAGGCACAATCGGGCGAATGATCGCCACTCTGCTGACCCAATCGGGCGACTACCGAGTTCGCGTGGGCGATACCGATGCGACCGCGCTGGAACGGCTGAAAGCCAAACTCGGCGTCGAGACGCAGATCGTCGATGCGTCGAACGAAGAACTCCTCGCAACGGCGATGGCAGGTCAAGCGGCGGTGATCTCGGCGCTGACGTTCTCGCTGAACCCGCGAGTCGCTCGAGCCGCGTTGGCGGCGGGGATCAGCTACTTCGATTTGACCGAAGACGTCGAGACCACACGAGTCGTTCGCACGCTGTCAGAAGCGGCAAAGCCCGGCCAAATCTTCGTGCCGCAGTGCGGACTGGCTCCCGGCTTCGTCGGGATTGTCGCAAACCACTTGGCACACAAGTTCGAGCAACTCGATTCGTTGTTCCTGCGAGTCGGGGCGTTGCCGGAGTTCCCGACGAACTCGCTGAAGTACAACCTGACGTGGTCCACCGACGGACTCATCAACGAGTACTGCAACCCGTGCGACGTCATCCATCAGGGGCAGCGGCAAGAGTTCTGGGCGCTCGAAGGTCTCGAACACCTGTCGATCGACGGCGTCGAGTACGAAGCGTTTTCAACCTCCGGCGGACTCGGCACGCTGTGCGAAACGTTTCAAGATCGCGTACGCGAGCTGAACTACAAGACGATCCGCTACCTCGGCCACCGCGACCGAATGCTGTTCCTGCTGGACGAACTGCGACTGCGCGATCGCCGCCAACTGCTCAAAGAGATTCTGGAGAACGCCGTCCCGCGCACCTTGCAGGATGTGGTCGTCGTGTTTTGCACCGCGACCGGTCAGCGCGACGGACAGATGGTGCAGCTTTGGGACGCTCGCAAGATTTACCACAAGCAACACGGCGACGAAGTCTGGTCTGCGATTCAGATCACGACGGCCGCCGCGATCTGCGCTGTGCTCGACCTGCACGTCCACGGCCAGTTGCCGTCAACCGGGTTCGTGAAACAGGAGCAAGTCGATCTGGAGGCATTCCTCGCTAACCGCTTTGGTCAGCACTACGTCGGACCCAGCGTGAAGCTCAACTCGCGATGAGTGAGCGGCGAGTTCACGTCGCGATCAGGAATTGCTCGAACTGCCAGTCCTCGTGGTCGTCGCCGTTGTCGCGCGGCTTGTTCGTCCGGCCGTTCTTCTTCAGTGAGTCGCCATGACCATTCAGCCGAGGCGACCAGTCGACCGGCTGTGACTGGAACGGTCCAAGGTACGGCATCGCGATGTCGAGCACCTCTTCGTGCGGCAGGTCGTCCGGCAGCTTCACTCCCTTTTCGGGATTGCGAATCATCCAGAACAACGCCCCCAGCACCGACGAGGCGACTTGCACCGTGGTGGGGTTCTGGCCGGGCACCAAGGTCCGCGATTCCTCAATGTCCAGCAAGCTGCCGATCCACCACGACTTGTAATCGTGACCCATTAACAGGCAGCCGAGTTCATCGCGGCCAGAGACGATCTCGTTGCGAAGAATTCGTTCGTGCCGATGACGCTGGTACTCGTTGCTGCGGAGTTCATCCAGCGAGCCGATCGCATCGTCGCACGGGCAGTATGCGTAGTGGACGGTCGGCCGATAGATGACTCCGCCTTCTTCGTCCACGCAGGTCAGCCGTTCAGAGATGCTGAACGCTTCGCCGTGGCGGATCACCATGCCACGCATCTCGCCAGACGGGCACCACGAGCGGACCCAGGTGTTGATGCCGCGCCGCTCCAAACAGATTTGGTTTCGCGGCCCGTGTGTGTGCTCGCGAGCGTCGTGAGGCAACCGCTTCTCGTGCGTTCCCCAGCCAAGCTCGGCGGGAGCGATTCCCTCTTCGTACAGCCCCTCGATGCTCCAGGTGTTGACGAATTCGTCGGCCGACTTGGGCTTGTTGGAGGTCTGCGAGTCCCGCTCGGAGATGTGGATGACCTTCACGCCGCTGAGCATCGCGAGTTCGTTGAACGAGAGCCGCTCGATCGCTCGCCGCAACGCGGGGATGCGGCGGTTGCGTGGCTTGTCTTCGATGATCCGTTGCGAGATTTGCAGCAGCGCTTGCTTCGTGAAGTGCGACACAAGCCCCGGATTCGCTCCGTGATCGAGCACCGCCGTCGGACCGTGATTGTCCCCCCAGCGGTCAATCATCTGCCGAAGCTGCATGTGCCGGTGATACAACGTCTGCTCGGTGATCGGTCGGCGGCTCATCCCTTCGTAGGGGTCCCAAACTTCGACCGACGTGTTGATGTACCGCACGCCGTTCTTCCGACACCAATCGAGCAAATCCGTCGTCTGCAAGTTCCACGCGAGGTCGATCAGGATGTCGCCCGGCCCCAGGTATCGGCCGAGTTGCTCGCGGTATTTGCCTTTGGTCAGTCGCTCCTGCACGAAGTTGACGCCACTGCCGAGCGCCGACGCAATCAGCTCGCGGTTATCCCGCATGTCCATGACCGTGACTCGTCCCGCCGGCATCTGAATGTGCCTGAGCAAGAGCGGGATCGTGCATTGAGCCACGCTTCCACAACCCAGAATCAACAACTTCCCATCAAAGCGAATCTGATGCTGCATTTTGTTTCGATACGTTTCCATCGCAAGAGGATGAGAAAAGCTAAGCCAGTCCGAGCAGACCCCAACGGCCCAACATGCCGTCCGACATGGGCGCACTCAGATTCCAACGCGTTGTCGTGTCCTTGCCGTGAGGCATGATCGCACCTGAGAAAACTGGGACGTCGCTGCTTCGTCACCGACGAAGACTTCGCCAAACGCCACCGTGCAAAGAAGAGCGGCCAGCATCCTAACCCGACCGCGCTGCCGAGGATTGTAATGCCCCCCCGTCCGGCTCAAAGCCCTGAAGCCAAAATTTGTTGCGGCGTTCAACAGGGTCGCACAGGATGCTTCAATCTGTGTGCGAAGCATCGGAAACCTGGAGTCGAGCCTCAATGGCCGAGCGTACGGTGCGGATCAAGATCGCGAGATCGAAAGGTATTCGGGGCGGATGTGGTCAGCGGACAAGACTCGAATGTTGCTTTCTTCCTTCAGTCCCTCAATGTCAATCACCAGAATGGCCGGGCCGGACGGAACTGTCGCTGGCCTGCGAAGGATGACGAATTCGGGAGCGACCTGAGCCAGCGAATAGCGCTGCCCGTTCGATTCCAACCAAAGTTCAGCGATCTTCGACATGCGGCTAGGCGAGGGAGCAACCATGATTGTGATTCCTGCGGAGTTGGAAGAACGCCGACAAGCCTACTGCGAAGCTCGCCGCATTCAAACCCTGAGTTTGATCGGCTACGGATTGGAGGGCTATGTCTGGAAGATGAATCGAGACAGCGTGGTGAAAGTCTGCCGACACTCGAACCACTTTGATCGCGAGCTGGCTGTCTATCAGCGACTGTCGCAGCTTGGCCTACAAAAACTGCAAGGCTTCACGATTCCACAGCTATTGGACCACGACCACGAGACTTGGGTACTGGAGTTGTCGCTGGTTTCTCCGCCGTTCGTTCTCGACTTCGCGGCGGCAAGCTTGGGAAAGGCTCCCAGCGAGATGGCATCTCCAGAGTGGTTGGCGGAGAAGCGGCGAATGTTCAAAAGCGATTGGCCCGATGTCCAACGGTTGCTCGACGGCTTGCGGCTCTACGGCATCCACTTTCCCGACGTGCATCTGGGAAACATCCGCGTTCGCAAGTGACGTCATGAGAGCGTCACGGCTACGATCGACCTCGGCTTCGACATGGCTGGTGGCACAATACTTCGGAGACAAACATGGGCATCGTTCGTGAACCTGACGGCGTGGATTTGGTTGTGGCCAGCGGCCGATGGTCTCCCGAAGAATCGGCTGAGGCCGCTATTTGGCTCGCGGGATATCGACAAGGGCGAAGCGCGGCTTTGTCACTGGCTGAGCTTGCGGACGCGGTGCTGAAATTGCCGGCGAAGAAACGGACTCAACTCATACAGCAGTTGACCGAGAGTGGCCCTGACAATTTTCCGGGCAATGCTCCGAGCCGACGCCGAACAAAACGCGAGAAGGCTCACGTCTGACCCGACTCCGGAGCAGAAGCCATTAAAACACTCGTCGCCAGCAAAGACTTTTCGACTGAAGAGCTTGTTCGTCGCAATGACGAGCACGTCGTCTTGGTGGAAGGGGGCCGCCCGGTTGCGTTGGTCTCTCGCTTGGACGAAGACGACCTCGATTGACTGGAGCAAGAACTCGATCCCGCCTTCATCGCGTCGCTGGCGAAAGCACGCCAGCAAGTCAAAGACGGCCGCACCAAAAGCCTGGCCGACGTGAAAGCCGAGTTGGGAATTGTCACCGACTGAAACTTCAGCGCTGCGCCCTCAACCAGTCGAAAATGTGCTGGGCGTCTTGTTTGGCTCGTGGCAGGATGCGAAGTCGAAAGGTCATGGTGATGCGGGAATCCCATTTCGACTCTGAAACGCCGAGGCAAACTCATCGAATGACCGCCCGGTCTCGCCCTGTTTCATGTCGCGAAGCGAAGCCTTGATCGCCAGCAGGTCGTCCGCCGGTGGGTGCTGAGCACGCCACTCGTCGTACAAGTCGTCAATCGGCAAGTTGCTCCGAGCCTGATCGACCCTGGCCCACGCGAATTGGGAAAAACTCTCAACCAGTTCGATCGTGGGCATGACGCCGTCGCCAAGATTCGTTTGGCCAGACGGGAATCATTCTTGTGATTCGCCATCAGACGTCAACGTAAGTTTCAACGACAAATTCATACCGCTTTACCAAGTGTTGGCGTATTCGGGAGCGTGCTGAGGATCGGGCATCATGTTCTGCAGATCGACAATCACTCGACCATCGCGCTCTATCTTTCCGTCCTTGTATTCGAACTTGCAACCAAACTGATCAACCCCAAGCATACCGTTGAATGAGGCCTGCGAAGTCGGTACCACAGGTAAGGACTGTTCTGGAGCATCAACGCCGATCCACCTCGGATAAACGGTAAATCCGTTCGGCAGCCGATCCATTGTCTTCAAGGACTCCCAGTGAGGACAGTCGATGATCAATGTTTTGTCGTCAGCAAACTTGGCGCGACCGCCCCATGTGCCTGATTGAGGCCACAACGCCAATGCTGTCAACCAAGGAAGCTTGCTAACTGCCGTCCATGCGTAATCGACACCACGAGTCTTTCGCCCGTGATACTTTGTCGCGAAGTACGCGAATAATGTTCCATCGGGAGAGACGCTGCAGCCGTTCTCGTAAATCCTGCCGTGAAACCACGAGCCAGCCTTGATGCTATCTTCTGCCGTGTTCCATGAGAGCAAGCGAACCCACTTCGTGGGCCCGCGACGGAGGATGGCCGCAACAGGGGAAGCCGATGCAAACTCGATGTGAATGTGTGGAGTCAAAGCTGCTCCATTTGCGGCATTACAGGCGGGTTGAACTTCGCTGCGCTCGGCGCGAGTCTCAGGAAATGGCTGCCCTGCGCCCTGCGCGAGCAACACCAACCCGACCGTGGCAACCCCGGTGGGGTTGGCGGCGATGTGGCTTACTCCACTTCGACGTACCTCGGAATGTCGAGGCCGTTGAAGCCGCAGGCGCTGGCGGAGGAGTAGGCTCCCATCGTGGGGACCAGGACCAGTTCGCCGACTTCCAGGTCGGGCAGCGGTTGGTCGCGGCAGACGATGTCGCCGGAGTCGCACGTCGGGCCGGCGATGATGCACGGGCGATGCGGGCGGTGCTCGGCGTTCTCGACCAGCAGCGGGAATTCGGCGTGGTCGTAGACGATGCCGGAGAAGGCTCCGTACAGGCCGTCGTCGATCACGTACTGCGTCGTGCCGCTGCGGTTCGACTTGCCGAGCACGCGCACGATCAGCGTCGCGCATTCGGCGACGAGACCGCGGCCCGGTTCGGCGATGAAGCGGACGCTGTCGCCCAGGTCGCCGAACGTGTCGTCCAACGCCTCTTGTAGGCTGCGGCAGAACAGCTCCAGCGAGATCACTTCGCTCTTGTACGGAGCCGGGAAGCCGCCGCCGATGTCGAGCACTTCCAGCGGGCAGCCGATCTCGATCCCTTCGTCCCAAACTTGGCGAGCTTGCAGCAGCATGGCTCGGAAGTCGGCGGGGTTGAGGCACTGCGAGCCGACGTGGAACGACAACGCTTTGACATTCACGCCCGCTTGATGAGCTTGTCGCATCAAGTCGCCGGCGTCCTTCGGAGCACAACCGAACTTGGCCGACAGATTGATGAGGCTCGACTGCGAACTGGCGGCCAGTCGCAGAATCAAATTCACGTCGGGCGTGTGCTTCACAAACTTGGCGATCTCGGAGGGCGCGTCGAACGTGAACCACCGCAGTCCCTCGGTGTAGCAATCGACGAGGTTGGCAATCGTCTTGCAGGGATGGGTGTGGATCATCTGATCCGGAGTGAAGCCGGCGTTGAGCGCGGCCTGCATCTCGCGGTACGAGCAGACATCGACCGACGAACCGAACTCGCGGAGGTTCTTGAGCACGAGATATTCCGGGTTGGCCTTGGCGGCGTAGAACAGCTCGACGCCGGGCATCTCGGAACGCATCGCTTCGTAGTTGCGTTGCAACGCCGAGCGGCTGAGCACGAGCGCCGGCGTTCCATGCACTTCGGCAATGGCTTTGGCTTGATCGAACGAAATGACCGGTTGAGCGACACGCGTGGCGGATTGCACTCCACAATCGAGCAACGTGGACATGGGCAGGTTCTCCAGAACGAACGTCTCCCGGAAGCCAACTCATTCGGCCGACTGGATCGAGGATCGAAAAAGATCCATTCGATCGCAGCAAGTGGGAGACAGAGGAACGAAAGCACGCCAAAACAAAGGGGCCAGGCACCTCGCCCGTCAGGCGAACGACCTCAACGGCGAGGGAACCGCCGCACAAATTGCAGTGGCAGAAGCTGTCCCGCTCGAACCGTGGCCGCCAACCAAACGCGATACGCACGGGCGGGGCTGAGCGAGATCGAGCCAGCAAGGCTCAGGCAGAGGGGAGAAACTGGGGGGTGCTCAAAACGGCGATCAGCGGAACAATTCAACGCGGGCCGGAGCGACACACTCATCAAACGGGAGAATCCATCACGCAGGCGGGACGACGCAGCATGCAGACGCTGCAAAGGCCCTGGGGGACGACGACGGTAACACGATGGGGGCTGCTCAGCGGTCTCAACCATTGTGTTGTGTGGTGCCTCGTGAAGAGTTCTGGAAAGTGCGAATCCCAAATCTCGAACGGGCGGGATTCTACGAGTCTCTTTTTCGATGTCCAACATGGAGTTGGCAAGTTTTTCAAAATTTCGGCAGTTAGAGCCGCTGGCTTGATACGGATTGCACTCGATCGGGAAAAAGGCCGGAGAGAATTTCGCGATCCGGGTTGTCCAAGAGTCTTCAAGAGGTCGTCAATCCGAATGACATTTCTGGCGCTGACCTCCGACTGCCCATTGCCTCTTTCGGTTCCAACATTTTGAAGGACGATATACCCCGCGCGGTCTCGAATGAGACGTCCTGGCGAGCGGTAGGGCGTCAGCCGTCCGAGTCAATCCAGATCGAATCACTTGGAGGGCTGACGCCCTGCCGCTCGCCAAATCTCTCATCACACCCCGCGAGAGACATAATCACGGCCGCATCGAGCCAGCGTTTCGCTGTCTCAAACCACCGGTCATACAGATCCCGGCATTTAGAGCAGTTCCTGGATGGATTCTCGCTCCTCCACCAATGCGATTGGGCGACCGCTGTGGTCTGGCAGCGTCGCCGCGGGATCGATGCCGAAGACCTCCCGGTACAGCGTGGCCAGCAGGTTTTGCGGAATGTACGAACTACCGAGCGGCTGCTCCGCCCGGGACGTCGTCGCGCCGATGACCTGGCCCATCTTGAACCCACCGCCGGCGACGAGAGCGAAGCTGGACTGCGGCCAGTGATCACGACCGGCATTGCCGTTGATCTTCGGCGTCCGACCGTACTCGCCCCAGACCACGACCGTCACAGCCTGGTCGAGGCCGCGATCGTGCAAATCGGTAATCAACGCATGAATGCCCTTGTCGAACTCGGGGAGCATCTGCCGCAGCGAACCAAAGTTATTCGCGTGAGTGTCCCAGTAGCCGGGGGCCAGCACCGTGACTACCGAGACTCCCGCTTCGACAAGACGCCGAGCTTGCAGGAACCGCGAGTGAGTGCCGTATTGTTCCCGAACCTTCTCCGTTTCCTGGCTCACGTCGAAGGCGTCTCGGGCGCGCGACGAACTGATGATGTCCAGAGCCTGAGCGGTGAACGCGTCCATCCCGGCAAAAGTGCCCGGTGCTCGCTCGACGGCGCGGTTGATCTTGTCGAAGGTTCCCAGCAATGACTTGCGCTCGGCCAATCGGTCGAACGTCATCTCATTGGCCAAGCTCAAGTTGGCGACCAACCCCGGCGAGCCGGGATCGAATGGCTGATGGGCCAAACCCAAATAGGCCGGTTCGAGTGCCAATGACCTCCGGCCGCCATGTGGCATCTGTTCCATGCCCAACGTGACGTACGGCGGGAGGTTCGTGCCGTTACTCGGGAGGAGCTTGCTGACCACCGACCCAAAGGCGGGCCGAAGACCGGGTTTCAAACTGAATGGGCCGCCTTCTGGACCCCAGGGATAGCCACACAACAACTCTTCGGGCACATGGGTATCGGTGGCGAGTGCTCGCAGGTTGCGGATGATGGTCAGCTTGTCGGCAATTTTCGCCTGCAACGGCATCAGCTCGCAAATCTCCATGCCGGAGACGTTGGTCTGGATCGGCTTGAACTCGCCGCGATACTCCGCCGGGGCCAGCGGCTTCATGTCGTACATGTCCATGTGCGGAGGAGCTCCGCACAAATAGATCATGATGAGCGCCTTGTGAGATGACTTGGTCTGCTGCGCCCCCTGTGCTTTGAGCCGAAGCAAATCGGCCAGCGTCAGGCTGCCAAGTCCCAGAGTTCCCACTTGCAGAAAATCGCGGCGAGAGAGACCGTCGCACAGCGGCTTCTGTTTCTTTCCCCAAATGGTGAGCATGAACCGCTCCTCGAGCATCGTTCCGATGAAATGCTGGATCACTGTTTGAACAACATGACAAGTTGGAGTCCGGCCAAATGGGTTGGCGAGGTCCAGCTTAGCGGGGGGCGGCGGCCACGCAATTCCGAAAGATCAGCGGCGCTGCTGAATCCCTCAATCAATCGGATTCGGACATTCTGTTCGCGTTGCTTCAAGCCATTTCCCGTTCTCCACAACTTCCCCAAGTGATTGTCGATGAAATCCACGGAAGGGTGACAGGCAGTATGAACGATTCCGTGGCTTCTCCTGCAACGAGTGCCCGTCATTGTGCGAACGAAATTACGCATACAGGGGCGTCAGGCGGCCGAGCGACTTCACGAACTTTGGCAACAGCTTCTTGTAGAGCTTGGTGTGATCGGAGTTTGGCTCGACGCGGTTGGTGAGTTCCACATATTGCGACAACAACTCGGCAAGTTCGATTTTGTCGCCGGCTTCGCGACGAGCCATCAGCAGAGCGAGGTAGGCGGCTCCGCGCGTCGCGGCCTCGTCGGCATTCTGTGGCTTTGCAACGGGGACTCCGAAGACGTCGGCGATGATCTGCGGCCAGAGCGTGTTGCGCGATCCCCCGCCGCTGACCACGATTTGATCGAGCGATTTGAGGCCCATCTCGGAGAAGCCGACACGCAGCGTCAGGCTGGTCGCTTCAAGACTTGCACGGGCCAGCACGCCCGCCTTGAGTGCGGCGGAATCGGAAGTCACTTCGCCGGACGCCGAGCGTTTACGATCACGGAAGCCGAGGAACGACGCAAACGCGGTCGGCTGCTTGAAGACCCCTTCGCCTTTGTAAAACGGCAGAGCCAACACGCCGTCGCAGCCAGCGGGAACCTTTGCCGCCTCGCTGGTCAGCCAATTGCGGATGTCATCCTTTGACGCTTTCTGGCTGAGCCACTGCGCACAGTCGAGGAAGCAATCGACGAGTTCATCGTAAACGACGCAGCCGCTGGTCATGCAGGTCATCAGCAAGTGTCGATTGTCGGCGGTACGGAACGAATCGACGAGGCCGCGCTTCTTCAACATCGGCTGGCTGCCGACCGCGTTGAACACCACCGAGTTGCCCAGCGAGATCGACGCTCGGCCATCGATGCAGCCGGACGCGACCATGCCGATCGGCTGATCCCCTTCCGGGTACGCGACCGGCACCCCTTCTGGCAAACCGAGCAATTCGGCTCCGCGAGCATTCAGACGCCCGAGCACTTCGCCGGCCGCTCCGACCTTTGGCGTTCGCTTTCGCAGTTCGCGATCAATCGTGTCGAGTTTGTCGTTGCCGAAGCGTCCTTTGCGATCGAGTTGCCCGAACATGCCGCTCCCTTCGCCGGGACCGACACCGAACTCACCAGTCAGTTCGAGAGCGACAAACGTGCTCGGCACGCAGACGCGCTGGACGGTTTTCTTCCAGGCGTCCGGATGATTCGCCGCGAACCAGCGGACACGCGACGCGGTCATGCGGGCGGCGATTGGCTCGCCGAGTTCTTTCGAGAGCTTGCGTCCTTCCTTCTCGCCGCGCGGGTCGTCCCACATGATCGCGCCGGATAGGAGTTTGCCCGCGCTCGGTGCGGGTCTCCCCGCGCTCGGCGCGGGTCTCCCGACCCCGCCGCCGGCCAGCACCGGCTGATCGTCTGAGCCGAGCACCACCAAAGCGTGCATGTGCCCGCCGATGCCGATGCCGACCACAGTATTCGCTTCGAACTTAGTCGCCTTGCGCAGCTCCTTCATCGCCACCGGAATCGCGGCAATCCAGTCGCGCGGGTCTTGTTCCTTCCAATTTGGATCGGCGAGACCGGTCAGGTTGCCGTAGCTCGCGCCGCCGAATCCTTCCATGCGGTTGTCGTGTGGATTGAACAGCCCGACGGTCAGTCCGCCGGTTCCAAAATCAAACGCGAGCAAGCGTGCTCGCGAGTCACTGATCTGCATGGTCAGTTGCCTCATCTGAGAATTTCGTCAAGCCGTGAACGATTCCGCAATTCCTCACGCGGATGCATCGACCCCGTCCGTTGTCACTGTGATGGCCTGAGTGAGTAGGGCCGCCTCCAACTGGGCCATCTGTCGATACGCCTTGAAGCCGCGCGACATCGCCCACAACGCATAGCCGTGGAACGCGGCGCTCAGGTAATCTTCGAAGAGCAGATAATTCAAGCCGTCCAGCAAATACAGCCCCATGCCGATGCCGAAAACCCAGAGCAAGCGTTTGCGCGAAAACCAGCCAAACAAAAACACGACCGCTGCCACGCACACCGAGAATACGACCGCAATGCCCATCGCCACGTTCGCGAGGTCGGGCCTCTGTTGGCCAACACCTTTCGCGATCCCATCCACGATCGCCGTGACGGACAGCCCGACAATGAAGTGCAGATCCCCGCCGCCGTGAACCATCGTCGTGTTCACCAACGACAAGCCGGCGATCCAATAAAACCAATTCGCACCAATATTGCCCGCTTGTTTCAACGCCACCATCGCGTCGGCGACTTGATTGATGACGATTTGAATGGGTTGTTGCGCAGAAGCGTCCGCCGGTTCCGACATGGCGATCCTCTCAGGTGCGACGTCTCCGATCCGAGACAGGCGGGCAGGACTCTACCGAGCCTCTGGAACGTCGCCAACAGACTTCGCCTTTTGTATGTGCTTCAAAAAATGCGGAATGTCGAACGACGCGGGCGGTTCGCCGGTGGATTCCAGCAGGCACAGGCCGCGCGGCATGTTCTCCGGCTTGTCTTCGACGCGAGAAATGTCCGCTCCGAGATAATTCAGCTTGCGTTCGAGATGCTCGTAGCCGCGATCGAGGTGGTAAATGCGTTTGACGACGGTCTCCCCCTCGGCCGCGAGTCCTGCCAAAACGAGAGCCGCACTGGCTCGCAGGTCTGAGGCCATGACGCACGCGCCGCTGAGTTGTCGCACGCCACTGATGATGGCACTGGGACCTTCGCGACGAATCGTGGCACCCAGCCGAGCCAACTCGGCGGCATGCAGAAAACGATCGGGAAAGACCTTGTCGGTGACGACGCTGATGCCGCGCGCCAGACAGAGCAGCGACATGAATTGCGCCTGCACGTCGGTTGGCAGGCCGGGGTAGGGCAGCGCGGTCGCGTCAACCGCTCGCAGTTCCAAGGGAGCATCGACACGAATCACGGGATCGGCGTACCCGAAATCGTTTCGCAACGAAGATTGCGCAGGCGAGTGGGGTGGCGTTAGCCCCCCGGTGGCTTCGGCGATCAACCGGTGAGCTGACGCTACCCCGCTCGCCAATGTTCCGTTGTTTTCGGAATCGATCGATCCCATCAGCGCGTCGATGGCGTCGAGTCGCTCGATCGGCGTCGGCGACTCATCGGCCAAGTCGATGCGGACGCCGATTTCACGCAGCTTTTCAACAACAGCCGTCAGGTGATTCAGATTGACGTTTTCCAACTCGACGCATCCGCCGGTGATCGCGGCGGCGACCATCAGCGTTGCCGCTTCGATGCGGTCGGGGATGATTCGATGTTCGATGCCGGTCAGCCGATCGACACCCTCGATGCGGAGGAACGGAGTCCCAAGGCCCTCGATCTTGGCTCCCATCGCGTTGAGCAGATTGCCGAGGTCGATGACCTCCGGCTCGCACGCAGCGGCCTCGATGATTGTTTCCCCTTCGGCCAATACGGCCGCGCTCAGCACGTTGCACGTTCCGGTGACGGTGCTGCCGAACGGACCACCGAGATAAATCCGGTTGCCGTGCAGACGCTTGACCTCGGCCAGTACATAGCCTTTCTCGACTCGAATGTCCGCTCCGAGTGCCCGCAGTCCCTTGAGGTGTAACTCAATCGGGCGGTCTCCGATGTTGCAACCACCGGGAAGTGACACGCACGCTCGGCCTCGCCGCGCGAGCAACGGCCCCAGCACGCAAAAGCTGGCTCGCATCTTCCGCACGAGTTCGTAGTCAGCGATCACCGGCCGCTGATCGACAACTTCCATCGACAGCGAACGATCCGCGCGGCGTTCGATTTTCATGCCGAGCGTGCGAAGCAATTCGGCCAGAGTCGTCACGTCCACCAAATTGGGCACGTCGTGCAGGACGGTCTCGCCGTCCGCGAGCAACGCCGCAGCCATGATCGGCAGAGCGGAATTCTTCGCGCCCTCGACCCGCACTCGCCCCGCCAGCGGCTTGCCGCCGCGAATCACGAACATGTCCATCCTTGGACCGCTTCGGTGAGGGGTGAGGGGGGAGGGGTGAGGGGTGAGGGGTGAGGGGTGACGAACGAAGGATTTCGTTGATCTGCTGCCCTCTCACCTTGTCACCTTGTCACCTTGTCACCACACCACCGACTCATCGCCTTTCTTGAAACTCCCCCTCAAATTGAGGCGGGCTTTTAGCCCTTTCGGGCGGCTCGGACAACACGAGGTTGCCTGGCCAAATCTTTGAGCACGGCGATGTCGTCGTAGTGGCCATTCGCGGCCAGAAGTTGCGTGACGGCGTCGGCCTGCTCGCCGCTGATTTCGATCAGCAAATTGCCTTGCGCGGCCAGATGCTGCGGAGCACCGGCAATCAAATGGCGAATGACTTCGAGCCCGTCCGGTCCACCATCGAGAGCCAACCGCGGTTCGTGCAGCCGCACGTCCACCGAAAGCGTTTCGATCTCGGCCGTAGCGATGTACGGCGGATTGCTGGCGATCAGATCGAACTCTTCAGCGACTGTGAACGGATCGAACAAGTCGCCGTGCAGCCAGCGAATTCGATCGGCGACATTGTGCGTTTCGGCATTCACTTTCGCGATGTCGAGCGCGGCCGCTGAGAAATCAACGGCCGTAACCTCTGCGTTTGGGCAGTTGACCGCCAACGAGATTGCGATGCAGCCGGAACCGGTGCCAACATCGAGCACTCGCGGCGCAGCTTGCAGCTTCAAGGATTCAATCGCATCGACGACCAATGTCTCGGTGTCCGGACGCGGGATCAGGACGTCCTTCGTGACTCGGAAATCGAGCCCGAAGAACTCCCGATGCCCGACGAGGTACGCGACCGGTTCGGCAGCCGCGCGGCGCTTCACGAGATCGCGCATCGTCGCTCGCTGCGAGTCCGTCAGCGGCTGATCGTAATTCGTGTAGAGCTGAATCCGCGGGCAGGCGCGCGCGTGAGCCAACAGAATCTCGGCATCAAGCCGCGGCGATTCGCTGCCGTGCGATTTCAGATGCGGGATCGTCCAATCCAGAATTCGCTTCACCGTCCAGATATCTCCAGCAGGAGTCGGCGACGATACCGAATTGGACATCTGGCAATCCTTGCGAAAACAAATCGTCACTGATCGTGTTGGGTGTCGGAGAATAGCGGTCGCCCATCAGGAGGCGAACCCTTTGACCATAAAAGGTCATGCTGGCACGCATACTCATACACCCAAAGCTCGTCGCTAGAAGCATCGAACGTTGAATAGATCGCGCGAGCGACGCCGGTATCACCATCCGCGTACCACAACATTCCCTCAGTCGCCTCGCAGGAATCCGTGTGCGGATGCCACCAGACTGGAATGTTGCCAGTGACGTTTCCCAAAGGAATCCTTCCTTGGAGAGTTCGGCGAACACCTTCCGCAGACTTCGAGTTGGGCATCGCCAGTTGAGCGATCTTGTTGGCTTCTTCGAGATGAACAATTTCGGTCCATTGCCTAGCAACCTTGGCAGTTGTTTTGACTCGCCACCATCCGGAAAAGCTGTCTCGCGATTGCTCCACGGCACGGCTCACAGTGACCACTACTTTTGGGTCGATTCCCATTGGCCAAACATGTTTGAGTCTCTGTTGGGCCTCAGCCCCTGCAAGCTCGACGACCTCGTCTCGCGAATCCCATAATCCTGTTCGAACAATCCATGCCACCATTGCCGACACAACCAGCAGGCATCCACAGGCACAGAGGCCAAACGTCGCCAATGAATAATTGCGAAATGCCATCCACCGCGTCCCCTTTCGGTGGGGATTTTTCAATCCGATCAGGCCACCGACCAAGCAGGCCATCAGAATTGCAGCAAAACCACCGAGGTTCGTTGACGCGTTGAAGTGCTGTGCAACTAGAACGCCGAGGATGATCCATCCAGCAAGCAACATCGAGACGATCATTCCAAGAACGAGTGAAACCATCACACGCATCGCGCAACTCCTCGCTTGAGGCGTCGGATTGAACGGGTCTTGCGAGCTCTCACTACCCTTGTGGTCCAGCGCCCTTCAATCTTTCGTTGCGGTCGAACTCCAGCATCTGGCTGATGAGGTCATCCAGTTCGCCCTGCATGATCTTGTCGAGCTTGTAGAGGGTCAGACCGATGCGATGATCGGTCAGGCGGTTCTGAGGGAAGTTGTACGTCCGAATGCGTTCGCTACGGTCGCCGGAACCGATCAGGGTGCGGCGTTGGGACGCACGATCGGAGTGCAATTTCTGCTGCTGCTGTTCGTAGATCTTGCTACGGAGCAATCGCATCGCCTTCGCGCGGTTCTTGTGCTGGCTCTTTTCGTCCTGACAGCGGACGACGATGCCGGTTGGCGTGTGCGTCAGCCGCACCGCGCTTTCGGTCTTGTTGACCTTCTGGCCGCCAGGGCCGCCGGCGCGCATCGTGTCCATTTCGATGTCTTCCGGGCGGATGTTGAGTTCCACTTCCTCGACTTCCGGCAACACGGCGACAGTCGCGGCGCTGGTGTGGACTCGGCCTTGAGCTTCGGTCTCTGGCACGCGTTGCACGCGATGCCCACCGCTCTCGAACTGCAATTGGTGGAAGCAACCTTCACCGCTGACCGAGAACGTGACCTCTTTGATGCCGCCCATTTCGGCTTCGCTCTGGTCGAGAAGTTCCATTTTCCAGCCGCGAGTCGCGATGAACCGCGTGTACATTTCGAGGAGATTGCGAGCGAACAACGCTGCTTCTTCTCCGCCGGTGCCTGCTCGGACTTCGACGATGCACGAGCCGCGCGTCATCGAGTCGCCGGCCGTCAGCACGTCTTCGATTTCGACGCGGAGCGCTGCGAACTTCGGTTCGACCTCGGCGAGTTCGGCCTTGGCGTATTCGCGAGCCTCGTGGTCCGAGTCCTCGTAGATCAATTGCTTGATGTCGGCGACTTCTTTTTCGAGCCGATTGAACTCGGCGATTTCGGTGGCGACTTTGCGCAGGCCACCGTGCTCGCGCTGCAAGGCGAGCATCCGATCCACGTCCGCGAGCACGGCCGGGTCTTGCAGCAACCGCTCGATCTCCTCGAAGCGTTGCAGTTTGGTTTGCAGGCTGGGGTACATGTGGGTGAGCGTCCCAAGAATTGGATTTGGAATCGAGACCAAAAAACCGAGAGGGTGAGACTCCCGCTGAGCTGTCGTGTGATCACGGCAACGGCTCAGCGGGAGCTTCACCCTCCCGAATGTGTGCAGCCAACCAAATCATGTCGCTGCCAGACACGCCCTTGCCGAGTGCGTCTGACGGTCGCTAGACCCCCTTGACCTTCCAGTTGTACTTCTTGGCGAACTTCTCGACGCGTCCGGCGCTGTCCACGAACTTCATCTGACCGGTGAAGAACGGATGGCACTCCGAACAAATATCGACGTGCAGCTTGGCCGACGTGCTGCGGGTCTTGAACTCGGTGCCACAGCTACAGTGGACCGTGACTTCCTGGTACTTGGGATGGATGCCCTCTTTCATGGCGACGCCTGAGACCTTCACAAATGACGGAAAAACAACCGCTCGGCCACCCCGGCCGGAAAGCGAGGGGGCGGAGTCTACGGAGACACCCACGAATCAGCAAGTTTAGGCCGAAAAGTCCCACCTCTGGCCAATTCGTTGTACCGGGCAAACTGTCGCCCGACCCCTTGTGGGTCGGAGGACAAAGAATCGTCTGAGTTTTCCAAGGCGTCTCGAATCGTCCGACCCACAAGGGGTCGGGCTACGGATTCCGCAATTTCACAAATTGGCCCGCCCTGCCGCTCGCCGAATCTCGCATTACTCCCCGCGCGAGGCACAATCCTGTCGCGGGGCGAGATTCGACGAAATCTGCCGCGTCCACCCACCCCGTCAGGCCAGCACGCCTTCGACCAGTTCGCCATGCACGTTGGTCAGGCGGCGTTGAATGCCGTTGTGGTAGTACGTCAAGCGTTCATGGTCGATGCCCAGCAGATGCAATACGGTCGAGTGGAAGTCGTGCCACGAAACGCGATTCTCGACCGCCTTCCAGCCGACTTCGTCGGTGGCTCCGTAGGCGAGTCCCGGTTTGACGCCGGCTCCGCACATCCAAACCGTGAACCCGTATTGATTGTGATCGCGACCGGCACCGATCACTCCGGCCGCCGACTGCGCGAACGGAGTACGGCCGAACTCGGAGGTGAACAGCAGCAACGTGTCCTCCAGCATCCCGCGCTGCTTGAGATCCCGAATTAGCGCGGCGATCGGTTGATCGATGCGAACGGCCTCGCGAGCGTGGTTCTCACGCATGTCCTCGTGGCCATCCCAATTGATGCGCGGCGAGCCGAACGCTCCGCCGGAGAACATCTGGATGAACCGCACGCCTCGTTCCAGCAGTCGCCGCGAGAGCAAGCAACTACGGCCGAAATCCACCGTCGCTTTGTCATTCAGTCCGTAGGCCTCTTGAGTCGCAGCCGTCTCGGAGGCGAGGTCCGCCACCTCCGGCACCGCGAGTTGCATCTTCGCCGCCAATTCGTAGCTGCGAATCCGCGCGACCAATGCATCGTGACCGGGGACTTTCGCCAGCTCAGCTTCCGCGACATCGGCCAGGCCCGCCGGAGCCGTAAGTCGCAGATGCTTTTCGTTGAGCTTTCGTAGCAGCGCTCGCGACGCCAATTCCGTGCGCTCGTCGATCGGCCGAGAGGGCTGCAAATCGTCGATTGGGATGCCTCGGCTGCGAATCACAACACCCTGATGCCGAGCCGGCAGAAAGCCGTTCGTCCAATTGATCGAACCGCCAGCCGGCAGCCCGCGCGTGTCCGGAATGACCACGTAGGTTGGCAAGTTGTCCGTGTCATTGCCGAGTCCATACGACAGCCACGCTCCGATCGTCGGAAAGCCGTTCAGCCGGAAGCCGCTGTTCTCTTGAAATGTCGCGGGAGTGTGATTGCTGGTTTCGGCCCACATCGAGCGAATCAACGTCAGTTCATCGGCAACGGTTGCGATGTGCGGCATTAACTCCGAGACCCACAAGCCGCTCTCGCCGCGCTGCCGAAACGCCCAATCGTTTTTCCGAAGCAACCCGACCTGACCGAAGAAGACATCCGGCCGCTCGTCGCCACCAAGCGGCTGGCCATGTCGCTTCGCCAGCTCCGGCTTGTAGTCAAACGAGTCGATCTGACTGAATCCGCCGCAGGCGACGATGTGAATCACTCGCTTCGCCTTCGGAGCGAAATGCGGCGGCGGATCAGACGACTCGCCCGGCACAACTTCGGCATGCACGTCGCCAGTTCGCAGCAGCAAACTCGCCAGGGCTGCGCCGCCGAGTCCGGTCTGCGTCCACGAAAAGAAGCCGCGCCGGCTGAGAAGGTGGGAGTCGTTTGGAACGCTGCTCATGGATCAACCTCTGTGGACAGTCACACCGTAAACGTGACCGCTTCGGACTTCCACCGCAATGCTGGCGTGTTCGCGTGGAGCAATCGAGCCGGGATGTTGTCATCCGTCAGTTGGCGATAGCCCAAATAACTGCTCGTCAGTCGCGGGTTGATTTCGATGAGGATCGGCTCGACGGGACGATTGTCTGGCAACACGAGGTCGCAGCCGACGTATCCTGTCAGTCCTGGCACCGCACCGCAGGCTTGCTCGGCAAGTTGCTGTACCGCGTGTGCCGACTCCGGCGAAATATCCGCGAGAATTCGCCCGCCGCGATATTTGAAGTGACCATCCTCGCTGAGATGTTGTTCCGCGACCGGAAAGATCTCGATAACTGATCCGTCTTCGCCAATCAACATTGTCACGGACAATGCTTTGCCGGCGATGAACGGCTGTTGGATAAACGTTTCCGGCTCATGCAAGCGGCCGAGTTCGTGGCGAGCGTTCCACAAATCGAAGCCGTCACGCACCAGGAACATGTCTTGCGAGCCGGCTCCGTCGCGGCGTTTGATGACCGTCGGTCCGGGCCAGTGAACTTCCGATTGCCGGTCGGCAGGATTGAACGGCAGCGTTTCGGGTGTCGGAATGGATCGCTCGCGCAACCACGCCGCCAAAGGCAGCTTGTCCGAGGCCAGCATGATCGCTCGGTCGGAGGCTCCGAGGAATCGGCGCGGTGAAGATCGCGGGGGCTCGGTGTCGTTCACGAGTCGAAACAGCAAGGCCCGCTTCAGGAGTTCGGCGTTTGACTCCGGAGCGATCACCCACACTGCATCACTGTCGCGGATCAGCTCGCGGAACTGCGCCAACTCGTCCACCGCTGAGTCCACCATTCGCACATCACAATCCCTCGCTGGACACTGACCGAGCCGCGAATCCCAGGTGGTGACAACGTCGCAGCCGGGGATCGTGGTGATGTCCTCGATCAGCGCGGCCAGCATCGCCTGGCCTTCACGAGCCAACGACGTCTCCAGACTGGCTTCCGGCCAGCCGCCACCGCAGACAAACTCGGAGACGAAGACTCGCAAGGTGACCTCCGGCTACTTCCACTTCATGATTCGCGGTTCCCAACTTTGGTCAATGGGCACTTGCGACACAACGAACCCTCCGGCACCGGCAAGCTGAGCTTGTGCGATCTGGGCCATGACTTCGCGATGCGACACATCCCAGCCTTGCAGCACCGCGATCAACCGATTGGGCGGGACTGGCGTGCCTCGATGCCGAGCGGGCTGAGTCTGCATCAGCTCGATGGCTTCGCGAATCCATCCGGCATGATCGGGGTAGATCGGCAGGTCGCGCTCAAATTCTCGGAACGGCAACAGCAGCGCGAGCGGTTCCGAACGATCAGCCAGCGGCGTCAGTTGCTTCACGAATTCCTTCCAGCACAGGCCCTCGTAGCAGCCGACTCCGGCACACAACGTTTGCTTGTCGTGAGCTTCACATTCCGTCGCCCAGACCGGGATGACACGCGGCACGCGAGCTGCCTTTGAGACCGCCTCGACAAACTGCGCCGCCGCATCGGGGCCTAGTTTTGTGGTTGAGCGTTTCGGGCCGTAGTCAGTCGTCCAACGGCAGAGCGGATGTCCGCAGCCACAGGCGGACGGTGCTCCTTGCAAGTCGTTGAGAAACAATCCGGCCGGAGTCGGCAATCCCTCGAGCAACTTCGTCACGCGAGCGAGCTGCGCGTCGAATCCTTCGCGCGACATGATCGGCACCCACGGATAGGTTTTTACGACCTCGTTGTCGTTCGGCTCGGATGATTGCGGAAAGAACCTCCGCCATTCGGGATGCCCTTGCAAGCTGGCCATCAACTCCGGCCGCTTGTCTGCGAGAGCCGGACAACGAGCGACTTCGATCCAAAAATAGAACGGCATCTGATGACGTTGCGCTGTTGAGCAGGCTTGCCCAATCTCACGCCGCGAAGATTCGCGGCCGTCGTTCAGTCGCAGCACGACGGCATTGAATTCGGCCAATCGCAGGGTCGCGGCGCGAACATCGTCGAATTGCTGAGCATCCACCAGCACGGATCGCAGGGAAGCTGGGGGATCTGCAGCGTGAACATCTTCCGCGAACATTCCACAAATCATGACCAGCAGCACAAATCGCATGGGAACACTCCTCCGCCATTCAAAATGGCGAGCCGCGCGGTTTACGATTCTTGCACTCGATGCTCGTGGTTGCGCAGGTGCTGCGAACAATACTCGAACGTGCCCGCGTCGCATTTCGAGCAGATGCGGAAGTCTTCGCCAGGCTGGTCATGCTCGGTCAAGCCGCAGATCACGCAGGTGTGAAAAGGTTTGCCGGCTTCCGCGACCCTTTGGAATGCACCTTCCATGATCCGTTTGCCGGATCTCGCGCTCGAAAAAATGTCTCGGCCAAAAAACAACAGGAAATTGCCAATCGAAGCGAGCACAAAGGCTCGTCTCGACCAGTCGCCGCTGACGAGCACGTAGCCATAGCCCAGCCACGTCAGCAGCGCGAGCCATTTGATGCGGATCGGCAGGATGAAGTAGATGCTCAGCGTGAAGTTCGGAAACAAGTACGCGAACGCCAGGAACACTGACGACCCGATGAACATGTTCGTGGCGGGTCCGCCGTCCGGCAGCAGGAACGCGGCGGCGATGGTCGCCAGCACGGAGATCAACACATAAAAGTTGTACCGCACCGTGCCCCAGTAACCCTCGAGCGCCGTTCCCATCAGCCAGCACAAGTAGATGCAAAAAATCGCCAGGATGCCGTTTCCCGGCGGCAGAAAAACAAACGTGGCTAGTCGCCAAACTTCGCCATCCGTGACCTTTTCGGGGATCAACTTGAAGGCCTCGAGGATCGAGTCTTGGCCGACACGACGTGGGATCACCTGAATCAACAGCCACAAAGCCCCCTGGAACCCGGCCAGAAATCCGGTGAGGTTCGGAATCGCCAAGCGGCGAAAGCGACGTTCGAGGTGATCCTGCCAACTCATGTGGGCTCCATCAATTCACGGGCGACGTTGATTTCTCAACCTCGGTTTGCGGAAACTCCGCGACCCACGCGTACCAGTGGCACTGCACGCCGTCGATCCAAGTCAACTCGCGGCCTTTGAGCGGACCATCCACGCAGCGGCCAGCCAGAGTCCAACGGCTGCCGGTTTCCTTGTCTTTGAACGGAGCGGTTTCCGGAGAAATTATGTCCGCGAAAATCGTCAGCACACGGTCGTCGAGCTTTCGATGAAACGCGACCGACGACTTGGTCGGCCCGTACCAGAAGACCGCGATCGGTTTGCCACCGACGTCATCCACGAAGCACGCACGCTCGACGGACTCGTCCAACGGGAACGCCTTCGCCGATGCACCGACTTCGATGCCATGCACGCTCGCCAGTGGCTTGAGCCGATCATCGACTTTTCCCATCGACTGCTTGGCTTCGTCGCTGAGAGTCGTCGGCAGTTCTTTGAGGTCGTACTTCTTGCCGTCGAACAAGTCGTAAGCAGTCGATTCCGGATGCAGCATCAACCAGTGCGACCACTCGGTCATCACGTTGGGGATGCGAGTCAACCGCTGGCCCGCTTGCGGACCTTCGATCGCCTTGCCGCTGAGGGCTGACCAGAGCGTTCCGTCGCGACCTTTCACGACCATCACGCCGCCGCGCCAGCCATGAAACTCGTAGCCGTAATCCTTCTTGAAGGCCGTGACGTACCCACCGTCTGGGTCGTAGAAGAACAGGCCGTACGTATCGTTGACGACTCGCGAAGCCGAAAGGAAATGCCGTAACGGGACCGCTCCGCCATTGTGAGACGCGCGAATCCATGCCAGCACGCGGTCGTCCGGTTTCACGAACCGCTTCCGATTCTGCGTCGAGCAGTACGAGCAGGGCGGCTCGGTCAACGGCTTGAAGCTGCCGGGCTTCGCGAGGATCGGTCGCGGTTCGTCTGCTTTGAGAAACGACCCGCAAGCCAGCACGAAGAACAACACTCGAAGGGCGTGTGAACGATTCATCTCGGCCTCTCATTTCTGGGGGTTCTACGGTTTGTCTTTCACACCGGCGAGCCGATGCACGGCTTGCCATTCCGCGGCGGTGACCGGCTGGATCGACAGCCGAGCACCCTGCCGAATCACCATCATGTCTCGCAGATCGGCACACGCCTTGAGTTCGTCCCGCGTCACCTGCTTCGGAAAAACTTGCAGCAGCCGCACATCGACCATGAACCACGTCGGCTCGTCCGGTTTGCTCTTGGGATCGTAGTGGTGGTCCTGTGGATCAAACGCCGTGTGGTCGGGGTAGCCGGTCTTCACGACCTCGGCCGTCCCGACGATCGCCATCGGGTCGGCATTGCTGTGATAAAACAGGACTCGGTCACGCTGCCGGATCGTGTCGCGTAGAAGATTGCGAGCCTGATAATTGCGGACCCCGTCCCAAAACGTCGTCTTGTCTGGTTCCTTCGCCAGATCCGCAATCGAATACGACTCCGGCTCGGACTTGAACAGCCAGTACTGTCGAGCGAATGGAGCGGATTTCATCTTGGCTGCCATGCGGGCTTCTCCTTGGTTCGGGATTCTGGCAGCCGCGATCGAATTGCTCTAGTGCCGCAGATCGGAATTGATTTTCCATCAGAGAACGAGTTTGGCCAGTGTAGTTTTTGAGGGCCGAGGTTGCCGTCGGTGTGGTGGGCAGAATGGGGGCGGAGAACGAGGCGCGGTCGGTCGGCCGGTGTAGGTCC
>SXGS01304353.1_pt1 | contig 27525 bp, 22 predicted proteins | sample 3174681 | NCBI WGS metagenome assembly SXGS01 (sample SAMN11356861, study PRJNA531348) | freshwater metagenome | isolation source: freshwater sample F1-80 | place: China: Fuxian Lake, Yuxi | collected 2017-12-25 | reverse complement strand
TCGAGCGCGCCTGGCGCAGGGACTGCCCGAGGATGGTGCGACCCGCTTGATTTGGGCCATGGCCTTGGGTTGGCGGACTGGCTTGGCCGGCGATGTGGACGATGGGTTCATGCGGTCAGGAACACTGCATGTCTTTGCCATCAGTGGCCTACACATTGCACTGATCGCTGTTCTGCTGGTGCAGGCGTTTCGTGTGCTGGGTTGGAGTCGTGCCCTGTGCGGTGGCTTGTCCTTGCCGCTGATTTGGTTCTACGTCGCGGCAACCGGATGGCAACCGTCGGCTGTTCGCTCGGCCGTGATGACTTCGGTCGTGGTGGGGACGTGGATGCTGGAACGTCCCGGTGATTTGCTCAATTCCCTCTCGCTGGCGGCGTTGCTCATCTTGATCGCCGAGCCGGGGCAACTCTTTCAGGCAGGTTTCCTGTTGTCGTTTTTGGTGGTGGCAGCGTTGGCCGTCTTCCCTTCGAGGTGGGAGGCCTGGTGGCTCGAGCATCGCCCCTGGAGCCCAGATCCTTTGCTGCCGCCCTCGCAGTGGTCTCGCACGCGACGGGTCTGGGAATGGGCTGAGCGAGGGCTGTGCCGCGGGTGTGTCACCGGTCTGGCCGCGTTGGTGGCGTCGTGGCCGATGTCGGTAGAATGCTTCCATTTGGTCAGCGTCATTTCAGTGGTGGCCAACCTGATCGTGGTCCCTTTGAGCAGCCTGGTGCTCATTGCCAATGCTCTGTCGATGGGCTTTCCGATGGGGACCGAGCTGTGGAATTCCGCCGCTTGGGTGGGCATGCATGGGATGATGGCTGCGAGCCGCGCCTGTGAGGCGGTTCCTGGAGGCTGGTGGTCGGCTGCATCGCCGGGGAGTTGGGTGTGGATTCCCTACACGATCCTCTGGGTTGTCGCGGCTTCGGGCTGCCTTGAGACCCTGCGTCGTCGACAGCTCTGGTGGGGGGCGGCGGCTCTGTGGCTCGTGCTCATGGTGGGTGCGCCTCACATTGGTGAACCGGCGGCCACTGTGACGGTGTTCCGATCGGGCGAGGCAGTGTGGATCGACCGGCCAGGAAGCTCTGCGGACCTGCTGTTGGATACCGGAGACGCGGCCACCGCCAAGGCAGTGGTGTTGCCGTGGCTGCAATCACGGGGAGTCGATCGTGTGTCGACTCTGGCTGTATCCCATGGGGACGTTCGGCATTTGGGAGGGGTGCCCGTATTGATGACCAGTGCCCCGCCGCATCAACTCATCCTTCCGGTGGGTCGGATGCGTTCGCCGTTGTTCCGAGGTTTGGATGGGTTAGCAGCGTCCAATGGAGTTCCCTTTCAGCGGGTTCAACGTGGCCGCTCCATTGCCGGGATGACGGTGCTCCACCCGGACGGCTCAGACTCTTTCTCGCGTGCAGATGATGGTGCGTTGGTTCTTTCGATGGAGGCGGCTGGCTGGAGGATTTTGTTGGCTCCAGACCTGGGGCCTGACGGTCAAAAGGCCTTAATTCGGCGCGAGGGCGCTTCGCTGGCAGCCGATGTTCTCATTACGGGCATCCCTGCCTCAGGTGAGGCTGCGTCCGAGGCGTTTCTGGCGCAGGTAAATCCGCGGTTGCTCGTGGTGGCGACGGGAGATCGGCCCGCCACCGAACGGAGTCCAGTAGCCTTGCGACGAAGGCTCCGCGGGCGACCAGGTTTCACTCTGTGGACCGAACGCATCGGAGCTCTGGAATTACGCTGCTGGGCAGACCGATTGGAGGTGCGGGACGCTTTGGGAGATCTGCGGTTGCGGCTCGAGCGGTCCGATCCGACAAGCCTTTAAGGTAGAGCGACCGCCTGGTAGTAGCGCGTGCCAGTGGGTTGGGTATCGGTCCAGGTCGCCAAGCCATCCGGAGCCGCCGAGACAACGATGTCGCGGTCGATCCAAGTTTGCAGATCGTTGCTCGACTGGATTCGGTAGCGCACCGCGGGCTCGCCCCAGACTTTCAATCGGGCTTTGCCTTGTGCATCCAACCCGTCCATTTCCATCAATGGGGCTACTGCGTTCGGTGGGTAGGCGATGATGCGATAATCGTCGAAGAGCATGTAGTTGTCGTTCCAGGTGCCCTTGGGATTGGCAGCCCAGACGACATCCACGCTGCCCAGTGAGGGGCGTTGAATTCGGGTGCTCAGAGGGAGTTCGTAAACCACCGGGGTGCCATTGAGTGAGGCTGACAACCGGTTGCGGCCGAAGCTCATGGAAATCTCTAGTTGGTATACGACATCGTATTCGAACTGGTACCCCGTGCCGATGAAGCCCTTTTCATCGTCGAGGGCGTAATTGATGGATTGGTCGGGACCGTGGTAGTCGAGGGTGAAGAGACGTTGGTTGTTCGGCGTATAGACACTCCAACGAAAGTCGTCGGCTGCGGCTCCCGATGGCGAATCATCTCGAATGCTGAAGGTGGCCTGGAACACCACCACGGGCAGCGTGTTGGTGTCGGGGACCAACTGGATGGGGCGGAAGAGGTTCGCGCTAAAACTTTTATTCGTGGGCCCCTGATAACCCATGTAGGCGTATTGCCCCGTGAAACCATCGACTTGGTTGGTGAGCAAGCCGTTGCCGCCATGTCCCACCGCGATCCAGCCGTTCTGGCCGCGTCCCAGCCAATCCACCAAATCGAGGGTCGGATCGTAACCCTCAAATCGCTCAAAGCCGGTCTCGAAGAGCACGCGACCACTGGCTCCGGCGCTCTTGGGCTTACTGAAACCCTGGGCCATCAACAGGCCTGTAATGGTGAGAAACCAACCCGACAGCAGGATTCGCAGGAGGATTGAGGTGCTCATGGTCAGGAATGATGCGTGTGTCGGTAGAGGTCACCGTTCTACGGGCCCACGTGGACCTGGCCGCCCCGCGGGAGCTGGGCTTGGAGCGGCTGACGGTGCGGGCCGAGGAGAGGGTTGGAACGAAGGAGCCGGGCTAGGAGCGGCTGACGGTGCAGGCCGGGGAGAGGGTTGGAACGAAGGAGCCGGGCTAGGCGTAGGGCGCTGTGCTGGAGCCACGTTGGGGGCGGGAGACGGGGCCGGAGCGAACTGCGATGCCGTGGGTGCCGGGCGTGTCTGCACGTTTTGGGGGATGCTCGCCGAGGGCGCAGGTGCAGCAGGCCGGAAAGCCTCCTGGCGTAAAGCCGGCGGTGCCGAGGGTGCTGGGGCCACCGAGGGATTTGCCGCAGGCCGGGAAGGGACACTCGCATTCGGGATGACGATGGGGCGGGAAATCGGAGCCGCAGACTGCGGCGGTGCTGATTGCACCGAGGGGCCCGGGATCGATGCGTTGGGCGTCGGGTTTGCTGGGATCACCGACGGGCGTGAGGTCGTCACCGGAGTGGGGCGGGACCCGGATTCAAATCCGGATCCGGATCGGGCGGTAGGGATCCGGGAAGCGGACCCCGGGCTCGGCGCGCCGAGGGGCGAGGCGGGCTCCGTCGGCACTGCACGCGGAATGGGCACGCTGCGGGATTCCGGTGGGCGCGAAGGGGTGACGCTGGGTGTGGGCGTGGTGGGCCTGGTGGGCGTGGTGGACGTAGTGGACGGGTTCCCCAAAACCTTCGGTGCCACGGCGGTGGGTGTGCTGCCTCCGCTTCCGGGACGCGTCGTGGGGGGCAGTGTCTGGGTCAATCGTTCCGTCGGACTGCTTGTTGGGAGGGGTGCGGGCCGGCCGGGAGACGACGAGGGCGCCACGCTGGCAGACGGGATGTTGGCCGGCCGGTTCGGGCTCAGCGAGCCACTGGCCGACGGAACCGTCAGTGGTCGAGAATTCAGCGGTGAGATGCCGATGCGATCTGGCAGGCCGCCGGAGTTCGGGGTGGGAGCCAATCGCGAAACTTCTGGTCGCTTGAGGACCGATTCCGGCGGGCGTGAAGCATGGGTCGGCACCGCCGGGCGGTACACGGCCACTTCAGCGGGCCGGCCCCCCGAGGGGTTGGGTCGCGAGTTGGCGAAGGCTTGAGCGGCCGCCGGGCTGTTGACGTCGCGGAGTTCCGTGCGCCGGATCTCCTCTCGACTGTGCTTCTGGACTTCCTCTCGGGAAATCCCGTTATTGATGATCACCGTGTTGTTGTTGCCCCGGATGTTCACGCCCTGAGCGCTGGCCACCTGGACGTTGCTCTCGCGAACGAAACGCTCGGCTTGATGGCGCGGCAGTCGATGATGATAAAGGTGGTGATCACCGAAACGGTCCCAGGTCGTCGCATACCAGGCCGCTGTGCCGATGCCAAACCCGATGCTGACGGCCGTGCGGCCATTGACCCACGAGAAACCCACGTTGGCGCTCCATTGGCATTCCGGAGGCAGGGGAGCCCAGCCGCAATAGCTCGGGGAGCTGCGCCAAGCGACCCAGGCCGGTGCCCAGTCATAACCCGGATTCCACACCCAACCGAAGCTGGAATGCTGATGCCAGCGGCCATAATGGTACGGAGCCCAGCCCCAAGTGTAGGTCGAGTTCCAATACCAACCCGCATCGGTCCACAGCCACGATCCACCGTCGCAGTAGGGTTGCCATGTCGGGTTTGCCACCGAGGCCGACGGGCGCCAGCACCATCCGTAGCCAGGGACTTCCATCCAACTGCCATAGGGGGAGAGTGATTGATAAAAGACCTGCTGGTTGACAACGGTCTGGGCTACCGGTGCAGGGACAACAATGGTCGAGGAGGGCGGCGGCGGCGGCGTGCCTTCGAAGGTGGTGGTGGTGATCGCCGTCGGAGCCACCGGCGGCGGGGCTAAGTTCGTGGGGATCGACTGGGGAACCGCGGATGCTAAGGCGCTCGGAGGGGCGGGTGCTGGGCTTTCCGGTTGGATCGCAGCCGCCTTTCGCATTAGTACATGGATAATATTGGAGGACACCCCTAGGTCATTCAGATAGACGATCTGGCTGGCTCCGAGAGCGAAGGGTTCCCGGATATTGGTGATGTATTCAGTGACCACGCCTTCGTCGAGTCCGCCACGGGTGAGTTGCACTACATCGGCCACTGGGCCGGGCAGGGGCGGCGGAACCAGAACTGCCACCGAGGCCGAGGGGTCTATCGGGGCTGGCGGTTGGGCGGCCGGGGCAGGAGTGGGTTGCGGAGGCGGTGGCGTTGGGGTCGATGAGATCACCGGATCCACTCCCGGGGTCGATCGGTTGCCCAAGGCAGCCGGAACCGAGGGGGCTTGGACGATCACAGTCCTCACGGTCGGCGCTGGAGGTGCGGTGTGGACTACGGTCTTTGACCCGGTGTCGCATCCAACGGTAGTTCCCAAACAGAGCAAGATTAGCCCAAGGGTGTTGCGGGATGGACGCATGAACGAGGCATTCATTGTGTTCAGAGCGGTTAGAGACAGGTATTTTTTGGGGAAAGTCGATCCAAGGGTCGCGAGCCTCTCGATGAAGGTTCGTTCTTGGGGTTGGAGAATAATCTAGGAACGTGACTGGACCCCGATGACGGGAAATCCCTTGGGAGACCAACGGAGAAGTCTTGCCGGCCGGGACGTAATACCTTCGCAAGGAAGGCTGCCGTCAGAGGTCTGAGTATTCACGGTTGTGGGGGTGAGACGTAGTTAATAGGTCCTTATTCAAGGGATCAGAGAGGTGGGATTTTTATGCCCATGGTCCCGGATTCGGGGTGTGAATTTTGACGTCTGCCGGTGAAGATGGTCCCGCCGTTATTGTGGTTGTCGTCGGTGATATCGGTTTTGCGACAGACGACGGACACACTCATCAGTCATGAATCGATGCTGTTCTTGGATGGCCCTCCTTTGGGCCTGGTGCGGATGGGGTGCCCTAGTTCTGCTGGGGCAGGGGGCTCCACAGTTGACGGCTGTTTCCACCAACCGTGCTCAGTCTGGGGCGCTCATTACTATCACTGGGCTAAATTTCCTCAATCCTCCCCTGACGGCGGTCACCTTCAACTTTACGCCGGCGACCGTGGAGTCCATCCGATCTCTGGGACTGGGATATAATCAGATTTCGGTGCGGGTCCCCCTAGGGGCGACCATTGGGCCGATCTTTGTTGAAAATGCGTTTGGTCAAACTCAGACACCTTGGAATTTCCAGTTGCCGCCGGTGGTGCAGCGGTTCGCCCGCAACGGTGCCTTCACCGATGCCGACAAGGTGCGTGGTGTTCCTGGAGACTCCGTGGCGCTCACTGGTTCCAACTTTCTGGATCCCACGGATCCCAACTACCGCTTGGGTGTGTTCTTTGATGGCATTCGGGCTGGTTGGGACACCGTGACGGAAGGTTCCGTTTCGGTGGTGGTGCCGCCCGGAGCCATGACGGGCCCTATCACCGTGACCAACAATGCCGGTGCGACGATGACCAGTAGCTACTTCTACCTCGCGCCTTGGGTCACGGCCTTCACGTCTCGGGCTCGGGTCGGGGACACACTCACCTTGAGCGGTCGCAGCTTTCGCGCGGTGTCTTCGGTTTCTTTTGGTGGGGTGGTCACCACCAATCTTACGGTGGTGTCCAACATGCTCATGACGGTGGTCGTCCCGTCGGGAGCGCCGGCGGCCGCACCGTTGACTTTGGAGTCGCCGGGAGGGCGTTTCATCACGGTGTCCAATTTTGTACTCGCTCCCCGGATCAACGGGTTTTCGCCATCCAACGGTGCGGCGGGGACTTTGGTGACTGTCAGCGGTTTCGGGTTGTCCGCGGTGACGCAGGTGCTCTTCGGCGCAGCTCCGGCGACGCCGGTGTCCGTCACGGCCACGCAAGTGACGGTCAAGGTGCCCTTCGGTGCGGGAACCGGATTTGTGAGGGTTTCAGGAAGTTCTGGGACTGATGAATCCTTAACCTTGTTTCATGCGTCTCCGCAACTGAGCACCGTCAATCCGAACCTCGTGAAGGTCGGAGAGACCGTGACGCTGAGCGGGACCAATCTCTTGGGAGCATCGGCCGTTCTCTTTGGAACCAACCGGCTTGCGGCTAAAGTCTTCACGGTCGTGGACAATCGCCGCATCACGGCCCAGGTGCCGGAAGGTGCCTCTTCAGGATGGGTCAGGGTGGTGACGCCCGGGGGTGAAGCCTCCGGCGGACCGATTTCTGTTCAAGGGCCGGTTCCGGTGATCAGTGGGTTTTCTCCGGCCTTGGGCGGGGTGGGTACGGAAGTGCGTATCGTCGGTGTGGACCTAGGCTTGCCGGCAATCGTGCGGTTCAGCGGGGTAGCGGCCTCGGTGGTCAGCGCGACGACCAATGGGTTGACGGCCCGGGTTCCTGTGGGCGCTGTCAGCGGTCGGATTAGCGTGGAGACGGCAGCCGGGGCGGCTGTCTCGGCGCAGGATTTTCTTGTGGGAAGCGCAGCCGACTTCGATGTCTCCCTGGCGTCCTCGGCAGAACCCGTGGTCGTGGGGTCGGAGTTTCGTTTGAACCTCAAGGCCCGCAATTTGGGGCCGCTGCCGGCCACCAATGTCACGGGGAGTCTGACGTTGCCCAGTCCGGCGGAGTTTCTGGGGGCGACGCTGGGAGAGGGTGGTAGTTTTCAAACAGGCGCCACCGGAGTGAGTTTTATTATCGGCACCTTGCCCGCTAAGTCGGAGTGGACCGCGCTCATCCGCGTCCGGATCCCGGTGGAGGCCGTCACGCGCTTCGAGTGGGTGGCCAGCACGCTCACGCCGGATGTGGACGTCACGGACAACCGAGCCGCCGTCTCGGTGACCGCGGTTCCCCTGCGCCTGGAACTCACCGGCTTCGGGGATGACCTCTGGGTGTTAAGTTGGTTGTCACTGGCTACTGAGATGGAGTTGCAGGAATCCACACTCGATTTGCCTCGGCAATGGCGTGGGGTGGTTGGAACCCCGTTGAACGACGGGGTTCGTTTTCAGTGGTCCACCAGCGCGACGAACTCGGGTCGACTGTTCCGGTTGAGATCGCGCTGAGTGTTTCTGTTCCGCAGGATTTTCCAGATAGGTTCTTAGCTGGAACCATTCGTTTGAATCATTCTGGCTCAGGCAAAATCGTGTGAGGCAGACGTCTGGAGGTGGTGATCGGGGAGTCGTTCGAGATGTAGGGCGCGCACATGGATCGTGCCGTGCCGGCGTTGCACGATGCCCTCGACCAGTAGGAAGGGTTCGGTGCTAATTCGGAGTCGCTCGGTTTCGAAGAGTTCGGGCGAGACGATGGCGTTGGTGATGCCGGTTTCGTCTTCCAGGCTCAGGAAACATACGCCCTTGGCGGTGCCGGGGCGTTGACGGCAAATCACCTGCCCGGCCACCCGGATGCGGGCGCCATCCGGAGCTTCCTGGAGTTGGGCGCTTTGCCAAACATCCTTCAAAGTGCCTCGGCGCAAGGCCATTGGATGGGGGCCTGTGGTAAGCCGGAGTGTGGCGTAGTCGGCGACCAATCGCTCCTCGGGCGACATGGGTTTCAGCGGGGAGGCCGAGCCTTCGAGGGGGTCCACGGCGTCACCGTCAGGGAACCCTCCGCCCAAATCTTCTAGGCGCAGCGGGCGTTCCGCCTGCCACAGGGCCGAGCGACGGTCGGTGGCCCAGGCATTGAGTGCGCCAATGGAAGCCAGGGCGCGCAGCGCCTCCGGACCCAGTGTGGTCCGCGCCTTCAAATCGTTCAGCGAGGCGAAGGGCTTGCGTGTGCGTTCGTTCAGCAGGTTCGTCGCCTGGGCCAGGGGCAACCCTTGCACGAGTTGCAACCCTAGGCGCAGGGACCCGTCGGATTCCACGCGGGTCTCCCAGTCGGAGCGTGCGGCGCAAACCGGGCGCACGGCGATGCCATGTTTTTTTGCGTCCTGCACCACCGTGGCCGGTGCGTAAAAACCCATCGGCTGGTTGTTGAGCAGTGCAGCAAAGAATTCCGGAGCCCGGTGCACCTTCAGATAGGCGCTGGCGTAGGCCAGCAGCGCGAAGCTGATGGCGTGCGATTCGGGGAATCCGTAAAGGGCAAAGGAGCCCACGGTCTTGGCGATGGAGTCGATGACGTTTGGGGCAACGCCCTTGCGGGCCATAGACTCGCGCAACTTGACTGTCGCTAGAGCCATCTTCTCGTCGGAACGGTGGAAGCTCAGGGCCTTGCGCAAGTTCTCGGCTTCGTCACCGCTGAAGTCGGCCATGACCATGGCGATCTCCAGCATTTGCTCCTGAAAGAGCGGCACGCCCAAGGTGCGCTGGAGGATGGGTTCGAGCCGGGGGTCGAGGTAGGTCACCGACTCGAGTCCGTTGCGGCGGCGAAGGTAGGGATGGGCCAGGTCGCCTTGAATGGGGCCGGGCCGGATGATGGCCACCTCGATCACCAGGTCGTAGAAGCAGGCGGGCTTCATGCGCGGCAGCGTGGCCATCTGGGCACGGCTCTCAATTTGGAAGACACCAATGGTGTCGGCCCGCTGCATGAGCGCGTAGGTGTCGGGGTCGTCTTTGGGAAGCTGCGACAGATCTACTGGGCGTCCGCGCTGGGTGGTCAAGGTGATGGTGTCTTGCAGCACGGCCATCATGCCCAAGCCCAGGAGATCGACCTTGATGATGCCCAGTCCCTCGCAGTCGTCTTTGTCCCACTGAGCTACCACGCGGCTGGCCATGGAGGCGTTCTCGAGCGGAACGATTCCGGTGAGTTCGCCTTGGCACAGAATCATGCCGCCGGAGTGCTGACCCAAGTGGCGCGGCAGGCGGCGCATGCGGCGGCAAAGTCGGGCGAAGGCGGTGGCCCTAGGGTGCTCGGCGGGCAGGCCTGCTTGGCGCATTTGCTCCTCGAGTTCGAGGGTGTGCGGGAAATCACCACCGGCTTGCAGGCTCGAAAATCGGTCCAGCACATCGGCCGGCAAATTGAGAGCCTTGCCGATCTCGCGGGCGGCGCTGCGGCCGCGGTAGGTGATGACCGTGCCTGTCATGGCGGCGCTGTGACGGCCGTAGCGTCGGTAGACTTCTTGGATGACTCGTTCGCGGCGTTCACCGCTCGGGAGATCAATGTCGATGTCGGGCCAACCCTTGCGGCTTTCCGACAGGAAGCGCTCGAAGAGCACGTTGAACTTGAGCGGATCGACAGCGGTGATCCCTAGGCAGAAGCAGACGGCGCTGTTGGCGGCACTGCCGCGTCCTTGCGCCAGGATTCCCTCGTCGCGGCAGAAGCGGACGATGTCGGCGACGATGAGGAAGTATCCGGAGAACCCGAGGCGTCCGATGAGGGATAGTTCCTTCTCTAGCAACCGGCGCACCTTTTCTGGGATCTCGCCGCCGTAGCGGACTCGTGCGCCGCGGAAGGTCCACTCGCGCAGCACCCCTTCCATGGTTTCGCCGGGGCCCACTGGGTAGCGAGGGAACTCGTAGCCCAGGTCTTCTAGGGTGAACTCCAGCCGTTCGGCCAGTCGCACGGTCTCGGTCACTGCCTTCGGGAGGTCGCTGAAGAGCCGAGCCATGGCGGCGGCGGGCTTGAGGTGTGCCTCGTCGTTGATGCTCAGGTGAGTGCCCGCGGCGTCGAGGTGCGTGTGGTGACGGAGGCAGGCGAAGACATCGAGCACTTCCCGGCCCTCGGGGGTGGCCTGGCTGACCCCTCCCGTAGCCAGTAGTGGTATTCGGTGCGCGGCGGCCAAATCTTGAAGGGCCTGATTCCAGCGGGTTTCGCCACGGAGGCGTTGTCGCTGGATCTCCACGTAGACGTGTCCTTCACCAAAGGCTTGGAGGAGTCGGCGCAGGGCCGCATCGGCATCTCGGCCAGCGCGGATGGCTCGTAGGGCTGGCCCCTCCCGATCGCCGCTGAGTGCGACGAGGCCCACGGCGAATTCAGGGAGTTCTTCCCAACGGAGGGTGGCTTCGTTCTTGGCGGCCCGGAGATGTGCCTGGGAAAGTAGTCGACACAGGTTGCGGTAGCCTTCGCGCGAGCGTACCAGCACCGGGAAGACCGATCCGTCGTCCATGGCTAATTCAGCGCCGATGATGGGGCGGATGCCTTGTTCGCGGGCGGTGTCGAAGACCCGAGGTGCGCCGTAGAGCCCCATGCGATCGCACACCGCCAGCGCAGGGAGTCCGAGGCTGGCGGCAGTGCGGGCCAGTTCTTCCGGCAGCGAGGCCCCACGCAGGAAGCTAAAGGCGCTGCGGGCGTGCAGTTCGATGTAGGCGGGACTGGAGGCGGTGGCAGCCACTGGATCGATGGGTTCAGTCGAGCAGGGCGTCGACCGTCCATCCATCGGGCTGATGAACCAGACGCAAGACTTGTCCGCGCAGGGTGGTGGCATCCCATTCCTCGCGCTGCCAGGCACCATTCTCCCACCAGCGTCCAGAGGCGCGCCAAGGGCCCAAGGTTACCACTAGGCGGCCGTGGGCGATAGAACAGCGGATCGATGAGGGGCGTCCATCGACCGATTCGATGGTGGCCACAGGCGCAGGTCGCAGCCGGCGCAGGCCGGGAGCTTGCAGGGCCGGGCGCGGTTGGGATAGGGCAGCGACTCCTTCGAATTCGGGAGGAACCAATCGGAAGGCGTCGATTCCGTGCTGATGGAGTTTCACCGGCGTGCCCACACGATCCGAACCGAGAATGGCGGCGATGCGTCCGAGGGTTTCCTGGAACTGGCGAGGGTCTTTGAGGGTTGTTTCGAACAGGCCGAACTGCCGCTGGACCGGTACGGTGGTCTCCAGCGTGAGTTGCAACCCCACGACCGCACTTTCGCTGCGGACGGTGTCGAGGTGGGTTGCTAGTAAACGTTGAAGCACGGCTGCGTCGCGGGTGGGTTCCGGGACGTTGAGCTGGCGTTCAAGTCGGTTCCCGGATTCGAGTCGCAATGACAGGTCGACGCGTTCGGCCGCACGACCTGCCAGTGCGAGCCGCGCGCACAGGGTGTCGGTGAAGCGGCGTAGCAGAAACAGTAGGGGCTCGAGCGTTTCCACGGGGTCCTCGAAATCCCAGGATTCCGTCCACACTTCCGGCGGGCGGATGGTTTTCAGGGGGCGTGTGTTTCGTGTGGAGGCCGCAGCCAGTAGGCCCAGGGCTTCGAGCCCCAGGCGGTCGGTCAACTCGGCCGGATCGAGGGCCAGCAATTCTCCCACGGTGCGCAAGCCCCAGCCTGTGAGAATTCGCGTGGTGTCGCTGGACGGTTCTAGTGCAGCCAGTGGGAGCGAGGCGACGAAACGGGCAGCGTCGGTGACTACGTGGACTGCCACTCCAGACTGTGCGGCATGCCGTGCCAGATTGGGAGTCGTGGCGAAGCCGATGTGGGAGCGGAGTCCTTGTGCTGTCAGGCTGGATTGCAACTCCTGGGCCCAGGCTTGCAATGCGTCGGGTTCAGGGGGCTGTAATCGGCTCAATCCCCGTAAGTCTAAGGTGCACAAGCCCGGGGCGGTGGATTCTAGGTGCGGAGAAAATCCGTAGGCGCATTGGAGGAGGACGTCGGTGGTGGCTGACTCCCGTGCGGGGACGCGGTGGCGGATGAGGATGCCGGTGCATCGCGCCAGCGCCTGGGTGGCGGTCTGTCCCCGTTCCACGCCCGCGTCCCGGGCGGGCGGGGTTGTTTCCAGGACGACCGGGGTGGTGCGCGCTGGGTCTACCAGGGCGACGGGTTGTCCCCAGAGTTCGGGTGATAATCGCAGCGCGGCTTGGAGTGCGAATTGGGGGAGGTGAATGACGGCGTACATGGCGTGAGAGCAAGTTTCGAGAAACGGGCCTTCAGGCGGTTTGCCGCGCACCGGCCTCCCGCACTCGACGTTGCTCGGTCTCGAAGCGGAGATTCAGGGTGTCGGGGCTTCGCTCGAGATCCCGATGGTCGAGTCGGGTTTGGGAAACGATGCGGGCGGCGGCTCCGGCCACCAATGGTTGGGGCGTGATGACCAGCACGGTTCCGCCGTGCTGTTCCATGAGTCGGCTCAAGCGGTACCAGAGGGTGCCCGGGATGCGGCGCAGTTCGTGGGCGGCGTTCAGTTTCAGGTCTAGGACCACCAGGGCGATGTTTCGGTCGCGCAGAAGGAGGTCCGTGGTTTGCAGGGCCTCCGCAGTATTTCGACATCGGACCCAGAGCAGGTGGGCCAGGGCTTCCGGTTCGAGGGCGTCGATGTCCAGGCTGTCGGCTCCGTCGACCAAAGTCAGGAAGCGTCCGCCCGAGGCCGTGTGTCGCAGCAATGCATGGATGAACTGGGCGCTGCCGGAGCCTTCTCCGGGGGCCACCAGTTCGGTGAAGGCACCTTGGGGTAACCCGCCTCCCAGGCCCTGATCAATGGATTCAATGCCGGTGGGCAGGGTCGCGGGAACTATTCGCTCCGGTGCCACCCCGAGCCGAGCCCGTGGCAGGCGTTCGGCGAGGAATTGCCGTAGTTCGATAATCTTAGTGTCGGCGGGCATGGCGGTGACCGGAGTCGGGTCGGGGGATCAGTCTAGGTATCCCCTCAGCCGGTAAAACCCAAATCCTTCGGGGGTGACTAGAATTCACCGCCCCCCGGGACAAGGGCTGTCTGTGGGGGGATGGCGAAAGACGGGGGTGCCAGTCGTGTGTAAGGAGGCTCAAAGACCTCGATTTGCTTCAGATCTGAAGCTGCGGTTCATTGGGTCGATGATGTTTCGGGCAATTCTGGCTGCGCTGGCGGCAGGGATGGTGGTTTCTGGCGTGGGTGGGGCTTCGCGGGATCGGTCCTGCGCGTGCTGAGGAGACTCGAGGGGGAGGAGGAGTTTTCGCGCTGTACGCGAGGGGTTTGGGTGATCGCCTCCAATGCACGCTCCGGTCCGGTCCCGCTGCTGCTTCGGTATGGGTCGATGCGGGTGGAGGAGGAAACGAAATGTTGTGCGTTGGATGCAGGGACGGTGATGCTGCGGGGCCGGTTTTTGCCGGTGCACGGAGGTGTTCCGTGGGAAACTGTTTTTTTATGCCAACCTTGATTGCCAGCTTGGTCGCCGAGCGTGTCGGCGGCCGCGTTGTGGGTGACCCTTCTCTAGAATTAACCGGTTTTGCTCCGGCGGATGGAGCCAAGTCTGGTGATCTCACCTTTGCTGAAAACGAAGCGTACTTTCTGCGGGCTGATCAAAGCGCTGCTTCAGCCATTCTGGTGGCCGGTGATTTTCGGTCGTCTACCGGCAAAACTATTCTGCAGGTCGAGAATGCACGGGTGGCTTTTGCACAGGTGTTGCCGCTGTTTTTCCCTGAGCCGGTTTTGCTGGCAGGGATCCATCCGTCGGCGGTGGTGGCGGCCTCGGCACAGGTGGATCCTTCGGCGCAGGTGGGACCTCAGTGCGTCATCGGTGAACGGGTCCGGATCGGGGCTGATGTGGTCCTCGTTGGTCGCAATTTCATCTCGGAGGACTGTGTCGTGGGTGACGGGTGCCGGCTTTATCCGAATGTTACGCTCTACCCCCGCAGTGCGCTGGGGCGGCGTGTGCGCATTCATGCGGGCTCGGTGATTGGTTCGGATGGCTTTGGTTATGTGTTCGACAAGGGTGAGCACCGCAAGGTGCCGCAGGTGGGGCAGGTGATCATCCATGATGACGTTGAAATCGGTGCCAATGTGACGATCGATCGGGCGGCTCTCGGGGCCACGGTGATCGGCCGTGGTACCAAGATCGATAACCTGGTTCAGATCGCCCACAATGTGACCATCGGTGAGCACTGCATTCTGGTGGCGCAGGTGGGGATCGCGGGCAGCACCAAGATCGGTAATTACGTGACGATCGCGGGTCAGGTGGGGGTGGCGGGTCACTTGCGGATCGCGGACAAGGTGACGATCGCGGCGCAGTCCGGGGTGATGCACCACATTCCGGAGGGACAGAAATGGCTGGGTTCTCCAGCCGGCCCGGATCGTGTAATGAAGCGTCAGTACTTGGCGATGGAGCGTCTGCCGGAGTTGCTGCGCCGTGTGCAGGAGTTGGAGCGGCAGCTCGGGGATGAGGCTTCGTCTTCCGCATAGGGTGTTTGGGCTTGTGGGGGCGGGATGGAGAAATAAGGTGTCTGATCATGAGGATTCCCCGATGTGTTCCCCGCTCGGTCCGGGTATGGGTCGTGGTGTTGGGGATGAGCCTGTCGAGCGGTGCTTCAGGGGCCGTGGCGACCAATGGAGTTCATTGGTCTTACCGGCCGTTGCAGTTGCCTGAGGTTCCGGTTGTTTCAAGCCCGTCGGGTCCCGTAACACATCCGATTGATGGGTTTATTCTGGATCGGCTGCATCGGGAGGGGATTTCACCGACGCCGGAGGCCGATCGGCGCACGCTGCTGCGTCGGGTGAGTCTCGATTTAACAGGGTTGCCGCCGACGCCGGTCGAGATGGATGCCTTCCTGAATGATCCTTCGACGGATGCGTATGAGCAGTGTGTGGACCGGTTGCTGGCGTCGCCTCGTCACGGTGAGCGTTGGGCGCGCCATTGGTTGGATGTGGTCCACTACGGTGAGACCCATGGCTATGACAAGGATCAGCCTCGTCCGAACGCGTGGCCGTATCGAGATTACGTGATCCGGGCTCTGAATGCGGACAAGCCCTACTCGCGCTTCGTTCGGGAACAAATCGCGGGCGATGTGCTCTGGCCGGACACTGAAGATGGTGTTACGGCCACCGGATTCATCTCGGCTGGGCCGTGGGACTTGATCGGCCATGCCGAGGTCCCGGAGTCGAAGACGGATGGCAAGATCGCTCGCCTGCTCGATCGAGATGATATGGTGGCGACGGTGATGAACACCTTCAACAGCGCTACGGTCCAGTGTGCACGCTGTCACGATCACAAGTTCGATCCGGTTCGATCGGAAGAGTATTACCAATTGACGGCGGTGTTCGCCGCGCTCGATCGGGCCGACCGGAAGTTCGATGCCGATCCCACTGTGGCTGAGCGTCGGCGATCTCTGGAGGGACGTAGGGCTGCGTTGCAGCAGGAAAAGAAGCCTCTGGATGAAGCGATGGTTCGTCAGGGTGGGCGGCGGTTCGCTTTGCTGGAACGCCGCGTTGCCGCTGCGGAGGCCGGGAGCAAGGAACCTGCGCGGCCGGAAATGGGCTGGCACTCGGCCATCCAATCGAAGGCCGATGTTGTTCAGTGGGTGCAGGTGGATCTGGGGCGGCCAGTTGAGATTCACCAGCTCCTCTACGCCGGTTGCCACGATGACTTCAACGGCATCGGCAAGGGGTTCGGATTTCCGGTCCGGTACCGGATGGAGTTGTCGGACGATCCCGAATTCAAGGCGGGCGTCCAGCAACTAGAGGATCAGACCGGAGGCGATTTGCCCAATCCCGGGGTGACCCCGCGAGAGGTGAAGGTGCCGGGCTTGCGGGGGCGCTACGTGCGAGTCACGGCCACTCGTCTCGCGGCCCGCATGAACGACTTTATCTTCGCTCTCTCGGAGTTGGAGGTCTTGGATGCTGAGGGCAGCAATTGGGCGCTCGGCGCGCCGGTGAGCTCGAGTGACAGCATCGAAGCGGCTCCGCGTTGGGGGCGGGACAACCTCACCGATGGGTGGTTTCCGGGGCGGACTCAGTCTGCGACGGGAGAGGCTTTGGATCGGTTGCGGAAGGATCGCAAGGCTCTGGAGGGATTGCCGGCTTTGAGTGCGAGCCTGGCTCGCCTGACTCCAATCCGCACCGAACTGGACCAGGTGACTCGAGAAATCTCAACCCTTCCGCCCCAACGGATGGTGTACGCGGGCACGGTGCACCAAGGGGGAGGCGCGTTCCGGGGCACCGGCTCCAATGGAGGGAAGCCTCGGCCTGTCTACTTGCTGGCGCGTGGGGATGTGCGCAAACCCGGCAATGAGGTGACGCCGGGCGTGCCTCGGTCTTTGGGCTTGAGCCGCGGACTTCAGGTGGATCCCGCCATGCCGGAAGGTCAGCGCCGGGTGGCCTTGGCCGAGTGGATTGCCGATCCAGAGAATGTGCTTACCTGGCGATCCATCGTGAACCGGGTCTGGCAGCACCATTTCGGCCGCGGTTTGGTTGAGACAGCCAATGATTTCGGTCGCATGGGCACGGCGCCCAGCCACCCGGAGTTGTTAGACTGGCTGGCCGTGTGGTTCCGCGATAACGGTCAATCCCTCAAGTCGCTGCACCGGCTGATCGTGACGAGCCGTACTTACCGGCAGAGTTCTGTGGTTCCAAATCCAGAGGCTCACCCGGGCGTGGCGCGCGACTCCGACAATCGACTGCTCTGGCGCATGAACCGTCGGAAGCTGGAGGCTGAGGCGATCCGTGATTCCATGCTCTGGGTGGCGGGGTGCCTGGATGAACGCCGCGGTGGGCCGAGTTTCAAGGATTTCGTGGTGGAGCGGCCGGAGCATTCGCCGCACTACGAGTACGCGCTGCACAACCCGGAAGATCCCGAGTCGCACCGGCGCTCGGTGTACCGCTTCCTCGTGCGTTCTCAGCCTCAGCCAATGATGGCGGCCCTGGACTGCGCCGATCCGTCGATTTCGGTGGACCGTCGTAATGAGACTCTCAATGCCTTGCAGGCTTTGGCTCTGATGAACCACAAGCTGGCTGTTTCGATGTCCCGTCATTGGGCCGTCCGCTTGGAGAACGAAGCCCCAACGATCCCGGAACGGGTCTCGCTGGGAATGCGCTTAGCCCTTGGCCGCAGACCGACCGCCGAAGAGTCCCAGGCGCTGGTCAGCCATACCGAACGCCATGGCTTGGCCAGCACCTGCCGTTTGCTGCTCAATCTCAACGAATTCGTGTTCGTCGATTGAGCTCAAGAGCCTGTTGGAGAGGGATTGCTCTGCAGGACAATCGACTTTAGCGGCCGAGGTCGAGACAGACAGCCTCCTTGGTGGAGCGGGCAAAGATCTTGCCGTTGGCTAGCACCGGCGTGGTCCAGCACTTGCCGTCGAGCACGTCGGCGCGGGCCAGTTCCTTGTAGGCTGCGGCGTTGGTGTCGATGAGCACGAGGTGTCCGTCATCCGAGAGAGCTAAGATGCCGCTGCCGGTCAGGATCACGTGGCCGGGTCCGAATCCGGGCTGTTCCCACTTTACGGTTCCCGTGGCGATGTCGACGCACTTCACCGGGCCGTTGCCGTATTCTTTGAACTGGAACATGCCGAAGAGGTGGCCGTCTTTCAGTACGGGCGTCGACCAGTGGTTAGCCAGGGGCTTGTTGCCGGCGAAACGGTAGGCCTCGGTGGCGGTCCACTGAGATCCGTTCTTGGTCACCTTGGCGGCCCCTGCACCCACGCCGTAACCGGCTGAGCAGTACACCAAGTCACCGGAGATGACCGGCGAGGCCGCCGTGGAGACCTTGTAGGGGAAGTTGTGACGCCAGAGCTCGGTGCCGGTCTTGGGATCCACCGAGACCAGTCCCGATTGGAGGAACCAGACGACCTGACGCACGCCATGAATCGTGGCCAAAACGGGGGAGGCATGAGTGATTTTCTCGTCGCCGGTCTTCCAGATCGGAGCGCCGGTCTTGACGTCCAGGGCCATCAGGCTCTCGCCGGCACCGCCGCCAGCCACGAAGACTCGGCCGTCTTCGATCACCGGTGATTGAGCGTTCTGCCAGGAGATGTTTCGGCCGGCGTGGTCCTTAGCGAGGTCGCTCTTCCACACTTCCTGGCCGGTCTTGGCGTCGAAGGCTTGCACCACGAGTTTGGCCGAGAAGGTGTACACCCGGCCGCCCTGAATGGCAGGCGTTGAGCGCGGGCCGTCACCGCCTCGGTTCTCTTTGGTGCCGTCGTCGCCGCCGTCGCCGGTCTTCATCGATCCCAAGGCTGCGGTCCACAGCTCCTTGCCGGTGTTGGCATCGCGGGCAACGAGGGTCTCGAGCATGGCACCCCCTGAATCCCGGAGTTCTTGGGTGAAGCAGCGGCCGCCAGCCACGGCGAACGAGCTGAAGCCGGCGCTGCTGGGAACCTTCCACAGCACCTTGGGCCCACTGGCGGGCCAGGTCGTGGCGATCTTCTCCGGGGTGGCCCCATCGTGGTGGGGTCCGCGGTACTCGGTCCAGTCCGCTCCGTGGGAGACGAGCGAGGTGGCGATGAGGGCGGCCAGTGCCAAGGGGCGTTGCATGGGTTAAGCCGTGACGGATCTGCGGCGCTCCGTCAAACCCCGAGTGTCCTCCCTGGGTTCCTTCGATCGGTTAACTTATGCCTTCAATCCGCGGGACGGCTGAGCTTTGCTGAGCGGATGGACGCGCTGATCAAGGTTCTTCGCCGGGATGCCACCCTGAGTCCCGCTACGCTGGCGGCGATGCTGTGCCGGTCTGAATCAGAGATCCGGGCCGAGATCTCCCGCCTGGAAGCCGAGGGAATCTTGCTGGGTTATCGGGCTGTGGTGAACGAGGAGAAGCTCGGGCATGACGTAGTCCGGGCGATGATTGAGGTGAAGATCACCCCGGAGCGCGGTGGTGGTTTCGATAAGCTCGCCGAGCGGATTTCCCGCTACGAAGAGGTGCGGTCCTGTCACCTGATGTCCGGCGGCTATGATTTGCTCGTCGAGGTGGAGGGCACCGACTTGCGCGACGTGGCCGCGTTCGTCTCCGAGAAGCTGTCCACCATCCAGGGTGTTCTTTCGACGGCGACCCACTTCGTGCTCCGCGCTTACAAGGAGCAAGGCTTGCTGATGAAGCGCGACGCGGTCGAAGAGCGACTTCAGGTCGCTCCCTGACACGGCCCCAAGCCGTCGTCGGTGGTTGTATCCTACAATCGGAGGAAGAGTTTCCGGCGGTGCAAAGCGCGGGCGAAGAGGAAGAGCACGAGCAACCCGCCAGCAGCCTGAAGCACCTCTCCCGTTGTGCCGAGTCGGGCCCGCAGTTCTGGAGATAGGAAACGTCCGGCCACAGCTCCATAGCCCACGAAGCTGGAGAGCAGGTAGAGGGTGATGGGGTTGGTGCCGATCCAGACGAAGGGCTGGCACCAGCGTTGTTGGCCCCATCCGTCTACCACCTGGTAGAATCCGGCCAAGAGCAAGAAGCTCCAACCACCGGCGAACAGGACGAAGGAAGAGGTCCAGAGTTTCTTTACGATGGGGAAGGATCCATTCCAAACCCATCCAACGGCGAGGCAAGCCAGTCCCGCCAAGATGAGCCGAAGGGTGCGTTGAGTGGGCTTGAGTGATCCTAGTCGGAGCAAGGAACCGGCAAACACTCCAAGGAGGCAGGTGGCTATGGCTGGAATGTTGCTGAGGATGCCCTCGGGATCGTAGTAGGTGTCGTACTTCTTTCCGGGAAGGTGCTCGAAGTCGAAGTGGTTCACCACGTTGAGGCCGGGCTCGTATTGCCCCGTTACCCGCTGGGTGGTGTTCCAGTACAGTTGTTGGGCATTGGTGGTTCCGGTGCGGGCCATGCCTTCTTGCACGGCGGTCGGGATGAGTTGGATGGCCCGTATGGGCACCCAGGCGAAGAGGGCCCAGTAACCGAGCAAAAGTCCGGCACAAACTCCCAAGAGCGCCCGGACCGGCAGGAACACCAGCAGGATGCCCGCAGCCGTAGAGGCTAATGCGATGCGGTTGAGCACACCCAGCCATCGGACTCCATCCAAGCCCTGCGAGAGCCCACCCGAGTAGAATACGCCCACCAGGAACAGGAGGAGCCCGCGGGTCAGCAGGCGTCGGACCGCTCCAGCCTTGCCGCTCCGCTCCACAGCCTTGCCGGTGGAGAAGGTCAAGGACACGCCCGCGATAAAGACGAAGAGCGGGAAGATGAGGTCATAGAATCGGAAGCCGGCCCATTCCACATGAGTGAGCTGCTGGCGGATGCCGCTCAGAACTGGGGAACCGCTGAACTTCTCCAGCGCCCGCAAGATGCCTGCGCCGCCGACGATCCAGAACATGTCGAACCCCCGGAGGGCGTCGAGGGACATGAGGCGCTCGGACGGCAGCGTGGCCGTTGTCGATGAGGGGTTCTGGGCGGGGGGCATGACAGGAAAAGGGGATGCAGGTGGCAATGCGTTCCGAGGTTGGGTTCAGATCCGCAGAAAAATCCGTCGGCCATGGAGGAGCCAAGCCAACCAGACGCAGAACCCGACGGACACGAAGGCGGTGACCACGCCCGTCGTCCCTGGATGCAGTCCGTCCAAGAAGAGGGCGACTTCGCCGCCGGTCAGTCGTTTGGCCAGTTTTCCGAAATCAGCCAGGTTCGAGGCCAGGTAGACGGCGATGGAGTTCATGCCAATCCAAGTGAATGGCTTGGCCCAACTGGACCAGCCTTTCACATCGATGATTCCGTAGAAGAGCGCTAGCAGCAGGCAACTCCAACCGCCCGCGACACAGACATACGACGAGGTCCACAAGCCCTTGATGATCGGAAAGGCCAATCCCCACAAATGCCCCGTGGCCAGTAAGGCGACGCCGGCCAGAGTGAGTGTCTTTAGGCGTTGAGCCGCATTCTGGGAGGGGTCCTTGAGAAACAGTCCGGCGAGCACGCCCAAGAGGCAGGAGGCGATGGCCGGCAAGGTGCTCAGGAGACCTTCCGGATCATGGGCGCCGTTCCACTTCTTGCCGCCGAGGAACTGGGCATCCACCCAATGGGCTAGATTGGTGTCCGGTTGGAGATTGGCTGGACCGACTCCGGGCACCGGCACGAGGGTCATGAGGCCCCAGTAACCTAAGAGGATCCCGACGGTGGTCATTCGCAGCGCCCGGGGGCTCAGGAACAAGTGCAGGGTGGCGGCCGAAAAATAGCACAGGGCGATGCGCTGCAAGACGCCGAGGTAGCGGATGTCGTTTTCCCAGCCCGTATAGCCGCGATAGAAGAACACTCCGAGCAGGTAGAGCAGGAGCGCGCGCTTGAGAATTGCCAGGAACGCCCTGGACCGGTCGCCCGCCTCCGGTTTCGCGCCGCGTGAAAGGACGATTGAAATGCCGCTGATGAAGACGAAGAGCGGGAAGATTAGGTCGTAGAAGCGGAAGCCTTGCCAGGCCACGTGCTCCAATTGATCGGCGATGGCATGACTCACTGGACCGTTGGCCGCAGTGAGGAAGGCGTGGCCGAAGGCGTCCGCGCCGCAAATCCAGAACAGGTCGAAGCCGCGCAGTGCATCGAGGCTGGCCAGTCGGGATGAAGTGCCGTGGACGGCGGGATTCGGGGAGTTCGCCATACTGATGAACCATCAAGCCCAGCTCGGACAGGGGTGCCAAGAACGGATTTTCTAGCGGGCCGTGGTTCCGGAGGCCGTGTTTGGCCCGAGGTGCTGGTCGAACCAGCCGGCAAAGTGGTGGATGTCCCAGAGCATGGTGAGCCATCCGTGCTTTCCGCCTGGGTGCACGACGAGTTCAACGGTCGAGCCGATCTCCCGGGCGCGGGCTTGGTACCGTTGGGATTGGTCGAGCGGCACGAGGGTATCGGCATCCCCGTGGTAAATCAGGGTGGGCGCAACCCCGGGGTGCAGATGGAAGAGCGGCGAGAGAGGCTTGCCGATATCCACCCAGTTGGTTAGCCCGTTGGGTTGGGGACGAAAGGCCTTCACGAAGCTCTTTGGCGGCCCGCCGTCGTGGAGATTCTCGGTCGAATTCCCTAGGTTCAACAAATCAGTCACGGGATAGAAGATGGCCACGGCCTGAACGGCGCAGCTCTCCCGATCGATGGGGTCCGACGTCTGGGTGGGCCCCGGGCCTCCTCGGGTGGCCAAGAGCAGGCTCAGATGACCACCGGCACTGCCGCCTGTGACACCCAATCGCTTCGGGTCGATGCCATGCTCTTGAGCATGATGTCGGATGTGCCGGATCGCTCGACTCACGTCTTCGAAGATCTCCGCCACCGTCGCCTCCGGTTGGGACACATGGTAGACCGCCAGAATGGTGTACCCTCGGCGCAGTAGGGGGGCGGTCATCCAGGGGCGGAAGCTATTAGTACCGGATTTCCAACTCCCGCTGACCATCAGGGCTACTCCGAGCCCGTTGGGATTCTCGGGTCGGACCACGTCGTAAGAGAGTTCATGGCCGTGGCGTTGCCCGTAGGTCACCCGCTGAACCGAGGCGAGCGACGGATGGTAGTAGAGCCACACTCCGGCGGCCAATGCCATCAACGCCAGGATGAGGCCGGCCAAAATGGAGGCGGCCCGGAGGAGAATGCGACGCAGTGCCATGGTGGGAGTACGATCAGACTGGGAGATCAGCGGTTATCTTCGGAGGAAAAGCCTGTGGAGTGATGTCTAGGCAATGGAGGTCGGTCGGACCTTGGTCGTCCACGGTCCTTGGGCCAATCGGGCGAGGGTCTCAGGGTAGAGGCTTCGTTCAGCCTCCTGAATGCGCTGGTGCAGTGAGGAGACAGTGTCCCCTTCGAGCACCGGTACAGCTTGCTGGGCTAGGATTGGGCCGGTATCCACACCTTGGTCCACCCAGTGCACTGTGCAACCCGTGACCTTAACTCCATAGCTCAACGCCTGTTTCCAAGCCTCAAGGCCCGGGAAGGAGGGGAGCAACGACGGGTGGATGTTCATTACGCGGCCCTCGAAGGCCCTAAGAAAGTCCCCTTTGAGAATGCGCATGAATCCGGCCAAGACCACCAGGTCGACTTGGGCGTCTTGGAGAGCTTGAATAAAGGCGGATTCGGCCGTGGGATCCAATTTGGTGCGGAAGGCGCCCGGAGGAATAAATTGAGCCGAGATTCCTCGATCCCGGGCCTGCTGCAGAATTCCGGCCTCTGGCATGTCGCTGAGAACCACAGCCACCTCCGCTGGCAGGGAGCCACATTGAATGGCCTGGGCGATGGCCACAAAATTGGATCCCTTGCCCGACCCCAGCACACCTAGTCTCAGTTTCTTTCCATTCTGCATGCGTCAGATCAAGGCGAAAGGAGCCTTCGATCTCAAGCTTCGGTTACTATTGGGCCTCGAAGAGATCACGGTTACCCATCGAGGACGGCAGACTAGGAACAGTTTTGGATGGGGTCGAAACTGCGTGTTTTGCGGTAAATTCCCCAGTATTTCCAGGTTTCTGGCGACGGTGTTTAGAAGTGTTTCATTTAAAGTAAAATTTTTAGTTGCGGTGGTTTGTAACTGTAAGTATTTCGATGTTGTGCGTGTAGCCCAGTCCACCTTCCCCGATGAGTTGGGGCGGACCGTCAATGAGTTGACGGTGCGTCAGGCACGACTGCAGACGCAGGCGGCGACCGGTCAGCGAATTCGGAACGCTGAGGACGATCCGAGTGCGTTTCTCAACGTCCTCGAACTTCAGGGTGATTTTCAGCGTCTGGGTCAGTACTCCGACAATGTCGCCAAGCTTCAAGTCCGTTCTCAAGCGATTTACTCGGCCAGTTCTCAGCTCAAGAAGATGACGGACCGTGCGTCCGAGTTGGCGACCATGGCCAACAGCATCCGGACCAAGGATGACTACGGGGCCTACGCTTCCGAAGTTAATCAATTGCTGGAGAACGCATTGGCCTTGGCTAACGGCAAAGACTCCAACGAGGCCCTGTTTGGTGGGACTTCCGGCGCTGCGACAGCGTTTGAGGCTGTTCGGGATGCGGATGGAAATATCACTTCGGTGGCCTACAAAGGGAACTCGAAGGTGCGGCAGGTGGACATTTCTGCTGGGATTTCCTTTGCACTCGATGTTCCGGGTGCCAATGAATCCACCAGTGGTCCTCGGGGGCTTCTCAAGGATGATCGTGCCGGGGTCGATGTCTTTGGTCACCTGATCGCTTTGCGCGATGCCATGAAAACGGGCGATAAGTCCGCTTTCCCCGACATCAGTACGTCACTGATGAAGGATGAGAGCGGTTTCATCGAAAGTTTTGCCACTTTGGGTGCGGCTCAGTCGAGGTTGGAAGTGGCTGCCAAACAGAATTCCTCGGAGTCTATTTCGACCAATCAATTGATCTCGCAGGAGAGCGATGCGGATCTGGCTCAGACGCTGGTGGAATTGAACCAGTTGCAGGCAGCCTATTCTGCGGCCCTGCAGTCTGCGGGCAAGATCCTCCGGATCAGCCTCCTCGACTACATCTGAGCAGTCGGTCTGGCGAACCTCTGCCGGGGCGGAGGACTTCGTAGTTGGCCTTCATTTCATTTACTCCGATGGCCGTTCGAATCAGTTTCCTCAACCAAAAAGGCGGCGTGGGTAAATCCACTTGCTCCATCCTCGTGGGAGCAGCCTTACAGTCAGCGGGCTATCAGGTTCAGTTCGAAGACATGGATCCTCAGGGGTCCTTGGCGATGTGGGTCTCGCACGTGGGCAAGTTGGCTCCGTTGCCCGAAGGCGTGGCTCCGGATGTCATTATTTGTGACACCCCCGGTCGGATTGATGTTTCGGCGAGCAGCCCAGATCCATTTTTTCGCGATCTCATTTCCCGTAGCGATCGATTGGTCATTGTTGCTGAGAAGTCTCTCTTCAGCACCCAGGCCTCGATTCCGATGGTCGAGTCGGTGAAGCAGTTCATGTCTCCAGCTGCCCGGGCCATGATTTTGTTCAACAAGGTGCGTCGCCGCACCCTGGTGGGTGGCCAGAATGAGGAAGAGATGGGGCGCGATCTCGGCTTGCCGGTTCTCAAGAATTCGCTGCCGTTGGCTGCGGCCTACGAGTCGACCCAGATCCAGGGATTTAGCGTCGTGGTCAGCAAGAATCGGGAGAGAATTTTTCAGCTGGCCCTTGAGATCCTCCGCTGAGGCGTGCCGGCCCGGTGATGGGTTTCGCAGCCAGCGTGCTTCTTGGGCGGTTGCAGCGTTGACGCTTTTTTTCTGTCCGCCACCCTTCGCGACTCTCGTATGCCTCGTCTTCAGCGTGCCCTGCTCTCCGTCTCCGATAAATCCGGACTCGTTCCCTTCGCCCGCACCCTCGTGGCGGCCGGCGTAGAACTGCTTTCCACCGGTGGAACCGCCCAGGCGATTCGTGAGGCCGGCTTGCCGGTGCGCGACATCTCCGAGCACACCGGTTTCCCGGAGATGCTCGACGGTCGAGTGAAGACGTTGCACCCCAGGGTTCACGGCGGGCTGCTGTACCTGCGCGGCAATCCGGTCCACGAGGCCACGGTGCGCGAGCACGGCATCCTGCCCATCGATTTGGTGGTGGTGAACCTCGACCCCTTCGAGGCGACGGTGGCCAAGCCCGGGGTTCACTTGCATGACGCCATCGAGAACATCGACATTGGTGGTCCGTCCATGCTGCGGAGTGCGGCCAAGAACCACGACAGCGTCACGGTGGTGGTGGATCCGGCCGACTACGGAATCGTCTCTGAACAAGTGGCCGCCGCCGGCGAGACCACACTGGAGCTGCGGCGCACGTTGGCAGCCAAGGTGTTCGCTCGCACGGCGGCCTACGATGCAGCCATCGCCGCCCACCTGACTCGGGAGTTTTCTGGCCCGGACGCGGTGTTGCCGAATTTGGCGGTGAGTGCGCCGCTGGCCCAACCGCTCCGCTACGGGGAGAACCCGCATCAGAAAGCGGCCTTGTACGGCAAGTTTCAGGAGTACTTCCAGCAACTGCATGGCAAGGAGCTGTCGTACAACAACATCCTCGACCTGACGGCCGCCGCGGCCTTGATCACGGAGTTCGAAGGTCAGTTGCCGACGCTGGCCATCCTCAAGCACACCAATCCCTGCGGCGTGGGTCGCGGGGCTGATTTGCACGAGGCTTGGCAGCGGGCTTTTGCCACGGACCGACAGGCGCCCTTCGGCGGGATCATCGCGGTGAACCGTCCGCTGGATCTCGCCTGCGCCAAGGCCATCGCTGAGATCTTTAGCGAGGTGATCATCGCTCCGGAGTTCGAAGCCGATGCTCTGGAACTCTTGCGTCAGAAGAAGAACTTGCGCCTGTTGCGGATGCGGCGCTCGCCGGTCGCGGCTGGATCGCATGACCTGCGCAGCGTGGGAGCCGAGTCGTACTTGTGGCAGCAGCGCGATTTGAAGATCACCACCGAGGCCGACCTCAAGGTGGTCACGCAGCGGGCGCCGTCGCAGGCGGAACTCGAGGCGATGCTCTTCGGGTGGCGCGTGGTGAAGCACCTCAAGTCGAACGCCATTCTGTATTGCGGTGCCCAGGCCACGCTGGGTGTGGGTGCGGGTCAGATGAGCCGGGTGGATTCCAGTCGCATCGCTGTCTGGAAGGCCGGTGAAGCCGGGCTCGACTTGAAGGGCAGTGTGGTGTGCTCGGATGCGTTTTTCCCGTTCGCAGACGGATTGATCGCTGCGGCCCAGGCCGGCGCCACGGCTGCCATCCAGCCGGGCGGTTCAGTGCGCGATGAGGAGGTCATCCGCGCGGCCAACGAGCGGGGCATGGCCATGGTCTTCACCGGAACCCGTCATTTCCGGCACTGAGCCGGGTGCGGTGGCCCGGAGTCTGGGAGTCTTGAACCCATGGTCACGCGCAGGGGTTTGCCGGATGGGGAAGCTCCCGAGTTGATCCACGCCCCCCCTCGGTGCATCCCTACCTGCGGCGTTCCGTGCGCACCTACCTGCGGCGTTCCGTGCGCAGTTCGATGGGTGCGGTGTTTTTCTCGGAGATCCGGCGTCTGCGGGCGGAGGCACTTGCGGGCACGATCGGCATGGCCGGCGCAGACTGTAGGATCAGCACACACGGCGGGGTCGGCGGGGTCGGCTCGATTGGCTGAGGTTCTGCGGGTTATGGGGCCTCCGGGCCGCCGTTCGGCTCTCTTTGAATAGAACGGGCAAGACCAGCTGTTCAACGACAATTATTCCTCCCCTTTGGCGACAATTAAAATTCCTCACTTGAGGTGAGGGGTGGATGGGGTGGGAATGGCTCGCTGGGTGGTGGAGCGAAGGAAGGTGAGCCGTAGG
>SXGS01271615.1_pt1 | contig 27525 bp, 16 predicted proteins | sample 3174681 | NCBI WGS metagenome assembly SXGS01 (sample SAMN11356861, study PRJNA531348) | freshwater metagenome | isolation source: freshwater sample F1-80 | place: China: Fuxian Lake, Yuxi | collected 2017-12-25 | reverse complement strand
TGCATTGGCCTTGCTCAAAAACTCGATCCCGTGTTGGCCGCCATCCTTCATCGACCCGTGGGCCTGTCAAAAGGGCTCAGAGGGCTCTGCGCCGGGTCCCGGAGGAGATGTGACTAAGAGACAGCTCCGGAAGGAGGGGGAACGCTCGTATTACGGGCACGGTGGATCGGGGACGCTCGTATTACGGCATGGGGTGGATCGGGTCCCGCCCCGGCGACATCGCCACCCGCCCCAGGCGGCCAGTGATCCCGGCGAAGGCTCCTGCGGCCCACCCCCCCGAATCATCGTGCCCGTAATTCAAGCGTCCCCGATCCATCGTGCCTGTAATTCAAGGGTCCCCCCTCCTTCCGGAGGGAGGAGGGGGACAGGGGGTGGAGTGTGGGGGTGGAGTGTGGGGGTGGAGTGAGGGCAGGAGTGCGAAGCCCCCTCGTCGATCCCTGCGCCCGCGGCTGCTACAATGGCGGCGGGGGAGGGCGCGAGTGGGGGGCAGCGTGGATCAGAGCGCGGACGAGGGCCGAGGGCGGCGCCAGGAATTCCTGAAAGATATCAAGGCGTTGCGCCGTGATCTTGTCGAGTCGCTCTCTGCCGACGATCTGGAGCACCTGCGGCGGATCGAGCGTTGGGGCAGGGCGTCGGCGGCGGCGGGCTACTTGACGGCCTGGGTGGCGCCGAACCCCGTCAGCGCGGGCTTGCTGGGGCTTGCCTCGTCGACGCGCTGGCTGATGATGCACCACATCGCCCACCGGGGCTACGACAAGGTGCCGGGGGTGCCCGAGCGCTACACCAGCCGCCGCTTCGCGCGGGGCTGGCGCCGCGCGACGGACTGGCTGGACTGGATCGACCCCGAGGCCTGGGCGCTGGAGCACAACACGCTGCACCACGCGCACACGGGGGAGGAGGCCGACCCCGACCTGCTGGAGCGCAACCTGGAGTTCCTGCGAACCTCGACGGCCCCGACGTGGCAGCGCGTCGTCGCGCTGGGGATCCTGGCGGCCAGCTGGCGGCTGCTCTACTACGCGCCCTCGACGCTCAGAGTCCTCCAGGATCAACGCGACGGGGTCCAGGGGCAGGGCGAGCACAGGGCGCCGAAGCTGGCGGACTTCTTCGATCTGCGCGTGCCCCGCGTGCGGGAGCTCTGGCGGCGATGCCTGCTGCCGCAGGGGCTCGCGCGCTTCGTCGTCATCCCGGCCCTCTACCTGCCGCTGGGGCCGTGGGCCGCCTTCAGCGTCCAGGTCAACACGCTGATGGCCGAGGTCGTCACCAACGTGCACACCTTCCTCGTCGTGGCCCCCAACCACACCGGCGACGACCTGTGGCGCTTCGACGACCCCCCGCAGGATCAGGCCGAGTTCTTCGTCCGCCAGGTGCTCGGCTCGGCCAACTACCGCACGGGCGGAGATCTGAATGACTTCGCGCACTTGTGGCTCAACTATCAGGTCGAGCACCACATCTGGCCCGCCCTGCCGATGTCCGCCTACCAGCGCGCGCAGCCTCGCCTCAAGGCGCTGTGCGAGGCGCACGGCGTCCCCTATGTGCAGCAGAGCGTCTGGCGCAGGATCGGCAAGATGGTGGACGTCTGCGTGGGGCGGTCGTCGATGCGGCGGGGCTGATCGCCGGTCTTTGGGATGATCGGCGCGGTCGGTGGCTGCCCTTCGCGGCGGGACACCGCGGGGGTGCGGGGCGCCGATCGCGCTGAGGCCAACGCCGTCGGTCTGGGCTGGGGCGGCGGCCGCTGGCCTGAAGGGGGCTCATACCCAACCACAGACGAAGGGCTTGCTTTGTGGGCGAGGACAGGGGGATGGCCTGGGCCTGGGCCTGAGCGAGGCTGGTGCACCGCACCGCCCAGTGATGGCAAAGGCTCAGGCCGCCGCCTGGACCGCCCACAAAGTGAGTCTCTCGGCTGTGGTCTGGTATCAGAGGTGGGGGGGCAGGGGGGGCGACCAGCGGGCGGGGGCGTGCGTGGCGTCGTGGACGCGCTTGAGGTAGTCGGCGCGGGGGACGGCGACGGCGCCCATGCGCTTGAGGTGGTCGGTCTCCTGCTGGCAGTCGATGAAGTCGAAGTCCAGCTCGACGAGCCGCGCGCAGAGGGCCACGAGGGCGACCTTGGAGGCGTCGCGGACCTGCGCGCACATCGACTCTCCGAAGAAGGCGCCGCCGATCGCCATGCCGTAGAGGCCGCCGACGAGCGCCTCGCCCTCGTAGACCTCGACGCTGTGGGCAAAGCCCATCTGGTGCAGGTCGACCCAGGCGCGGATCATGTTGGGCAGTATCCAGGTGCCGTCCTGCTCGGGTCGCGGGGTCGTGGCGCACAGCGACATCATGGCCGGAAAGCTGGCGTCGAAGCGGACCCTCAGGTGGCCGCGCCGCAGGGTCTGGCGCAGGCTGCGGTGGACGGCCAGCTCGCCGGGTCGCAGGATCAGGCGAGGATCGGGGGAGAACCAGGGGATGGGGTGCTCGCCGGTCCAGGGGAAGATGCCCTTGGTGTAGGCTTCGAGGATGATCTCGGGCGTCAGGCGGCCGCCAAGCGCGACGAGGCCATGCTCGTCGGGGGTCAGGCCCGATGGGAAGACGGGTTGGCGGCGGACGTTGACGATGAAGGGCAGTTGCATGGCCTCGGCGCGCTCGGGGTTGGCGCCAGAGTGCTCTCTTCGGCGTGGGATGGCAATCCCGGGCGGGCCTTGCGCGCTCAGAGGCAGGTTTGCTCAGTAAAGCCTGAAGTCCTGCCGCGCTCGCCGATCGCCCCACGCTCCTCGCACCGTCCCCCCTTGTGGGGGGCGGTGCGAGGAGCGTGGGGCGATACGCCGTCGGCACGATCGTGGCGTGGGATGCCGTGGCGTCGCGGGCCTTGGAACCTTCACTGAGCAAACCTGGCTCAGAGGGAGGCCGGGCGGGCCTTGCGCGCTCAGAGGAGGTAGAGCCAGGCCATCAGGAAGTGGCAGGTGCTGCCCGCCATGACGAAGAGGTGCCAGATGGTGTGGAAGAAGGGGCGAGACTGGTCGAGCAGGAAGAAGGGCACGCCGAGGGTGTAGAAGACGCCGCCGGCGAAGAGGAGGTGGAGGGCGCCGGGGGGGAGCTGGGCGACGAGGTCGCCGAAGACGACCAGCGCCATCCAGCCCATCACGACGTAGCCCAGGGTCGAGACGAGGTTGAAGCGGTCGGGGCCGTAGATGGACTTGAGGGTGATGCCGGTGGCCGCCATGCCCCATTGGGCCCCGACGAGCCCCCAGCCGACCGAGTCGCGCAGCGCCGTCAGCGCCACGACCGTGTAGGTCCCGGCGATCAGGACGTAGATGCCCATGTGGTCGAAGCTGCGAAAGAGCTCCTTGACGCGCCCGACCGGCATCGCGTGGTAGAGCGAGGAGGTGACGTAGAGGGTCGTGAGCGCGGCGCCGAAGACCAGCGCGCTGATCAGCTCCCAGGTCCAGCCCTCGGCGCCCTCGGAGGCCTCGACGGCGAGCAGGACCAGCGCGCAGGCGCTCATCAGCGCGCCGACCCCGTGGGTCAAGGCGTTGAAGAACTCCTCGCGCGGGGACTGGGCGTTGTTGAGCGTCGGGGTGAGGTCGTCGGCGAGGGTGGTGGTCATAGGCTCCCTGAAGGGCGTCCGTGGGTCGAGGCTTCGACACGGACTACAATGACCACGTTGGCAGGCTTTGGTGAAGGGCGGGCGGGAGGGTATTACAAATCTATTACCGGGAGGGCGGGTCAGAAGATCTCGTCGATGTTGGACTCGCCCATGTCAAAGCGGTAGAGGCCGAAGCGCCCGGCGGCGAAGTAGATGTCGTCGCGGTCGACGGTGATGCCCTCGGGCCAGCCGCGCACGGGGAAGTAGGACTGGGCGAAGGGGGCCGAGGGGTCGTCGAGGTTCATGACCAGGAGCCCCTCGGGGACGGCGTAGAGGGCGCGGCCCTGGCGCACCTCGCGCAGCTGCGCCCACACGTCCACGTCGACCTCCGAGCGCACCGGCAGGGCGGGCGACGTGACGTCGAGGATCGTCATCTTCATCAGGTTCTCCTGCGGCGTGTTGTCCTGCCAGGCGCGCCAGGCGAGCTGGTGGTTGACGACGAGGTTGCCGCGCTCGTCGATGGCCACGCCGTGGATCTGCGCGTCGACGAAGCGGCGCCGCGCGTCGAGGAAGGCGCGACCTTCGCGGACGGTCAGCCGGTTGATCGCAGCCTCGATGATCTCCTCCCCCCAGACGAAGTCCTGCGTGATCAGCACCCGGCCCTCGTCGGTGACGTCCAGGAGCTCACCGGGGACGTTGACGGGCTCGCCGAGCTCGGGCGCAGCGGGGTCGGCCATGTCCAGGCGGCGGACGAAGTAGCGCACGAAGGGCCTGGGGTCGTCCTGCACCTGCGTCGGCACCCGGTGGGAGATGTAGAGCGCGTCGCCCTCGACGACGATCCCGGAGGACTCCTCGCGGCTGGGCAGGTTGATGGCCTCCGACAGCGCCGGGGCGTCCGCGTCGCTCAGGTCAAGGACGTGCAGGCGGTAGTGCTGCCAGTACCGGTAGAGCTCGTGCTCGTAGCAGTTCTCGTTCAGGCGCACCCGCTCCTCGGCGATGGGCTCGCACTCGCTCTGGCCCTCGCTGTCCTGCTCGCAGCGGTAGAAGCTGCCAGTGCAGTGGGGCTCGGCGCCGTTGAGGCTGCGGCAGACGCGCGAGCCGGTCACGTAGGTGCAGGCCCTCGGCTCGCCCATGTTCGTCCAGCAGCGGTTGTAGTCGTAGGCGTTGTCGACGGGCCACGCCTGGCAGATCTCCTCGTTGCCCAGAAGTCGCTGCTCTTGCACCTGGGCCGAGAAGACCACCGCCTGGCTGACCGCGTGGGCGTCGGGCGACAGGCTGTAGCCGCCGTACCAGCAGTCAAAGCAGTCGCCCTCGCCGAAGTAGTAGCCGTAATAGCTCGGCTGCAGCGCCTGGGTGCTGATCTGGCCGCGGGCCACGGGGCGCTCAGGCCGGCTCAGGTCGAAGGCCTGGATGGTCGTGTCGTAGAGGGCGGGGTCGGAGTTGGGGACGTGGGCCATGTGCGTGGCCACGAGCAGGTCGCCGACCTTCTGCAGCCGCGCCCCCGTCGGCACCTCCAGCGTCGCCACGGCCTCGGCCATGTCCGGATCCCCGCCCAATCGGATGATCTCCAGCTTGTCCAGGCGAGGCTCGTCGGTCATGTCGCGGGTCCAGAGGCTGTAGTAGTCGTGAGAGCGAACTCGCACGCCGTGGTCGCCGAAGACGAGGAAGTCCGTGAAGTTCGGCGCCAGCTCCACGCGACCCAGCTCGGCCGGGGCGTCGGGGTTCTGCGTGTCGAAGAGGCTCAGCTCCGCCTCCGAGAGGTTGGCCGTGTGCTGCCCGTCGGCCTGGAAGGAGCGCCGCACGGGCGAGCCGTGGTGCATGATCCCGCGCTGGGTCAGGCTCCGATCCGAGAAGGTGAAGATCTGCACGGCGGCAAAGTACTCCTGGGTGTCGCGATCCCAGCCGCTGAAGGGCAGGAGCACCATCCCGGTCTCGCGCTCGCCGTTGGCGCCGACGGCCTCTGTGGCGTCCTCAAGGACCGAGAAGGCCCTGTCGTCCCACTGCGCCTCCGACCAGCTGTACTCCGTCTCCACCTCGGCGCGGCCGAGGAAGGGGTTCGGGTTGCTCAGGTCGGTGGTGTCGTAGAGGCTCACGGCCATCGTCTGGCCGTCCTCGTCGTTGACGCCGATGCCGATGAGCCGATCCCCGCCCATGACCGGCCGCAGGTAGTTGTTCCAGCCCGAGATGATGTACTCCGAGCGGGCGTGGATCTGGCCGTCCCGGTCGATCTCGAAGGCGTGGAAGGGGTCCACCTGACGGTAGGTCACGAAGAAGGCCTTCTCGCCCAGGAAGAGGGTCGCGAACAGGTTCTCGCCGTCCCCGAAGGTCTCGTGATCGATCTCGTCGAGCTGCTGGATGTCGCTCGCGTCGTAGGTCTGGACGTGGTTGGTGCGCGTGCCGCCCCAGGCGCTGCCCGAGACGATGCGCAGCACGTCGCCGTGGACGTCCATGTTGTACTTGTTGGCCACGTAGCCGCGGACCTGGACCTCGGCGCCCTCGATCATCGTCCCGTCCGGGTTGGAGATGTCGATCAGCGACACGCTGCTGCGCGGCTCCTGGCCGCTCCAGTCCACCCGCGAGACCATCAGCCGCTCGGTCGTGGCCTGGATGTCGCCGACGTAGCCGCCCAGGTTGATCTCCGAGCGCTCGGCCACCGCGCCCCGGCTCGTGATCTCGAAGCTCTTGACGTAGGTGTAGGTGCCGCTCTCGGTCTCACCCTGATCGTTGATCCGCTCACCCCAGTAGGAGGACGCGACGTAGAGGGCCTGGGCGTCGCTGCTCCGGGTCAGGCGGCTGGTCTGGATCCAGCCCGGCACGCGCGCCTTGCCCGTCACGCGGGGGTTGGCCCGATCCGAGATGTCCACCACCATCACGAGGCCGCCCTGGAAGGTCTCGGGGCGCGTGTCGTGGACGCTCCTCCAGTAGCCGCGCCAGTTGTTCATCAGCACGACGGCCTTGTCGCCCAGCACGTAGAGCTCGACCGGGTAGCCGGTGACCTGCATCCGGCCCTCGACGGCCGGGTTCTCCATGTCCTCGACATTGATGATCTGCAAACCCCTGTAGGCGTTGAGGTTCAGGATGCGCTGGTCGCCCAGCACCCTGTAGATGTCGCCCTCCTCGACCGAGCGATCGTCGCCGCCATCGCCCACGTCGGCGTCGGCGTTCGGCGCCGCCTCATCATCCCCGCGCTCGCCGCCCTCCTGGGTCGCGTCGCCGTTGCGGCCGTCGGCCGAGATGAAGTCGCTCTGGCCCAGCTCCGGCTCCTTCGGGTCGACCACGGTGTCGATCCCCGGCCCGACGAGCCCCGGCGCGGTCGACGTGGGCTCGCCGTCGCTGCAGCCAGCCGCGAGAACCAGGAGCGCCAGGGCGCCCCATCCGATCATCCTTCTTTCTGTTTTGGTGTTCATTGCGTGCTCCTTCGTGTGCCGCCTGTTCGTGACGAGCAGAGGGAAAGCAATTTGAATGCCAGAGGCGCGGCCCTCGTCATGACGGGGTTTGGCCGCAGGCGAGGCACCATCGGGGGCGCTGATTTTCGAGGGGGGCGTCAGAATTTCCGAGGGGATCAGCAGCTGTCCGCGGTTGTGTTGAGGGAAGCGTTCAGCGCCCCTCCAGCACGGGGTCGAGAGCAAATGGGAGGCGAGTTGGAGGCGGTTCGGCGACGGTTCACGAGGAGCAGCATCCCGCGCGTCCTCGCCCAGGCCGAGGCCGTCGGTGATGCCATTGCAGCCACGCCTACACCCCCAACTTCTCCTTGAGCCGGTCGGCGGTCAGATGCTTGACGACGTCGAAGGGCTCGCACGCGCCGCTGGCGGAGGTGAACTCGATCGGCCCCACATCCCGCGCAACCTTCAGAGCCGCCTTGTTCAACACGGCGCTCCGCTTTCCGATCCCCATCAGCGCCGCACCCATGGACAGGCGGACCTTGTCCGACTCCGCCCCGATGTTGTCCGCGATGCGCTCGACGTGGGCCAGGAAGAAGGCCTCGCTCGGCGCCTTCTTGCCGGAGAACTTCGACGCCTCATAGAGCAGCCCGTAACCGCAATCGCGGCGCACGGGGTCGTCGCTCCTGACCCACTGGTCGGCAAGTTCGACCACGAATGACGTCTTGGCGAGCGTCGCGTCGCAGGAAGAGAACACGTGCGCCAGCATGCCGCCGGCCAGCTCCTCGACCTGTTTCTCGGCCTGGTCGCGGGTGACCTGCGCCGGGTCGTCGATGAGGAGCGCGAGCACTCTGGCTTCGTAGACGTCGGTCTTCCAGAGCGCGTGCGCGAGCTCCCGGTTGCGCCCAATCCCTTTGGCCAGCTTGCGCAGCCGCGTGAGCCCAATGCCGTAACTCCTCATCCCCGCTGTGCCCGAGCCCAGCTTCTCCCAGTTGCTCATGCCTCGCTCGTCGCGTTCAGCGTCGAGCAGCGCGAGGACTTCGGAAACGGTCATCGGAGAACCCCCTGTTCAGTCCGGTTACACCGTGCAAACCGTGAAGTCTTGCCTCACTCCGATCGGCAACCCACATCCACGCCCAGGTAGTCCGGGTCCATGGATCTCGCGCCGGCGACGGGTCAGCGCTCCCACGGATGCTGCTGCCGACCATCCTTACTTGTACCGCACGCAGGCGGGATGCTTCCTCGTGACTATGCCGCTGGTGGGCGGGACAAGCAACCCACTTGCCGGTGCTGTAGCGCCGAAGGGAGCGCCGCCTCAATGGTGGTATCCCGCCGGCAGACGAGCGCAGGCCCAGCGGCATTGCACGGCGTCCTGATCCGAATCGATCCCGCAACAGTCGGGCTTGCCGAGCAAGGTGCCACGATCAAGACGCGCCTCTCGAACTTTGGCTCGAACAAGCGCGGACGGCTGCTCAGTCGATGTCCTGGAGGCCGTAGTCCTTGATCTTGTAGAGCAGGGCGCGGTGGGAGATCTCGAGCAGCTCGCTGGCGCGGGTGCGGTTGCCGCGGGTCTGCTTGAGGGCGCGGGTGATCAGGATCCGCTCCATCTCCTTGGAGGTCTGCTTGATGGAGAGGTTGTCGCCGTGCAGCAGGTGCTTGAGGCCGTCCTGGCTCTGGGAGAGCTTGTGGGGCAGGGACTCGGCGGTGATCCGAGGGCCATCGGACAGGACGAGGGCGCGCTCGATGGCGTTCTCCAGCTCGCGGACATTGCCGGGCCAGGGGTAGTCGAGCATCAGGCGCAGGGCTTCGGGCGAGGCGGCCTCGACGTGGGTGCCGAGCTTGTCGTTGTGGGCGCTGATGAAGTGGTGGACGAGCAGCGGGATGTCCTCGGCGCGGGCGCGCAGCGGCGGCAGGGCCAGGGGCAGGACGTTGAGGCGGTAGAAGAGGTCCTCGCGGAAGGCCCCGGCCTTGACCATGGCCTCCAGATCCTGGTTCGTGGCCGCGACGATGCGCACGTCCACGCAGATGTCGGTCGTGTCGCCGACGCGCCGGATCTCGCCCTCCTGGAGGACGCGCAGCAGCTGGACCTGGAGGGCGAGCGGTAGCTCGGCGATCTCGTCGAGGAAGATCGTGCCCCCGTCGGCCTGCTGGAAGAGCCCCTTCTTGTCCCGGGTCGCGTCGGTGAAGGCGCCTCTGACGTAGCCGAAGAGCTCCGACTCGAGCAATGTCTCGGGGATCGCCCCGCAGTTGACCGCCACCCAGGGCGCCGCGGCGCGATCCGAGTTGACGTGGATGGCCCGGGCGATGAGCTCCTTGCCCGTGCCCGACTCGCCCGTGATCAGGACGGTCGACTTGTAGCCGGCCACCTTGCGGACGGTGCGGAAGACCTCCTTCATCGGGGCGCTGCGGGCGATGATGTTCTCGAAGCTGAAGGCGCGCTGGTTCTCCTCGCGCAGCCGGACGTTCTCGCGCCGCAGCCGCTCGCGCTCCTCGGCCTTCTGGAGCGTCAGGAGCACCTCGCCCTTCTTGAAGGGCTTGGAGATGTAGTCGTAGGCGCCCTTCTTGATCGCGTCCAGCGCCGTGTCCACGTCCCCGTAGGCCGACATCACGATCACGGTCGTCTCCAGCCCGCGCTCCTTGATCTCGGCCAGCAGCGCGTGGCCGCCCATGTTCGGCATCCGCAGATCCGTCAGCACCATGTCCCAATGCCCCGCCACCAGCTCCTTGAGGGCCTCCTCGCCGTTGTCGACGGCGCGGACCTCGTAGCCTTCCTTGCTCAACACCAGCCCGAGCATGTGGCGGATGTTCTCCTCATCGTCGACGACGAGCACCTTCAGCACGGCATCCTCTCCATCTCCAGAGTCTGATCAACCGCCTCCACTATAGCACAGCCGCCGTCGACCACACGCCTCTGGCGCTTGAGCTGACGATGATCGCGCGCCCAGCGCTCAGGGGCGCAGGCGCCGCGACCGCGTTATCCTCACCTGCGCCCCTGCCGACCCGGCGCTCAGGGGCGCGGGCGCCGGGCTTGCGGAAGTCGGCGCCGCTGTGGCCTGAGCGTGGGCGCTCAGGGGCGCGCTGGCGCCGCCGGGAGGGCGATCGTGAAGGTCGCCCCCTGGCCCGGCGGGGAGCGCACCTCCAGTCGGCCGCCGAAGCCCGCCACGATCGACTGGCAGATCGCCAGCCCAAGGCCCGTGCCCTCGCCGGGGCCCTGGGTGGTGAAGAAGGGCTCGAAGAGGTGGGGCAGGGCCTCGGGCGAGATGCCCGGGCCGGTGTCCTCGACCTCGATGAGGACCTCGGCGCCGGCGCTCAGGGCGCGCAGGTGGATCTGGCCCTGGCCGCCCATCGCGTCGGCGGCGTTGAGCAGGAGGTTGACGAGCACCTGCTGCATCCGGCCCTCGGTCGCTTCGACGGCGGGCAGATCGGGGTCCAGGTGGGCGTCGATGGCGATGCCGCGGAAGCGCGGCTGGGCCTCGACGAGCCGGATGGCCGAGGCCAGCAGCGGCTGGACGCCCAGCAAGGTCTGTGTCTGGAGCTCGGCCCGCGAGGTGTCGAGCAGGTCGCGCAGGGTGCCGTCGATCCGGTGCAGCTCGTTGTCGATGCGCGCCATGAGATCCCGGCAGGTCTCGGGGTCGAGGTCGCCGTCCTGGATCAGCTCCACGTAGCCGATCACGGCCGAGAGCGGGTTGCCGATCTCGTGGGCGACCCCGGCGGCCAGCCGCCCGACGGTGGCCAGCTTCTCGCTGCGGATCAGCGAGCGCTGCGCCTCGGCCAGCTCCTCGTTGGCCCGCCGCAGCGCCTCGACCTGGGATTCGAGGCGCTGGCGGTGGCTCTGGAGCTGGCGCACCATGGCGTTGAAGTCGTCGGCCAGCAGGCCGATTTCGTTGTTGGGGCGCAGAGATAGCGTCGAGCCGAAGTCGCCCCTGGCCAGCCGCCGGGTGGCCCGCGCGATGGCCTCGATGGGCCGGACGATCAGGCGCGTGAGCAGGAAGTAGCCCACGAGCAGGAGCGCCAGCGCGTCGACGGCGATGTAGAGCAGCATGGTGCGCTGGCTGGCCGCGATGCGCGCGTCCACCTCGTCCAGCGGCATCCTGACCCCGACGGCGCCGACGATCCGGCCTGTCCTGTCGCCCAGCGGGGTCAGCACCAGCAGCTCGCGCCCTTGCGGGCTCGCGTTGATCGTCCACCAGGGCGATCGCTCGCCGATGACCATGGCGTGCTCGACGCCCGGCGACAGATCGGGGCTCTGGCCGGCCTCCTCGGGCACGGCCGCGATGGTGGCCATGTCGACGTCGACCACGACGACCTGCGAGATGCCCGTCAGCGACGCGCTCATGGTCGCGGCCTGGGCCACCCTGGCCCGGTTGACGGGCGAGGAGAGGGGGGAGTCGACCTCCAGGCTCGCGCCGATGGTCTGGGCCAGGACCGCCGCGACGGCCACGCCGCTGTCGGCCTTCTGCCGCACCAGATCCCGCTCGTTGAGCTTGAGCACGACCAGGCCGATGAGCATGATCGTCACCAGCGCCACGACGGAGAGCACCGCCAGCACCTGCCAGCGCAACCCCAGGCCGCCGGAGCGCTCGCGCCGGAGCCCTTCGAGGCGCCGCTCGGCGGCCCCGGTGGGGGCCTCGACAGGGTCGACGTCCATCGCCTCAATACCCCAGCAGCAGGGCGAGCAGCCGATCGCCGAAGAACAGGTACTCGATCGCCGCCAGCGCGATGAAGGGCCCGAAGGGCACCGCCAGCTGCCCGAAGCTCTTCTCCGGGTGGTCTTCGGGCGGCGAGCCGCCCTCGGCGCCTGGATCGCCCGCTGCGGGCGCGTCGGCGTGGGCTGTCTCGTCGTCGGTGCGGTCGATCTCGCCATCGGCGCGGTCGATCTTGTCGTCGACTCGGTCTTTCTCGCCACCGGCGCGGGCTGTCTCGCCATCGGTGCGGTCGATCTCGTCGTCGACGCGGTCTGCCTTGTCGTCGACGCGGTCTGCCTTGTCGTCGACGCGGTCTGCCTTGTCGTCGATGCGGTCGATCTCGTCGTCGACGCGGTCGATCTCGTCGTCGACGCGGTCTGTCTTGTCGTCGACGCGGTCTATCGCGTCGACGTCTTCGATGAGGAAGCCGCTGTCTGCGGTGGACTTGCCGCGCGCCTTCTGGACGAGGGCGTAGGTCAAGGTGATCAGCAGGCCCTGGAGGCTGGCGGCAAAAAGCACGAAGATCACCCCTCGCCAGCCCACCCAGGCCCCGCAGGTGCCCATCAGGGTGAAGTCCCCCCAGCCCATCCCCTCGATGCCGCGCACCAGCGCGTAGCCCTTGATGACGGCCCAGATCACGCCGCCGCCGAGCAGGATCCCCAGCAGGCTGTCGGTCAGGTCCAGGGGCGGCCAGAGGGTCGCCATCGGCCCGCCTCGCGGGACCAGCAGCACGGCGGCGATGCCCAGCGCGGTCCCCAGGCCGGTGAGCTCATGCGGGATGATCGTCTCGTCCAGGTCGATGAAGGTGATCGCGATCAAGATCGCGACGAAGGAGAAGGTGAAGATGAAGGCCATGCCGACGGCCAGGAGCACGTCCTGATCGAGATCGACGAGGCGGCCGCGCGAGACGTGGAGCCAGACGGCCAGCGCCAGCGCCGCCGAGAGCAGCTCCACGGCCGGATAGCGGGCCGGGATCGGGAGCTTGCAATATCGGCATCGCGCCCGCAGCAACACCCAGCCCAGGATCGGGATGTTGTCGTACCAGGCCAGAGAGGTCTCGCACTTCGGGCAGCGGCTCGGGGGTCGAACCACGCTCAAGCCCGCCGGCAGCCTGTAGATCACCACGTTGAGGAACGATCCCCACACGGCGCCCCAGACGAAGGCCATGACGTCGAGCCACAGCAGGAAGATCTCCATGGACAAGATCCGACACCCTCGGCAGATGCCCACAGGCCCGCCTCCCCACCCGCATGGTCGGGGCGGCCATCGAGCGCCTCCACACGCCGAACATCACCCAGATGCGCGATCTTCGCAACAGCGCCGCCTCGCCTCTCCGCCCGGCCTGGGCGCTGGCCCGCCTTCGACAGGTGCGCGGGTCCGTCGGGTGTGGTAACACGAGGTGGGAGTCGCGCGCTTCGGGGGGAGGGGTGTGGACAGGATCGAGGCCGAGCCAGGGCCCCTTGAGATCGACGATGAGGGCGCGGTCGACTCGGACGTCGCGATCCCGGAGGACGACCTGCTCGACCGCCTGGATCGGGCCGTGGACACCGACGCCGACGGGGTCATCACCGCCCGCGAGGTCATCGAGGCCAGCGAGCGGGTCGCCCGGACGCGGCTGACGCCCTCCTACTTCACCCTGCCGGCGGCCTGCCTGGAGCTGGTCGCCTCGGCGCTGACCTTGCACCACGCCTCCGGGGCCGAGGACATGCAGCCGGTGGTCTTCGCCACGGCCTTCGTCCTGAACCTCTTCCTGCTGGCCGCCTTTCACTACCTCGCCGCCACGACCCGGTCCCTGCTGCTCTGGCTCTTCATGGCCTGGAAGGGGCTCTTCGCGCTCCTGGTCGCCGCGGCGCTCTACGAGCGCTCCATCCCGCACAAGGTCTGGACGGGGGAGGGCTTTCGCCTGACCGAGCCGTCGAGCGCGCTGGTGACCGCCGCGGCGATCCTGGTCGTGACGACCGCCGGGCTGGTCGTCTTCCGCCTTGTTCTGTCGACGACGCGCTGGTGGGCGCGCAAGCGGGGAGGGGTCCATGCGTAGGGCTCTGGCGCAGCCAGCGATCCTGTTCGAGTGGTTCGAGGTGGCGGACGATCTTGATGTCGATGTGTCCGTATTTGTTGGTGATCTGGTAGCGCTTCGCGAAGGGGCCGCGCGGGCGCAGGCCCTGGAGATGTCCTGCTGGTGCGCGCCCCAGGTCGGGTTCGAGGGCGACGCGCGGGCGCAGGCGCCGGGCTCGCCGAGGGGGGTGGCGCTGGTGACGTGCTGGGCGCAGGGCGAGCAGGCGCTGTCGGTCCGGGCCTCTGCGGCGCAGAGCGCGCGTTGGAGGGCGCTGGCGCCGAGGTTGGCGTCCCAGCCCGTCGTGCACCTGCTCGCGGAGCAGGGCTTGCCCTGGCCGTTTGAGCCCTTGCAGGGCGAGCCCTCGCAGGGCGAGCCCTTTCAGGGCGAGATCTTGCGGGGCGAACCCTGGCCGGCCGAGGGCGGCTTGTCGGCGTGTGCGCTCTTGACGGTCGACGTGGAGGCGATGGTTCGTCCCTTGGAGGGCGGCAGGCCGGCGAGGGGGGTCGTGGCGCGCGAGGCGCTGCCGGCGATCGAGGGCGGGCTGGCGTGGCCTGTGATCGGCCATCCGGGGCGGCTGCTGGTGCGCTTCGGCCAGGGGGGGGATGAGGGCGCGGGGATCGCGGCGGCGGCGCGGGCCGTGGAGGCCGCGTGGGGGCCGCTGGCCGAGCCGCCGGTGGTGTGGCGGCCCGGCGGCGGGCTCGGGGATCAGTCCATCGAGAAGTAGGCGCGGGCGGGCAGGTCGCCGTGGGTGAAGGGCCCCTTGGCGGTGTCGAGCGAGGGGTCTGCGGCGTCGAAGAAGAGCAGGCCGTTGTCGTCGGCCACGGCCGTCGTGACGACGATCTGGCCGGTCAGGGGCACGGCGGTGGCGGTGCCGAGATCGAAGCCTGGGGTCTCGATGATCGTCTCGACGCCCTGGTCGGTGGCGTGGACGAGCTTCGTGGTGAAGTCGGGGGTGCCGACGACGACGAGGAAGCCCTCGTCGGTGGGTGCGAAGCTCAGGATGTCGCCGCCGACCTGGGCCTCGGTCAGCAGGCCCTGCTCGATGGAGTTGTCGGAGGGGTCGAAGGCGACGATCTGCCCGTTGGTGTCGCCGAAGTTCTCGATCAGGGCGATGAGGATCAAGCCGTCGGGGCCCACGATGGCGGTGAAGGGGTTGCCCGTGGGCAGCTCGACGGCCTCGATGAGCTGGCCCTGGGCGACGTCGATCAGCGCCAGCGTGGAGGTGCCGACGGCGGCGAAGTTCGTCAGGTTCTGGAGCAGGACGGCGGCGCGGTCGCCGCCGAGGTCGAAGATCTGGGTCATCTCGGGGGTGCCGTCGCCGTCGGCCTCGTTGAGCCCGTCCAGGCTCAGGGTGGCGGCCTCGGCGAGCTGGTCGTCGAGGATCAGGAGCGCGTCGAGGCCGTAGCGGGTCACGACGACGCGGTCGCCGACGCGCACGGCGTCCTGGGGGTTGGCCAGCGCGCCGAGGGCGACGGGCTCGCTGGACTCAAAGGTCAGATCTTCGTTGCGCGTCACCAGGGTCAGGGTGTTGGCGACGCGGTCCAGGATGCCGATCTCGCCCTCGCTCGTGCGGCGCGCCCCCAGGTCGACGCTCTCGGAGGCGAGGATGGTCTCGGTGGAGATCCCCAGGTCGTCGAACTCGACGAAGGCGACCTCGGAGCCGGTGGCGAAGTCGCTGAAGGTGGCGACCCCGATGGAGGTCGGGCCGGGCTGGAGGCCACCGCAGATCTCGGCCAGCCCGAAGCCGTCGATGGCCAGCGGCACGACGACGGCGCAGGGCAGGCCGGCGGCGGCCAGGATCTGCCCGCGCCCTTCCTCGTCCTCGCAGGCCGTCCTGCACTGGCCCTCGGCCTGCGTGGCGATCTCCTGGCCGCACGCCTCGATGAACTCCTCGCAGGCGACCACGGTCGAGCAGACGGCCTGGCAGGCCGCGACGGGATCGGGCTCAGGCTCAGGCTCGGGCTGGCCTTCGGGCTGTGCTTCAGGCTCGGGCTGGGCCTCAGGCTGGGCTTCGGGCTCGGGCTGTGCTTCAGGCTCAGGCTGTGCTTCAGGCTGTGCTTCGGGCTCGGGGGTGTCGTCGCCGTCGTCGCCGCAGGCGACCAGCGCCAGGGGGGCCAACAGGGCGCAGAGGGTGAGCAGGAGGGGCTTCTTCATGGTGAACCTCGGTGTGTCAGGATCGGCGCAGCGCGGGCGTCCGCGCGAGGGTGGGCCTGGGCGAGGGTGTCGCGAGGCCGGCGTGCGCGGAGGTTCTAGGAGGGTTGTAGAGGTTGTGTCAAGAGGTTGTAGAGGTCTTGTCGAGGATCGCGGGGCAGGTCAGCGGCCGAAGGGGATGGTCAGCCCGACGGTGACGGCCTTGCTGTCGAAGTCGTAGCCGACGGTGATGGGGATGCCCTTGTACTGGACGCCGACCTGGGGGGTGATGCTGGTGTTGCCGGAGCGGTTGTCGTAGGAGGCCGAGGCGCCGGCGATCAGGGCGACGTCCTTGTTGAGGTATCGGGCGCCGAGGAGGCTGGTGTCGACCTTGGTGTTGTCGGGGGTGAAGCGGGCGGTGCCCTGTCCGCGGAGCATGTACTGGCCGAGCTGTGTTTCGAACATGGCGCTGAGCTGGTGTTCGGTGACCTGCTCTTTGACGCTCCGGGAGAACTCGATGCTGAAGGCGCGGAACTCCTTGGGGTCGCGGAAGCCGAGCTTGACGGAGAGGTCCTCGATCTGGCTGGTGGTGAGGTTGTAGGTGGCGGCGGCGCTGCCTTCCAGGTCGCCCTTCTTGAAGCGTCCGGAGGCGCTGGCGCGGGAGCTGGTGCCGTCGTGGCTGAGCCCGAGGGAGCCGCCGAGGTCCTTGTTTCCGACGTCGACGCCGAGGGAGCCGGTCTGCACGCCCTGTTGGTCGCGGCCGTACTTGACGATGACGGAGGCCAGGTCGGAGGGCTTGAGGCCGAGCTGGGCCGAGACGGTGTCGATGCCTGGGCCGTTCTTGCTGTAGTCGCGGGCGTCGAGGCTCAGGTCGAGGCCGGGCTTCTGGTACTTCAGGTTGTTGCCGGTGTAGGTGGAGTCGGCGCCGGTGCCGAGGTAGCTGCGGTTGGAGCCGCCGTCGAAGGCGCGGGTGGTGCCGAACTCGGAGGAGAATTGCCCGGCCTTGTAGCCGAGGCTGCCGTCGATCGCGGTCTTGTCGTCGAGCTGGCGCTGTCCGGTCAGGGCGCCGCTGTACTGTCCGCCGGCGAGGTTGGAGTCGAGGTTGAGGAAGTTCTTGTTGTCGCCGTAGCGCATGTTGGACTGGGCCGCGAGGCTGCCGTCCTGCTGCTTGTGTTCGCCGGAGAGGGAGGAGGAGAAGAGGCCCTGCGTGAAGGCGCCGGTGAGCTTCGTGGTCAGGAAGCCCTGGGTGTCGAGGTTGAGGTCGGAGGCGAGGAAGCGCTGATCGTCGCCGTAGCGCATGTTGACGTGGGCGGTGCGGGTGTCCTTGGAGACGTCCTGCTGTCCCTTGACGGAGCCGGAGAAGAGGCCCTGCTTGAGGGCGGCGTTGAGGCCGATGATGAGGTTGCCTTCGGGGTCGATGCTGCCGCTGGTCTGGACGAAGGTGTCCTTGTCGCCGTAGCGGACGGCGGCCTCGCCGCTGGTGCCCTTCTCCTTGTCGTGGGCGACGGAGGCGTTGGCCTTGAACTTGCCGCTGACGTACTGCATGTCGAGCTTTGCGGCTTCGAGGGCGATGTGCCGGATGCTGCCGAGGTCGGCCTGTGCGCCGACGGAGAAGCCCTTGCCCAGGTCTTTGTTTGCCTTGAGCTTGGGGATGTCGACGTCGGCGGCGACGGCGCCGGCGGCGGCCAGGACGGCCAGCGCCAGGACGTAGCCGGGGTTGTCGTCGACGAAGCGGCTGATCTTGGCGATGAGGGCCTTGCCCTTGTCGCTCGCGAGGAGCTTGTCGGAGGCGGCGACGGCGTCCTTGGCCAGGACCTCGGCGAGCTTCTTGACGGCGTCGGCGCCGCTGGCGTCCAGGCCGAGGCTGTCGCCGAGGCCGGGCAGGCCGTTGATGGCGGAGGTCAGGGCGCCCTTGCCGGCTTCGAGGAGGGCCTCCTCGTTGGTCTTGTCGGCGATCAGCTCGTAGAGCTCGCCGCCGAGCCACTGGCCGAGCAGGTCGCGCCAGCTCTCCGAGCGGACGCTCTGGAGGGTCTTCTGGACCTGCTTGCTCTGGCCGCGGGCGTCGAGGAGCTCGGTGGCCTTCTGGATGACGAGGCGGTTGGCCTCGGGGTCTTCGCGGTAGGCCTGCTCGACGAGGGCGAGCAGGTCTGCGTTGCCCATGCCTTCGAGGGAGGCGATGAGGTCGGCGGAGGACTGCTCGCTGTCCTTGCCGTCCTTGCCGGCCTTTTCCTGGGCGGCGATGGGCTCGATCGTAAGGTCCTGTTGGGGATCGAGGACCTGTGCCTGATCGGTCATGGGAGTCTCCAGAATGGGAAGAGGAAAGAGGCGCCGTCGCTCAAGGGCCCACCAAGCTGGGCTCAGAGTAGCCACCCTGCGTCAAAAAGAGAAGTCCTTGATGGGGATACCTTCCTTGAGGGCGAGGCGACGCAGGCGCGGGTCGGGGTTGGCGGCGACGGGGTAGCCGACACGGCGCAGCAGGGGGAGGTCGGTGTAGGAGTCGGTGTAGAACCAGCTCTGGCTCAGGTCGATGCCCTCGCGCAGGGCCAGATCCTCGGCCCGCTGGAGCTTGCCGGGGCCGTAGCAGACGGGGGAGAGGGCGTGGCCGGTGAAGCGGCCCTCGCGCACCTCGAGCAGGGTGCAGACGTAGCCTTCGAGGTCGAGCTGCTGGGCGACCATGTGGGAGATGTAGGGGCTTGAGCCGGTGGCCAGGAAGAGGCGGTGGCCTTGTCGGCGGTGGTGCTCGACGAGCTCGAGGGCCTCGGGGTAGAAGAGGTCGCGGATCTCGGCCTCGTACCAGGCCTCGACCTTGAGGCGCATGTCGGCTTCGAGGACACCCTCAAGATCCTTGAGGCCCTTGCTGGTGATCTCCTCGAGGTCGAGGATGGCCAGCTTGTACTGGACGAGCCACCCGATCGATCGGGCCAGGGCCAGCGGTCCGATCTCGCCTTCGCGCCACATCCGCTTGAGCCAGACGCTGGCGGAGTTGACCGACAGGAGGGTCAGGTCGAGGTCGAAGAAGGCTGCGGGCTGGCCGGGGTCGGGGGTCATGGCTGTCGCCTCGGCGTGTCAGAGGTAGTGGTGGGTGGCCGATTCGACCAGGAGGTTGCAGGCGGCGTGGAAGACGACGCAGGAGGTGATGGTGCCGGTCCTGTCGCGCAGCCATCCGAAGAGCAGGGAGGGGAAGAAGACGGCCAGGCGCGCCGGTCGCAGATCGATGATGAAGTGGCCGAGGCCGAAGAGGGCGCTGGTGATGAGGATGGCCGGGCTCAGGTGGAAGATCCACAGGCGAGCGCGCCGAGGCATGGCGCGGTCGAGGGTGGTCTGCAGGTAGCCCCGGTAGAAGAACTCCTCGGGCAGGGCGACGAGCAGGAGCTGCGCGGCGATGATCATCGGGATCCAGCCCAGGCCCCGGCTCAGGCGCAGCGCGCCCCCCGCGTCGACCTCGCCGATCTCCTCGGGGGTCAGCCGCTGGGGCCCGAGGCGCAACAGCCCTGGCGCGGGTCGGCCGTCGAGGCGGACGCGGATGGACAGGTCGTCGGCGTCGCGCAGGCGGACGCTGGCGCTTCGCAGCGCGGGCCGCGCGGTGGTCGTCGACAGGATCGCGATCCCCGGCGGGTCGGCGCCTCGGCGGCGCAAGGGGTCGGCGGCGTGGTTCCGGCCCGCGTCGAGGATGACGAGGCCGTCAGGGCCGGGGTCGAGCTCGATGTCGAGCTGGTGTCGGCCCTGCCCGGTGCTCCAGGTGAGGTGGACGCGCCCGCCCTCCTTCCAGATCTGGACGGCGGGGCCAGCGGCGGCGTCGAGGGCGGGGGGGCGGCCTTCGAGCAGGACGGGCAGCTGTCGGTAGTGGTCGGCGTCGAACTCGAACTGGTGGCCCAGGACCTGGGTGCGCCACAGGTGGTAGCCGGCGAAGAAGGGCGCGGCGATCGCCAGCGCCAGCAGCAGGCCGGCGCCAGCGGCGCGGGGCCAGCCTCGCCAGGTCATCGCGTGGGCTTCGAGGTCGCGCCCGCGCCGGGTCAGGATCGCGTAGGGGATGAGGAGGAAGACCGCGGCCACGAGGGTGAAGAGGTACTCGGAGACGAGGGCCGAGATGGCCGCCAGGTCGCTCAGGGCGCGGGTCAGCAGGGCGCTCAGGGCGAAGACGAGCATCACCTCGCGCAGGGGTCGCGCGGCGGCGGCCTGCTCATCCGGCGGGGAGGTGGGATCGGGGTTTTCGCTCACGCGGGCATCTCAGGTCGTTGAGGGGGGTTCTGGGCCAGGGCGAGGTCTGGTGTCCTCCGCGAGGGCATGATGAGGGAGAGCGGCGAGGGGATGCAAGGGGCGCCCTCTCGATGTGGATGGAGGCCGTCGCTGTCGGGGTTGACAAGGGCATCTCGGGCATGTTGCGCGCCCGTGTGGAGGCGTGTAGAATGGCGCGTGGTGAAGCACCGAATCAAGAGCCTGATGGCGCAAACCGAGGGTTGTCGGGGCTGACGTTCTGATGGTCGCCCTCGGCGTCGGGTGGAATAATGAATGTGACATGTCCCAAGTGCGGCGCGGCTTACGAGGTGCACGCGGATCGAGTGCCCGGAGAGGGCATCGACATGAAGTGCTCCAAGTGCTTGCACACCTTCAAGGTGCAGTCTCCGTCGGCGGCCCCGTCGAGGCCGCCTTCGTCGAGTTCGGCGGACTTCAGCCTCAAGGGGGTGACCTTCCTGGGGGGGCAGCCGGCGGCGTCGGTGATCTCGGGGGAGGAGGCCGGGGAGCGCTTCTTCATCCAGCGCAAGAGCGGCAAGGTCTTCGGGCCCTTCGAGAAGCGGCTCATCGTCCAGATGCTCAAGGCCGGGAAGCTGACGGGGGATGAGGGGGTCAGCCGGGACAAGTCCTTCTGGGTGCCCTTGACGTCGATCCCGGAGTTCCTGAGCGCCATGGAGGGGCAGGACGGGGTGGATCCGCGGGGGATGACGCAGATCCCGGGTCGGCCTGGCCCGATGATGGGCTCGGACGAGCCGCTGCCCTCGTTCTCCGAAGAGTTCGCCTCGCTGGACAGGCCCGGCAACGACCCGAGCCGCTTTGACATCTCCAACCTGCCGGGCCTCGGCGACGAGATCGACCTGAACAACGGCGATCCCTCCAGCGCGGAGCTGCCAGGCCCGAGGGGCTTCGGCGCGGAGCTGCCAGCGCCCAAGGGGTTTGGCGGTGGCGCGGAGCTGCCGGTCCCGAGGGGCTTCGGAGGGGAGCCCGAGCTGCCCAGGCCCAAGAACTTCGTCGGTGAATCCGAGCTGCCGGCGCCCAAGGGCTTCGGCGGTGGCGCGGAGCTGCCGGTCTCGAGGGGCTTCGGCGGTGAATCCGAGTTGCCGGTCTCGAGGGGCTTCGTCGGTGAATCCGAGCTGCCGGCGCCCAAGGGGTTTGGCGGTGGCGCGGAGCTGCCGGTCCCGAGGGGCTTCGGAGGGGAGCCCGAGCTGCCCAGGCCCAAGAACTTCGTCGGGGAATCCGAGCTGCCGGCGCCCAAGGGCTTCGGCGGTGGCGCGGAATTGCCGAGGTCTCTGGGCGGCGAGGTCGAGGCCCAGGGTGGCCGGCTCGGGGGGCGGACCGAGCTGCCCGTGTCGCGCTCGCAGGGGGTCGGCGGCTTTGAGCAGCCGTCCTCCGAGATGCCGATCTCGCGCAATGCGGACAGCCAGGACTTCTTCAGGACGGGCTTCGGGACGGACAACGCCTTCGGGGGCGGCCTGAGCAACGTGCGCGCCCAGCGCGACATCGGCGGCCCGTCCGGGTTTGGCGACGCGGACATCGCGCCCAAGGGCTTTGCCGACGCGGGCGACGACCTCTTCGACGATCCGTCCTCGGAGGATGGGGCGTCGAGAGATGAGTTCGACGGCGTCTTCGGGTCCTTCCAGGCTTCGGACAACGTGGCGGCCTTTGGCCCGGGATCGGTGGACTTCGGCGGCTCGCAGGGCTTCACGGTCGAGGTCGAGCACTCCCAGGTCGAGCCGCTGCCGCCGCTGACGCAGGGGCGCGGGAGCTCGGGGGCCTTTGACGACTCTGCGGACGAGGGCGACTCGCTGCCGTCGCTGCCGGATCTGGACGCTGCCAACGGGTCCAAGGCGCCGGAGCCGCCGGGCAAGAAGGCGCCGGCGATCAAGAAGAAGGGGCGGGTGGCGCCGCCGCTGGCTGCGGCCATCGGGCTGCTGGCCGTGGCGCTGATCATCGTCGTGGGGTTGATCCTGTTCCAGTCCGGGATCTTCGGCGACGATCCGGTCGCGCCCGCGCCCGTGGTGAAAGAGAAGGACCCGGTCGAGGTGGTCAAGCCCGTCGAGCGGGTGGCGAACTTCGACAAGCTCACGGCCGACACCTACTCGGCTTACAAGGCCTACATCGAGGAGACGCGCAAGGAGCTGGAGTCCAAAGAGGGCGACGTGGTGCTCAAGAGCCAGCTCGTCGTGGGCTACGTGCTCTACCTGGCGCACTACCCGGAAGACCTCCAGTACAAGGACGAGGCGATCAAGCTCGGCAAGGAGCTGGCCGGGCAGAAGGGCGAGGAGGCCGCGCTGGGTCGCGGCGCGCTGGCGATCCTGGATGTCGACTCGGCGGGCGCGGCCACGGCCCTCGTGCCGATCACCAAGGGAGAGCGCTACGCCTACACCGCCCACCTGCTGCTGGGCCTGGATCACCTCATGGCCGAGCGCTCGGGCCGCAAGTTCAGCGACGCCTCGACGCCCACCCCCACGGACGAGGAGGCCCCGAAGGCCCCGAAGGTCGAGGAGGGCGAGGAGGCCCCGAAGGGCGAGGAGGGCGAGGGCGCCGATGATCCGCCGGAGGGCGAGGAGGCCCCGAAGGTCGATGAGGATGAGGAGGCCCCGAAGGCCCCGAAGGGCGAGGAGGCCCCCGCACAGGGGGACGCGGGCGTGGCGGTCGAGGGAGACGCTGGCGAGGCGGGGTCTCAGGGCGTGGAGATGGATCTGGTCGACGAGGTGATGGCCGAGGAGGAGCTTGTCGAGCAATCGAGGCAGAAGAGCCTGTCGCACCTCAAGGAGGCCTCCAAGATCAAGCCGGAGGCGCCCGCGCCGCGCTACTTCGCGGCGCTGCTGGAGAAGCGGGCGACGCGGACGGAGCAGGCCAGGGCCTTGCTGGTCAAGCTGCTGGTCAAGTCCCCGGAGCACGTCCCGGCGCTGCTTGAGCTCTCGATGCTTGCCTACCTCAACGGCGACCTGAACGTGGCCCGCGATCACGCGCTGCCGGTGACGGGGAAGCTCCAGGCGGCGGCCTCCAAGCGAGAGCGATCCCAGTCGCACCTGCTGGTGGGTCTGGTGCACGTGGCCCGGCGCCAGTCGACCGAGGCGGTCACGGCGCTGATCGAGAGCTTGAAGATCGACCCTTCGAATGAGGAGGCGCTCAAGGCGCTCGGCGAGGAGTTCTTCCGAAACGGGAAGTTCGAGGAGGCGCTGAACTACTTTACGACCAACGCCAGCCTGAGCCAGTCCGACCCGGAGGTCATGCTGGGGGTGGTCAAGAGCCACATCGGCCTGGAGCAGTTCGACAAGGCCGTGCAGAAGCTTGAGGCCGGGATCAAGGCTTTCCCGACCAACGCGCGCTTCCCCTTCCTGCTCGGGCTCATCCATGAGAAAGAGGGATACTGGTTCGAGGCCCAGCAGCGCTACAGGTCGGCGCTGCAGATCGATCCTGACTTCTCCAAGAGCCGGGTGCGGCTGGCGTTGCTGCTCTTGCGCGACGACAAGCGCGACGAGGCCACGGCGCTGCTGGACGAGGCCGAGAAGCGCGGCGCGGCCCGCGACGCCGACGTGGCGGTGGACATCGGCCAGGCCTACCTGATGATGAACGACCAGGCCAGGGCGCTGGCGGCGCTCCAGACCGCGCTCAAGCTCAACGCCAGCAACCTCGACGCGCGCATCAGGCTGTCGCGCTACCACCTGGATCAAGGCGAGAGCGAGAAGGCGCTGGCGATGCTGGAGCCCTTCATGGAGACGAAGGTGCTCGATACGGAGCTGGCGACCTTGCTCTCGGACGTCTTCCGCGCCCGCGGCCAGTATGAGCGCAGCATCGAGCAGCTCGACAAGCTCATCGAGGCCGACCCCAAGAACGAGCAGTACGTCTTCAAGCGCGGCCTGTCCTACTTCGGGTGGAAGAACTACGACACGGCCAAGGACCAGTTCCTCAAGGCCTACCGCATGAACCCGAACTTCCCGGAGACCTACTTCTACGCCGGCCGGGTGGAGTTCGAGCAGAAGAACTACGGCCAGGCCATGAAGATCTTCCGCGCCGTGCTCGACGAGGATCAGGCCAACGGCCATTACCGCTACTACCTCGCCTATGCGCTGGAGAAGAACGACAACAACACCCAGGCGCTGGAGGAGTACACGTCGATCGACCGCTTTGATCCGAAGTACGGCGCCGCCAACCCGGAGCTCTTCTACCGGCGAGGCCGTATCCTGGCGATGCAGGGCAACTACCGGCTGGCCAAGCGAGATCTGGCCGAGGCGCTCCAGCGGGACCCCGACCACCTCGGGGCGCTGCTGTCCATGGGCGACACGCTCTTTGACGAGCGCGATTACGAGCGCGCCGTGGTGCTCTACGACAGAGCGCTCAAGCAGCGCGACGACCTGTCGCTGGCCCACTACCGCAAGGGTCAGGCGCTGATCTACCTCAAGCAGACCCAGGAGGCCATCCGCGAGATCGAGCGGGCCCACGCCCTGGATCTCAAGGAGGCCAAGAGCCACGAGGAGCTGGCCTTCCTCTATCGGGACGTCGGCAACTCCGGCAGCGCCATCCGGCACTTCAAGACCTACCTGAGCATGGAGCCCAAGGCCCCCAACCGCAAAGAGATCGAGAAGCAGATCGTCCGCCTTGGCGGCAGACCGTAGGCGAGCAACCGTGGAGAGCCCAACAAACATCGAGATCTGCGTCCTGTCTCGCGATGAGAAGCTGGCCAGTCAGCTCGAAGAGCTGCTCGACGGCTTTGACCTGGGCGTCGACTTCTTGAGCTCGACCTGGGAGGACTTCTCGGCCTACCTGGAGGTGCCCGCCCCAGGGACCCGCGTGATCTGCCTCATGTCCCTGGGCGATCTGTGCGAGGGTGGCTTCGACGTGCTGACGCGGGCCGATGAGTTCATGCAGGCGCGGCCCACCTTCAGCCCCGTGCTGATCGTGGAGCCCTGGGTGCTCGGCGAGCTCGACAGCGTGCGGCTGGTGACGGGCTTTCAACGGACGATCCTGCTGCTGGAGCTGGCCGAGTCGCTCGGCGGCCTGCTCATGGGCCTCATCCCGGGCCTGGCGCCGGCGCCGATGTCCCGATCGGCCAACGTGGCCCCGCCGCCCGACCCGGCGCCGCCCGCGGCGTCCGGCGGCGAAGAGGTCCACGTCGTGGTCGTGGGCCTCGATGGCGTCGGCAAGGGCGATCTGTCCACCGTGTGGCTCTCTCGCCTGCTCTACAGCCTCTATGTGAGGGCCTTCACCGGGACGCTCAAGCTCCGCACCGGCCAGCGCGAGCAGATCTTCACCTTCAAGAGCGGCCAGGCCGGCGCCGTCCATGGCGAGGGCCCCGAAAACCTGCTCTCGGCCTTCGCGTGGGACAAGGGACAGTGCGAGGTCGCCGAGGGCCCGGTGCCGTCGACCTTCACCCCCTTCGCCCCGATGTTGCGCCTGATCTATGAGGGGGTGCTGCGCCACCTCTCGCTCAACCGGGCCGCCGAGCGCCTGACGGGCTTCGAGGGCAAGTACCCGGTGAGCACCGAGTTCTTCGGCGATCGGAAGAACGAGCTGGCCAGCCTGACGACGCTGGTGCGCTTCTGCCAGAACTGCAAGGGGAGCAAGACCTGGTCGCAGATCATCTCGGTGACCTGGGACGACATCCAGGAGGCGCTCAAGGTCGCCTGCTACGCCCTGGACACGGATCTGGTGGTGATGGCCGACGCCCCGATGGATCGGCCCGCGACGGTGAAGTACTCGACCCGCTCGACCTTCAACGTCCGCCAGAGCCTTTCGCTGTCCACGTCCTCCGTCAAGGCCAAGGCGGAGGGGCCCGACCAGGAGGCCATCAAGGCGCTGGTCTCCAAGCTGCGCGAGCGGCTGGACTTCTACGGCTCCACCGACGCCTACGAGCTCTTCGGCCTCCACCCCGAGTGCGGCGCCGCGATGGTCCGCGATCGCTACTACAAGATGGTCAAGGACCACCACCCTGACGTCGTCGGCGGCAACATCTCGCCCGAGGTCAAGGCGCTGGCCGAGCTGCTCTTCATCCACGTCAAGGACGCCTACGTCGAGCTGCTCTCGCTGGAGAAGGACTCCACCGGCGGGCAGGCCGCCAAGGACGGGCCCAGCGAGCGCCACACCTCGTCGGTGCGGCGCTCGGCGCCCTCTGGCGCCCGCAAGGCCGCCGAGGCCCAGGTCGCGCGGCTGACCAACTCCCGATCCATCAAGACCTCGCCCAACAGCCGCCCAGCGGCGACCTCCGAGAACTCCGAGCGCGAAAAGCCCGCGCGCAGGCCATCGGGCGACGCCCCGATCCGCAAGAAGACCTCGTCCGGCTTCCGCAAGCCCACCACCGGCGATCAGCCCGTCCCGACCGTCAAGCCCGCCGATCTGCCCCCCGGCCCGCGCCGACGGACGACCGACACCGCGCGCGCGACCTCGGTGCCGCTGCCCTCGGGCTACAAGACGCAGCCCCCCGCCGCCCAGCCCCCCGTCGCCCATCCTGCGCCGGCGACCGCCCCCACCGGAGAGCAGCGCAAGAACCTCCAGGAACGGATCAACCAGAACATCCCCCCCGACGTGCACTTCAAGAACGGGGAGAAGCTGATGAAGACCGGCCAGTACGACAAGGCGCGCGAGGCCTTCAAGCAGGCCACCAGGCTGGAGCGCGAGAACCCCGTCTACCGCGCCCACTACGCCTGGGCCACCCTCATGGTCACCCCCTCCGAGGTCAACAGGGTCAAGGAGATCCTCCAGGAGTGCCTCAAGATGTCTGGCCGAGCCGTCGAGGCCAACCTCTTCCTGGCCCGGATCTACAAGCGCGACGGCGAGATCAACCGCGCCATCAAGTTCTACGAGGCCGCCGTCGCTGAAGACCGCAGCTGCGTCGAGGCCCAGCGCGAGCTTCGCCTCCACAGCATGCGCAAGGAGAGCGCCCCGGAAGAGGACACCAAGGAGCGGGCGGAGTCTTTCTTCGGCAAGCTCTTTCAAAAGAAGAAGTAGGGTGGTAGCGTCTCTGAATTCAGAGCTTCAGTTCAATCGGAGCTTTCTGTTGATAGCGTGGGAGCCGTACACATGGGCAAGGTAATCGGGATAGACCTGGGGACGACAAACTCCTGCGTGGCCGTCATCGACGGCGGCGAGCCGGTGGTGATCCCCAACAGCGAGGGGGCCCGCACGACCCCCTCGATGGTCGGCTTCACCGACGGCGACGAGCGCTTCGTGGGCCTCCAGGCCAAGCGACAGGCCATCATCAACGCCGATCGGACCATCCACGGCGTCAAGCGGCTCATCGGCCGCAAGTACCGAGCCCCCGAGATCGATCGACTCAAGGAGCACCTGCCCTTCCGCATCGTCGAGAACGTCAACGGCGACGCCTGGATCAGCATCAACGGCAAGAACTACTCCCCCCAGGAGATCTCCGCGCAGATCCTCCGCAAGATGAAGTCCACCGCCGAGGACTTCTTCGGCGAGGAGATCGTCGAGGCCGTCATCACCGTCCCGGCCTACTTCGACGACGCCCAGCGCCAG
>SXGS01325437.1_pt1 | contig 27533 bp, 23 predicted proteins | sample 3174681 | NCBI WGS metagenome assembly SXGS01 (sample SAMN11356861, study PRJNA531348) | freshwater metagenome | isolation source: freshwater sample F1-80 | place: China: Fuxian Lake, Yuxi | collected 2017-12-25 | reverse complement strand
CACTTTTTAGTGTTGGACGAATCCGATTTGATGCTCGATATGGGCTTTATCCACGACATCCGCAAAGTTTTGGCGCTTTTACCTCCGCGCCGTCAGAACTTATTCTTCTCGGCAACGATGCCGCCAGATATCGAAAAACTCGCTGGCAGCATGTTGACGGATCCCGCACGCGTCGAAGTCACTCCTGTTTCTTCAACGGCTGAGCGCATTCGTCAGTCGGTGATGTACGTTGAGCGGAACAAGAAGAAAGATCTTCTTCGTCACGTTCTTCAAGACAAAAGCTTTAGCCGAGTGATCGTCTTCACGCGCACAAAGCGTGGTGCGAACCAAGTCAGCGAAGTCCTTGAGAAGAACGGAATTGGCTCCGCCGCAATTCACGGCAATAAATCCCAAGGGGCACGACAACGTGCGCTCGAAGAATTCCGCGCAGGAAAAATTCGCGTGCTCGTCGCTACTGATATCGCCGCTCGCGGAATCGATATCGACAACATCACGCACGTCATTAACTTCGAAGTTCCGAATATCTCGGAAAGCTACGTTCACCGCATCGGCCGTACGGCGCGCGCGGGGACCGAGGGGATCGCGATCTCCTTCTGCGATGCTGAGGAGCGCTCTTTCATCCGCGATATCGAAAAGCTGATTGGTCAGCCGATTCCGGTTGAGATGGATCAACCCTACCATTCGGGTAACGTCGCAGGTGCAAAGCTTCTCTCGCACGGCAAAGCTAAGGCAGCGCTCGAAGCGAAAGAAAACGCCGGAGGGCGCGGTCAAAGGAATAATCGCCGACGTCGCCCCCGCGGCAACGGGCCGAAGCCTGAGGGCACTCCAAAAGCACAGCCAGGAGTTCATGTAAGTTCGGGAGAGAATCGCGAAACAAAAGCTCCGAGAGGGCAGGGACGTGCAACGAATGCGAGCCGGCCTCATTCGGAGCGCCCGCAGAGCAAATCACAAGGGCCGCGATCGGATTCGCGCCCGGCCCGCCCAGTTGAGAAGGGCGCGAGTGGCGGTAAGCCGGCCCACGGGAGCCAACCGAGACCGTCGTCGAAGCCTCAGGCTGGCCAAAAGCATCACGCTAAGCCAGGTCAAAAGACGCACCAGAAATCGGCTGAAGCGAAAGGTGGCTTCGGGGCCGCGCTTGCGGGCCTTCGCGACATGGTTCGCCGCAAAAAGTAAAACACTTGAGTTCAAGGGCAGGGGCTCGAGCCACCTGCCTTTCCCTTCTTCGTTCCTCCTCGCTAGCTACGTATTTCGTCTCAGTACCGTGTAGAAAGCTCAGGCGAAATCTACCAATCCCTTACTGAACCCCTGGAATCCCAAGTAATCCGACAATTTTTTCGGAAAAATGGTACCCAGTGACTCCACACGAAAAGAGATCACAGTGCAGTCATTTGATGAATTGGCCCTTAGTTCACCACTTCAACGTTCTATTCGCGAATTAGGCTTCGAAAAACCGAGCCCTATCCAAGCTGAAGCGCTTCCGCTTCTCTTAGGTGAGCCAACGGATTTCATTGGTTTAGCCGCGACAGGAACAGGCAAGACGGCCGCTTTTTCGATTCCCTTCCTCGAGAAGATGGATGCGAAGAAAAAAGCCGTGCAGGTGCTCGTGCTTTGTCCAACGCGAGAACTCGCGATTCAGGTCGCGGGACAAGTGGACCTCCTAGGAAAATATAAAGGCGTTTCCGCGCTCCCGATCTACGGTGGTGCTGGATACCGCGAACAATTTTATGGCCTCGATATGGGTGCCTCGGTTGTTGTCGGAACTCCCGGCCGCGTCGTCGATCATTTAAAACGCGGAAGCCTCAAGCTCGATCAGCTTCAGTTGATCGTCCTCGACGAAGCGGACGAGATGATCTCTATGGGCTTCAAAGAAGACATGGAAGCCATCCTCGAAGCAGCTCCTCGCGACAATGGCTGCAATACGTGGTTGTTCTCAGCAACGATGAGCCGCGAAGTCCGTAAAGTTGCGGAGAAGTTCCTCGTCGAACCTAAGCAGGTTCAGATCAACCGAAACGAAATGCTTCCGCAAACGATCGAGCAGCTCTACTACTTTACTCAAGAGCGCAATAAGCCCGAGGTCCTTTGCAAACTCATCGAAGCGGCTGATGACTTCTACGGAATCATCTTCTGCCAAACAAAGTCTCTGGTAACGGATCTCAGCAGCTACTTGATGGAGCGTGGCTACCGTGTCGACTGCCTGCACGGTGATATGAACCAAGCTGCGCGCGAACGAACGATGCAGCTCTTCCGTGATCGTAAAGTTCGAATTCTCGTTTGCACCGACGTTGCGGCTCGTGGCCTCGACGTTAAAGACATCACTCACGTCATCAATTTCTCGATTCCTCGCGAACTCGATAACTACGTACACCGCATTGGTCGGACCGGCCGTAGCGGAAAGACGGGTTACGCAATGAGCTTGGTGACGCCGAGCCACCGTCGCTTGATCTTCCAGATTGAGCAGATGACGAAGAGCAAGATGAAAGAAGGCGTGATCCCGAGCCGTCGTGAAGTTGCGACGAAAAAGATCAGCCGCTTGTTGCCGAAATTTCAGGAGCAAAAGAATTTCTCAAGGGCCATCGAGGTTCTTGATGAAAGTTGGCTCGCAGCCCTTAATGAAATGACCAAAGAGGAAATCGCGGCTCGTTTCATCGCATCGGCTATGCCCGAAATTTTCGCAGACGATTCAATTCCGCAGATGTCTCGTCCTGAGCGCGCATCGCAAGGTGAGCGCCAGTCCGACCGCGGACCACGGACGCGCCCTGCATCGCAAGAACGAGCTTCGTCAAGCCGTCCGTCTCCTTACGAGCGGACAGCGAGCACTCGCCCTTCACGCTTAGATCGCGCCGAAATGAAAGGTAGCGACGAGGCGGTTGAAGTAAAACGAAGCGCTCGCCCTGCGGCTTCGCGTCCCGCGCCGCAAGCGAGATCATTCTCGAATGAGAATGTAAAACGCTTTGAGCGGTCGGAAGAGCCTCGTCGTGAGCGCAGGTCCTCTCGCCAGGCAGTTTTTGATGGCGATAAACCGCTCAATCGCAAAGCACGTCGCGATATGGCTCGCGCGCAAGGGGCTTTGGCACCAATCGACCCTTCGACAGTGCCAAGCTTGCGACGCGCGATGGATGGCAATCGCCCTCCTTCACGTAGCGCGCGCTGATCTTGGTTCGCGAAAGGCACAACTGACTCTTTTGTGTGTCTTTCGCGAAAACCACGGCCGCGAATCCTTCACGAAAAAAACGTACGGCTCGTATCGATTGCCTTCCGCTCGGTTGAGGCGCCAAATGCTTATGCAGGTGTACGCCGGGCTGGCGCAGGAGGGTAGATCGTGCCGCACTCGCGATACTCGGATTCAAAACTGTTCGATCACGGAAATCCCGCAGCGAACTTCCTACACGAAAATTTCGAATCAGTTCTGACGAGCTGGGAAGGCCGTGTTCGCGCCTACTTGCCGGCGGCTGGAGATAAGTCTCAAGAAGAGCTCATCGACTCCGTCCCGTTCTTCATGCACGGCTTGATTGAGGCCCTCTCGCTCAATGGCGAGGAGATGGAAACTGGCGAAGCTGGTCATGCCTTTCGCAAACACGGCGTTCAGCGTGCGGCTCTTTCAGGTTTTAGTCTCCACCAAATCATCAGCGAATACTTCATTTTGCGCGATGTGCTTTTCGAGTCGCTCGAGAAAGCGGGCCTTCTCGGTTCGCGTGAGCGCGACATCATCTTACGATCCGTCGACTTCGGTTTGAAGGAATGTTGTTCAGAGTTTTCACACATTCGCCTCACGGAATCTCGCGCCCTCTTGATGCAAATGGAGCGCGCTCACGCTCGAGATCTCAATATGCTCGAAAGCATCAACGATCCTTTTGCCGCATTCGACTTTGAAGGGCGATTCACCTATTTGAACGATGCGGCCGAGAGAGTGTTTTCCTGCACGCGATCAGATGTTCTCGAGCGAACATTGTGGGACGTTCTTCCCGAACATTTGGTTTCAGAACTGCGAGAACCTTGCGAGAAAGTCTTACGCGAACGTCAGACGGCTGAATTCGCGGTCGCAACGACCCTTGGTGGAGCAAGCGGGGCACTTGCAGAAACGCGCGTGCTTAGCCTTAAAGTGTATCCTTCCCGGGATGGCTTCTGCTTGCTCATGCACGATGTTACGGAGGAACGACTTCATCCCGCAACGTCGCGCTCAATCGCTCGCGAGCTTAGCTCTAAGAGACCGCATTAATCTTAAAGACTTGCCGGCAGCGTAAAGCAGACGGAGCTGCCGTGGCCAATCTCGGATTCGATCCAAATTTTCCCGCCGTGCGCTTCGATGATCTTCTTGCAGACCGCAAGTCCCACTCCAGAACCCTCGCGACCGCGAACATTTTTTGCCCGGTGAAAGAGATCAAAGAGCGAGGCTGCTTCCTCAGGATCAATGCCAATTCCATTGTCTCGCACGGTGAAGAGCCAATTCCGACCTAGCGGGCGTGCGGAAACTTCGACGACCGGCATGACGTCAGGCAGCGAGTATTTGATGGCGTTGCTGATCAGATTCTGAAACACCTGAAGCAATCGGTCTTCATCGGCGGGAAGTTTCGGTAAATCCATCAAGATAATCTTCGCACCGCTTGAAGCGACGGAAGCTTTCAAGTTTTTCACAGCGAGTTCACAGACGAGCTTCGTATCGACATCGGCTTGAACTTGGATCGTCGCTCCCGAGCGCGCATAGTAGAGAAGACTATCGACGAACCGACGCATGCGGGCACTTGCGTCCGTGATGAAATCGATGATCTCGTCGGCATCGCTTCCCATGCGACCGCGGTATTCTTCAGCTAACAAATCCGTAAATTGCGTAATTGAATTCAGTGGTGATTTTAAATCGTGGGCAGCGACCGCGGCGAATTGCTCAAGCTCCGTGTTGGTGCGCAGAAGCTCGGATTGCGATTTTTGTAAGTTCTCGTTGGTTTTCTCGAGTGCCCTGGTACGAAGCATGGCCTCGCGCTCTATGGTTTTGTCGTGCATCACGATGACGGCACCGATATTTTCTCCTTCACTATCCATCAATGGAACCGCGTCACAGCAGAGGTAGCGTCTTCTTCCGTCATAAAGTTCAGTTAAGAGTTCGAACTGCCGAACGTGCTCACCCCGTAAGGCTCGCATAAGCGGTAGCTCATGCTCCGGTATTTGGCTCATTGTTTTCGGATTCAATATCCTGACGAATTTGTACCATTCCGTAGCCGGGAAGGGCCGGGCGTGGTCGCCATACAAGGTTCTCGCGGCGCGGTTGATCAAGGTAACGCGGCCTTGGCGATCGCAAGCCGTGATGCCATCGTCAAGATTGTCGAGAATCGTGTTTAGAAACGTCGTGCGTTCGCGCACGCAGGCTTCAAGTTCTTCGTTGCTTCGGCGGAGGTCGAACTCAAGGTGTTTTCGTCCCGTTACATCTTGAGTAGCTCCCACGATACGCTCGGCTTTACCAGAAAAATCACGAATTAAAAACGCGCGACAATGTACTTCTGCATATTCACCGTTTCCTTTTCGAAATGGATACTCGACTTGCCAGAGTTGGTCGCCACTTTCTAAAAATCGCCCGAGGCTTCGGACAACTCGGTCGTAATGATCGGGGTGAATTTGAGAAAGCCACCAAGACGGCGCATTTTCAACGGTTGCGAGAGGATGAAGAAATGTAGATTCGATCGCTTCGTTGAAAATGACTCGATTGCCTGAAAACTCCCACTCCCAAATAACGTCTCCTGTAGCGCGAAGGGCTGTCTCATAGCGGGCTCTTTGGCTCTCTGCGCTTTCAAGAGCATGACGAAGTTGAGTTTGCATAGCGGCGAGTTTTTCAATCCATTGCGGGGGAGGATGAAGCAGTTCCTCATCACTCGCCCGAGCGAAGGCCTCGCCGAGTTCGCGACGGATCTTAAGGAGCCAAGTTTTTTCTTCAGCTTTGAGTTCGTTCGGGTCGTTTGGACGATTGATGGTCGAGTTATGAATTGAAGTGGCTGGCTGCACCGGGGGAAGAGTGTCTTGCCTCATAATCGACTCCTTTGGGACCCCTAGAGGGCAGGAGGACAATTCTTGAGAAAACGGCTGTCAGCCGTGGGATCGGAGCTTCGCCTCAAGATTGAGCGGAGATCCCGATCGGCTCCTAGTAAGCTCCAACATCGATCATCATTCAAGATGATCGATCGTTCCGACGCTTGAGTTTACGTTCAGTGAATCATCCTCCACCGATCAAACGTCGCTGTTTGCCCTGTTGGTGTCGTGCAAAAGAAAAAATGTTTAATTGTCTTTCAACTTAAGTGGCGAAGCTAAAATCGCCGACGTCCCACGGCGCCTGGCGATGCGCACAGGCATGAGCTGGGCCTTGGTCGGGCAAAGTTCTTTCAAGATTTGAAACCGAAACACTTCGAATGCGGCTTGAATTGGCAAACCACGGAGAAGAGTGTTTAATTTGGGAATAGACGAAAATCTGCAAGGGTTCCTTGATGACCCCTCGAGGAGAGACATGAATTTCCGCCCAACGCTTTCGATTGCGCCGATGGCTAGTGCTGCATTGGCGAGTTCCATTCTGATATCTGCTTGCGTTCACGCACCCCAAGCGAACACCGAGCAGCCAGCGGCAATGCAAGGGCAAGCTGCGGTCAGTCCGAAATCACCCGCAGTTAACGACGTGGCCGTAGTTTCTGACGAAACGCGTGAGCCTGCAAAAGCGCACGTGACACTTCCGGATCAAGCTGATTGGCGCGATCTCTACGACATCGGTGAAAATCTTGATCTCACGCGACCCGACATCAAGCTGACATTGAGTTCAGGTGGAAGTTCGGTGTACGCCGTTGTGAATCAAAACGGTAAAGCGATTGGCGCTGTTCTTCCGCCCAACGCCGCGACTAAGCTTGCCGGCGAGATCATGGCCTTCAATTTGGCGCGTGCAGTTGGCGTCGCGGATATTTACCAACCCGCGGTTTATCATCGCCTTCAGGGCGCGAACTTAAAAGCGTTTACGAACTTAGTTCCTAAGTCGCCAATCGGAAAGCCGAAATCACTTAAAGAGCAAAACCGAGTTGCCGTTCTTGCGCTCATAAAGAAGAACCCGGGCGGAATCGATACGGCGTTCAAGATGTTCGGAGCTAAGCCAAACGACTACGATGCGCTCGTGAATTGGAAAGCGAACAAGTTCGAGACGTCGCATAAGCTTCCGGGAAGCAAAACGGCATTCGCGGAATTCCTTAAGTGCAAAGGGGCGAAGCCTTCTTCCTCGGTAAATGTGACCGTAGCTAAAGGAACTTCGAATGAGCTTGCGATGGCACGCCAGCTGTCATCGATTTTTCTGATCGACGCTTTGACGCAGCAGTGGGATCGCTTCAGCGGCGGCAATCTGCAGACGTCAACGAAAGACGGCGTAGTCAGTTTCGCGGCAAACGACAACGGTGGGACCTGGGGCGGAACAGCTTGGACGAATAAATTCCTCGCGATCGTGACGCGCTTTGATCGGGGAGTTGCGGAACGCATTCTCGAAATGGAGGAGCTATTCACAAAAAACGCCAGCTTCCTCGGAATCCAAACGGAGTCCGAGTTCATTCATGCGATGAACGTAGAAAAGTTCCCCACTGAGTTCAAAGCCTTCAAAAAATCGCTGACCCTCGTTGCGGATCACATTCGCAAACATCAGGGCTGTTATTTCGATTGATAATCCGTCCTCACGCTAGCAAAGCGAATCCATGAAGGCGGCGTCAGCCGCCTTCGGCGTGAAAGTAGCGGAGACTTCCTTCTGCTACTTCATAGACGAGCTGAATCGGGTTGCAGCAGACTTCACAGTCTTCGATATACGTCTGCGTGCCGTCGACGCTTAAATCTAGGAGCATCGAGATTTTCTCTCGGCAGTAGGGGCAGCGAAAGAATTTTTCGACTTCCTCCATCCATCACCTCCATTGACATTGAATCGCCACACTTTGAGTTAGGTCTAGCGACATCCCGTGAGCTGTTCTTCACCAACTGGCCCCCATGTATGAGCGATCCTCCACAGTCGTTCGTTTTTGCCCCGCTCCAACGAGGAGTTTGTCCACGATCTTTGGCAGAATTGTGCTCAAAACGAATACGTTTCAACTGAAATCGACCGGTCCTTCGGCACTCGCCTTGCTCAAGGGGATGGGCACTGGTTGAGGGCGATACGGAGACCGTGAGGTAAGCCTGACTCGCTCATAGATGTATTTTGTCTCGAAGGAGTAAGTCCATGTTCAAAGTCTTGCTTGTTGAAGATTCGTCCGATTCTTACCAGCTCGTTAACCGGGCGCTTGGTGGTTCCGTTCACCTCGAGTGGGCCCGCACGCAGCGCGAAGCTTCGACTCTGCTCGAAAAGAAGGACTTCGACCTCATCCTCTTGGACGTAATGCTTCCTGACGGAAACGGCTTCCAGCTTTGCTCGGTTCTCCAAACTCATGAGCGTTGGAAAAACATTCCCGTGATTCTCCTCACAGCGAAGTCTTCGGTTCATGACAAAGTCATGGCTTTCTCGATCGGCGCTGATGATCACATCTCAAAACCCTTCGATTCGATGGAGCTCAAAGCACGCGTTGACGCGCGTCTTCGCAAGCGTGAGCGTTTGATCCAGGCTTCTGACACCGTGATCTGTAACGACATCGAAATCAACAAACGCACGCAAAAAGTGCGGGTGATGGATAGCGGCGAGAATCGTGAGCTCGATCTCACTCCCATGGAATTCAAAATCCTGCTTCTCATGGCGAGCAAACCCAACGTTGTGCTCACTCGCGAAGAGATCCTCAACAAGGTATGGGGCGAAAACATCCACGTCTACAACCGCAGCGTAGACACGCACGTAAGCAAGCTTCGCAAGAAGCTCGGCTCTAAAGGCGAGAACATTGTTTCCGTTCATGGAACAGGTTACCGCTTCGTAAGTGAAGCGACAGAAAAGCCCGTTCTCAATATCGATAACGGCGCAGGTCCGGATCTTCGCTTCGGTCGCTCCGGCTGAGGAGGAGTTCCGCGGGGTACCAGTTTCCCTTTGCAGATGCGGCGCATCTGCAAAGGGAAACTGGTACCCAAAACTACACTCGACAGCGATAGGGACCCTGGCTTAGCCGGTAGAGATGAGTCGCAAAAAAAGCCGAATACAAAGTCCCGTCCGTCGAGTGGTCTCTGCTCCTGAATCCCAGCTGGCGCCGGAGCTACGATCGTTAGTGAGTCAGTCGGTCGCTCTCCTTGGCCGCGTCATCGAACGCGAAGAAGGGTCAAAGCTTTTCAATGCGATCGAATCCACCCGCAAACGCATGGCAGGACTCCGCCAAGCCGAGCCTGACCAGGCGTTCTTTCAACTCCAAAAAACCTACGACGAGTTAGCGCTCTTAAACCGAGATGAAAAGAGAGCTTTCGCGTCGGCATTTACTTTGATGCTGGAGTTGATGAATGTCTGCGAGAATGCCTACCGTTCATATCGCTTAGATCAGAAGCCAAAGAACATCGCAAGCGACGGAAAGAAGACCGACGGACACCTCACCGGAACTCCTTTAGAAAAATCTAAAGAAAAATCCAGTGCGCTAATCTTCGTTCTTACGGCCCATCCGACGGAAGCTCGAGCCCCCAGAAATATTGAAGTGTTCCACGAGATCCAAGAAGTCTTGGGACATGCGCTCCGCCGACATCCTGGACAAGCGACCTTCACGGCCATCGATGAGAATGATCTTACTCACTTGCTCGAAATTGCTTGGCGAACCGAAATCGTTCGAATGCGAGCCCCGAAAGTCAGCGACGAAGCTGAACATATTTATTCGATGGCGCTGCGGCCCGAAGTGATCAAAGAGCTCCTTGAATTTGGCGAAACGGAAATTCCATTCTTTATGCGAAGTTGGGTCGGCGGCGATAAAGATGGACATCCTGGAGTTAATGAGAAGGCTCTGTTGCAAAGCCTCACTCTCTCCCGCGGAAAAATAATCAAAATTTGTTTGGAAGAAGTCGCTTCTGTGGGTGAAACTTTAGCGCGAATCGGTGAGAAGAGTCTCCTCAAAGCTGTGAGACGGTTGGAAAAATCGTTCCAACAGTTGAAAGCAATCAAGACGGCGGATGGAGGAAAAGTAAGGGCGGTACGACGTGATTTGAAAGCGCTCTCAAAAGCTTACGAAGATCAAATCGGTGCGATCCACCCCGGACTTCGAAAACTACGGCAGATCGGAATTTCGTTTCCGGCGTTTTTGATTCCCCTTGAGATTAGGGAATCCTCTGACGTCTTGATGTCTTCGTCTAAACCAAAGCTCGCCATCGACCGGATGCTTGAAACGCTGGCTCGCATCTCGCGCGGTGCCGATCCGAGATGGTACGCGAGGGGTTTTATCATCAGCATGGCTTCCGAGCTTGAGCACATCGAAGCAGCGGCCAAAAGGCAAAAAGCTGCTTTCGGTGATCTGCGTTTGCCGATCATTCCTCTTTTTGAAGAGGCCGGCTCACTTGCACGTTCCGAATCGATCGTTTCGGCGATGTTGAAAAGTCCTGCTATCATCGAAGGTATCCGCAAGCACTGGAACAACATGGTTGAGATCATGGTCGGCTACTCGGATTCCGCAAAAGAAGCCGGCGTGCTTGCAAGTCGCCTCGCGATCGCTAAAGCACTTCCGCGCTTGGAGCAGGTCTGCGCGCGCGAGAAGGTGACTTGTGTCTTTTTTCACGGATCGGGCGGAAGCATCGATCGCGGCGGAGGGCGCATCGAAGATCAAACCGCTTGGTGGCCCGTGTCGGCGTTGCGGCGCTACAAGGTGACGGTGCAAGGTGAAATGGTCGAACGATCGTTTGCCACCTCGAGTATCGCGCGCTCGCAACTTGAGAAAATTTCGGTAAGCACTTCAGCTGGCCTTACGGCGAACTCCAGAAAACTTCGCGAAGTTGGGGACAACGAAGCCCTCTCAGAATTTGCTGGGCGTATCTCCGCTCGCTACCGAGAAACGGTGGCATCTCCTGATTTTTTAAAGCTCGTGGAACACGCAACACCGTATTCCTATCTCAGCGTCTTAAAGATTGGCTCACGCCCGGTTAAGCGTGTTGCGCAACTCAGCGTCTCGGGTCTGCGCGCGATTCCATGGGTGCTTTGTTGGACACAGTCTCGAGTGCTCTTTCCCACTTGGTGGGGCGTAGGAAGCGCTTGGGGAGAAACGAAAGAACCTGCGAGGAAGAAACTGCGCCAAGCTTTCAATGAGCAGCCTGTTTTCAGTTCCTACATCAAAGCGCTCGGTTTCACGCTAGCAAAAGTCGAGCTTCCGGTTTGGCGCATGTACTTAGAAAAAAGCGGGCTCAGCTCTGACGAAATCGCAAGCGCAACAAAGTTGTTCGGCGATGAATACAAAAAGGCATTGGCATTTTTCCATGAGCTTACCGGCGAGGAGGAAGAACTTTGGTTCCGACCCTGGCTTGCGGAAAGTATCCGCTTGCGCTCGCCTATGATCCATCCGCTCAATCTTTTGCAGCTTTTGGCTGAGGAGGAAAAAGATTTTCAACTCCTGCGGATCGCGGTCACCGGCATCTCTTCGGGGATGCTTACGACGGGCTAAACCGTGTGTTTGAGAAGCTCACCTTCGAATGATGAAGTTGATGTGGTGATCATCAGGCTCTCTTCATTGCGGACGAGATTCCACCGATTGTCCTTCTCAAGGCTCTCCTCGAGGGCCTTTAATAGGCCAGCACTGAACGAATAGATTTCGAGAGCCTCGGAACGGTGCACGTCGTTCCCTCGAATTTCTTTAAGGAGAAGCTGCGGGTCTTTGTAGGTAAAGACTTTCACCTGCTCCGCCGCTTTCGAAGCTTTGTGGAGTTTCCTTGCGCTCGGGTTTCCGATCTCGATCCAGATCCCGATTCCTCCGCGTGCGCTCATCGTTCGCAGGCAAGGTTCATCAGGATCGCTTAGACCACCAGGCGTGAACTCCAAACCATTTTCAAAACTCAATGCGTAGGCGAGAACCCGCGAAAGTAAGTAGCCCGGAGTTTCCGACGGATGCATCGCTACGCGCAGATCCAGTTGGTCGTAGAGACCGCGATCGATGTCTGAAAGATCGATGCGAAATCGAAAGAGCGTCGAAGGGTGTCCCATAGACGAGGAGATTAAAGGCGAGCGAATCAAAAGTCACTTCATCAATCTCTCAGCTGAGGCCCAAACGGCACTCCCAACTTGCGCTCGCAATCCTTGAAATATTGCCGATTCTCTCGACATCGTGATCTGCTCAAAACTGATCAGAGCCTCAACAAAAAACACTCGAAGATCAGTCTTTTACATCTGGCGATTCTTAACAATCGGGACCGAAGAGTGAGTCTAGAGTGAAAATATGAAAAAGCGGAACGTTTACAAGATCACGACGGTTGTCTTTGCGTTTACAAGCCTCGCCTCGGCTGCATTCATCGCGGTGAACTGGCAAAAGCTAGGTTTAACATCAGAGATGGACCGCGCCGCTGAAAAAGACGCTGGTCGTTCGACCACAGCGAAGGCTCTCGCTCCAAGACGAGACATCAGCTTGAAAGGGGCCATTCGGGCAAAGACTTCGGAGTTAGAGGCTTGTTACAACAACTTCCTCGCGGAACGAACGGAAGCCCATTCACCCACACAGGAGGGCTCCGTAAAGTTGAGTTGGATGGTCGATACCGAAGGAGTTGTTTCGTCCGTCGCATTGACAGAGTCAGAGTTTGGCGACGCGAGCCTTGAAGCCTGTATCATCGATCATGTCAAGAGCTGGACGTTCGGACCAGCGCCGGAATCCCCCGCAATGATGGTGGCGCACAAATTTACCTTCAAACAACGATCGCCAGCAAATGCGATCTACGAATAAATAAGATTTGGCTGAGGAGATGTGGCAACTTCGCTCAGAATCTGTTGACGATTCTTTACGCAATGATTTTTCCAGAACTGTTTCACAACCTCTCGCGGATTTTCTTCCAACGATCGTATTAGTTTGATCGGGTCGGTCCCACAGCCCTGCTTCCAAGGGGAGGCAGACGGACGGGACGCTCGAACTTTCATTGGAGGAAAGCATGTTGTTCAGTAAGAAATCAGCACTCGTCGGAACGGCTCTCTCAACACTTCTTGTTTCTGCCCTGATCACCGGTTGCGATCGCAATCGTCAGGTAGATGTCGCGGGTGAATCAGCAAGCGTGCCGACAACGGCCGAAACGGGCGCGACCAATCCAACGGCGACCGATTCCACGTCTTCTACGTCGAACACGACAACAACAACTGAAACGACTTCGACAACCTCCGACAGCACTACGAGTGGCATGGCGGGTTCGACTTCAAATACTTCGGCAAGCGCACCAGCATCGGGCGCGACTGAAGGAACGGCGGGATCGGGAACGGGTTCAAATGCCGGAACAGCGACAGCTCCCTCAGACGCAAATAAAGAGATGAGCGCCGAAAAATCGGCAGAGAAAGCTAACGCGAAAAAATCGAACAAAGCGAAGGCAAAGAAGAAAGAAGCAGCTGTACGCAGCGAAACTTCCGAAGCTGGTGATGTCGCGTCGGGCGTTGATGCAAACGCCGAGGGCGGGGTTGCGGCGCCTCAGCGTCCCGTGGCAACTGGCAGCGGAATTGACACGGAACCCGTCAGTGAGGATGAAGCTATGACTTCAGAATCCGTTTCGGGTGCAACGACTTCGAGCACAGAAATGGCACCAGCCCAAACCACTGGCCGTGTTGGCCCGAGCCAGTTGACAGACTGGGATCACCGCACGCCGTTTGACGATATCGCTCGCTAATTTGGTTAAGCAGACTTAGTTAGATTTAGGAATGCAAAAACCATTTTGTGCTTGGCTAATCGCCTGGGGCGTCTGGCTTGCGCCTGTGATAGGTGCAGGTCAGACTCCTGCGATTACTGATAAAAATGATTCTTGGATGGACGACGCCGTCATTTACGGCGTCGCTCCTCGTTTTCTCTCACCGAATGTAGGTCAACGGTTCAACGATTTAGCTTTGCATCTACCGGAATTGAAAGATCTAGGCGTCAATACCCTCTGGATCCAGCCGATCTACGAAAACTCGGATCATGAGCAGGGGTATCACGTCACCGATCCCTTAAAAATTGCAAGTGATCTGGGGACTGAGCAGGATCTCCGAAATTTAGTCGCTAACGCCCACGCTCGCGGAATACGGGTCTTGCTCGATTTCGTGCCTAACCATCTCTCGTCGAAGCATCCGTTTCTACAGGATGCAGCGAAATCCGGAGCGTCTTCCAAGTTTTTTTCGATGTTCATGAGTCGACCTGACCATGCACCGTATTCCGAGCACTACAAGCGGGTTGCCGTTGGGAGAACAAGTTTTCTTGTTTACTTCTGGGATGACTTGATCAATTTCGAATTCCGTTCGCGCGCGGCTCGTGACTACGTTCTAAAAGCCGCTCGATACTGGGTCGAAAATTTCAATATTGATGGTTATCGCCTCGATGCCGTTTGGGGCCCGGTCGCACGCCATCCTGACTTTATGATTGAGTTTAAGAACCAACTCAAATCCATCAAACCTGACTTGATGCTTTTAGCCGAAGACAAGGCGGGACGTTCACAAGCCTATAAATCTGCGACTCATCCAACTTCATCCGACATCTTTGACGTTGTTTATGATTGGACCGATTCAGCTGACCATATCTCGGAATGGTCTTGGTCTCGTGATGAAGAGACCGTCTTTCAGTGGGATGCTGGCGGAGACGTCGCAGGCGAAGTTCGGAAATCTCTCGAACACTCAATGCGTCCCCAAAATAAAGCTCGGGTCCTTCGCTACCTTGAATCGAACGATCAAGCGCGTTTCTTACCTCGCCACACGCTTGAGCAAACTAAGTTGGCAGCTGCCTTTATGTACGCTCTTCCGGGACTTCCGATGCTCTACTACGGGCAAGAAATTGGCTACGGCACGGGAGACGAGGCTCACGACGAGTTTCCAGAATTCACACCTGATAAAACGATGCGCTCTCGAGATCGCTGGGGCTTATGGCCTTTCTATCAAAACCTTTTGCGATTACGAGCCGAGCAAGCGGGGCTTCGCTCAAACGAACTTACCGAAATCAAAGTGCGTTCGCGCCGAGCGGCTCGGCAGGTCTTTGCCTTTCGCCGTGGTCATGGCGCAGATGCCATCGATTTCGTTTTCAACTTTGACGGAACTCCGATCAAGACAACACTCGAAGATGGTCGACGCGTGAAACTTAACGCTTACGATTACAAAGCTTTCCGTGGCGACGAACTCGTTCGCTAGTTTTTCTCATCATGCCCTCAATGCGGCGCTAGGATAAATGCAGAATTCGCAGGTAAATCGAGTGAAGCGCGCTTTAATCGCAAATCAACCGTCAATCTATCGTTAAGCAAATCCTTTGCGGACTTGGTCGTTCGCATCTTTTCCGTGATTCCAAAACTCACGCGTGTTCTTGGCCCGAAGTTGACAACGATCAGGGCCCATTCACCTTTGGGAGTGGAGCGGAGGTAGGCGAGGGTTTTGGGTTTTCCACCGAGTGACACTCTCTCGTAGCTTCCCGAGTGAAGAGCTGGCAAGTCTTCCCGGAGCGTTGCAAGTTTGCGATAAAGGGCGCGAAGAGAGTAGGGATCCTTCCAAGTTAGGGGTGGTGGATCTTGATATGGGTCGTACTCAGCTCCAATTTCATCACCCGTATACACGATCGGAATACCGGGCACAGTATGTTGGAAAACCACGGCCACTTTCGTAAAGTCTAACCCGTGGCGAGAGATGAACCTCTCCCCCGTATCGTTGTTATTCAAGAACCGCGCAACACGCAGAGGCTCAGGATTGGCGAGGATGGCTTGGTTCAGAAGTTCGGCAATGCGTGTAGGATTGTCGAAAGCTTTTTTCCAAGCCCATACACCGAGCTGAGTCGTCCAATCGTAGGCGAGATCAAAACCATTTAAGTAGTAATACGCATCCGTTGCGCTAGCTTCGGCAAGCAAGAGCGTGGTCGGTAGGTCTTTCGCGAGTTCGTCTGAGAGTTTCTTCCAAAATTTTGGGGCGCGCTTCTTAATTCCCCAAGCTGCATCGACGCGGAAACCATCGAGCCCAAAGGAGCTGATCCAATACCGAAAAGCGTCGGTCATCTCTTTTCTCACGCCAGGATGAGCGTAGTTGAGATTTGGAAGATGAGCCCAATCGAAATAGTAAGTAGGTAAGCCCTTCGGATCGCGGTCATAGTAAGTGAAGTAACGTGACTGGGTGCCGTTTTTCTCTGCATCAACGAAGTAGGGATGTTGATTGGAAGTATGATTCGGAACGAAGTCCATAATGACTTTGAGTCCGAGTGATTTTGCGTCACTCACGAGGGCGCGGAGCTCTTCGGCAGTTCCGAAATCTTCGCGCACTTTTAAGTAGTCGGTGACTGCATAACTAATCTGGCTTGGGTCATCGGTTTTGTTGATCGGTGAGAGCCAAACGATGTCCGCTCCGAGTTCTTTGATTTCTGAGAGCTTTGCGCGAACGTCTTTGAAAGGTCGCTCGCCGAAAAGCGGAGGCACGACGCCGTAAATGACCGCGCCCGGTTTGAACTTGGCTTCTTTTGTGGTTGGAGTTTGAACTTCCGCCGTTGCGTTGAACGCGAAAAACGAAATACCGGCGCACAGAAGTGTCGATAGAAATCCAGCCTGGACTCGACCTTGAGTCATCATCAGCTCTTTTCGTTGAGTCGAATTGTGAGAATTTGTTCCTCAATGCTAGCCCCCTGAACTTGATTTTGAGAAGTCTTCAGTTAGGAGAACTTGAACTCCCGTTCTGACTTTCCCCGAGGCTCTGCCGGTATGGTAAAAAACTTATACCAAACTTACACGCCTTAGGCGGGGCGCCTGAGGCACGGAGTGAACATAAAATGATGACAGCAGGTCCTCGTAAGCCACGCGTAAATCCTTTAAGCCGTATCCCCAAACAACAACGTCTGGTCATGGCCGTTCGCGGTGGCGCCGGCGTTGGCAAGAGCTTCTTTGTTCGATCGATGGCGGAAGCAGGCCTAGGCCGCTTATGCATCTTCGATACGGAGAGGAAATCTCGTCTCCTCAAAGGCGTTGGACAAACTTTCGACGCTCTCGAGATCGAACAGCCGGATGAACTTCCGGAGTTCATTGATTGGGCTCTGAGCGGCGAAGGACGCGAGCAAAACTATGGTTGCTTCGCTCTGGATTCTTGGGCCGCTTACTTCGGAGCCAAGCACAGCGAAACGATCATGGCCGTGCGTGAACGTACGGGAGATAGCTTGGCGCAGCCTTCGGCAGAAGAGCTTGCAAACGATCAGATGGTGCTCCAAGGCGTTTTGCGACGTCTCTGTATGGAGAGCGGTAAGTCGGTTGTGATCATCGACCAAATCGCGGCGCGCGGAAAAGAAACAAAAGAAGATAACGAGTTCGGACGCGTTTTGCCGATGACGGCAAGTGGTCTCGAATACTTTGTCGACATTATGGTTGAATGCTCGCTCCAGGAACGCGAAGGAGAAATCACGCGCGTCTTTCAGGTTGTAAAGAGCAACAGCCCTGCTTTCGAAGTGGGTTTTGAGCTGACCGGCAACGTGACGTTTGCGGATTTTTTAGCAAAACTTCGCGGCGAAACTGGCGATGCGATTCCAGTCGAAAAATCGCGTGCTGAAGTTCCGGCCGAGCTGCCGGAACCAGACATCACCGAGCTTCTCGCGCCGAGAATGTCGATCCACGACTTACTCGAAAAAGCTGAGAAGCATGGCTTTAAGCACAATGATCTTGTGACAGCTTCGCGGCTTTATCACAATCAGCCGAACATCTATAAACTGTCGGCGGATCAGATCGAAGACTTGGATCGTCGAATGAGTGCGCGGATCGAGAAGACGGCAGGGCAGACAGAACCGGTTAGCCCGAGACCGAAGAAATCGAACGTACGTACGATCGATCAAGCTCAGAACGGCTAACGAAAAAGAATGGTTTTTTTGCGCCTTCCCAAGCGGAGGGCGCAATCCTATTTGAGTCTATCGCACGTCGTTTCATCCTGAGACACGTTTTAACGAAGAACTTCAGCCGATCTCATTTTTGACCGATCATTAAGGTATGAGGTCGGGGATTTTAATTCTGCTTACGCTTGGATTCGTCAGCGTGAGCTACACCAACTGCAGCACCTTCGTGCCTTCGGCCGAGTTCGTCGGTCTCAGTAGCCTTTGCGCGGCCGAGCTTCGCGCAAAACCCGTTGCTCCATTCGACTCCGCTTCCATCTGCGAGCCGGTCGAGAACTACCAATGTAATCTTCGCGTCTTCCGGCCCGGCATCGAATCTAAAAACACGAGCGAAGTCATTTGCGTCGATAGAGACGGTGACCGGAGTTGCGTACAAACGTCGATCCATTCATTCGATACCGAGCGCAACCGCGCAGACTCATCGCCTGAAGACTTCGCCGAGGGTGGCGCGTACAACTCCGAAGAAGCGACTTGCGTGAACACAAAAATTAAGAACAACAACGTGACTGTCTTCGTCGGCGAGAGCTCGAATATCTCCGACGCTTTCGCAAAAGCGGTGCAGAGTTGTCGCAAAGGGGGAGCGTAATGCTTCGTCTCAGCGTCTTTTGTTTATCTCTGCTTTTAACTTCCGATGTTCTCGCCCACGCCCGGCTAACGGGAACTACCCTGCCTCCACGAAACACATCAGACGCAAATAAAACGGCTCCCTGCGGAGCCGCGCGGACGAACAATCCCAAAGTTCTTCAAGCAGGTGAAACGATCACGATCACCTGGGAAGAAACGGTTCAGCACCCAGGCCGCTTTGAATTTTATTTTTCGGAGAGCGGGGACACGAACTGGCAGCTTTTAAAAACGGTTCAAGATACGGCGGACGACAGAGCTACTCTTCCTCACCGCTACTCAACGACACTCCAATTACCAAATACGCCTTGTACCGCCTGCACGATTCAATTCGTACAGGTCATGCTGGATGATCCGGCGATCCCCAGAAATTATTATTCCTGCGCCGACATTCAGTTGACGGCTTCATCGAATCCCCAGCCTTCGGCGACGCCGAGTCCTCAGACGCCGACTCGCCCCGCAGAGAACTGCGACGATCCCGCTAAACCTACGAAGTAGGTCGAGCCCGGCTTGAGGGCGGCAAATTTCGTCAGGCTCAAAAGCCTTTAGACAACAAAAGACTTCCTTTTCAATTGAGGCCCCTTTCAGCTGGGCCTTGCCTTTGCTTCATCCTGGGCATCGCGATCTAAGCCGGAAGGATGAGGCGATGAGCCCACGATATTCCTGGAAAAAATGGATGCTCCTGACGGCGCTCATCGCACCGGTCATCACGGCTTGGTCCTCTCTTGCTCTCGCTCAGGACGCTGATTGCTTGCGTCGGCTAGCGCAGGGAAAGAATCGTTTTGGTGAGCCACTTCCGTTTGCAGCCTTAAGGAAGATGACGATCGCGAAAGAAAAATCGCGAAGTCAGCTCAGCCAAGATCGATTTGCGCTCTTGATCGATTACTCGCGCAACTCGCGAGATCGCCGGGCTTTCTTGATCGACTTTGCGGCATGCGATGTGGTGGCGGCGGAAAATGTAATTCACGGTGGTTCCATCTACCGGCCCGAAACACATTGGGGTGATCCGAACCAAGATGGTCAGCTTGATCATTGCGCGCATGTGAACGGGTCTCAGAAATACATGACTCGCCCCGGAGCTTTCGTGACGGCCGGGTGTCACCAAACTCGGCTCACCGGTTGGACGCACCTTTCACGGAACTGTCAGGGCATCAAGCTCGTTGGTATGGACTCCTACAATAGCGACGCTTTCGAGAAAGGCATCGTTCTGCATGAGCACGTTGAGATTCCGAATGATGCTACGGTCAAGCCGACGGGGCAGGGTTGTCCCGCGTTTCCGATGGGGCGTCTCAAAAATCTACTTCGCTACGGACTGATGGAAGGGACAATCCTCTACGTTCACGCTCCTCAGTGTTTCAAATCGAAGGCAAGTTCGATTGGCCAAACCGAAAGGCATCCTGAGAAAAGGGCCATCCCTGTTGGTGAATCACTCACTCCGGTTACGGATGAGCAGCGATTTTACGAACGTCGCGTTCGCGCCGTAAGATAAAAAAAGGTCGACGGAAATTCCGTCGACCTTTGGTAACGCATCACTTCGAGAGTTAAACTTATTTTGTTTCGAGCAAGCTTCTGAGCATCCACGCTGTTTTCTCGTGGACCTGCATGCGCTGAGTAAGTAAGTCAGCGGTCGGCTCGTCATGATTGCGATCGACGACGTCAAAGATTGAACGCGCCGTTTTTACTACGGCTTCTTGACCCTTCACAAGGATTTGGATCATCTCTTCCGCCTTAGGCGTTCCGCGAATTTCTTTGATGGATGAAAGTTCGACGAACTCTTGATACGTGCCCGGAGCCGGGAAGCCGAGTGCACGAATCCGTTCTGCGATCGAGTCAACGGCAAGAGCTAGTTCGTTGTATTGAGTTTCAAACATCAAGTGGAGCGTTTGGAACATCGGGCCCGTGACGTTCCAATGGAAGTTGTGGGTTTGCAGATAAAGGGTGTAAGTGTCCGCGAGCATGCGCGAGAGACCCGCCGCAATTTCTTTGCGATCTTTTTCCGAGATTCCGATATCGATTTGCATTTCGTTCCTCCAGATATAGTCGAAAGTAGACCCGTGAGATTTACCATACTTGGAACTCACATGGCATTCGGCGAAACGATCAAATTTACCTTCAGGCGCAGAGCGGCGGACATTCGAGAAAGATAAAAATCTAAACGCCGACGCTAGCCGTTTTTCAGGGTCTTGGGATCAATACCCCATGATTTTAGAATTGAGGTCTCATCATCCGATGAAGCCGCTTTCTTGAACTTCGCGCCCGGTTGGCCTTTGACTCGGCGTTCGCACTCAGCCCATGTGCGGTGGCGTAAAGCGGTTCCTCCGAGCAAGCTCAGGTACGAGTGAGCGGCTTTTGAACTCTTCTTATCGCCGCTGCGCTCAGGCAATCCTTGATCAACTGGCAATTGGAAAACGTTGAAGCGATAACCCTCAACGGGGCCATCGTAGAGAGATGCCGAAAGGTTCTTTGAGAACTGAACTGCAATTTCGTCACAGCGCTCATTACCAGCGATGCCAGTATGACCGCGGACGTAGCGCCAATTCACCGCACCCGAAGCTCCCGGCGATTGTTTCTTTCGCTGCGTGACGAGTCGACCTAGCTCCTGCCAAAGTTCTTGGTTGAGCACCTCTTTGCCTTCGGATGTCTTCCAGCCATTGCGCATCCAGCCCCAAATCCACTGCGTAATTCCTCGAATCACGTAAACGGAATCGGTGAGCACGATGACTTCGCCGAACACTCCTTCGAGTTCGCGAAGAGCTTCGATCGCTGCCGTCAATTCCATCTGATTGTTCGTCGTGCCGCGAGCACCGCCGCCGAGCTCCCGAACTCGGCCATCAGGAGTTGCAACGATAGAGCCCCAACCACCGGGTCCAGGGTTGCCTGAGCAGGCGCCGTCACAATAAACAATAGAAGTATCGATTCCAGATTTCATCACGCCGCGGAGCCTAAAAAGATTTGGCTGACGAGTCAAAGGTAATGAACCGCTACTACGACATTGCCATAAAGCCGAAGATGCTGAAGCCCGTGCCTAAGATTCCGAGTCCAAGCATTAAAGAGTAGAAGAGAATCTGCGCACGTTTTTGCTGCAACACTAAGCTGATTGCCCCCATAACGAGGCAGAGTTGAAGGAACAGTGTGGAGTAGTCGAATCGATCGCCGGCCGTCCCTAGCTGGCCGACGCTAGCTTCCCATTCGAGGGCACCGATGACTTTTCCTTTTTCCCCGTTGACCTCTTGCACCCAGTTTTCGGGGCCTACGCTCGCGGATCCGAGGAGGATCTCTTGCTTTTCTTTTTTGTACCGAACGAGTGATGTCGACAAGGCATCGATGTGTTTGTCGACCGCTGCTTGTTTTTCTGTTTGCAGAGCACCCGATTCTGCAAGCGATTTCAAAAGATCGCGTTGGCCTTCAATGATCGTTTCTTTGATACTCTTTGCTTGGTACCACATGAAAGCTGAGGCTTTTTCATTCGTGGCCTTGATTTCGTCATCGCCCCATTTGCCCGCAAAGAGATCCGTGATGGCGAGAATCGCCGCAAAAATGGCGATCGTTAAGCCTGCGCGCATCTCAAAGGATTTCGATTTATCATTCGTTGATTCGTCTGCTGACAGATTGTCGTTGGATTCTGACATGCGCTCTCCTGATGTGTTGAAAAAGAATAGATCACGCCCATTGTTTGAAGCAAGCGTGGCCTTAGTGGCGAATGAACTCGTAGTCTCGACTTCATTCCTTCGATGAGTTCTTCAATGAATCATCGAAACACTTTAAAGATCACAAGCGATACGCATGGCAATGATGGGAAAGATTCTGGATGGAGGAATCAAAATGAAAGCTCTTAGCAACGGCAATTCGAAAAACACGATGGCAAGAATTTTTGGAAGCGCTCTCGTCGTGAGCGCAATCGTTTCGCTCGGTGCGTGTACGAACAACCGCACGGAAGGCGACGCTCGTCCCACGACCCCGATGAACGATTCGCAGACGACTTCACCGACTGGAACGGTTTCTGGTCCTGCGACAACCAACAGTGAAGGGACGATCGGTACGCAAACGGGTGGACCAGAGGCTTCACGGGGCGAGGCGGGGACTGCTGGCGAAGCCGCAACGGCCGCTTCACCAGCACCGAATCAATGAACGACCTGAAAACTCAAATTAAGTTGGTTTAGGGCGCGCCCTTCACATCGCTGAGAACGGAGCGATTACGGCCTTCGTTCTTTGCTTTGTAGAGAGCCGCGTCGGCAGCGGCGTAGACATTCTCTGGTGTTGCCTGCGCGCCGATGAATCCCGAGATTCCGCACGAGACGGTAATGCGGATTTCGTTCTCCGTACCCGGTAGGCGAATAGCGGTTTCGGCCAACTTTTTCCGGAGCTTTTCGGCAACGACCAGCGCATCTTCGGGGCTCGTATCGAAGAGAAGTAGAGCGAACTCTTCCCCACCCACGCGTGCGGGAATGTCGGTCGTGCGACCAATCGCTTTGAGAATTTCACCAAGCACTTTCAAAACGGCGTCACCGGCGGCGTGGCCGTAGGTATCGTTGATCTTCTTGAAATGATCGACGTCGATGAGAAGCAAGCTCAAGATCATGCGGCGTTCTCTTGCGAGAAGACACTCGACCGCAAAGCGCGAATCGAAATGTCGGCGGTTGAAAACGCCCGTAAGGGCATCGGTGATCGAGGAGAGATAAAGCGCTCGGTTGTCGAGCCATGCGGTCATCTGCATGGCGAACGGCTCAAGAAAGGCTCTTCGATTTTGTTGTTCAACGGTCGGCTCAGAGCGCGCCAGCAAGAAGAAAGGCTTCTCAAGTTTCGGACGGAAGTAAGTGACCCAGAACGTTCCGTAAGGTTCGTAGTCAACGGAGAAGACGTCCGTCCGCGATTGTTTCAACTTCAAGCGTGGATTGATGGACCGTGCGACTTCGCGAATCCGCGAGCCGATCCTTGGGTCGTTGAGAAGAGGCTCAGGTGTTCCACCTTCTTCGGTCGGTATTTGCAGAAAACAGGCGTCTGCAAAGCCTAAGTCTTCACGTAGTTTTTTAACTACCATCGAGAGAACGGCTGAAGGCTCAAGATAGATCGGCGTTTCCATAGAAAGGCGCCAGAGAAAATGCGCTTCTGCGTGGCTGCGCCTGAGCTCGCTGATCAAACGCTCGTTTTTATCAAGCTGACTTTTACTCTGAACTTCGAAGGTCACATCGCGAAGAACGCAGAGGTAAAGATTTTCGTCGGATCCTTCGGCCGGCAATTTGTCGATGATCAACTGCGCGAATCCTTTGGTGCCACTGCTAAACTCAAACGGAATACTTCGCAGCTGCGGTGTTTCGGTACCCGCCTCCGCTTGGAAGTGCGTCAAAGGCTGCCAACATTCTTCGGGAAGCTGGAGAAAGCGCTTGATCTCGGATCCTTCGATCGGACCACTCTCATTCGTTTGGCTGAGCACACGAAATCTGTGGTTGCCGTAATGTAGGATGCGATCCTGACTGATGATCATCGCCGCGTCGAAAAGGTTCTCAAGGAGCCGCCAGCGATCCGCATTCGTTTGGGGGCTTCGAGCCATGGGATTCGTCACAGTTAGCCTCGCCAGCGCGTCGTGATGTTTTTGCCAGGTGTGTCTTCACCTCTATTTTACCGGGGTGGTTAGAAAACGGGAGCCAGCCGAAGGCAAGGAGTCAGAGAACTAGACCAAAAGCGGGTCATCTCGTCCTGCAGCGCTCTTGGGGCGAAATGAAAATTGTCTAGCAGGTCCTTTACCGGTTGATCGGGCCGGGTGATTCGGCGAGAACAGCCTCTCGCAACGATCAATGTTCTCGGAATTGGAGGTTCTTCCATGAAAGCATCGCTTCTTTTCAGCGCTGTTGTCCTGACCACTTCGGCGTCGGTGTCTTACGCAAAACCCGATTTTCTCGAAGCTATCAAAGCGCAATATCCCGAGGCTGTCTTCACGGCGCGCTGCCAAACGTGCCACCGGGTTGGAGCTCTTTTGAATCCCTTCGGCAAAGACTTCCAAACCTTAGTTAAGAACGATCTCAGCGATCAGCAAGGCTGGGAGTCGTTGAAAACTCTCGATTCCGACGCGGATGGCGTGATCAATTACGATGAGTTCGTTGCAAACACGAATCCCGGCAAAGCCGACCAACCGCAGCCTCAGCCCTAATACGCTGGTTGAATACGTAGGGGCTGACACCCATGTCGGCCTGGAGTCTGTAAACTCCTCCTAGAACTCTTACACCTCCAGCTAAACGGATAAGATCGAGCTGGGCAACGACCCGCGCGTGTGACATAACTGTCACACCGGAGGGCAGTTGAGTTTATGGAAACCCAGGATCGCTTGGGCGCAGGTCCATTTCGTCTTTTGCGAAAAATCGCATCAGGCTCATCCTCGACGGTCTACGAAGCGCTCAATGTCGAGCGCGGCGAGCGTGTCGCGCTCAAAATCTTTCTTCCCCAAATTACTGAAGATCGAGAGTGGATCGCGCGCATTCATCGCGAAGCCGAGACGCTGAAGTCCCTTCGTCATCCTGGCATCGCGCGTCTCCATGGATTTTGGCAGCTTGAGGATAAAGCTTTTTTAGAGCTCGAATTCATCGAAGGACGTACGCTCGCCCAGGTTCTCTTGGAATTAGATTGTCCACTGCTTGAACCTCGTCTTTGGATCATCGCGCAGATTGCACGCGCCCTTGGCGGAGTTCACGAAGAAGGCATCGTCCACCGCGATCTGAAGCCCGAAAATATTCTTCTCAGCGATGCGGGAGAAGTGAAGCTCGTCGATTTTGGTTTAGCAAAATCGGGCCAAGAGTTTCAAACGGTGACGCAAGCCGGATCATTTGTCGGTTCGCTCGCTTACATGGCTCCTGAAGTCGTTCGCGGAGAAAGAGCGACGATGCGCTCGGATCTCTACGCATTCGGCGCGATCGCTTGGGAAGTTCTCTGCGGAAAACATCCCTACAAGAAAGAAAATGCGCAAAGCCTCGTGCGCGCGATTCTGGATGATACGGCTCCCGATTGCCGTGAACTTTGCCCGCAAATTTCGGAAGAGATTGCAGCGGCCATTATGAGTTGCCTGGCGAAAGAGCCCGAAGAACGTCCAGAAAGCATCTGGCAAGTTGAGGCGTTGCTCATGAACGCGCTCGTATCATCAGGGCTGATGAATTTCGCCAAAGCGACTTTTCGAAAAGGGGCCGAGCCAGACCTCGCAGCAGCACTTCAAATTCGACACGCGAAACTGAGCGCGCAGATCCATCAACTCATTCTTCAGCCATCGCAAAGAAAACAAGCGATGATCTGTTTGAATGAGTTTTCGCGTCTGTTTCCAAATGATCCTCAGCTTGCATCTTGGCTCAAGAGCTTAAGCGTGAAAGCAGAGCGAAAATTCGCAAGACCTTCAAAAAAATATGCAGTCGTCACGCTTTTGGTTGCAGGCGTCTCGGGCATAGGTGTCTGGTTTGCGCGAGGGCCCTCGGGCGCAGTCGATGAGACGACGCCCCCTTCAGTCGTTTCACCACCGCCCCAGATCCATGCGCCAACTGTACAAACGGAAGTTACTCCAGCTATACGAGCTGAGCCCATTGAAATTGCGCCAGAGGTCTCAATGACCAAGCCAGTCGAAAACTCTCGCGTGACTCTAAAGCCACCGAAGAAAATCACGACAGTCGGGGAGAAAAAACCGATTCAGCCTGCGGTAACGGCGAAAGGTTTTTTGAAGATCAATGTGGATCCCGAAGTCCGAGTGTATGTTGATGGGCGCCGCGTTTCTCAGAAAGAACTCAGCAAGTTGAGTTTGGAAGTGGGACGTCACCAACTCCTACTTGAACGAGACGGATTCCTGCCGATTGAGGAAAGCGTCGTGATTCAAGCCGATAAAACTGTGAACATCAACGCCCGAGGATCGAATGAAAACTGAATTTCGCGTATTCGCTCTAGGCGAGAAGACGTCGGATCTTAAAGAAATTAAACTCGGGGGTCTCACTCCCATCGGCGGTAGCGGGACGAGCGGATTCGTTTTGGAGGGACTCAAACACAAAGGCGACTACGCCATCTTAGCTCCGCAAGGTGACGCGCTCGCGTTGCATCCCTTGCGCGGAAAACAAAATCAGCCCTTGACCATTCGTGCTGGTGAAACGGCGCGACTCGAGGATTTGACTTTGATCGTCGTAAAGACCGACGAGGTGAAAAAACCGCATGCCGATGCTTCAGCAGGCGACTCATCTCGGCTCGCTTCTGTTTTGAAGTCCATGTCGCAGACTCGAGGAGCTGAAAAGCCGTTAGAAGAAGTCTTGAACCACGTCATGCAGCTTGCGCATCACGAAAAAGGTCTCGTGATTTCCCGAAGCCTCAAGGGAAGTTTCGAAATTCTCGTCAGCAAAAATATCGATGCGTCGGATGCGTGGCTTTCAGAGAGCCTCGTGCTGACGGCGCTCAAAGACCGTAAACCGCTTCTACTACAAAACGTCGTTGGAACAGACTTTGATTCAAAAGCGAGCATCGTAGCTACGGGGTTCATCTCCGTTTTTTGTTGGCCGCTACTTTCGCAGGGCGAAGTGCTGGGGCTTTTCGTAACGGGAAGTAAACGCCCCCACAGCGGTCTGACAGAAGAAGACAAAACAAGAATTGGATCCTTCGTCCATCTCGGGGCACTAGTCACGCACTTCCGACTTCAGGAGCTTAGCCTCAGGAGTGCGGAAGAAAAACTAAAAGCTCGAGCTGGCGACTCAAGCTTTTTGACGACGCATCCTCGACTTAAGGAGACCATCGAACTCGCACGCAAGATTGCTCCTTCGGATCTCGCTGTCCTCGTTCAAGGGGAAACCGGCGTCGGCAAAGAAGTTCTCAGCCGCTGGATTCACGAAAAAAGCGATCGCAAGGGCAAACCTTTCATCGCCGTCAACTGCAGTGCCATTCCGAATGAACTTTTAGAAAGTGTTTTGTTCGGTCATAAGAAAGGCTCTTTCACGGGCGCGCACAGCGATCAGATCGGAAAGATTCAACAGGCCGATGGCGGCACGCTATTTCTTG
>SXGS01737673.1_pt1 | contig 27540 bp, 18 predicted proteins | sample 3174681 | NCBI WGS metagenome assembly SXGS01 (sample SAMN11356861, study PRJNA531348) | freshwater metagenome | isolation source: freshwater sample F1-80 | place: China: Fuxian Lake, Yuxi | collected 2017-12-25 | reverse complement strand
GCGGACAACTGCTCGCGTTCGTCTGGTGTGAGCGTCACGCGGTATTTCTTGGGCACAGGGATTACCTCCACACCAAGTGAATCACATCTTCGTCCGAGGCTCCGGTGAAGAATCAACTCCGCCCTGACAGACCACTAGCGGCAAGACCAGCCGGAACGGTCAACAGGAGTCAACCGGCCAAAGGCAAGAGTGATCTCGGCACGGTGGTCCCCTCCGGGCACGAGTCAATGAGTGGAACCCGTCGATGACAGGCCCAATTCACACTCGGATCCACGGTTCTGAATGGGATGGGAAGGAACCTGGAAGCAGGCGCCTCAAACGAAGATCGACACCATTTCTGAAAGGCGTGATGTGGAAGAGTCAACCCGATTGTCGGCGCTGACTTCGGCGACGGCGGGACGGACGGAGGGCGCGACGCTTCCGAGCGCCCCCGCAGACGCGAAGACGGTCGCGCTGCTGTACAAGCGGCACGCGCCGGACTCGCCGCACCTGCTGGGCCTGCTGGAGCGGGAGCTGCGGGAGGCCGGGTACCGCGTCTTCATCGACCGACACCTCGCCGCCGGCGTGGAGTGGGCGCGGGAACTAAAGCGGCAGGTCTCCGAAGCCTATGCCGTGGTGCCGCTGCTCTCGCCGGAGTCCATCTGGAGCGAGATGGTGGAGGAGGAGATCCGCACCGCCCATGAGGCTCGTCAGGAGCGCGGCGCGTTCCCCCGCATCCTGCCGGTGCGGGTACGCTATGGCGGCCCCCTTCCCGATCCGCTGAACGACATGCTCGGCTCGCTGCAGTACGTGGAGTGGTCGGGACCGGCAGATGATTTGACGCTGGTGGAGGAGTTGCTTCGAGGGCTGGAGGAAGCGACCTCCACCCCCGAGCGGGTGGTCCTGGAGCCGGTGGGCGGCGCCGTCCCGCCGGATAGCCCGTTCTACGTGGTGCGCCCCACCGACACCCAGTTTCACCAGGCGCTGGAGCGGCGCGACAGTCTTGTGCTGGTGAAGGGCGCCCGCCAGATGGGCAAGACCTCGCTCCTCACTCGCGGCATCCGCAAGGCGAAGGAGCTCGGCTTCCGCTGTCTGCGCACCGACTTCCAGAAGCTCACGTCGGGCGATCTCGCCACCGAAGATCGCTTCTTCTCGGCGCTGGCCGAGATGCTGGCGGATCAACTCGATCTCGACGACCCGCAGGATTCCTGGCACGCTCGCCGGAGCGGCGGCAGCAACTTCGAGCGCTTCATGCGACGCCAGGTGCTGACCGAAAGCTCCCCGCACTGCCTGTGGGCGCTGGATGAGGTCGACAAACTCTTCGCCTGTCCGTTTGGGACCGATGTCTTCGCCCTCTTTCGCTCCTGGCACAACGACCGCGCCTACGAGCCGGAGGGTCCGTGGGGCCGGCTGACGATGGGCATCGCCTACGCGACCGAGGCGCACCTCTTCATCACGGATATCAATCAGTCGCCGTTCAATGTCGGCACCCGCCTCACGCTCGCCGACTTCACCGTGGATGAAGTGGCGGAACTGAACCGGCGCTACGGAGGGCCTCTGCCCGACGCCTCCTCGGTGGCCCGCTTCCACAAGATGGTCGGGGGACAGCCCTACCTGACTCGGCGGGGTCTGGACCACCTCGCACAGAACCCGGGCTCCCTGCGAGAGATCGAATCGCTGGCAGATCGCGACGAGGGCCTCTTCGGCGACCACCTGCGCCGCCTGCTCGTGATGCTCTCGCAGGACACGCACACCCTGGAAGCCGTCACCGGCATCCTCCGCGGCGACGGACGGCTTTCCGCCGCCGCGTTCTACCAGCTCAGAAGCGGTGGACTGCTCTCGGGCTCCTCGGAGCACGACTTCCGGATGCGGTGCGAGTTGTATGACCGGTATCTGAGGAGGCACCTGCCCCACTAGGTGCTCGCGCTCGGGGTGACTGATTCCACGTTGGCTCCAACGGCCCCCCGGTCCGCCGTCATCCCAGGGCTTGACCCTGGGATCCAGGAAAGTGATTACCGCACGCAGTTCACGGGCAACGCAGCCACGCCGACTGATGGTGGATGTAAGACCAGGTCCGCCTGACCGGAACTGCGTGCGGCACTTACACCCCTGGATTGCAGGGTCAAGCCCTGCAATGACGATCTGCAGGACTGGGCGCCGCGTGACGTTGAGCCCGGCGGGGCCCCCCAGAGTGACGGGGACAGCGCTTGGAGCCACCTGCCCAGCCGCTGTCCATCGTCATCCCTGGGCTTGACCCTGGGATCCAGGAAAGTGATTACCGCACGCAGTTCTCGTGCAATACATCCACGCCGACTGATGGGGGATGTAAGACCAGTTCCGCCTGACCGGAACTGCGTGCGGCACTTACACCCCTGGATTGCAGGGTCAAGCCCTGCAATGACGATCTCCAAGGGCATACACCATGTGACGTTGAGCCCGGCGGGGCGCCACACAGCGGCGAAGACAACGCTGGTACCACCGACACGCCCATTGGCCACCGTCATCCCTGGGCTTGACCCTGGGATCCAGGAAAGTGATTACCGCACACAGTTCTCGTGCAATACATCCACGCCGGCCGCCACACGACCTGAGCCGAAGTCCGTGCCGCCAGAACTGCGTGCGGTTTCTACACCCCTGGATTGCAGGATCAAGCCCTGCAATGACGATCTGCAGGAGTGGGCGCCGTGTGACGTTGAGCCCGGTGCTGTCTCATCCAGAGTGACGGGGACAACGCTGGAGCCACCCGCTTAGCCACTGTCCATCGTCATCCCAGGGCTTGACCGTGAGATCCATGCGTTTGGTTACCGCGCCCTATCCTCGTACAGCACACATGCGCCGGCCGCCGCAGCGTCTGGAGAGCGAGTAGGCGAACAGTGCGAGTTGTGCGGGGGATGACGAGCCGGGGGCGGGTCTGCGGTAAAAGAGAGGGGGGCGGCGGACTGTCGTTTCCCCGAGCTTCGTTCAGAGGCCTGCTGGGTCTCTCAAGCGTCCCTCTGGAGATTTCGCCGTGCGTATCACCGCCATTGAGACCATCCTCTACCGAACGGGCGTGGTGGTGCACGCGGGCCGGGTGGCCTGGCTGTGGGTGCGCATCCACACCGATGAAGGGGTGATCGGTCTGGGCGAGACCTTTCCCAGCGGGGATGCGGAGCGGGCCGTCATCGAGCGGCACCTGGCTCACCTGCTCATCGGCAAGGATCCGCGCAACATCGAGCACCTCTGGCAGGACATGTTCCTCGCCGTGAGCTTTCCGGGCTGGGCGGGCGCGGAGATGCGCGCCATCTCGGCGATCGACATCGCGCTGTGGGATCTCTGTGCCCGCGCGCACGGAGAGCCGGTGTGGCGGATGCTCGGCGGGAAGTGCCGCGACAAGATCCGAACCTACAACACCTGCTACGACCACCACTTCGACTTCAACAAAGACGCCGGCGCCCTGGCCCACAGTCTGATGGGCATGGGCATCCACGCCATGAAGATCTGGCCGTTTGATGGCGCGGGGCTGAGAAACCGGGGGCAATTCCTCACTCGCGACGACCTGGAGGAGGGCTTGCGCCCCTTCCGGCAGATCCGGGACGCCGTGGGCGACGAGATGGAGATCGCCGTCGAGTTCCACGGTTACTGGAACCTGCCGTGCGCCGTGAAGCTGGCCCGTGCGCTGGAGCCCTACAACATCATGTGGTTGGAGGAGATGCTGCCCCAGGACAATGCGGAGAGCTACCGCCGCCTTCAGGCACAGGTAAAGCAGCCGCTGTGTCTGTCGGAACGGCTGATGACCCGGTACCAGTGGCGCGAGCTTCTGGAAAACGGGGCGCCGTCGTTCGTGATGCCGGACATCGCGTGGTGCGGCGGCTTTACCGAGGCGAGAAAGATCGCCGCACTGGCGGATACCTACTACCTGCCCATCTGCCCGCACAACTGCGGCGGACCCATCCAGCATGCGGCATCCATTCACCTTGCGGCGCACGTGCCGAACCTCTTCATTCTGGAGAGCGTACGCCGCCACTATCACTCTGAGTATGTGGGGCTGGTAACCGACACCATGCCCGCGCACCACGGCCACCTGGCGGTACCGGAAGGGCCGGGACTCGGAATGGAACTCGATCCGTCGGTGTTCCATCGCCCCGATGTGGAAGTGCGCCGCTTCCCCGCATGACACGATTCCCTGCCGCAGCCTGTCTCAAAGCGGTGAACTTCCGCCTGAAGCGGCGGATCGGACAACAGATCTGACCCATGCGATTCATCCAATCCATTCACACGGCGCCGATGGGACCGACCTGGTCCAACGCAGAGATGCTCCAGGTCTTCGAACCCCTCGTCGAGCGGCTCCCGCTGCGCGACGAGACGATCTCGGAGCTCCTCGATTTCCTGCGGTTTCAACTGATCGGAGAGCGTTCGCGGCAGACATGTCTCCCGGAATTCCGAAGTCCGGGCGGCTTTGCCGAACGGGCTGCCGCTGCGGAAGCCGGGGTGGAGCGCGGCCTGCTCGGACTGGCTGAGCAGATCGACCGCGACGGAGAGCCCTTTGACGCCGTCATCGGGATCACCAGCACGGCTGGAATTATGCCGGGCATCAGCTACCGAATGGCCCATCACCTCGGCCCTGGAGTTCGTCCGGACGCGCTGATGGTCGATATCGCCCATGCGGGCTGCACTGCGGGCTTTCAGGCGCTGCGCCTCGTGTCCACCCTTTCGGAGTCGATCCGTCGGGTGCTGCTTGTCTCCGTCGAAACTCCGACGACGCTGGTTTCGTTCGACTCGCTCAAGCGCGATGTCTGGCAGGGCAACTGCACCTTCGGCGATGGCTGCGTGGCGGTGACGCTGGGGCAGGGCGAGACGAGCGGCCTTGGTCTGGTCCTGGAACTGCTCGAGACGCGGCAGTGGTCCGGCGAGGGGCTCGATCTCATTCGCTGGGGTTACGGCAGCTACTATCAGTTTGCCCTGCGAGACGAAAAGCGGTTCGACGCGGATGTGCGGGAGTACGTCGCCGGCACCCTGCGGGAGCGGGAAGCGGACTGGAAGTCGGAGCCGCGGTGGGCAATCCACCCCGCCGGCATCGCGCTCCTGGTCCGGCTCAGCCGCAAGCTGGGGATCCCCGGAAACGCAATCGCCCCGTCCACCGCCCACTATCGGCGCTTCTCCAATATGAGCAGCGTCAGCCTGCTCCAGATCCTCGGCGAAGTGGCTGCCGACCTCGAGCCGGGAGCAGCCATCAATTTGCTGTCGATGGGAGCTGGTTTCTCCGTCTGCTACGGTCGCGTGAGACGTGCCTGACGGGCCGGTATCCAGCGGAGCGCACGGCCCGATGCGGCGAACCCAGGCAAAATCCAATCAGATGACATGGAGTCGAGGAGAATCGAATGGCAAGCATGACCGCGGAAGAGATTTTGAAGCTGCTCCACACCGAGCTGGCGCGACCGGAGTTGACGGTCGAAGCGCTTGGGGCATCCACACCGCGCGAGGTTCTGGGCGACGACAGCCTGGACTATATTGAAGTGGTGGCGGTGCTGGAAGAGAAGCTAGGCATCGAGTTGGACCTCCAGCGCCTGGGGCCGGTCCTCGCGCGCGGCACTTTCGCCGAGCTCGCCACAGAAGTTTCACGCGGGTTAGCCGCTCAGGGTGGATAATCTAAGGTGGAGTGGGTGCGCCGACACCGAAGCGCGCCGAGCCGGGAGCTTGATACGAGATGATCAGCATTAAAGGCGGTCGAACCCGTTTGTGCGACGGCATCACCCGACGCGACTTTGTCCGCGTGGGGGCGATCGGCAGCATGGGTCTCGGACTGCCGCAGTTGCTTCAGGCCGAAGCCCAGGCCGCGCAGATCGCCCGGGCCGCGGGGAAGAGCAGCAAGCGGGAGAAGAGCTGCATTCTGTTCTTCCTCATGGGCGGCCAATCGCAGCTCGACATGTGGGACATGAAGCCGAACGCCCCGGAGATGATCCGTGGGCAGTTCAAGCCGATCAGCACGAACGTCGACGGCATCCAGATTTGCGAGCACATGCCGGAACTCGCGAAGCGGGCGGATCGCTTCGCCATCATCCGGTCGATGACGCACTTCGCGAAGAACCATGCGCCCGCCTGCTACTACGCGCTCTCCGGCACGGCGCCGAAGCGCGACATCGTGGCCTTCGGGCTCACCGCCGACGACTACCCAGCGTTCGGTTCCGTCGCGTCGCTGCTGAAGCCCGCCACCCGGCCGGTTCCCTCGTACGTGCAGCTCTCCCCCGCCCTCATTGGCGACGGCGGCATTCAGATGCCCGGTCTGCACGCCGGCTTCCTCGGCGCGAAGTACGACCCTCTGAAGGTGATCACCGACCCCAATGTCGACAGCTTCGAAGTGGAAGAACTCTCCCTGCCCGGCGAGGTGAGCGACCGACGGCTCGGCGATCGCCGCTCGCTGCTGAAGCTCGTGGAGGACGAGTTCCCGCTCATGGCAGAGTCGAAGGCAGTGGGTCGGATGGACCAGTTCTACCAGCGCGCCTTCAACCTGGTGACCTCTCCCGACGCCCGCCGCGCCTTCAACATCCAGGCGGAGACTCCCAAGATGCGGGAACGCTACGGCCGAAACATCTATGCGCAGCAGCTTCTGCTCGCCCGCCGTCTCGTGGAGTCCGGCGTTCGCCTCGTCACCATCGTGTGGGGCGGCCCGATCAACGCCCCGCTCGACTACTGGGATACCCACCAGGGCAACTTCCCCAAGCAGAAGGACAAGCTGATCCCGATCTTCGACCAGTGCTACTCCGCGCTTCTGGATGATCTCAAGGATCGCGGCATGATCGATGACACGCTGGTCATTGCCATGGGCGAGTTCGGGCGAACCCCCCGCATCGGACAGATCACGGCGAACGGCGGCACCGACAGCACCGGACGCGACCACTGGCCATTCTGCTACAGCATCACGCTGGCCGGTGGCGGCGTTCAGGGCGGACAGGTCATCGGCAAGAGCGACGATACGACGGCGACCTTTGAAGAGCGGCCGGTCACACCGGAAGATCTGACCGCAACGCTCTACCACGCGCTGGGCATCGACCATCACACGCACGTCCGCGACCAGTTGAATCGACCGCTCCCGATCGTCCGAAACGGTGAGCCCGTTCTGGAACTCTGGGGGAGCGCCCCCCACGCATGAGAACCCCACGCCTTGCCAATCTGTCGCCGGCCTGCCTCCTCGGCGTGGCCGCCTTGTTCGGCGCCGCGGGAGTCGCCCGTCCGGTCTGCGCCGCGCCGGCGCCGATCAAGTCGCTCGCCGTGGAACCCGCCGCTGCGGTGCTGGACGGCGCCCGAGCGTCTCGAACCCTCATCGTCACCGGTACGCTCGCGAACGGCGCCCAGATCGATCTGACCGCGGAAGCCCGGTTCTCGTCCGCTGACCCGAAGGTCACCCGCATCGATCGCACCGACGGTCGTCCGCGGGCCGTCCCGGCAGGGCCGGGAGGGACGACGGTTACCGTCCAGGCACGGGGTCTTTCCGGTACTGTCCGGATTTCGGTGAAGAACTTCGATGCGCCGAAGCCGGTTTCGTTTCTCCACGAGGTGATTCCCGCCCTCACCAAAGCCGGCTGCAGCATGGGCACGTGTCACGGCACCCCGACCGGCAAGGGCGGCTTCCGCCTAAGCCTTCAGGGCTACAATCCCGAGGCGGACTTCATCACCCTCACCCAGGAGGGAAACCGCCGCGTCAACCGCTCCGATCCCGGCCGCAGCCTGGTGCTGTTGAAGCCGCTGATGAGTATCCCGCACGCGGGCGGCAAGCGACTCACAGAGCAGATGGCGGAGTACCGGGTGCTCTCGCGGTGGATCGCCGAGGGCGCCCGAGCCGACGCCGAGGGCACTCCCGAGCTCAAGCGGGTGGAAGCCGTTCCCGGTCGGCGGACGCTGGTGCTGCCGGACGGTCGCCTGCAGGTGGCCGCGCTCGCACACTTCTCCGACGGATCGGTGCGAGATGTCACCGAGGTCTCCAAGATCACCTCCAGCGATGACGAGATCGCGACGGTGGATCGCGAGGGCCGGGTCCAGTCGTTGAAGCGCGGCGACGTGGCGATTCTGCTCCGCTACGAGCACGAGATCGTCAGTCTACCGCTCACCATCCTCAAGCCGGTCCCCGGGTTCGTCTGGAAGGCCCCCGAGGAATGGAACTACATCGACCGGCACGTGAATGCCCGGCTCAAGCTGTTCCAGATCCCTGCGTCGCCGGTTTCCGAAGACACCGAGTTCCTGCGTCGCGTCTACCTCGACGTGCTTGGTCGCATCCCCACCGGGGACGAAGCGCGCACGTTCCTGAGCGCCTCACAGACGGCCCGCAAGACGGCCGGAGCGTCGCTCGCCGGCACGGAGGCAGTGCGACCCGTCCGCGCTAAGCTCGTGGACCACCTGCTGAAGCAGCCCGAGTTTGCGGACTTCTGGGCGCTGAAGTGGGCGGACGTGCTCCGGATTCAGGATGAGACCCTGAAGGATCGCTCTGCGAAGGCGTACCACAAGTGGGTGCGGGACAGTCTCTTCGAGAACAAGCCGCTCGACCGCTTTGCCCGCGAGTTGATCACCGCCGACGGGGGCAGCATCGCCAACCCGCCCGCCAACTACTACCGCACTCTGAAGGAGCCGAACGAGCTCGCCGAAGCTACCACCCAGCTCTTCCTGGGGGTGCGGATGGCGTGTGCGCGCTGCCACAACCACCCCTTCGAGCGCTGGACGCAGGACGAGTACTACCAGTTCGCCGCTTTCTTTGCCCAGGTGGATCGGCGCGGCGGTGGCGGGCGGCGCGGTATGCAGCCGGCCGACGACGAGATGGTGGTGCTGAACCCGAAGGGCGAGGTCACCCACCTGCGCACCGGCAAGGTGATGCAGCCCCGCCTGCTCGGCGCCGGGTTTCCGACGCTCCCCGAGGGCATGGATCGGCGCGTGGTGCTGGCGGAATGGATGACTCGAAAGGACAATCCCTTCTTCGGGAAAGCCCTCGCCAACCGCGTGTGGGCGAACCTGCTTGGCCGCGGCATTGTGGAGCCGATCGACGACTTTCGGGAGTCCAATCCCCCGCTCAACGGCCCTCTGCTCGACGCCATGGGCGCCGATCTGGCCGCGAACGGGTTCGACCTGCACCACCTGATGCGCTCCATCCTGAATTCCCGCACTTACCAGGCCTCCTCGCGAACCGTGCCCGGCAACCAGGATGATGAGTTCTACTACTCCCACTCCCTGGTTCGCACCATGAGCGCGGAGCAGTTGGCCGACAGCATCAGCCAGTTCACCGGAGTGCCGGACCAGTTTCTCGGCTACCCCGAGGGCACCCGCGCCACGCAGATCGCAGGCACCAAGGTGCGCACCCCGTTCCTCAAGACCTTCGGCCGGCCCGACCGCAACCTGAACTGCGAGTGCGAACGCGAGAAGGAGCCCAATCTGTTCCAGGCGCTCTCGCTGCTCACCGGGCGCGACGTCCATCGGAAGCTGAGAAGCGAGCGGGGAAAGATCGCGGTGATTGCGGCCGGCACGGCGCCGCTTGGCGCCGTAGTGGAAGATCTGTACCTCTCCGCATTCTCGCGCCCCCCCACTGCCGCCGAGCGCCGCAAGCTCACCACCGCCCTCGCCGTCGTGTCGGATCGGCGAGCAGCGATCGAAGACCTGGCCTGGGCGCTCATCAACGCCAAGGAATTCCTCTTCCGGCATTGACTTCGGCTGGGGGTGGACCAGGCTGTTTGCGTCGTTCCGCCCCCGTCTCGCCCACGGTGATGCGGATTCCATCGGCATGTTGGGGTCTGATGCTCAACGTGCCTGATGTCCCAAATGGACCGGTTTACGGGCCCCCGCATATCGATCTTTGGTATCAGCTCTTCCACGCCGCCGACCATCGGCTGCGGCCACGTGACCGGACTTCGACCGTTCCACTGATTGTCAGCAAGTGAAACCCACTTAGGGCTTACATTGCAACTTTTTGTGCATTAAATAGAGTCTAGGACTCTGCGGGCGTCGCGGGTCATCCCTCTGGGATTCAGCGTAGCTGGGTCTCTCCCGGACTGTGGCGCACATCTGCAGCATCCGGAACGTACCCGGCCTCGAAGATGATGGAGAGGGGCGCAGCGGAGGGAACCCGTGCGAAAAAGACGACGTCAACGAGGTCTACTGCTGCTCGGCGCCGCATCGCCCTGGACCAGCCGGCCTGAGACCAGTTCCGCCGAGCCCGCGGGCACCGACATCGTCTGATGTCCGCGTTTCACGGCCCTTCACACCCCGGATTTGATCTGTGAAACGACTTTGGCATCACCGACCGCTGTGGGCAGCTACCTTGCTGCTCTCCATCGCGTGGATCGCGCAAACGCTTTTTGTCACGCCACCGGACGGAGCGCCCGTTAACCACTTTCCGCCCGGATCCGTCGCCGCGGGCGGAACGCCCGGCAACGCGGCTTTTGGGGGCCGTCCGATCCCGGTCTCATTGGTCCTCCTCCGACGTGTAACGCCACCGCAGCCCGCGGTGGATGTCGATTACAACTGGCCGCCGATTCCGGGTATCGAGCTGAGGGTCCAGGTCGGCCGGCGGGACGAGCAGGATCGACTCATTCCGGATCCATCGATGGGCTTTGTCAGCGCGACCCGGGCGACGACGGACACCAACGGTCAGATTCTCGTCGACTACATTCCGCCCGGGCCAGACACGAGACCAGAAGCCCGAGAGCCGCTCCACGCAGTCCTCTGGTTCTCGGACGAGGCGAAGCGGGCCGTCCCATTCGAGATTCGACTCTGGCGACGAATGGAGACCGACAGGGTAGCGCCGCCGCCGCTCGACCTCAAGGTCTCGACGACCAGCTTCGACTCGTACCGAAACGGCATCAATGATGGATCGCTCCGTCGTTTGTTCGAGCTCGCGGTGGATCGTTGGAATGAACTATCCGGGTCCGCGGCGGGCGACAGGTTGCTCCGCTCCGAGGGGAACGGAAGAACTTTCTTTGTTCGCGCCAATCAACCCACTGCTCCTGCGGATCGCCTTCGAAGCGCCTACGCTATTGCAGAGTTCGGGATGGGTGGAGCATTGGGAATCACCCTCCACACCGAACGCGTGGCACCGAATACTCGCTTCAGCCCTCTCCCCGCAACGGGCGTCACCGGAATGGAGAACATTGGGAGGAGCTTTCAGTCCCCGATGCCGGACGACGCGGTGTTAGGAACGTTCGGCCACGAACTCGGACATCTTCTGGGCCTCGGAGAGACCACCGACATCAACTCCCAGGCGTCGATCATGTGTCTGGGGCGTGGACAGGTCCTGGGCGACAATTTTCGATTCTTCGTCAACGGGGTGACATCCCCGACCCAGAGAGACAGATCTGCGGTGTATGCAATTCGCTCTCGGGCCGCCAAGCACATTTTGCGCAAGGAGTTCCATACTGCGAATTCACATGATCCCTTCGCCGCGGGGAGGGTACTACCCCCGACCACCTGGTGGCTGGCTCTGGAAGAACGTACAAATCTAGTTCGTTTCTCAACATCCCAAGCGCTCCCGACGATCCTGGAAGCAGCCCGATCCGGACCGGGCGCCCCGATGCCTCCGCTCGGCATTCCCGCCTGGGCTGCAACCTTCTGTGTGCGGGGCGAAGTCCACCACTGTAGGATCTGGCCGGAGCAGGACGTCCTCAGCCTCGATGAGATCGATGGATCCGCTGCGGTTCGACGAATCCGGGGAGTCGGTCGACAACTGCTTCGAACACTCCCGCTGGATCGCACCGCAGACAGCCGCACTCAGTCCCCCACCCGGCCAGTTTTGCTGGACCGGCAGGAAGACAACCGACTCCCCAGCCTACAGTCGCTCCGCAATCGCACTCCGACCGCCGTTGCGGGGGTAGTGATTGACGGTGCTCTGGTACCGGCGAAAACTGGTGAGATACCGCTCGCGTTCATTCAGGTTGAACAAGTGCTTTGGGGCGACGACATCCGACCGAACCAGATCCTCGCCGTGCGCTGGCCGTGGGGCGTCGGCGCTTACGGCGATCAGGAACTGCCGCTGCCCAACCCGGGAAGCCGCATCGCAATCTCACTGACTCCCGAGTCGTTCGTGGTGGACGGACGGGTGACGCAAAGTGGATTCTACGTGCTCGCGATGCCCCAGCCGTTTGGAGTGGTGCGACTGGAGAATGGACTCACGGCGCCCTACTCGACGTTCGGTGGGGCTGCCAAGCGGGGAAGGACATCCCACGTTCCCGGGTTTTTGCTTCCCCGGCCGATCGCCCTCTTCGGACAACCGACCGACGCATTTTTGAATTTGCTCAGCCACTACGGTCGCGCCGATCAACCATGGGGCACCGTGGGAGGGCTAGCAGGCAATCTCGACCGGGTGCTGGTGGGTTTGGGAGAATAATCGCAAAACACGCCGCACAGTTTCGCGGAAGCGCTCGAACGGATCACCTGAGCATCGCCCAAAGAGGGACGCTCGCGGAGGGACTCGAACCCCCGACACCCAGTTCCGAAGACTGGTGCTCTAATCCACTGAGCTACGCGAGCCGGTGCGGCTTCCGCCGCCGGGAAGAATTTACCACAATCCCCACGGGAAACGCTATCCCTCTCCGTAGCGAGATCTTTTCGGCGCTCGATAGCGAACGTCCAGATGCGAAGTATCGAGCCGCTTGCCCTCGTGGAGAGACCGCACGCAGGCCGCAACGAGGCCGGTGGTCAGGAGTGTGCGTTCAATCGGAAGGGTCGCCTTACCGGAGAGGAACAACTCCTCCACGCGGGACATCAGCATCGCCGAGTACTGCACGTTCGGAAGTGGGGGCAGGTAAAAGAGGGTCGCCAGCGGTTTGTCCCTCCCCTTCAGTTTCACCGCCACGGTGAAGTCGTTCACCAGTCCATTCATCAGAAGCATGGTGGCCTTCACCCCGTCTCGATGCTGGTAGCGATACGCCACGGGCGCCTTCACCAGTGTCCGAATCTCGGCGGGTGTGGGGTAGCGATGATTGAAGCCCTGTGACGCACGCGGTTGCTCCAGCGTCTGAGACCGAGAGAGGCACGCTTCGAACAGAGAGGCGCCCCACCCGCCATCCGTCCAGCCGCCGGCATCCTGGCGCTTCCACACGGCGTCTCCGCGAGCGGCATCCACCCAGGCGACCCCGGTCTCCCCACCCTGCCGGCGCTCGATCAGGGTCTGCATCATCTCCAGCGCGTGGAAGTCATAGCTGTCGACGCCGCCCTCGGCCACACCAAGGACTTCCTCCACCTCCGCGCCGTCGGGGATGTCCAGTGCCGGCATCCGCCAGGTGTGTGGGAGCGAAGAGCCCGCCATGAAGGGGATCTTCAACTGGCGGGCGATCCCTACCATTTCCGCAGCCCAATCCCAGTTCCACGAGAGGTGCTTGTCGTTGAAGACCGGAGTCACCTTGCCATCCTGTCGAAACACGTCGCTCACCTGCTTGAAGAACTGGTATCGCGGGTACTGAACCTGCCCGTATTCCGTCCTTGGATAGCGGCCGTGCTCACCGATGATCAGAACGGCATCCACCGCCAGACGTGATCCGCCGCAGCGAAGCGTCTCCGCGATCGTCGGGTAGATCTTGAACCCGAATTCCTTTTCGCGAATGCGGCTGAGATCGCTCTCCGGGTGCTGGTCGACATAAACCGAGACCACGTCAAGTTCCGGTTTGCGCCAGGCGGCATCCTTTGGATAACCGACCAGGAAGCGGTCTCCCATGTGCTGCGCGTGGGACCGAGGCCGCCACTCGGTACAAACGATGGCCATGCGTTTCCGCTCAGCCGCACGGGCCTCTGCCGCCACCAACACAGGGCCGGCAACCACCGCTGCGCCCAGGAGATCTCTTCGTGTCATTCTGGTCTACCCCTCAATCGACACTCCATTCCACCTCGCGGCAGGTACCGCCTGCCAAAAAACTCTCTCGATGGACGAGGAGATTTGGAACTTATGTTCTAATCTTAGAGTCAGTCGGGGCCCGGGCTGCCCGGCACATCACGAGCGGGCGGAGCAGGAGACTCCCATGGCCTACCGTTACTCTTCACGCACCCGGTGGGATCTTGTCTGGAAAGAGGCGCTCACCCAGTTCTTTCAGCCGGCGATGGAGTTCTTGTTTCCCCGCGTCGCGGCGGACATTGATTGGTCGCACCCGGTCGAGATCCTCGACCGCGAGCTCCGAACGCTCTTGCGAGACACCCGCGCACGGCGAGGCAAGACCCGGTTCGTGGATCATCTCGTTCGCACGCGTCGCCTCTCCGGAGAGTTCGAGGCCATGCTGGTTCACCTCGAGATCCAGGTGCAGCCGCAAGTGGCTTTCGAGCGACGGGTTTACCGCTACCACTCGTGGCTCACGGCGGCCCACGAGGAGATCGTGGCCACGCTCGTCGTGCTGGGCGATGACGATCCCAACTGGCGCCCCACCGAATATCAGCGGGACTACCCGGGAGGAGGCTCCGCTTACCTCAGGTATCCGACTTCAAAGCTCCTCGATCGGGAGCCATTCTGGGAGGAACTCTGCAAGAGTGACAATGTCTTCGCCCTGTTCGTAGCGGCGCACCTGAAGGCTCTCCGCACGCGCCGCCGCGTGGGCGATCGCCTCAACTGGAAGAAGCACCTGACGCTCATCCTCGCCAACAAGTCGTTTGATGAGCGCACGAAGACCTTGCTCTTCCAGTTTCTCGATACGATCATGAGTCTGCCCTATGAGCCCCAGCAAGAGTTCATCCACTGGGCAGACCGGCTCCAGGAGGTTCGTCAGATGAGGTTGATCACTCCCACCGAACGGGTCGCACTCAAGGCTGCCTACGACCAGGGCCGGATTGAGGCAACCCAGGAAATCCTTCTCACGCTCGGCGAGGAACGGATGGGCGCCTGCCCGCCGGACTGTCGAAGCCGAATCGAAGCCATCTCCTCTCGCGAGTTGCTGCTTCAGCTTCGACGCAGGTTGGAGTCCGTGGAATCGTGGGAGGAGCTCCCGATTCCTTGAGGCGCTGCGGCGTCCCCACACGAATGCCCGGCGGCTACAGTCCGACTGCAAGAGGTTCGTCAGATGAGGTTGATCACTCCCACCGAACGGATTGCACTCAAGACTGCCTACGACCGTGGAAATGAGATCGGCCACGGGGCCCGTAGGTGCGACGAAGCCCGGGAGACTCTGCTCGAGCTCGGTGAGGAGAGGCTTGGGGCTTGCCCTCCGGACGTGCGCAGCCGAATCGAGTCGATCCATTCTCGAGAGTTGCTGGTACAGCTCCGACGGAAGTTGGCATCCGTAGAATCGTGGGAAGAGCTCCCCATTCCTTGAGGCGCCGCGGAGGGGCCGCGTGAGTGCGCGGCCCCTCCGCCTCCGGTCGGATCAAGTCTTCAGCGGAATCCGGACTCGGGCGAAGTAGATCGAAGTCTTGCCCTCGTGGGTGGAGTAATAGCTCATGCAGAGCTGATTCTCATGCCACACGAGACCCGCATAGCTCGTATCTCCCCCACTCGGCAGGTCGAGGAACGGCGTCAGCGTGCCTGCCACCGGATCGATCCAGACCAGAGAGGTCTTGATCCGCGGCCTCAGCAGTCGCACGGCCCCCAGAATGCGTCCGTCCGGCAGGCGGAGCAGCGCGGGGCCGCCGATCTTGGTTCCGGTGTTCTTCCAGGTCCAGTCCGTGTACGGCGGCCTTGCGGTACCGATCAACGCGCCGGCGCCCTCCACCTCCCGGCGCAGGAGACAGACCACGCTTCCATCCGGCTGGAACGACAGCGCGTGCTCGCCGGGCGACAGATCGGGGGTCAGCCGCTCGATCACCGTGTCGTACCGGCGCCCGTCCGGGGTGGAGTAGAACTTCAAGAAGCGCTTCGGGCGATCGGGGTTGGTGTTGTAGGCAAATCCATAGCCGATCCCGCGATTCCAGGTGATGCGCCAGAGCCAGAGGTCCGGGTCCCCCGCCGGCGTGGGGTCGCTCCAGGTAGTCCCATCCTTCGAGAACCAGGCGTACGACTGGTGCCGAATGGTAGTCGGAGGATTCAGCGCGCCCGCGCCGCTGAGCATCAACTCTCCGGAGGGGGTGACACTGATCTTCGCATCTCTCAGGTCCGCCGTGGTGGACGTCACCCGAGCTGTAGATTCCCAGCTCTTTCCGTCCGTAGACCTGAGGACCCGCAAGGCGCCATTCGGGGAGACGTGCGCGTCACCCTCGCGAAACACGCACCACCAGCGATCCTGATGGCGAATCAGATCGGTGAACGCGTTGTGCGGCGCCGCATCCCAGATCTTTCGTACGTCTAGAATCTCCGGCTCCTGTGCACTCGCACGTCTTGCAGCGTGAGACGTCAGGAGTGCCGCCAATCCGTGGCCCAATGTCCGTCGATTCATGGTTGTCCCTCGATGATGTTCTGAGGCCTGGTTCGGCGCTGCGGTTCAAGACGCCTGCAAACAATCGAATACCTCCAGCAATGGAACCTCCCCTATCCAGGAGTTCCATCTCAGTCGATAAGATGGGTGGATGTGACTGTCGTCCATTCTGCCCACCGGGAGCTTCCCTTGCAGCACCACCTTCTCGCCACCGACGACGAAGACGACCGCCCGTTTAGAATTCGCCCACCCAAACCCCGCAAGCCGCAGGCCGCGAGCCTTGCGGACGAAGAGCCGCACCCCCTGGCAAACGCCACGTACCGGATGACTCGCTTCGAGACGAGCTGGCTTCCCGAGTCGCTCGGACCGTTCCTGGAGCAGTCACTCATCACCGATGTGGAGGCGCTCGTTCGCGGTGGGAAGGAAGCCACGGTCTACCGCTGCACGCCGGGCGAGACTCTGGATTGTCGTTGGCTGGCGGCGAAGGTTTATCGTCCCCGAGCCCTCCGAAACCTGCGCAACGACGCCATGTATCGAGAGGGACGCGGCTTCCTCACGGCGGACGGCAGACCCGTGAAGCGATCCGACCACCGCATCATTCGCGCGATCGGTAAGAAGACGACTTATGGGGTTCAGGCCCAGCACACATCCTGGTTGATGCACGAGTTCGTCTCGCTACAAAAGATGCACGCGGCCGGAGCGCCGGTTCCGAAGCCGTACGCCGCATCGGAAAACGCCGTCTTGATGGAGTACGTGGGCGATGAGAACGGCGCCGCCGCCGCCTTGAGTCAGGTGGCGCTCGATCCCGAAACCGCCCGGCCGCTGCTGCGGGACATCCTCCGCGGCATCGACATCCTGGCGGGACTTGGGCTGGCGCACGGCGACCTGTCGGCCTACAACGTGCTCTACAGTGACGGCCGCGCGGTGATCATCGACTTCCCCCAGGTGGTCGAACTCTCGGGAAACCCGCACGCCGAGGAGATCCTCTACCGGGATGTCTTGCGGGTGTGCGAGTACTTCCAGGCGCAGGGCGTGAAGTGCGTGGTGGATCGCATCTTCGATCGAATCTGGGCCACCGTGGAACGCCCGGATCCGGCGGAGATGGGGGCGAATGAGGGTCCCGTGGTTCGGCAGCCCGACCGCGCGCGCAAGTGAGGCGGACTCACGCCCGCCGTCAGGCCCCGGTCGTAGGATCGAGGACCGTGTTGTCGATGAGTCGAGCCGGACCCACCTTCGCCGCAACCGCGAGAACGGCGGGCGCAACAACCCGGTCGATCTCACTCAGCTCCGACGCGTCCAACAGCTCGGCATAGTCCAGGGCGACTCCCGTCGCGCCCGAGATCTCGGCGCGAACAGGGTTCACCAGCGCCTCGACGCTTCGCTCTCCGGCGGCAAATCGTTGCCGGGCGCCGGCCAGAGAGCGCGACAACACGCGCGCCGCCACTCGATCGTGGGCCGAGAGATAGCGATTTCGGCTGCTCATCGCGACGCCGTCCGATTCGCGCACAATCGGACACCCGATCACTTCCACCGGGATATCCAGGTCTCGCGTCATCCGACGAATGACCTGGAGCTGCTGGTAGTCCTTCTCCCCGAAGTACGCTCGATCCGGCTGCGCCATCCCGAAGAGCTTCGCCACGACTGTGGTGACGCCCTGGAAATGGGAGGGGCGAGAGCGTCCGCAGAGGCGCTCCGTCAATCCGCTCACTGCGACGCTGGTCTTGTGATTGGCCGGGTACACCTCATCCGTGGTCGGAATGAACAGCATGTCGACTCCCTCGCGGGCGGAGCCGGCAGCGTCTCCCTCCAGGTCGCGAGGGTAGCGCGAGAGGTCCTCATTCGGCCCGAACTGGGTGGGGTTTACGAACAACGACACCACCACAAAGCCGCACTCCAGCCGCGCGCGTCGCATGAGAGAGTAGTGGCCCTCGTGCATCGCCCCCATGGTGGGGACCAGCCCAATGGTTTTCCCATGAGAGCGAGCCGACCGAACTGCTGCGCGAAGCTCTGGAATGCTCCTTACGAACTCCACGACGCGTCGTCTCCCAGGTCGGGCTGGTGAAAAGTGTTTTCCTCAGAGGGGAATGCGCCACCCCGAACGTCCGCGGCGTACGCTCTCAGGGCATCGGTGACCATCGTCCCGGCATCAACATACTTTCGGGTGTGTCGAGGCGTGAATGCCGGATACATCCCGATGAGATCATGAAAGAGTTGGACCTGTCCATCGCACGCCACGCCGGCCCCGATCCCGATGGTGGGAACGTAAAGCGAGCGGGTGAGCACCGCCGCCAGTTCCACCGGCACCATCTCCACCACGATCCCGAACACGCCGGCGTCTTGGAGTGCTCGGGCATCTTCAAGAATCGTGCGCGCTGCCTCGGGTTTCCGACCCTGCACCCGCCAACCTCCGGTTGCGTGGACACTCTGCGGCTGCAACCCCACATGCCCCATTACGGGGATCCCGGCCTGGATGACCCGTCGAATGAGCGGAGCCACATGCGACCCACCCTCCAGCTTCACGGCTGCGGCGCCACCCTCTTTGATCAATCGACCGCAGTTCAAAACCGCCTGGTCTTGCGATCCCTGATAGGTGAGGAACGGCATGTCCGCGATCACCAACGCGTTCGGCTGCGCCCGACAGACGGCACGCACGTGATGGATCATCTCATCGAGGGTGAGAGGGATGGTGGAGGAGTGCCCCAGCACCGTCATTGCGAGGCTATCGCCCACCAGCAGTGCGTCGACCCCAGCCTGATCGGCGTAGTAGGCGGATGGGTAGTCACACGCCGTGATCATCACGATCCGCTCTCCCCGACTCTTCTTGGCAAAAAAGTCGGGCGCGGTCATCGGTCGGCGAGATTGCATGGCTTATTGCGCCCAGCGGGGTCGGAAGAAGTCTCCCACAAACCAACCCGTCAGCAGGGCAGGGAACACGATGTTACCGCCATAAAGGCCCGTATACAACTGGTCTCCCGGGCTCGCCGCGTAAACGAAACACAACGTGAGGAAAAAGCTCATCCCAAACGCAGCGAGAATCGAGGGGGATGGCGCTTCCTGGAAATAGGCGATGACCAGATAGACGAACAACGCCAGAGGAAGAAACACCATTCCAAAGCTCGCCAGAATGACGCCGATGGGCATCGGGCTCCTCCCTGACGAACTCATCGGGGGGAACATCTCCTGATCGAAACGGCGCACCCAGCACGCGCTGGTCATCGTGGCGCCGGCCGCCAGCCCGGAGAGCATCAGCGCCAGGAGCAGGCCGAGTGACCACCCTGGAACCAGGGGCAACTGGAGCGGGTCTCGGGCCAACAGCGGAACCCAGATCATGAAAAACGTCGTCGCCGCCGTCCCCACAAACGATCGAAGCAGCCCTGAAGCCAACTTGGCGCTCGGCAGGGTGCGGGTCGACGACGCCCGCACATCCCGGCCACTCCCACCCCCATGGAGTCGGGCGTATACCCGATCCAGCTTGGCCATTACGAGACTGCTCGCCGGCATCAATTGAGCCGCGAGAGTGTAATGGTGCAGCGCCTCTTCATCGCGCCGCTGTCGAGCGAAGATGTCTCCCAGCATTTCGTGGGCAGGACCGGAACGGTACTCCAGGAGAATCGCCTGGCAAATCCTGCGAGCATCGCCCAGGTGGCCACGACTGTACGAGAGACGCGCCTCCTCGAGTCTTCGGCCGATTTCGTGGTGCTTCCGCTCGATATCTTGCTGGACCCGGGCCTGTCGCGCTACCTGCGCCTGAGAGACCTGTGCCGCCGTACCCCTTGGATCCACGGGCTGCCAGCCCGTCGGCGGCGGCATGCCCATCGCGCGTCGCTCCAGGTCGCGAAGGCTCAGATCGTAGGCGGCTCGCCGGGTCTCGTCCCCCAGCGCCTGATACGCTTCGGCGAGTTTCAGGAATTGCTCATGGGCCTCCCGCTGACCCGGATTTCGGTCGGGATGGTACTTGAAGGCGAGTTCGCGGTACCGCCGGCGAATGTCTTGCGCCGTCGCCGTCCGGGCAAGCCCGAGGGTATCGTAATGGGTGGAAGGTGCGGTCACCGAAAGCCAGGCTGCCTAACCGTTGGCGGAATTGAGAAGTCCAGTGTACATGCCGCCGAAGAAGCCGATCACCTTGACTCCCACCATGATTCCAACCAGGAGAAGAACGCCGACACCAAGTGTTACCACTAACTGGGCTGTCGAGTGCGATGCTTCCTCCTCATAGGTTGCTGCGGCGTTGTCCAGCATCAGATCCATCCCGCCGGTGGTCTCGCCGGTGCGCACCATCCCCAGGAAAATCGGTGGGAAGAAGCGCGTGGCCTCCAGCGCATCGCAAAGGGAACCACCCCGTTCGACGCCTGGCATGACCTCCGCCATCCGTCGCTCCAGCACCGCGTTGCCGCTCGCCTCGGCCGACATCGTCGCAGCGGTGGCCAGTCCCACACCCGCGCTGTAGAGCGCCGCCAGGGTTCGAGCGAACCGGGCTACCGCCAGTTTCCGCACCAGCTTGCCCGTCATCGGGGTGAGCAGCTTGAATTGATCGACCAGTGCCCGAGTCGCCTGGGCGCTGAGGAAAAGCCGCAAGAACAACCAGAGCGGTATCCCGACGCCGGCCAACCACAGAGACTGAGTTGCCACGTCTCCCAGGTATCCCGCCAGTGTCAGCGGGATTCGGATGGGATAAACGAGGAACAACAGCCCGAGCACGAACTTCGGATAAAGCGTTCGGCGCGAAATGTCCTGACGGATCTTGTGCTCGCGCTCCAGGTAATCGGCGAGACGTCGGCAGACCTCGGCGAGGAATCCGCCGTTCTCGCCTGCTTCCACCATCCGGAGTTGCATCTTGTCGAAGAGCCCCGGGTGTCGCCTCATCACCGTCGACATCCGGTCGCCCGTCATCGTCGCCTGGGCCATCTCTGCGGCGACGGCCCGGATTCGTCCATTCTTGGACTGCCCCGGCTGCGACAGCAATTCGAAAGCCTGGTAAATCCCGACGCCGGAGTAGAGCAGCGTGTAGACTTGATGGTAGAACATCGAAAGTTGTTGGACCGGCGCGGGTTGGAACAGCCGCTCGACGAAGCTCGGAGCAGGCAGTGTATCGGAGGGGGTGGCTCGGGCAGGCGCCCCGCCGCTCGTTTTCAGATCGGAAATCCAGAGTCCCTGCGAGCGCAGGACCGACACCGCCGCAGAGGTGTTGTCCGCCTCGATCACTCCGTTGACCTTTTGTCCCGCCTGATTCCGACCCACGTAGGTGAATACCGGCATGGCAATCCCATCCTCATCGCTCTGGTTCACCCGCCGCGTCCTGGCGCAGGAGTCTCCCGGGAGCAACCGCACGATCCATTATAAACGCTGTCTCCGCCGGGATCGTTGCGGATGCCCGTGCCGGAGGTCGGCGCCATGATCACTCGAAGGCGAGTGCTGAAGCTGTTCTCGGCTGCCGCCTGCGTCGTGGGAGGCGGATGCCCGGCCCAGAGTCAGGCGGAGAATGCATCCGCCCTCACCGGCAGACTCCAGACACTCTATCTGCGTCCGACTTCGTTTTCGGGAAACGATCTTCGTCACCCTCTCCGCATCGATCCTCGAGCGGATCTGGTTTCAGCAAAACGCGCCTACGGGGAACGTCCGATGGATCCCGAGGCCGCGCGATCTGTGGCGGTGCTGGCCGAACAGCTCGGTCAGCCGGATGCCGACACCGTGTGGGAAGAACTGCTGGCGCTCCTTGAGCCTCAGCTCAAGACAGCGCCCGGCGATCGCAAGCTGCTCCAGGGCCAGATGGAGTGCCTGATTGCACTGGGCAAACCGACCGAAGCGCTGCGAGCCTCCGCGGCGCTGTCGAAACTGGGAACTCCCTCTGCTCCGGAGTTGGTGCTTCTGGGGGATGCTCGGCTTGCGGCCGCGGATGAGCGCTGGCGAGCTCTGATTGCTGACCAGCGCGCCGGCAAGCCGGCCGATTCTCGTGCAGCGAGGGGCGTTGTCGATCAGTTGACCGCCGCAGAAAATGCGTACGACCAGGCGGTGCAGTCGGATCCCAGCTTTGCCCCGGCCCGCGGCGCACGCCTTGCGTTCCGGCTCGCAAGGCCTCTCATTCTCGCCCTCTTGAAAGCCCCAGGCATTCCAAAGGCGGCGGAACCGACGGCTGGCGAGATGATTCAGGAGATCCTCGAACTCGCGCTCCGCAATCCCGGCCAGGTGGCGCCCCTCTGGCATGCCGCGCACTGCACGGCGTCGCCGCCATTCGCTGATTTCAAACTGACAGCCGCGGAGCGTCAACTCCTGGACGCCGCAATGGATCGCTGTCGTCCGGCGCCGACAGAAGCCGCGTTTCTAGAGGAGGCGCGCGCCTTCCTCGCAATCTCCGAGAACCGTTGGACGGTTGCGCGGCCCCTTTTGGAAGGGGTGCTCGAGCGCAGCCCCCAGCGATCATCCGCCGACGAGTGGTTGGGTTACGTTGACACTCACTCAGGGGAGAACCCGAAGAGTCTGACACCTCGGCTGGAAGCCCGCAGGCGGGCGCGTGCCGGTTCCGCCGCCGTCTGGTGCGCGCTTGGGATTTGCCTGGCGCAGGAGAACCGCCTGAAAGCCGTGGATGCCCTTCGAAAGTCGCTCGCGGCGGATGTCAACCACATGTCGGCCCGGTACAACCTGGGCGTCCTTCTCTTGCAGTTGAACCCCGACGACGCGGAAGGGCGCCACCATCTGCAACTCGTGTGGGAGGAGGGTCCCGACGACCGCGAAGTCCAGTTTGCCGGGCTCGTAACGCGGGCTCTGAACGGCGATCGAGCCGCGGCAATTGCGGGACTGAAGGAGTTGATTCAGATCGGCCAACTGGACTCCGGTCTTCGCGCGCGCGCCGTCGCAACGCTGAAGGGCTTGCAGCCCGCAGCTCTTCCTAAGGGAGGGTGAACACACTCACCGGCTCGGACTTCCCCTTCAGAGAGATGGGGCCGAGCGGTCTGAGGTCTACCTGCTCGCCAGCAGACGCAGCAGCGTCTTCTGAAACCAGGACCACGACCTCCATCAGACGGGTACTCTGCTCGAGACGGGCAGCCACGTTGACGGCATCTCCGATGCTGCCGTACTCCACCTTGGATCCCGTCCCCAGCTCTCCGGTTACGACTTCGCCGGTGTGGATTCCGATACCGAAGCCCAGCTCAGCCGCACGCCCTTGCCGGGCGCCTGCGGATCCCACCAGTTCTCGAGCAGCATCAATTGCACGCCGGGCATGCCCTTTGCCGCGATGAACGTCCTCAAACACCGCCATCATCGCGTCGCCAATATGCTTGTCCACCCGGCCGCGGTGCTTTTCGATGATGTGATCCATCCAGGTGTAGTGCTCATTCAGCAGGAGCATCAGTTCTACGGGTGAGAGCTGCTCGGAGTGCTGGGTGTAGTCGCGAACGTCGGCGAAGAAAATGGTGGCCGTCTGAGTCCGAGCTCGGATTGAGCGCTGCAGCAAGAGCTGGCGGGCGGCATCGGCCCCGGCGTAGCGAGACAGTGCAGACGCGGCGAACGCGAAACGGAAGCCAAAGCCGACGATCGCCGACAGCACCGCCGCCAACCACACGTGGAGGAACGATATCCACTCCCCGCGGACAATCCCCTGCACCGCGAGAGTGCCCGTCAGAAGGCAGGTCGCGACCAGGACCAGCAACGTTCCGACGGGCCGCAGCAGGTATCCGGCCAGCGCAATGATCATGACCGAGGCAGCCGAGAGGAGCCATGTCTGCATCCGTCGAGGATCTGAAACCCAGTAGTCGTTCAGATAAGCATTCAGCACGCAGGCATGGGCCAGAACCCCGGGAATCAGCCCGACCGGTGTCTGAGTGTAGTCGGCTCGGCCCGAGCGGACGGTACTGCCGATCAGAACGAGCTTGTTCCGAAACAGCCGGGGGTTCAGTCGCCGCCAGTCACCTGTCACCACGTCACGGTATGAGATGGTGTTGAATGCCTTCCCGATTCCCTCGCGGCTGGGCCAGCGGATCGTGATGAGCCTCTCGGGCCGGCGAACCAGCAGATCTTCCGAGCCGGTGAGGTCATCCCTCCGGGTGAAGGCGAGCCAAGACTCGTACGCGAGGGCATTGATCGTCGCGCCGCCCGCGGCGGTCTGCTGCGAGATGACCCCGCGCACCTGTCCGTTGGAATAGCTCTTGAGCACCGGAGACGCGATTCTAACGGATCGGGCGGCCGCGAGTGCCGGCTCCGGCAGCTCGAAGCCGCCCCCCAGTTCCGCCGCCCGCGCCTCGGCGACCAACACGGACGTGGGAAACCGGTCCAACTCCGCAAACAACGCCGCATCGTCCGGAGATTGGCCGATAAAGGCGATATCGAAGGCCGCGACGCGGGCGCCCCCCTCCCTCAATTCTCTCAGCAGTCGGGCATGTTCCGCCCGGCGAAGGACCCCCGGAATCCACTGCTCCACTCGTGAGTCGGCTAGCGTGGATTCGTCCAGAGTCACCACCACAATTCGGGGATCCGCCATGCGTTCGGCAGGCGCCACCCAAAGTGATGCCTGGAAGCCGAGGTCGTACAACCACCGCGAGGCGGGCTGAGCATCCAGCAATCCCAAACCGCCCGCCGTGAGGCCCAGGAGAGTCAAAGCGCGGACCAGCAGGTCCAGGCCGAACTCGAGCTTCCGCCGCTTCACCGGTTGTGACCGCCCTCCCAACGCCGAAGTTTGCTCCGCCACACGTGAGAAGAGGGATGGAGCCAGCCGGCGCCACCCCTCTTCATCCGCTTCGTCTCCCCGAAGGGCCCTACCGCCGCCGCGACCGCCGGGTTAGCAAGATCCATCCGCGCCGGGTTCGCCGGGCGATCCGGATCCAACCACGTCGGTTCCTGCGGGCGAGGAACAGGCCGGCGGCCGGCAGGAGGAACAAGCCATCCGTGAACGACAGACGGGCCGGACCCCTGGGTGCATTCGACTGCGCATAGGTCGGCAGGCTCGGGAAGTCATCCGAGACCTTGAACATATTGCCGTTCAGGAGGTACATCCGGCGCTGCTCTGCCAGGTTGAAGGGGCGAGCGCCTTTGCGACCGAAGACCGCAAGCTGATTTCCGCTCTCATCCACGGCTCGATCTCGATCCAACCCTTCCGACACATACATGGCCGGTCCGGCTGTCTCATAAGTGGCAATGAGCTGCGGGTTGGGCCGCGGGCTGTAGCCGTAGATGCCGGGGGTCGTGTCCGGGGCCGTCAACTGAATGACCCGAAGGCCGTTGTGCCCGTCCGCCACGTAGGCGTACGTGCTGTTGTAAGTGGTGCCGATCTTCACGTCGTGGGCATCGTTGATTTGCCCGCCGGCGTTGAAGATCTGATCCAGCTTTGGTCGCTCGGGGTTCTCGATGTCGATGATCGCAAGCCCGTTTTTGCCGGCCGCCGCATACGCGTAAGTTCGGCAAAGATACAGACCGTGAAGATCCTCCACGTGAACCTCGGCGCCCTTCACCCGAAACGCGCTCTCGGGGGTGGTGATATCCACCACCTTCAGGCCATCGTGATCCGTCACAAATGCGTACCGGAACTGGACCTGCACCGAATACGCGTGCTTGAAGCCATCGATCACCCGGATCACTCGGGGCGCCGTCGGGTTGGAGATGTCGACGATGACCAGGCCGCGGTCGCAGGTGATGTACGCGTTGCTCCCCGCGATCTGGATACTGGTGCCCCCGTTGAGGATGCCGGTGGGATTGAAGTGATCTTCCTTAGTGGCCCCCAGCTTCGACCGGCTCAGGAAGTTGTTGGTCGGGTTCCCATCCATCAAGGTGTGGGCCTTCACAACAATCAACCCCTCTTCCCGGTCGAGGATATAGAGGTAGCCGTAGAGAGGATGGATCGGCTGCTCTTTGTTCGCATCGACCTGCTTGCGGGCCGGATCGATCAGCATCGTGCTGGGAGACGCCACGGCAACCGCGTACTTCGACCTCACAAAGAAGCGCTGACCCCACGGTGAAACCGGCGCCGTCAGGATCCGCTCCGAGAAGCCCTTGTTGTCCACGTTTGCCACATCGTAGATCACCGTGCCCTTCGGGCCTTCGGCGGAGTACAGGTACTCCCCTCGGAGTTGGACCATCAGGGATTCGCCGTGATGATCGTGGGCCGTCTTCAACTCCCGACCCCGATCCAGGTGCCTGCCGTACTCGTTCGGATAGGCGAACTTGTGCAGGAAGCTGCCGATGACCGCGGTGGGTTCATCGCGCTCCGCCACCATCACCGCCGAGATTCCCGTCTCGTTCGCCACATAGGCATAACGCCCGATGTGGTTAGCGGAGTTGGTGCCCTGAAGCAGCAGATTCGCCATCCAGGCGTTGTTGTCGTTCTTGTCGGAGACGTGGCAGTCGGTGCAGCCCTTGGTCTCCTTGCCCCGCACCGTGTGGGGAACATAGGAGCTGAACGCGGTGCCGGCGTGACCCGACGCTGCGGTGGTCTGCTGCTGGTAGTAGAGCCAGTCTCGCTGCTGGTTTTGTGAGCTCACCAACACGGCGCACGAGGAGCGGATCGGCGCCACCTTGTTGCCGGTGTTGACCCCATCCTTACCCAGCATGTACAGATCATCCCGAAGTGTCTGGAAGTTGTAGGAGGTCCAGTTCCGGCTGTTGCTGCCGTCGTAGTGGTTGTTCCGTTTCTTCTGGTTCGCCGTCATGCTCAGGTGGCAGCCGAAGCAAGAAGTGGTCCACGACGTGTGACATGCAAAGCAGGCCATGTCGTTGTTGTCGTGCGCGAGTTTGTTCTCTCCCCCACCGGCAGCGCCGTCGGGAGGGACGGAGCCCCAGGTCCGACCGTCTCGGCGGATGGTCTTCGCCAGCGCAGCCTTTTTGTTGTAGTTCTTGTGCTTCGGATCCACGAGATCGACGAGCTGAACCACCGGCCACTCCATACCGTCAGTCACCGCCGAGCGCTGCCAGAGCGTTCCGTCGTCTTTCTTGTACCAGCGCTTTGGAAGGTCATCCGTCGTCGCGGCAGGCTTGAACTCGACGTAGTTGTAATCGCTCCACTTGTTGCCGCCGGCGGGTCCGAGCGTCACACCGTCGTCATCCAGAATGGTCGACTTCTTGGTGACGGTGCCGTGGCAATCCTGGCAGGTGATCTCCGTTGCGGCGCGAGGCTCGGAGTAGAGCTTGCCGTCGCCGTGAGAATCTTGCTTGAAGTGACAGTCCACACAGTGCATCCCCCGTTCCAGGTGGATGTCCTTGAGATGGACAGCGGAGTTGGGGTTCTTGGGGTCGAACCGCTTGGGGTCGTCGAAGGAGACAATCTTGCCGTCCTTGTCGAGCAGATTGACCTTGCGGTCCCGCT
>SXGS01153363.1_pt1 | contig 27540 bp, 26 predicted proteins | sample 3174681 | NCBI WGS metagenome assembly SXGS01 (sample SAMN11356861, study PRJNA531348) | freshwater metagenome | isolation source: freshwater sample F1-80 | place: China: Fuxian Lake, Yuxi | collected 2017-12-25 | reverse complement strand
TTTTCTTTCGCAGTATCGGGGATGATGATGCCCCCAGCCGTTTTTTCTTCTTCAGCCATTCTGCGAACCAGAATCCGGTCATGAAGCGGACGAACATTCAGGTTTGCCATAAAGATATACCTCCCTAAACAAGGGCCCCCGGCCCGAATTGAATCCTAAAAACAGGAATATCTCCGCCTGGAGGACCTCGCGAATCGATGATCCACGCAGAAACCCCAGGGAAGTTAATTGGATGAAAAACAAAACCAATATGGAGGTCGGCAAAATCCTGTCAAGGAACGCCCAAGAAAAATTTCCGATTTCCTGAAAAACCCGTGTCGATCAAGAGATTTGGAAATTCATAACGAATAGGTGCGAGGGCTTCCGCACCTGTTTGACACTTAGCAATAGGCTGGTGAGAGCGTATGAGATCAGCGCTTGCCGAGGGATGTGGCGTTCAAACTCGACGAGGGTACGATCACATCTTGGTCTTGCGAGCCGGCAAGATGCTTTTGGTAAGACATCATCAGGTCAGCTGCTTCTTCAGGCGTGAGCTTTTTTGCCGCTTCAACAAACGCATCCCGATGCTTGAACTGACTCAAGTAGAGAACAAAGTAATCATTTACGGTGAGTTCTTGAGCCACTTCGAAGTTGAGTTGCGCCTGTTGTAGTTTTTGGTCCGAACGAGTAGCGCGTTGGAGTCGCGATGTCGCGGCTTCTTTGGCATCGGCCTTTTTATCAGGGCGCCCGTTTGCTGCTTTTTCCAGCTGGATCCGATCTAAATTCGCTTTTGCATCATCGACTCGCGAAGTCTTCCACGCTTGGAATCCTAAAACGTTTGGCAACGTCGGCTGTTGTGCGAATGCGGACGAAGCTCCGCTCAGCAGAAGTATCGAAAAAAGCGCCCCGAAGATTGTTTTCATAATTACGGCTCGTGAGTAAACGTTCTGCATTTGAGTCGTCCCGGTCCCTTGGCCCACCCAGAGGATCCCGATCTTTCTTCAAACTAAGACGTTACAACTCCCATGCCACCTTCTGCGCAAAACCAATTCTACTTGATGGAGTCGAAGCGACGGAACTGGGCAGCGCGCCCTAGGGAAAATGCAATGTCTTCATTGAGTCGGAAGAAAGAAGCGACGTTTCGCGCGCGTTCAGAAAGATTTTTCACTATGCAAAACGCAAAAAAAGACCGCGATCGCCAGAGCAACCACGGTCATTAAACAAGCTATTCAGCTCGAAGTTTAAACGAGATTCTTCAGGGCTTTGATGACCGCCGCCACACGAACCAAGTCGTGGAGCTTTTCGCGGTTCACTCCTAGCGCCATGAGAGCTTTTTCGTGCGACGTCACGCACATTTCACATCCGTTGATGCACGAAACAGCGAAGGCCAGCATTTCAAAACGCTCTTTACCCATCGCCGGATTCGCAAGCGAAGTCATACGCAGCTTCGCGGCTCCGTATTCATCTTTCGCTTTGGGATCCGCATGCTCGAGGAAGTGACGAGTCCGGTAGTAAACGTTGAGCATGCCCATGATCGCTGCATTTTCTTCCGCTTCCTGAATCACCTCGGGCGGAAGATTAAGAGCAGTAGCTGCTTCGCGTCCGGCCGAGAGCAATTCGGTGAAGTCAACGGTCTTGGCGGTCGCAAGAACAGTGAGCGTCGCTTCTTCCGGCGAAAGGCTGCTGTCGCCAAGCAGACGACGAACATTGAGTTTTAGATCTTTCGCAACGGTGGTCTGACGGTCAGCAAAGAGGGAGTCGATTTTTTCGATAATTTGCGTCGCCATTGTCTCTCCGAAAACTTTTTTAAAGGTTAAACGCGGCCGGGTCCGCGAGGTCCCGGCTGCTCACGGAATCGTTCAGATTACGCCGAGAGCGTCTTCTGACCTTTTTCCCAGTTACAGGGGCAGAGCTCATCCGTCTGAAGAGCGTCGAGAGTGCGGATGACTTCCTTCACGTTGCGGCCGACCGAGAGGTCGTTGACGCTGACCCAACGAATGATGCCTTGAGGATCAACGATGTAAGTCGCGCGAAGAGGAACTTTATCTTGCGGGTGCAAGATGCCGAGTTGTTCCGAAAGCTCTTTCTTCAAATCAGCGAGCATCGGGAACGGGAGATTTTTGAGGTCGTCGTGGTTTTGGCGCCAAGCAAGGTGCACGAACTGGCTGTCATTGCTGAAACCGTAGAGTTCTGCATCGCGCTCTTTGAATTGACCGTAAGCTTTGCCGAATTCCGCGATTTCTGTTGGGCAAACGAACGTGAAGTCGAGGGGCCATGCGAAGTAAACAGCCCATCTTCCGTGGTGATCCGTAGTGGAAGTGAATTCTTTGAACTCTTTGCCTTTTTCAAGGGAAACGCAGGCCTGCATAGTTACTTGAGGAAATTTCTGTCCGATACCAAGCATTTGTATCCTCCATTAGGATCTACATTTTGTGTGTGCGTGAAAGCAGGCCCAGGTTAAGCGGTTTTCAACTGATAGATCAAATTGATTATTTCTAATTTCACATAGACAATCTCTATCGGATCAAACAGAATCGCGATTGCGCTGCGCGACTCATCTATGGCGAACTTCAATCCCAGGAATTTCGAGACGTTAGTGCATCTTCTTTTGAACGGAGTCTCAATCCATGACGTTGACTCAACTCAGCTACGTCGTTGCCGTCGCCCAATATCGAAACTTCGGGGCGGCCGCCGAAGCCTCGCGTGTTACTCAGCCTACCCTGAGCATGCAGATCCAAAAGCTTGAGGAAGAACTCGGCATCGTCATTTTTGATCGCTCCCAACAGCCGATTCGCTTGACGGCCGTTGGTGAGCAGCTCGTCGCCCAAGCGCGGGTTGTGCTGGCTGAGGCCCAGAAGATCACGGACTTGACGACTCAAGAACAGAACGACGTCAGTGGACAAATTTCGATCGGCGTCATTCCGACGCTATCTCCCTACGTGCTACCTCTCTTCATCCAGAATTTCATTGCTCGGAATCCGAAGGTCAAAGTGACGGTTGAGGAACTCCAGACCCAACAGATCGTGGAGCGTTTGAAGAATGACCAGCTCGATGTCGGCTTATTAGTGACGCCTCTTCACAACCCCGCGGTCATAGAACATCCCTTGTTCTATGAACCTTTCGTTTTGTACGTGTCACCGCGCCACGCACTGGCGCAAGAGAAGAAGGTGCGTGAGAAAGACCTCACCTCAAAAGACGTTTGGCTTTTGACCGAGGGGCATTGCTTTCGCGACCAGGTGCTGAATCTCTGCGGTCAACGATCCAATGCCACTGGCAAATTACGCTTTGAGAGCGGCAACCTTGAGACTTTAAAGAAGATGGTAGACCAGAGCGAGGGCTACACGCTGCTGCCGCTGTTGGCCGCGCGAGACATTGAAGATACGAGCAAGCGGAAGCAACTCAAAGAGTTCACGCCGCCGATCCCGACGAGAGAAGTCAGCCTGGTCCACAACAAGCTCTATAAAAAGCGGGCGACGATTGATGCTTTGATCTCTGAAATTCGCGAGGCCATACCGGCCGATCTTCTCAAGCTGAAGAATGGCCGGTACCATCGGGTGGATATGCCATCGTTCGAATGACGACGGCGACTTTTACTTCTTCGAATTTTCGAGGGCGCGACGAGCGCTGGCGAGGTACTCTTTCACGAACGGCTCGATGGCGCTTTTGAACATCTCGGGGTTCTGTTCGATCACGTCCGTGTACTTCTCGGAGCCAGCCTGACGACCGTGCGCTAAACCTAACGTATTCGCCACGTAAACCGAAAGTTCCTTGGTGAGCTTCACGTCTTTTTCGTCTGTGCTCTTATAATCGACCGAAAGAAGCGTTTTCTTCTTCTCGCGAATCCAGAAGAGACCGCCGCCTTTCACGTCGACAAGGTCGTAGCTTGAAGGATCGATGCCCGGCCAGAAGGCCGCACGAACTTCTTGCAACCAAGTGCGAACGTCCGGCTGCTCTTGGTAAGAAGACATTGCGGATTCGCTATGACTCTTGAGCTCCATGATCCGCTTTTCGCCTTTTTTCGTACGCGCTAAAACCCAGATGCGGATGTTGTTGGCGCTGCCTCCGCGATCCATGGGGCGAGTTGCAATATCAAGAACCTTCATATCGGGGAACGCCGACTCAATCGCGGAACGGCTGATCTTGCCTTTGTAAGGCGCGATCTCTCCCTCAATCATTTTAAATTCATCGTTTTTACTACGCTTATCAACGTAGTCTTCAACTTCATCGTAATACTCAGAAACCTTCATTTCGAGAAGTTTGCGAACAGCCTTGGGCGGTTCAATTTCTTTACCTTTTAAACCTAAAAGGTAAGCTTCGATCAGCGCGCCCTTTTTGACGGCTTCATTCGCAGCTTCCGCAGCAATAACGTATTTGATGAAGTCGAGAACGTAAGGCCCGCGTCCAGCATCATCGAAGTCGATGTTGATGAAACGCATGTTCGTTGAGCCACCTTCGTTTTTCACGGGGAGAACCGAGAAGTTTCCAAGGTGGGGATCGCCCGCCACGACGCCGGTAAATTTCAGATAGGGCGCCAGAGTTGAAAGGTCAGCTTCTTTCATGAATCCCCAGTATTGCTTCGAATTACTTCGAACGAGCTGGGAGACGTTGTTTGAAGCTTCGACTTGCTCGAACTTCTTCACGATGTCTTTTGCTTTGATCCCATCGGCCTGCGCCGCGGCCGCGAGAAACGAAGCCGCTAAAACTGCAGAGACCGTGATTTTCGCGAGTTTGTTGTTCATCTTCGCATTCCTCGCCTTAGCCGTCGATTTCGCAGCTTTGATCAGCTTCTTGACCTGCGAAGTGGGATTCGAGATCGAGGTCAAGCTTGAGGTTGCCTTGTTTACAAGCGCCGTAGAGCTGCTCGGCTACTTCTTTTAAATTCTTGCGGATCGAAGAGTAATCTGTCGGCGTCATCATCGTGCCTTGCGTGAAGAACTTGCGAGTTTCTTCCGAATCGGCAACGGCATTGAGCTTCAAGACTCGCTTGTAAGTTGATGGATCGATGTGACGAAGACCTTGAAGAAGCTTCGCTTGCTTGATCACCGGCGTTTTCGTTACGCCGCAATCGTTATCTTTCAAGATCATTTCGCGGATTTGAACAGCGCCGTATTTCTTGATTTCTTCAGGAGTAAGTTTTTTATCCGAATCGATTTCAGGCAGGCCAGCCTTGTTCTTCTCACCCGTGCGGAAGAAATACTTGTTGATGTAGTGGATGTTACCGAAACGGTCTTGCTGGTTCATGATCGTGTCGATGACGATCATGTCAGCGACGTCGCGCATGACCACGAGCTTCTGCACGTTAGCCGCCGTGAAGTCACGACCAACGGTCTTGCTCACATCCGAGCTCTTGGCGAGAGCGAGGTAAACCGGATTTTTTGCTTTGAAGTTCGCTGCACGAGCTGGTTGATCAGCTCCGCCGTTGAAGAGATCCGAGTACTTTTCTTCTTTCGTCGGGTTCTCTTGCAGAGCGCCGTAAGACTGATCGAGATCATCTGTCAGAAGCAGGTCTTTTTTCTTCCCAGCTCCGCCAGCCTTCAGTTGGCTGATGAGACCAGACCATGTCTGTTGAATCAGTGAACCCGATTTCAAGCTACCGATCACGTCTTTACCGATCGCAAGGTGGCGATCTAAATCGAATGTGCGCAAGACTGCCGGTGGGACGTTAGCGACACCGCCCAGGATCCGCGACACGTGGTAATAGCCCAGAATGGAAGGCGTGTAGCTGCAGCTTGTGCTGAGCTTGTACTTGGCAACTTTCTTGGCTTTGTTCGGAGCTGCGAGTTCGCAGTCTTTCGCTTCCACTTGCTGAATCGTGAAGCCTTTGGGAACCAAGTGAATGTTGAGACCAGGATTCGTGCTTTCGGTCTTTCCGCAAACCGCTGCGTTTTCATAAACGTTCAGCGCGCACAGTGCCTTTTCCATCTCTAAGTCTTTTTTCTTGTACTTAGCGCCTTCGAAGTGTTTGGGGATTACGCAGATCTCGGCGCGCTTTCCGGGAACACTGATCTCGACGATTTCTTCTCCACGCTGAAACGTAGGAGTGAGAGTCGCGTGTGCAGGCACAAAGCTGAACGCGCTTACGGTGAATGTCGCGAGATTAAAGAAACGAATCGAGGTTTTCATCAGTCCTCCGGTAGCGAATTTCTAGATTCACTCCGGAAAACTTTGCAGAGGCTATGCCGATAAACGCTCGCTCCTCTAGCTCTTTAATTCGATACACGTGGTCAAAAGCCCGCGAATTGTCACTTTCCCCTGTTAGGAAACTGACAGGGGGACAGAAAAGGCCAAGCGTTTGCTAAGAAAAAGGAGAAAGAAAAAGAGAGATTACTTCATGAGGAAGTCGACCATCTTTTTGATGGCTTCGATCTGCGGAGCTTCTTGAGTCGTATAAAAGGCCCCCGTGTAAGCAAACCAATCCCAGCAACCATTGGGGTTGTAGCCGAATGAGGAAGAACGATCGTCACGTTTAAAGGGTATGCTCATCGGATGCGCCATTTGGCTTACGGCTGCGTTCGGATAAAGGATAACGATTCCATTCGCCTCAGCCCATTCGTTATAACCCGCGTTTCGCGCAAATTCGTCGCCAACGGCATCGCCGTTCTGATGACAACCGTGGAGGGCCACGTGAAGACGGCAATTTGAGTTCGCGTCGCGACACGCCTTTGGCCAATAGACAAATCCTTCCCCCGACATCGTTGCGCTTGCGGCGTTGATAAGCTGACTTTGCGAGAACCGATAAAGCGACTGTGGATCCATTTCGGTTCGAGCACGGAGCTGACCATAGAGAGTTCGTAAGACCTCGCCGGCTCCATCTACTTGCGAACCATCTTGTCTGGAACACTTGGCAAGAAACGGTGATCCCGTTGTTCCACACGCGAGACTCCCTTTTGGCGAAGGCAACGCGTGTCCTAGGCCGGAAACCATCGTGAGCCGCGTTCTTGAACCAAATCGCTTCAAGAACTGATCGAGCTTCTCGGCAGAAGGAGCGAGGACTGTCGGATCGAGGTCGCCTTGAAAAATCGCAACCGGTTTGTTTTGGAGGTTGGTCAGTTTGTCGATCACACCTGAAGCTTCGTTCTGGCGCGCGAGATTCACTGAAAAGTCCACATCGATCAGAGAGGGTCGCTGCATGCAAACTTCGATTGATTGGATCGTCGGGCGAGAAGCACCTTCGTTCACTCCACGGGAACCGAGAACGGCCATTAAACTCTTTTTATTGTCTTCAAAAAGGGTCATGAAGTCCTTTTGACCCTTGGCACAGCCGTAGATGCCACCAGCGAACGTTCCGGCGCCTTCGAACGTGTTTGAATGCGCGACGAAGAGTTGTATCGCCATGAAACCACCACTCGAAACTCCCGAAACGGTAGGTTGACGAGCCCGAATTGAACGTAATTCGACGGGCTCTAGGAGGCTGGCGATTCCGCGGGAGGAACTCGATGTCGTTGCGGCATGGGCCACGTTGGGCGCGTGCTTATCTTTTTGAATGCAACCTACATTGAATTGAACGTTGAGTTGGAAGAAAAGAAGCGCGGTGAAGAGACGAGCCGGTGTTTTCATAGCTGCCATCTTCTCTCTCGCAGCAAGATTTGAAAAGACGTAGTCGATGAGTTTTTTGCTCTAAACTTCAGACGGCTTACGAACCCAAGTTAGAGTATCCACTCTTAGTTTTTGCGATGCTTGTCTCTGTTGGGTTCAATTATGAATCTGCCGGGAGAGGTTAAGAAGTGCGTTCGTAGCGGTCAAGCACACTGCTTGTCTCGTCTCAAAACAGTCTTTGTTTTATTGTAGAATGGTTGAGCGAAGAATTTCGTCTCGAAACGAGTCGAAAGCGAAACGCTTTTGGCGTCTCGAATTGATCTATCTCAATGTTTTCGCGGGTGATCGGAGCGAATCTCGTTTATCTTAAATCCAGTCCTAACGGTGCACGTCTGCTCAACATCGACTTTCTCACATCATTGAAATTTGTTTGATATGAGGTTTTACGCATGTCGAGTGCCTTCATTACCGTTCTGAGCCTTTCGGAGATCGCGAATCACATTTTGTCCGACAAGCTCAGGCCCATCGAGATCGAGTCCTTAGGTTGCGTGCATATCAAGACGCTGGAGCTTGAAAACGTCGGCTTAAAGTTCGATCCGCTTTCGGCTCTCGTTGTGATGAAAGTTACTCGTTGGACGCAGCTTCACGTTCACACGATCGAAGTTCTACGCGCCAAAGGCTACGAAGGCTCGATCATCGCCATGTCCCCTGAACTGAGCGAGCGTCAACAATCCCTGCTCCCTCCGCATGAGCGAGGCAAGATCACGTTCATTGAACCCGGCGACGACCGAGAACTCCTCGGTCTCGTGCGCAGGATACTAGCGATGCCCGACTCTGGATTGCGCGGATGCCCGAGATTCGAAGTTCAGCAATCTGCCGAAATGTTTTTTGCCGAGAACACCCGATACCGCGCCTGTATGATCAGCAACATCTCGAAAACGGGTGCTTGCTTGAAGTTTGAATCGGTTCCACACCTGAAGAAGGGTGATCTCGTCAACTTGACGATCCGTTTCGGCGAAGGCGAGGATGCACAAAGGCTTGCGGCTACAGTTGCTTGGAGTCACCCGACGAAAGGGACCATTGGAGTCGAGTTTCTCCGCATGCCCGTATCGCAGACGCAGAACCGCACGAAGCCATCAACTCACTTGCGAGATAAGAAAGAAAGCGGTGACTACGAGACGAGTCACTCAAGTGAGTTCATCGACGTCCTTTCGGAAATCACCTCACGCCTGGCCGTATAGACCAGACGACCGCTCACCAGCCGGTGGAAGCTTTGCTTCTCCCGGCTTTTGTTTTTGGAGCTGATCTCCCTGCAGATAGATCGTACGGCTCGGGAAGGCGAACTCTACCTCTTCTTCCTCAAACTTGCCGATAACCTCAAGCAAGATTCGCTGCTGGATATTCATATAGGCATTATAATCGGGATCTAAGACGATGAAGACGAGTTCGTAATTGATCGCCGATTCACCAAGACTACTCAAATGAACGCGGTCAAAACGTAATTTCGAATCACGAGTCACGATCTCTTGGATCCAATTGGGGATCTCATTGAGTTTCTCGCGAGGAGTCGAATACGTTACACCGAACGTTAGAACGACCCGGCGATCCGACATTCTCTTGAAATTCCGCACACGGCTTTCGAGCAAGTCCTTGTTCGAAAAGATGAGCTCCTCGCCCGAGAGGCTTCTCACGCGAGTTGTCTTCACTCCGATTGTCTCGACGGTCCCGTTGTCGCTTCCAACGACGATGAAGTCACCAACCACAAAGGGCTTGTCGAGAACGATCGACAAAGAAGCCAAGAGGTCCCCAAGGACATTTTGTGCAGCAAGGGCGACCGCGATACCACCGACTCCTAAACCAGCCACCAATGCGCCAACGTCAACGCCGAGATTGCTCAGCGCTACGAGAATGGCCGCGATGACGAGAAGTCCTTTCAGCGCCGTACCCAGTAGGCTAATTGCTGCGAGCGAAGATTGGGTATCCGCTTTGCGTTTTAGTAGGTCATTTCGCCAAATCGTGATGGCGCAGATCCCCCACTGAATGACTTGCAAGCAGCTGACGATCACGACGGTGACTTTGCTAATCTTCGAAAGATTTGCAGGCGGATGGGTCAATGGCAGCAAGAGATGCGTCGCCCAAACGAAGATCGTAATGGCTCCCGTCTTACGCAGACACTCCACGATAACGTCATCCCAGTCTCCACGAGTGAGCTTTGTGAACCGCTGCGCCCGATCAGCCAGAATTGCGATCACAATCTTAAGAACGAAGCTGAGAAGGAGAGCCGCGCCAACAACGAGAGCCCAGGCAATGGGTCCACCGTTTTTCAGAATATTGGTCAATGTTTCAATGGAGAGTTGATCGAAGTTCATGCTGGGCACCTCCGTGACTCTATCGGAAGATTGAGTCGAGCCATCGTGGATGTCTAATGGCCCCAGCCAGGGATGTAAAGTCGAGGACCTCACATTGACCGGACTTATCAACGGATCTAAACATCAGCTTTTCTGAAAAATCGCCATTCCGAAATCTCCGAGTACGTACTCTTTTTGATGGGCGATGCCCCATCGAATCAATGAATAGAGAATCGGTTTAAGGGACTCGCCTTTCGCGGAGAGTGAATACTCGACGCCATCAATCCGCTCGCGTCCGATCGGGTTGCGCTGTACGAGTCCCGACTTTTCAAGTTCTTTCAGCTCACGAGAAAGCGTTGCGGCCGTGATGCCAGGTGAATGACGCTTAAGATCTCCGAACCGACGAGGTTGCTTTCGAAGGTTGTAGAGAAGAATGGCTTTCCACTTGCCGCCGATCAAACTCAGCGTCATCTCGGCTGGGCAATTGAACCGACTTTTCACTTGGGCCTCCCCGATTCTACGAATAGGGCTACTAGGTATCTAAGTAGATACTAGGTCCGCAAAAGGACGACTTTAAATTCCACGAAGAGCTATGCTATCTCTGATCCCGTCATGCAAGAGAGAAACTCGCCGTCGGAAATTCACTCCTCAGTTGAAATCGTAACCTACGATGAAGCCTACCTCTCAGCGTACGTTCGGCTGAACCGCGAATGGATTGAGAAGTACTTCCGGATCGAGCCGATGGACGTGGCCCAACTCGAGATGGCTCGGGAAAATATCCTGGATCAAGGCGGAGAAATTTTCTTCCTGCTTGAAGACGGAAATCCAGTTGGGACCTGCGCGATGGTCCCCCACGGACCTGGCTGCTACGAGCTGGCAAAGATGGCGGTTGATCCATCCAAAAGGGGTTTAGGTTACGGCTCCCGGTTGATTCATGCCGTGGTTGCTTGGGCGCACATGAAACAAGCCGACGAGGTCATGCTGCTTTCAAACACGATCCTTGAGCCCGCAATTGCACTCTACAAAAAGCATGGATTCATCACAACGCACCTCGGGCCCCACCCGGATTACGAGCGCTGCAATATCGAGATGACGCTCAAACTTTAAGGCCGGTCTTGCGGGAGCTCAATATTGCGAGAGCTGCGCTCCCCAAGGAACACGCAACGCAGAGGCCAATAACGTACATCCAGCCTCCAGCTGCAAAGAGCCGAACCGAAACGTACGAACCCAAAGCAAACGCTGCGAACATGAATGAGACGAACAACGCATTCAAGCGCGCCCGAGCTGCCGGATTTAAAGCGTAGATAATACTTTGATGAGAAACCAACGCCATCTGCACGCCGAGATCAAACACAATTGCGCCGGCAAAGAGGATGAACGCGGAATTCGGCACAAGCCCCATCGCGATGAACGAAATTAGAACCAAAGCGGCACCTAAGAAAATCCCCAGTTGCGGACCTTTCTTGTCAGACAGTCGGCCCGCTAACGGGGCGGCCAGCGCGCCTGCAGCTCCTGCTAGACCGAAGAGTCCTATTTTCGACGTGCTCATCTCAAAAGGCGGTTGGCTCACGTAGAACGAAAGATTCGTCCAAAAAGCACTGAAAGAGACTCCGAGCAATCCCTGAACGATCATCGCGCGTCTAAGTTCAGGATACGTAACGAAGTTCTGGAGCGTCGATTTCAAAAGTTGGCGATACGGAATTTTGGAAGGCGTTGTTGTTACTTTCACGCTGAGAGCAATCACGATCATGATGATCAGGATAAGAGCTCCCGTTACCCAAAACACCGCGCGCCAACCTAGAAGATCAGCGATGAAGCCACTCGCAGTTCGCGATAACAAGATGCCGAGCAAAAGACCGCTCATGACTTTACCCACGATCACACCGCGGTCTTTCTCCGCCGCGAGATCGGCCGAAAAAGGAACGATATCTTGCGCAGTCGTTGCAAAGATACCGACCACCAGACTCGCCTCTAAGATCGCGACGAAAGAACCAGAGAGTGCCGTCAGGACGAGACCCAAGATCAACAATCCAAACTTCGTGAGGATGAGTGTCTTCTTCGGAAGAACATCACCTAAAGGAATGAGGAATAAGATGCCGAGCCCGTAACCAATCTGAGTCAAAGTAACGATGAGACCAACATCTTGGGTTGCGATCCCTAGAGCCTGAGCGACAGTTTGAAGTAAGGGTTGCAGCAAATAGATCGTTGAGACCGCAAGCCCAGTTGCAACGGAGAGAAGCAAAATCAAACTTTGTGAAACACGAGCGGGACTAGCGGGAGACATCATCGAAGAACTCATGGACACAACCTTGAACTACATTTGAACAACGGGTCTAATTTAAGCGGATCCTCGAGGGTAGTAAATGGTTGTGATACTTCTACCTTCATGTTTCAAAGGGGAAGGACTCATCATGAAACGAACGAAACGCGTTCTCAAAATTCTCGCGGGAGTCATAGTTTTCCTCGCGATCGCCATTTGGCTCGTTTTTCAACTTCCTCAATTCGGTGGGAGGATCAAAGGCACCCGCCTTGAGCGCGTGAAGAGTTCAGCGGAGTACACAGGAGTTCGATTTGAAAATAAGCCGCCGCAAAATCGCGATATGGAGTGGCTTAAGAATGTGCAGTACTACATGCAGGGCCAGGTTCGAGAGCCCCAGTTTCAGGTGCCCGTCCTTCCGATAACCAACGAGGATCTTAGGAAATCGCCGTCGCAAGAGCTTGCTGCAACTTGGCTCGGCCATGCGACCGTGATCGTTGAATTGAACGGAGCGCGATTCATCACCGATCCCGTCTTGTCGGACGTTGTGTCTCCCCTACCGATTGGTCCTCACCGTCTTCATCCAGCACCGATTGCGATTGCGGACCTAGAGGGCATCGACGGTGTTCTCGTCTCGCATGATCACTATGATCATCTCGACATGACCACTGTGAAGAAGCTCGCAGAAAAAGGCTCTAAGTTCTTTGTTCCCCTCGGTATCGGTGCTCACTTAGAACGCTGGGGAGTGAGAGTCGAACAGATTGAAGAGATGGAGTGGTGGCAACAAGCTGAGATCAAAGGTGTAAAGGTCCACTGCACGCCAGCTCGCCATTATTCAGGACGCAAGAGCATGGACAACTCGACTCTCTGGAGTTCGTGGCTCGTGAAGTCTGATTCGCAGTCTTTTTATTTTAGTGGAGACACAGGATACGCACCCCACTTCACAGAGATCAAAAATCGACTCGGCCCCGTGAACTTAACCCTGATGAAGGTCGGTGCCTACGGAGATCCAGCGGGATGGATCGATATTCACATGAATCCTGAGTCAGCGGCTCAAGCTCAGCTTGATCTTCAAGCAGAGGTCATGCTTCCGATTCACTGGGCAACATTCAACTTAGCTTATCACGCTTGGGATGAGCCGATCGACAGAACACTCGCGGCGGCGAAGGGTAAGCCTTACCTCGTCATCACTCCACGAATTGGCGAACGGTACGAGTACGGCAAACCCTTTACAAACGCGTCTTGGTATAAAGGTCAGAAGTAGAAAGTCTCCTCGTGACTTAGGGAGCTTTAGGACTTAGTTCAATCGCCGCTTTTTCCCACAGTCGGTACGATACTCGCTTCTAGACCTACTCTTGATCTAGAAGCGTTGGACTTTCGATGAATTTCCATGAACGAGATCTTGAACGGCCTTACTTGACCTTTACGAACTCAAGCTCGAGTTCCGACGATGCTTTCGAGCGACCGGCGCTAAGCTGGTCTTTCTCAATTACGACGCTAAATGTAGCCGTCTTGTCACTGAAGGAGATTTCGCTCTGAAGTCCGCTGCCGTTGAACGCGAGGTTCGCGTCTTCTACGCCATCAGCCGACCACAGCGTTACGGTACTGCGGAAGTGTTGATCGCGTTCACGCAAGACTGGTTTAAGTTCATCAAAGCTTGCACCCCAGCCTTCAGGCAAAGCGGCGTAAACTCGCGCCATGCCTTTAAGACGGTTTGCTTCGAAGTAACCGATTGTACCGATGTACGAACGTGTTCCTTTTTTCTCAGGTGCCTTCGCGTCTTGCACGTGAGCCAAGTAACGTGAAGCGAGCTTAGAATTCGGAACGGTGAATTCTGTAGTCGATTCGTTGAGGGCGACAACGGTCTCTCTGCCTGTCTCCGTATGAATCATGTGGTTGAGATTCGGTGAATCGCAGCATCCGTACTCAGTTGTCTGAACGAGGTGATCGTTGAAGACCTTGAAATCGCCACCTTTTACTTTCAACGTCCAAGCTTTGTCGCTGAAGGCACCGTCTTTTGCTAAGTAAGCCTCAACGTGCGTGCGGTCTTCCGACCCGTCGACGTTCGTGCTGTAGATCGAGCGGCTAGTTACTTTGTAGATCTTCGGTGTGTCGACGTAGAATTGCTCAACAAAACTTGTTTCGATCTTGGTGATCTTCTGTCCTTCACCCGATGGACTCACTTCGATCGAAGACGGTCCTGAAAGTTTAAAGACTTGAGCTGTAGCAAACGAAATTGAAGCACCCGTTAAAATCGAAAGTGCGCAAGCGACTGATTTCTTCATTCTAAAATCTCCCTAGGCGAGGTTGTTGGTAGGTCCACGTCTAGGGTTTATGCTTCGCGAGACCAGGCGAAAAGCAGATTTAATTCATGGCATCCATTCTCTGTGGGAATGGTTTGAACCGAGGCAAATCGGCATATGGAAGCCAGCTGCGTCGATGGCAGCTGGCTGAAGCTAGCTAGTTAAGCTGCGCGTTCGTACTGACTGACGATCTCCTGGAAGCGACGGTAGATCCTTACGTCCTCTAGGAGCTTTTGGAAGGTGAGGCGCGGAAGCTTAATCAACGTGGCCGGCGTCACCGCTTGAATATCGGCCGAGCGCGTGGATTGAGCCCCGGACGCGACGATGTCTCCCACCATCTCGTTCTTGCCTTTCTCAAACTGCCGATTCCGACCGAGGTCAATCCGGAGCACACCGCTATCAATGATAAACATGTGGCCTTCATCAACCTGCCCTTTGCGGAACACGGTTTCCCCTGCCGGGAAACGCTCAAGCGAGATATCGAGCGCGATTCCGTCAACCAGGGAAGCCGACACCTGCAGGTCAGCAAAAAGCTTCGTCAGCGTAAGCGCATTCCGCAATCTCGATTTCTTGCGGATAACTTCGGTCAAAGCGCGGCCCGCGACCGAGTTCTCGTTCAAGATCTGCAACATCAGATTCGCGTCGAGCTCAAGCAACATGACAGGTGAGTTGGAGTAGATGCTAGTGAAGTACTCGCCTTCACCCAAGAGCGCTTCTTCACCAAACCATTCGCCGGGACCAAACGTTAAACCTGAAGCAGATCGGCAATTACCGAAATCGACGAGGTAGAACTTCGGCGCAACCTTTCGTCCACTTAAAAGGACCGGTTGCTGCGGCGAAAGCTTCACTGACTTGGCTCCGGCCTTCATGCGCACGGCCCACTCGGCAAAGTACTTTACACCGAGATCCGAGAGCATCTGGCAAATGAGCGATGTGGTTCGAGCTTCCTGATCAAACGAAAGGAACTCGATCAACGCTAATGGTTCAGCAAGACGCATACTAAGGTCGTCGGAGCTCTTTCGCGATTGGCGATGGCATTCCACCACTTTCGTCGGATCAGAAAAGAAGCTCGAGTATCCATTTGCACGCCCATGGATGAAGCCATCGCCCCCGCAATCTAAAAAGAAGAGCGTGTTCGGATTCCCTTCTTGCCTGAAGCGTTCGAAGATCATGTCGACCCGCTCTTTCGAGAGGATGCCTTTGACCTCCATCGATTCTTTCACGAATTTCAGATCCACCATGTCTGAGCTAAAGACCGCGATCTTCTCGGTTCCGCGATAGATCGTGAGCCCGATCGTTGGGATCGGATGCACGCTGTAGTGGAACTCAAAATCAAGAAGACCAAATCGATAGCGTGGCGGAGTAAAACCTGGGTACATCGCTTCGACTTGTTTAAAAATGAATCGACGTTGAAACTCTTCAGGCTCGATCTTCGCTTTTGCGCACGTGATCTTCTGCGCAAGCTTGTAGTTTTCGAGCGTCGTCCAGAGTTCAATTGGCGATTGACGATAGAGGAAGGGAATCGGATTGAAGTGATCTCCGTGGCAATGCGTGATGATCAATCCTTTGATGCTATCGAGCGATCCGCCATTTCTTTCGAACGTCAGGTCACTAAAGAACCCGCAATCGATAAGATAGTTTTCGCGCGCACCAAGCTTTAGCCAATAACAAGTCGGCGGCTCATCGGTGCTGAAGGGTGAAGCTGTACCGAGCGGAACGACACTGATATCCGAAAAGCTAAACGGCTCCTGCGATTGAGGGATATCCCAAACCGGCTGAACTTTTTTAACATCGAAATCCACACTTGTTTCCACAAGCTTCGCTCCGTCCGAGCTAAGGACTTCAAAGTCTCCAAGACGCGAAGTCTTTTTGACCGTGAAACCGTCGATCTCAATCTGGCCGTTCTCATCCCAGTGATGAATCTCGAGAAAATCTGAGAGCTGAAAGATGTTTCCATCTTTATCTTTCAAATTAAAGAACAAGGCTTCATTCGCGAGCATCTGCCAGAGTTCTTTGTTGAGTCGGCAGTGATTCTTGAGAAATCCCCGCGACGCTCCTAAAAGCGAAGGTTCAAGCTGGTTAACGACGAGATGATCTTCGCCTTCTTCAACAACGACGCGAAACTTGCGAATGATTTTCTTCTCTTTGAAGTCGTAAAGACGTGAGCAAGTTTGTCCCTTAGTAAAATCCATTCCGTAGAAAAGACTCGCCAGGAAAACGAACTCAAGATCTAAGCAGCTCACGCGATCTTTCACTGTGAGATCGCTTAGAAAGACTGTATCGGGAATACGAGCATTGAAATCGGAGTTCGCCGCACTCGCAAGTAGGTCTTGATGAATACCCGTGCGCGTTCCGAGAAGATAGTTTTTGTTTAGGGTTGTGAAGAGGTAGGCGCCAACAAAGGATTGGTTATAGACGAAAGTGGACATACCGAATTCCTCCTACTGGATTTCAGAGAGTCCTTTTCGCACCGACATCGACTGAGAACCTACTTGGTTCGGTTCTTCTCCAACGCTCCCCTACTCGATTCAAAGAGCCTTAGATATCCCGCGATCAGGGTTATGTTGAGTTCATGTTAGCACGTCTAGCGGGGAGGTCTAATTTGCGCGCGTGGCGCGTTTCAGATACACGCGTTCGCCTGGTAAGAATGTTTGAATTGAGACTCACTCATTTTGAGACGTAGAGGGGCGAGACATCCCTTGTATCAAATGCGGACCCTGCTTTGCGAAGGGCCCGCATTTAGGCTGAACTACTTCATTGAGCTGAAGCCAAACAGGTTTCCTTCAGTGTCTTGGCAGAGGGTCACCCACCCATACTCTCCAATCGAGAACTTGGATCTGACGACTTTTCCTCCGGCTGCTGCAACACGTGACTCTTCAACGGCGCAATCATCGACGCTGAAATAGACCAAAGTTCCGCCAGCTCCGGGCTGAGCGTGCTTGGATTTCACCAAAGCACCCGAGGCCCCGTAGGATTCCATGTTAGAGGCGAAGATCATCATTTGGGTCTCGCCCGTCGGGTCATTGATCTTTTCGAGCTTCAGATTGAGGACGGCTTCATAGAACGAAACGGCCCGTTCCATGTTGTTTACGTAGATATCGAACCATCCCACGACATTCGTCTTTGCCATAGAGCTTCTCCCTTTGTTGAGTGGCCTTTTAGAAAGGGTAAGCAGCTACGCGAAAGACGTATTGTATAAATCAGACATCGAATTTTTTTGCGTACTTGGTCGGTGTGTAACCCGTGATTTTCCGGAATGAATGGATAAAGTGCGACTGGTCCGCATAATAGGTCAGGTAGTCTTGTTTGAACGATTGCTGCACGCGTAGCACCTTGAGAAAGTCGTGCGGCGAAAACCCGGTGGTCTCTTTGAGAATCCGCTGGAGCTGTCGCGACGAAAGTTTTGTGACGGTAGCCATGTCGGCGACGCTTCGGATCGCATCGATGCTTCGGAGGATCTCTGCCGTTACTTCGTTTGCTGCAATTAAGCCTTCGTGTTGGAGCTTTTCTAAGAAGTTACTTAGGGGGGACTGTTGGGCGAAAAAATCGAGACCAGCGAGCTCCTGGTTTAAATCATTGAGTGACAAAGTCCCGGTGTAGGATTCAGCGACGTAATCGTTTCGAATCTCTGCAGGATTCCCGCGCCACACACCTGGAAGCAGTTGAACACCAATGTAGTGAAACGACTTCCCGAGATTGAGGACAGTCGCCGTCGTGTGGATTGCCGTAATTGCAGCAACGTCTCTATCCATTTGGTTTAGCAGGATGTTGACACACGCATCGGGAAGCACGTGATAGCGAAAGTCTTCCGGTAGCGGATTTGTTGTCTTGAGCTCCCAATAACAGTGAACCAGCTCGCGCAAATGATCCTGCGGTTGCTCCTCGATGTAGGAGACGAACTTCGCTGACTTATCGATTCCATCTTTCACCGGCTTGTACATGCCTTGATGGTAATGACGACAGACTCAATTGCCGATGGTTTTTTTGGCGCAAAACCCTGCTCGGGAGGAGACTGCGACGGCAGCAAAACTCCGAAGGAGTTTTGAGGCTGCGCAGGCGTGAGCGCGCCTGAGGAGACCTGCGACGATGGCGTGCGCAGCGCGGGAGCTTTGTTGGCTCGATGCCAGCAAAACGACATTCCCCCAAACGAGAGTCACAAAATAAGTGAGAACTCCTGGGGTGCTAACTCAATTTGATCGGAGAAGAAGTGAGAGCCATTTCTGAAGGAAATGGCTCGGGAGGAGGGAATCGAACCCCCGACCAAGCGGTTAACAGCCGCTTGCTCTACCGCTGAGCTACTCCCGAACGCAGAGAAGGTTCGAAATTAAGCAAGTGTGCGTCACTTGTCAAGAAACCCGCCCACGAATTGCTGAAAGAATCAGGGCTCACTTGAATTGCGCAAGCTGTCGCAGCTCTTCGATGGCGTCAGAGAAGTCCTTCGACTCAAAGAGCTTTCCCTCGATCCTGAAGAACAGACCGCCGATTCGCTCGATCGGAAGCTCCGATCGATCGATGTACCGAATCGTGAGTGCTTGTCGAGCCGAGATCGTTTCGATCTCTTGTTCGGTGGCTGGCTTTACGATGATCTGGCAATGGCTACTGAGCCACTTCTCAACTTCGAGGTATCCAAGCTCGCGAGGCTGTCCGTTTTGGAAAGCAAGCCAACGAAGCTTGAGTCCTTCTTTGAACTCTTCGACCTTGTTTCCGCCCTCGAATTCAATCGCGTGAATGCGGTTACGACAGATGTTGTAACGCTCTTCTCCGGGCTGGAGTGCGCGGTTAGAAGGCTGAAGGCCCGGAGATTCACTCGTGCCCGGCTCAACACCCAAAGCGGCCATCGCACGCTCAACATTGTCTCGGTTCATGTTGCGAATCGCGACGATAACGAAGATCGCAGCAACGAGAAGAACACTAACTTTTATGAGAATCGAGGGTCTCACCGAAAACTCCTAAAGATGAGGAGTGGGAGAAAAATGGCGCGCCGGGAAGGAGTCGAACCTCCGACCACTAGATTCGTAGTCTAGTACTCTATCCAGCTGAGCTACCGGCGCACTCTAAGAATCGAAGAACCAGAGTTGTAGGCCCAAGTGATTCCGAAATCAAGCTTCGAGAACAGAAATTAGCCTTTCAATCGTTTTGGCGATGAAATAGAACCTCATAAAGGCTTTTTTTCCGTCTGATGCTAGGAGGATTTTTCATGAGTCAACCGATGCCGACCGCTGAGGTTTGGGAAAACGCTTTCGTTGAGGCTCAACAAACTCTCACGGCTTTCCTCTCGGACCCGGAACAGCTCGCCAAGTGCAGCCGCTTCTCGGAAATGCTCACGAATACATTCAAAGCGGGCGGCAAGCTCTTCACTTGCGGCAATGGCGGCAGTCATTGTGATGCAATGCATTTCGCTGAAGAGTTCACGGGCCGCTACCGCAAAGATCGGGCTCCTCTCGGGGCTTTGGCTCTGGGTGATCCTAGCCACGTCACATGCGTTTCCAACGACTACGGTTTCAACGAGATCTTCTCTCGTCAGCTGGTTGGTCTTGGACGCAAGGGCGATATCCTTGTCGGCCTTTCTACGAGCGGGAATTCTGAGAACGTGATCCGTGCCGTTCAGGCCGCAAAAGAAGTCGGAATATCGACCGTTGCACTCTTGGGTCGCGATGGTGGGAAGTTGAAGTCGATGGTGGATCTTCCGATCGTGATCCCAGCTCAGACGTCGGATCGCATCCAAGAGATGCACATCAAGTTGATTCACACGGTCATTGAGACGGTTGAACGCCAGCTTTTCCCGCAGAATTATTGATCTGATCCTTGAATTGACCCCGATCCACGGCTATGGCACTGTGGATCGTCCTTCTAGTTAAGCCGGTACCTGGAGTGGTGGGTGAGTGGCTTAAACCAACAGTTTGCTAAACTGTCGTACGGGGTAAACCCGTACCGGGGGTTCAAATCCCCCCCACTCCGCCAATTTTGAATTTCGTCCGGTTTCAATCCCTTTAGTTTCAATGGCACTGCGCTAGCAGTCTACTTCGATGGGTGTCTGACCCCGCATTAAAGCAGTTGCCGTCATCATGGGTGACGCTATTTGCGGCCACACTGCCTATGACTTAAACACGGAGTATGCATGAAGCTTCTGATGGTTCTACTGGCGTCCCTCGTCGCTCTATCAAACGCCGCGCTTGCAGACGACTCCAACATCGAGAAAATGTCATTACAGGATGTTTACGGACTATCTGAATCCGACATCGAAGCAATCGTTCTTAGCAATGATAAAGAGGTATGTGACGAATTGATTTCTTCCGTTACTCAAGGAGAAAACGATCCTGCTCAGTTGAGCCCGGCCCAGTTCTGCGCCATTCAGAATTATTCCAACGGTCGCTTTAGTATTAACAAACAGCTTTGGCAGACGGATTCAACCGGAAGTGCCTTGAATGGTAACGATTGGGCTTACGTACGAGTTCTTGACTCCGCCCTTGCGAAGATTAAGAGCACGCCACTGACTACTGTGTATCGTGGAGCTTCATCCAAGGACATTAAGTTTACAAAACCGGGTCAAATCGTTCGTCTCAAAGGCTACACGAGCACAACTCCGAGCCGAGACGTAGCCGAAGGCTTTGTTCAAGACCGTTTAATGGTGCTCAAGATTACCTCGGGAAAGAACATCAAGCCCTATTCAAATGCTGGGAGCGAAGACGAGTTACTTCTTCCACGAAGCACTTACGTTCGATTCGACCGTTCGGAAATTAAGACTCTCGATCTGTTTACAGAGGATGGACCAGAAAAGCGTAAAGTAGAGATTGTTTACCTGACAGAAGTGCAGAACAAATAAGTCATTACTTCGCGATTCCTCAGTCGATGCAAATAACAGCGCTATCTTTTCCGCCATTGGCATTCACAATTCCACGAATCGTTGCTGCATCTTTCTTACTAACGCGAACGCAACCCATAGAATCTGGCTCGCCCAACTTGTGCTCTTTGTCGGTGCCGTGAATTCCGTAGACCATCCCGTTCTCGGGGTCAGGATCAGTCGAGCGACCTATGAACATCAATGGGTCATACATGGGAGAGTTCTTATATTTCTTTGAGTGCAGTAGGCTTGCTGTTGAGATATTTGGAACGAAGCATTTGTTCCTGATCGGATTCGAAAATCCGCCGCGGCCACCGGAAACTTTCACCGCCGACATTTTGCCGCCTGGATGATCAACTTCTAAATACTGCTTCTTTGGATTGCGCAAGTAGACTCGAATTTTGACTTTGAAATCCGCGATGCTCTCACCAGATTTCAGAGTTCGCGCAGAGCCCGTCGCAATGGGTCCTAGAATCTCTTTCAGCTCTTTGGGTGTCGCATTGTCCATCAAACAGTTGATGTCGCCACTCTGCTGACATTCTTTGATCTTCGATTGGCGTTCTTTTTCCTGGACCTGTTCTTCGCCCATCAGTTCAGGTTGGGCTTTCAAACCCTTTAGTCCGATGGTTTCGGTTTTAGCGCTAGCCAGTGACGTGAACAGAAGAAGCGTGAGCATCCAGCTTTTCATGGCGATCCTTTTCCACACGAAGTTCCACACTCCTTTAGGTTGCTGATTTTCTCAGCAATCCTCTAGCCCTAATTGGGGATCGAAACAGTTTTTGAAAAGTGAACTCATCAAAACTGGTTTAACGTCCAGCACTCTTAGGGCCATGCCCGAAGAACTGCTTTGCGTACCAGTAACTAAGCGGAAGTGAGATGAGCGAAAGAAGATCCGTCGGGTCCGCGACGATCTTGATTTTGAAGAGATACGCGGAGAACCAAGTCTGAATTGAGAGTGCAGACGAAGGACTCAGTTTAACCGTGAGCATCAGCGCTACGGTGAAGCTCATCGCAAGGACCATCAAGGTTGGTGAGATGTATGCAAGTTTTCGGTTTCGTTGATTCAAGACATAATTTCGAACTAAACAAATGACCGCACTAACGAAGATCGGGAAGTAGAAGACACCGAGGAAGTCACTGATCTTACCCGTGAGCCATGATGAATACGACCACTTCCACCAATGGTCGTTCAGCGCCATTCCAAGAACCGTTAACGCAGGAATTGGATTCATCAAGTAATCAATATGCAAATTTTCTTCTGGGAAATGGTGGATCAGCTTCACAAGGATTCACCAAACGTTTTGCAGCTCACCTGCGGGAAGCTCGGTTAACGAGATCGAGCACACGTAGTTTCCGTGCTCGTAGCAGTCGTAAAGATAAGTAGTAAGTGAGCCAGGATCAGCGAAGACGAATTCACTCGCCGGATCGATCGGCATGGGGTTTGGGCGCGTGTAAGTGTTCTTTACCAAGCACTTCTCTGGCGCAAAAGTATCGACGCCGTATTGATCTGTTCCTACAAGCATTGTTTGATTAGGGAATCCAAGCGAACGGAAAGTTACCGAAGGATTCGTGTTCACGTATCGATTGGAAGTCATAGCTCGGCGGATGGTGCCGTTCTCAGCACGAATCGCGACGATCTCCGATGAAGGCTGACAGTTCGTTTCGATCGAGAAATTCGTTGTACCTGATCCGAGTGGCGCGACTCCTCCATCCCGGCTTTTGCTGGTAGCGGCCGTGACCACGAAGACCGAAAGCAGGTAGCCGACTGTCAAAACTTTTTTCACTGAGGGGCAGATGGCTTGGTTCATATTCACTCCTGCTTACCAACGGTTTCCTGACTTTCTCCTAATGCGAGGGCTACGCCACGCTAGCGCATTACGAGGCCCACGCCAGCAAGGTAAAGCCTAGCTAAAACGGTCTGGCGCTGCTTAGGTTCAAAGGAGGTGCAGCGGGGGACTTCAGCGTTGCCAAAGCCGCCGAAAGTTGTTCAACTTGTCGCATCCACTTTTGAACATTGACGTTCGGAGAAGGTGACACGTATGTCGTCTGTTTACTTCCCGCCTAAGAAGGCCTTTCAGGTTTTCGGGCGTTCGCAAGAAGAGCTCGCTTCCTTGGGTGTAAGCGACTCCCAACTCCCCGCTTTCGCGCGTAGCCACGATAATCGCCAACTCAAATCTTGGTCGCTCAACGAGATGCCTCAGCTCGGTGGACTGATTGGCTTTATGAAGAAGCCGGAGCGTCCGATCGCTGCTGCCGTCTTCGTTACGAAAGGCGGAGTTCTAAAATCGACCCTCACGTTTAATCTTGCCAGAATGGCGGCACTTCACGGGATCCGCACATGTGTCGTCGGTCTCGACATGCAAGGTGATGTGACGACGGCACTGAATGTCGACGATGCGGCGGACGAAGAAGCGTCGCTCGACGAAGCGCTTGCGAAGATCAGCTCGCTTCGCGGTCTTGCCGATGTGTTCACCGGCGAAGCGAAGCTTGAAGATGTGCTCCGACCAACCGAGATTCCGACTCTCTTCTACATACCGGAAACTCCGGAACTCGTGGCTCTCGATCAGAGCCTAGTGAATCGCAATCGTCGTGAGTTCTGGCTGCAAGATCATGTGATTGAGCCACTAAAGAAGAGCTTCGACCTCATTTTGATGGACTGCTCTCCCAACTGGAATCGCCTCATCACGAATGCGCTCGTTGCGTGTGATGTTTTGGTTTCACCGCTCGAGTGCAAGATCAACAACTTCCGCAACTTCAAAACGTTCCAATCGTTGCTTGCGGAATTCAAAACCGACATGCGAACCAGCTTTACTCAAGTCTACGTACCGACGCGACTGCAGCCGACACGTAAGTTAAGCCGCGAGATTCAAGAATGGTATCGAGCGCAGCTTGCTGAATGCGTTGCGGGCTCAGTCCGTGAGAGCACGCAAGGCGAAGAGTCGGTAGCCGTTCGACTCTCGATTCCCGAACATGCACCAACGTCGGTGGCCGCCGATGAGATGCGCGAACTCTTACGCGAGATCTGGTCGTTGATGCCGCTCGAAAGCCGACTGCGCGCTTCTGGTGAAACAGCTCGTCGCGCACAAGAACTCTCAATTTGAAGGAATGAAAATGTCATTGGGTTTAGGTGATCTCAACAAACGTCGTCGCACTCAAAAGCCGGCCTCTGCGCAAAAGAACGAACCACCCGCGGGAGCATGGGCACGGGACCAAGTCGCGAGACCCTGGAGCGAATCGGGATTGGCTCGCCCTGCAGGGTCTTCGCGTCGCAAGCTCGTCAACGACGAAGCGGTAATGAACGAAGAATGGATCACGGTGTATTCTGGATCGATCTTCCAGATCGAATTACATCAAGACTCATCGATTTTCAGATTGCAACAAAAGCTGATGGCATTGGAAGAGAGAGTTGAAGCCGCAGTACGCTCGCGTCTCTCGGCTCTCTTTAAGTTCGTGTCCTGATCTTTTTTGCGTCGATGGGGGCGGCCGTCAGCGGTGCTCCCTATCTCCACTTCGCCGTCAGGTGAACCTTCATTGATCCGAAGCGCTTGACGAACTTGGCAACCGTTTCAATCGAAGTGTCATCGGGAAGCGCGATGCAACCATCTGTCCAGTTGTAGGAAACGTTGTCTTCACCGGCGCAGCGATCTTCGCGTGGAGGTCCGTGGATGCCGATGTCTTGACCTGTGAAGCCGCGACCCATCTGCTCGACGTTCGGATATCCGACAGGAATGAAGACATGGAAGCCATCGTTTGAAACGCGAGGCTTTCCGAGTTCAAAGGCTCCGACGGGGCTCTTTTTATCGCCTTCTTTAACCTTGGGAAATCCGCTTGTTCCGATCGACACTCGATAACCTTTTTTTGCGACGCCACTTTCGCAGAGAAACAAAATTCGCTCATAGAGATCAACGACGACGCTTGTGCCTTTGTTCTCGCAAGGATCTTTCTGGAGGTTCTTAACGATCTGAGGAACGTTCAAAGAGAAATCCTGTTTGCCGCAGGAGCTGTCCGCTCTCGCCGATCCATGCGCTGCCAAGACCACCACGGCGGCAAGAAGCAAACGCAGATTGAACCGGCTCAAGGACATCACATCCTCCTCCAGGAGGGAGACGAAGCACCAATGACTGTCATATCAAGAACAATGCCCTCTTGAGAGCCGCTTAATTTCGTATCCAGAACCCCACGACGGAATTTTGTTCACGCTCCTCCCGCTTAACGGCTCTTGGCGCTCCACCGCCTTGTCTAAGCTTTCGACAGCACTTCGAATAACTGGCCTAGGCTTTGAGCCGGGAACTCTCGCTCGGCATTCGAGTTGTCACGTCCAGAAGCCGAAGAGAATTAGAGGAATTTACCTAGGCAATTGATGGCTCTGCGGATTTTATTTTCGTTCATTCTGATAGCCTTTTCGATCGAGACTTTTGCGAGTGCGCAAGAGGTCTGCACACCTTTGCGCCCACAGGGACAACTCCCCAACCTCTACATCGCGGAATGCACGGTCGTCTGTAACGGAGCTTTCAACAACAAGAACGCTCTCATGGCGAACTACTTTCTTCGCCAATGCGAGAAGAATGCTAAGGATGCGGCTTATCGCGAAACGCTTCAAGGGAAGCTCGCTTACCTTCCTGACGTCACGAAACAAGCCATCCTGCAATGTATGCCCCTGGCTGCCAAAAAGGCCGCGTTGGACATATGGGATCTCGGCGTGACTCTCGTTACGGGCTTGGCGGAAACCGCAAGTAACATCGGCAAAGAGGCTACGGCGAAGCAGAAAGAATTGGACCGCTGCGCTCAGAATCCGGAATGCAAGCGTACCGTCGCGCGAACGTTGATTGAGTTTAATCAGCGCAAGAGCGGCTCGCAAAACGATTGGCTCGTAAGCGATAGTGACGTGGATCAAAAAATCGCCAATCGATCTCTGACTGATCTTCTCAAAAAGAGCCTGCAAGATCGCCTGATCCTTCGCGAACAATGCCGAAAGATTGCGGCGAACTCAAAAGCCGATGTCCCGCTTGAAGAAGTCTTTAAACAAAATCGCGATCAATATCCCTTCTGCGCGAGTTTAATTAAGCCGCCGACTCCTGTTGCGAAACAAACAGCACCGAGTTTGCCTCTCGACAAGCTCAGCACGAGCGAGCAGCTTGCGGTCGGCATCGCTTGTTTCGGCGAAGACTTCGTAAACGATATCTGCTCGGATATAGTCAAAGTTTTGGTTCCATTGCCCGTTGTAGGCCCACAAACAGGGATCCTGAAAGATCCGGCAAAGGCAGTAGTTAAAGGTGCTGCGACGACTGTCGAAGCGAGCGCCGTCAAGACAGCAGCCGAAACGAAAACTGCGGCAGCGACTGCTGAACGTTCGGTAAGCGAGACGACCAAGCAGGCTCGCGAAGCCTTCATGACCAAGTACAAAGACTTGGTCTTTTCTTCAGAAGAGGCGAACCGAAAATTCATCGCGACCGCAAAGAGCGTTGATGCGGGTCAGGCTGAAAAACAGTTCTTCGTTGTTGAGAATCGCGCGATGAAGATTCTAAACGACACGACCGGCGATAAAAACTTGGTCACGAGTCTCACCAACTTCCACAAAGACGCCCTAACAAAAAGACTTGTGGGTCTTCAAAAGAAATATCCACAAATCAAACTTGAGGAGTACAATGACTTCAAGGCCACCTTCTCGGGCACTGATCGACTGCCGCCCGATCTGCAAAAGCAATTCAAAAAAGATCTCGACGCAATCCTAGTCGATTCAAATACCGAGCTTGCCGCAAAGATGAAGTCGCTAGACATCAACGTACCGGAAGCCGGCGATCCGATGACGTGGTTCAAAGGCGGCATGGGTTCAAATGTTGAAGAAGCCGCATCTGCAGCACGCCGCGCTCGCCAGGTCGATGAAGTGAAGTTCCTCGAGTTCGACTCACCGGAAGTACGAGGACAGCTGCAGAGCCGCCTCGGTGAAGTCGATCAACTTCGTCAGAACGTCGTGACGTCACCGCAAATGAAGGGACTGATCGATCGAAAAGCGGGTAAGAACCCAATCCCGAAAGAAGAAGTTTTTGATTTAGCGCGGAAGCATAAATCAAAAGAGGCACTCGCCTCTGCCATCCGCGAAAAGTACGGACTTAAAAATTTCGGCCCTAGCGACGCCGAGTTCTTACTAAAGTACGCCGATGCCGTTGACGAGTTCTCGCCGACGATCCTGATTCCGAAACGTGAAGTCGTGAATCTTGACGAAGCTTCGCTCGGCGGTAGCACGGCTGACTTCTTAGGCCTCGGCTCAGCTAACCA
>SXGS01710408.1_pt1 | contig 27543 bp, 17 predicted proteins | sample 3174681 | NCBI WGS metagenome assembly SXGS01 (sample SAMN11356861, study PRJNA531348) | freshwater metagenome | isolation source: freshwater sample F1-80 | place: China: Fuxian Lake, Yuxi | collected 2017-12-25 | reverse complement strand
GGCCCGAATTGAGTGAATTGGTGTGGGTGATTCTAACGTCGAGGTGGCGACTAGCAAAGCAGACCCAGTTTGCTGGATCGCGGTTCTCAGTGAATCGCCGTTGCAAGAGTTTTTGCGCACTCGTTTCTATCTGGGCTTGACGCCCTTTTGCGCGGGGAACAACCAATGACTGTAGATTCGCTTGGCGGGGCGTGGCAGTTTCGCGCTGGAGTGACTTATTTGAACCACGGCTCGTTCGGTGCCGTTCCGCTGCTGGTGCGCGCTGCGCAGCAGAGTTTGCGGCAACGTTGCGAAGACCAACCGATGGACTTTCTCGTACGCGATTTCGAATCGCTGTGGCTGGCCGCGCGTCGTGAATTGACGTTGTGGCTGGGTACACACGAACAGAATATTGCACTTTGCGAGAACGCCACCGCTGGCATGAATGAACTGGCTAGTTGGTTTCCCTTGGCGCCTGGCGACGAAGTACTGCTGAATGAACATGAGTATGGAGCGGTCAAACGTATTTGGCAGCGAAGATGTCAGCAGTCAGCAGCAACGATCCGATACTTACAACTGCCTGGACAAGTGGATGACCCAGATCAAATTGTCGAGACAATTGTCGGCGCTTGTTCACATCGTACGCGTTTGGTCGTCGTCAGCCACATTACTTCGCCGTCGGCGATGATCATGCCCGTCGAGCAACTGTGCCCTAAATTGCGCGATCTTGGCATCGCAGTGTGTGTCGATGGTCCGCATGCACTCTTGCAACAATCGATCAATTTGAACCAGCTCGATTGCGACTTCTATACTGCGAGCTGTCATAAATGGTTGTGCGCACCGATTGGCAGTGGATTCTTGTTTATTCATCCGCGCTGGCACGATCAGGCCGAGCCATTGCGGTTGAGCTGGGGGCGATTGCCGCCAGAGCAGCCATCTCAATGGTCCGACGAATTCCTTTGGACCGGCACGCGCGATTGCAGTGCAATGTTGTCAATCCCCGCAGCGATTGATTTTTTTCGGCAAGTCGCCATGGCCGAACTCGATCAACGCAATCACGCTCTGGCTCGATATACTCGCACGCAACTGCTTGAATTGCCCGGGACACAGCCGCTGTATGCCGACTCTCGCCAACTCTATGGTTGGATGGTAGCCATAAAGCTCCCTGTCGGTGACCATAACACTCTCCAAGAACGATTATGGAGCATTTATCGAATCGAAGTCCCAGTCCATTTTCTCGACGGTCGCTTCCTGATCCGCGTATCTTGCCACGCATATAACACGGAGCGAGATATCGATGCATTGCTTAACGCGTTGAGCCAAGAGCTGTGAAGCATTAAGCGCCGAATTTAGAAGGGAAAATCAATCCAATGTGGCACACGGATTGCGACAATTGGAATCTTCTAATTCAATTCTGGCCGCAATCTTACGCTTCGAACCACACGGAAAGCTGTAAGGCGAGCGGCAGATGGGAATATACCAGTACAAGCCCGAAGCGCAAGCGAGTGAGATGCCTGGATTGACATACGCCTGGATTGACGCACTCGCTTGCGCTTCGGGCTTGTATTGGTAAATTTCCATCTGCCGCTCGCCTAACGCGTTTTCTTGATCATTCCGAAAACCCCGTGCGGCGCGCCTAATTCCGGGCGAGTTTCAGCCAACTGATACAGCCGAGATATTTGAAGCTTTTGAACTTTCTCGCAAAAAAAGGGAACCCGGTACGCCACAAACGCGTCATTCATGGCAACTGAAACGAAAATCGAGAATCCTTGAACTCGTTGGTTCGGAAGTCCGTATTCAAGGAAAGAATCTGGAAAGTAATGATGAAACTGGCTGAACAAAATGCATCGTCTTGGAAATTGCCACCACCGGCGCAAGCTAGGGACTATCGGCGTTTGCGACTGGCCCGGCGGGAATCAAGGACATTCGTAATTCGCGAGGGGGCGTCCACTGCTGCTCGCAGAGTTCGCGAAAAATCCGAATTAGAAAGCGCGGACATAGAACAGCAGCTAGCTGAGATAGTGCTCGCTACTTATCGCCTGCTGGATCCCAGGCGACGAAGAAACTTGGTGGAACGAATTCAGTTGGTCGTGTCCACTGAGATACAGTCTTGCGAAGAGGACGGTGAGATGGCAGTGGGACATCTTCGTGATTCAATGGTTCTGCCGCCGGTCGCTCTTCCACCGATTGATCGGCGGTTAGTTCCAGCAACTCCAATCGCAGCAGGATACTCACCTGCAACTCTAACGCTCGATGGCCCGGATACGTTCAAAGTGCTGGCAGTACAAGACGTCATGGCAATCATCCGCAATCATGAACGCTCGGTCAAAGTGAAGCAATTAAGAACCGCGGCGGCCATGTGCACGACGTTGTTTGTCATGGCTGCATCGCTAGCAGTCGGTTGGTTTAGCCTCATCTGATTGATTAGGCAAAATTCCACAGTTTCGCTGCGTTGCCCCCGAGGATTTTTAAGCGGTCATCAGCGGTAAAGCAAGGAATATGACGGTCAATTAAATCGATTTCCTCGCGCAGCGTGGGACGATTGTAGGCCGCACGAGCGCTGCCTGGAAATCCAGTTCCGAATAACAGTCGGTCTGGTCCGAAGGCTTCGTAGACTCTTTTTACCCAACCATACGTATCACGGAACGGGTATGCTACCTCGCGCGAGACAGCGTTCAACTCGGAAACTTTGACCCACACATTCTTCATGCGCGCCAAGTCGAGCAGGTTCTTGAGTTCGGCTTCGGCGTCGGTGGACTTCAAATCCGCGCGCCCCAAGTGGTCGATGACGATTGGTACCTCTGGATAAGTCCGAATCATGCGTGCGAGTTTCGGAAGCTGCCGTGGCGAGATGAAAAAATTGAAAATAGCGCGCCGCGCGGCTGCGACCTTCCACAGGCGATGCATATGGGGCGCTTCAATCCAATCGTCGCCGCCGTGTTGACCGTTCTCGTAGTAGATGGGGCTAAAACGCATGCCGTGGAGTCCGCGCTGCTCCATCCAGAATTCAAGTTTATCGGCCACTTGAATATCGGTCGGATCGATCAACCCGTGCCCTCGCAAGCGACTAGGATACTTTTGCAGACACGCCGCCAAATACTGATTGTCCCAGCCATGGTAGATTACTTGAACGAGTACTGAGTGAGTACAGCCATGTTCATCCATGTCGGCGATCAAGGACTCCAAAGTGGCTGAATGCGGAGCATCGACGAAGTCCGGTTGATAAGGGTGGACAAAGGGATACCGCTTGCGATCATTGCCCCACACGTGCATGTGCGTGTCGATAATGAACTTCCGCGTATCGACAGCCAAGGTTGATCGGCCAGCTAATTCGGTGGCAACGGCAGCGCTTCCTACGACTGCTCCGCGCGCTGCAGTGCGCACGAATCCGCGACGAGAAATGTCGCCCGTCATGCGAAAGTTCCTTTCTAGTGTTCGACGTCTGCGCGGTAGGAGTCGCGCGTTCAAAATCCAAAATTGGCGGCTCTCGCCAAGTCTTAACGTGCGACCCTCAAAACCAAACCGCGGGTCGTTAGCTTAGGCCGGTCAATGAACCGTCCGCGCAAAAGTCGGGATTGCCGAACGATTTTTCGGGGTAACCCAGCGCTTCGCAAAAACTCATTAACAATCGATTGTGCGGAACTTTTCCAAACTCAAGGGCTCGGCCCATTTTGAAACCAAGACCGTTTCCAACGAGCACAAACGGGATATTATCACGGGTGTGTGAATTTCCTTTGCCGAGTTCGTTGGTCCAAACGATCGTCGTGTTATCGAGTAGCGAACCCCCGCCGCCCGGTTCAGGAGTCTCCGCCAAACGCTTGGCCAGGTAAGCGACTTGTTCGCAATACCAAGTATTGATCTTGATCAATTTTTCGTAGGCAGATTCATGCGAATCGGGTTCGTGTGAAAGCTCGTGGTGCCCTTCGTCAATTCCCAACCAACGCATTTTGGGTTGACCGACACTATTGGTGATTTGAAACGTAGCCACGCGCGCGAAATCGGCCACGAAACTGTTGACCATCAAATCCATTTGCATGCGCGAGATCTGAGGAATATTGTCATTCTGTTCGTCCACGTTGGGCGGCAGTTTTGGAATCGCGTGACCGGCAGAGGATCGCATCTTGGCAAACTCAATTTCCGCTTTTAGGCCCTTTTCCAAATCTCGCACCATGGCTAAATGTTCTTGCAAGATATGTTGATCTTCGACCGCCAGCATTTTTTCTGCACGTTTGAATTCAACGACGAGATCGTCCAGTACGCTGGCGAACAATTCCTTGTTCTTGGATTGCCCGTACAGTTTGTCGAACATCTGGTACGGATTATCGATTGGCGCGACCGGTTGGTTGGGACCCGCGTAAGATAGTCGAGTCCACGTGTCAGCTCGCTCGGGAACCATCACACCAAATTCCAACGACCCAAATCGTGTTTGTGTTTGCGGATTGGCCTGCAATTTATTTTTGATGTGCTGATCGACCGAGATTCCCTTCGACCAGCCGGCGGGAGTGTCCGACCCACCTTGCACGTCACCGGGAAATAGCTCGATGCCCGTCAGCAAACAACCTATGCCTCGCATGTGTCCGTCGCCATCACCTTTGATGCGATTGCACACACCATGCAGAGTCAGCATGCGACTTTTGAATTCTCGCAGCGGCTGCAGGATTCTCTTCAGCTCGAACGAGTCACCTGACTGTTCGGGCCAGAAGTGCGCCGGGATCACTCCGTTGGGACTGAAGATGAACACCAGTCGCTGCATTTTTCCGCCAGCCGCTGGTGCGCCAACCGCGCGCAAACTAGGTAGGTTCATCATCAAGTTCATTGCCGCGGCGCTGAAGCCTGCTTTGGCTAAGAAATCGCGGCGAGAAGTTTGATTTGGCATGCGTGATTTTCCCGGTAGGAATAATTCGAGGTGGGATCAAAAGTGGGCGGATTAAATGAACTTTAAAGTTGTAATCTGTTCTCTAATTCTCTTTTGTGGCCGTCACCGCGATATCGGTGATCAAGTCGCGAATACTGTATCGGTTGCGCACAAATCGATCGCTCAGTACGTGCACGGTGCTTCGTCGGAAAGCCGCCGGAGGCTGTTTGACGAAGTGCAGGAATGCGCGATTGACGAACGCTTGCCGTACATCCTCGCTATTGGCGATAAAATCGGCTAATTCATGCACCCCGGAGAATTTTATCTCATCACCTTTGCGAGTTGTATACCGACCAGCGGAATTGATGGCCTTTTCTTTCTCATGAGTTCTGAATCGGCCGACGGCATCCAAGTTTTCCATGGCAAATCCCAAACTATTAATCTTAGAATGGCAAGTTTGACACTCGTTTGGGCTAGTTTGTAGCTCAACGCGCTCGCGGGTGGTCAAATCTGGATGTAGATTGGGACTGAGCGGCGTAAAGGCTTCTGCCGGTGGGCGCAACGTCCGTCCAAGCATATAGCGAATCAAGAAAACACCTCGATGAATCGGTGACGTCGTATCGTTGTAGGCCAAATGACTCAACAGAAACGGATGAGTCAATAGCCCGCAGTGTGCCTGACGATCGTGTGCCGTTTTGCGAAACTTAGGGCCTGAGTTTTCACGTGGCCGCCATCCCGGACCGTAGGACTGTTCCAACCGCTGCGTTGTGTATGACCAATCCGCTTGGAAGAACTGACGAAAATCGCTTCGTTTGCTCCACACCACCTCTTCGATAAACAGGTCCAACGATTGCCGCAATTCGTCGACTAATTCGGGCGAGAAATCCGGAAAAGATGCTGAGTTCTTGGTGATCTCCGCAACCTGACTGAGATTCATCCATTCGTACAGCATCTCGCGCGTCTTGGCGCGAGCACGATAATCCTCCACCATTCTTTCAGCAGCAGCGCGAATCTGTAAGTCGGTCTCCAATTCGTTCTTGCGCACCAAATCGATCAACCACTGGTCGCTGGGTAGCGAATCGTACAGTGTCAGTGCGAGACGATTGGCGACGCGCTGCGATTGGGAACTCTCTCGATCCAGCGCAGGATACAAGAATCGAGGTGATTTAATCGCAACCAGCACTGCTCGTTTGATCGCTTCGCCGTCGTCGGGTTCGGAATTGAGTTGCTGATCGACATACAGTTTGCGCAGCGAATCGTCCAGTGGCTGGCGAAACGCAGTCGTCACTAATTCGTTTAAGAACGAACGCAATTTGGCTCGTTGGTCATCCCCACTATCCCGCCTGCGAGAACTTGGCCACAACTCTACGGCCGCGATCTGACCAAACTCGATTCCGGCGGCGGTAGTCGATTCGTCCCAGATCCGATCGATGGCGACCCCTCGTTCATAACCATAGCTGCGATCATCTGGCGGCAATTCTGCTTGTAAAGCAAAGACCGGCGGGAAATCGCCAATAAGCAAGTTTTGATTGGGAATTATCTGCTCGGTTCCGTGAGGCGGAACCCAGCCCAGCGAGATTCTCGCGGGCGGTTGTTCGGTCTTGCGTTCGCGTTGCACGAAAATCAGCTTTAGCGGATAGACTCGCCCCGCCAATAAATATACGCTGCGTCGAAATTCTGTTTGGCCCTCTGACTGAACATGGTTATTGATCAACTCGCGATCGATTTTTCCGAAATCTAAGACGAACGAACAAGTGCTCCGCACAACAATTTCATAGCGGCCAGTGACATCCGGTTTCACGCCTCCTTCCCAACTGATGTAGAAGGCCTTGGCCTGAACACCATCGACTGGACTAGCTTTGGCAAAGTCGAAATCGATGGTCGGATCGATGCGGTCCAGTTTCTTGTTTTCGCGCTTCCAGCGAGCTCCATCGAAGTAAGTTCCTTGCAGTCCGTGCTGGTCCGTTACCTCTACTGTGTCGCCAAAGTGGCCGTACAAATCGGCTAAAGACTGACGCAGTTGATTTGCGGTCAGGCGTGCGACTGCGATTCTGGGAGTGCGATTTCGCACGATCGCCGATTCGCTGTAGAAGACATAATGGATGAAGGCCGCCACGGCCGCCGCATCCTTGCCCAGGCACGACTGTGGGTCATCCTCGGGCATCGTCTCTTCGATGATCTTGGTCAGCTCTGCGACAGTAGCATCTCCAACCAATGGTTCCGGATGGCGCGAACTCACGCCCTCTCCCTTCGCGCCATGGCACATGCTGCACTTTTGGAGATAGATCTTCTCGCCGTGCTCCATCAATGCACTTTGCTCGGCGGAGAGTAATTCGATCTGTGCCTTATCTTGACAGAATATTCGCTCTGCACATATCGCGTTGATCAACAACGCGACACTCAGCAAGTGCCCCTTACCGATTGTGCCCATTACGCGACCCCCTTATATCCTGACGAGCGAATTCACTGCCAAGCGACTGGCGAGAGCTCTGTTCGCAACTCCGGCTGGAGTATAGCTTGTCAACGATGGAACTATAAAGTCAAGTCTGTCATGCGCAAATAGAAATGTCGCCATGACGCCCAGCCAAAGGACGACGAATCATGGAGCCCTTTTAGTAAATTCCGAATTTACAAGATATACCGACCGACCATAGAATCCAGAATGCGATCTGGTGGCTGGGAATAGTTTTCTCGACGACTAGATTACGAACGCAGTCTCACGGCGCTCCGTACTTGCCAACTTATTCGTTGGCACCCTATCGATGGTTGTTTTCGAAGTCCAGGTGTGGCTTAGACAATCTTCCAATCTGCCATGCGTTTCATTTCTTCGCCAACATTGCTGCCGTCGGGAGTTTCGTCGGAGTCGCGATCAAACCATGACTCCTTGAATTTGACGAAACCTGCGTCTCCACGGTTGGCTTGTGCCATGGCGACATTGCTGGTCAGGGCGATGACGGCATCGGCCATGGCGACTTCGGGATAGCATTTGGGCTTGTTGGCTGGATCGGGGTTGCGAATGCACCAGGCCCAGTGTTCGATCTCTTCGGTATATCCGCGACTCACTTTTTCACCAGCAGCGGATTTTGCGGTCGAGGCTGCGTAGCTGCCGCTGGCTTGAGTATCGAGGCTGTAGCCACCTTTATCGGACTTGACACTGACTTTGGAAGAGACGTCTGCATCTTTGTACAACATCACTTCCAACTCGCGATCCAGCACGATAGCCCCTTTGGTACCGAGCACGACTTCACCGTAACCGCCGAAACCATTTCCGTTGATCGACGAATAGGTTACAACAATTTTCTTGTTTGGGTCCTGCGCGTGAGCCGGAATGCCTTTATTCTTGGGAGGATAGTCCTGGGCTTTGTTGTAATAACCGACATCGAATTTCGGATCATACTCTGGACCGGGAAATTCATAAGTGCAGTATACGTGATCCTCCGCGTCACGATCCTCAGGGAAGATATGACGACCACCGACTGCATGCACAGTCAACGGATGGGCTTTGGTTCCATCTTTGCGAAGCGCCGAACAGAAGATTGTCGAGGCGTCTAACTGATGGCTGCCTAATTCGGCCATCAATCCTCCGCCGGTACGCTGCCACAATCGCCAGCGCACCAGTTCCTCCATCGCCGTGCGAACGCGCTGGCCAATTTTCCTCTCTTCATATCCATGCTTTTCGGCATCGAGTTCTTTGTCTGCGTCCCATTGGGTCCATTGTGCAATTTTCTTTTTGAGTTGTTCAATTTCAATGCCATCGGTGGACGATTGCAACAAGTTGTTGAATCGCTTCAATTCGTCCTGAATTTGGTTGACGGTTTGTTTTTTGCCATCAGTCGTCAATATTTCGCCGCCTGGCAGTGGCACTTGCCAACTGTCCTTGCCCGGTACATTACCTCGATGCCATTGCGCGCGAATATGATGCAGTTGGCCGAGCAATCCCATGCGGATTAAATGAACCGCGTTATCGTACAGCACGCTGTAATGCCGCTGATGGCCAGTAGCCAAGTGCAATCCAGTTTCTTTTGCGACACGAGCCATGGCTTTGCACTGGGCAATGTTATGGGCCATCAACTTTTCAGTTAGCACGTGCTTGCCGCGGCGCAGTGCCGCGATCGCAATCGGTGCGTGTAGAAATAATGGTAGTGCGATGATCACGGCTTCGATTTCGGGATCATCCAGCAGGGCCTGCATACCACCGTTCTTGTCGTTGTAAACCTTGACGGTCTTCTTAGCTTCGGCTTCGGAGCTGTAGCCGGCTCGTTTGATCAAGCCCGGCCGAGCCTCAAGCGCAGCATCGCTGGACCAATCGCCATGGAACGCGCGATGAATACTGCTGGGTCGAATATCGCAGATGGCTTTAACGGTTACATATTCGGGCGTGCAACCTCCAATCAAAACGTTGCCTTCGTCGCCGGTGCCAATAACACCAATGCGCACCGGATCGTTTACTTTGCCGTAACCAAAGTACATGGAACCCAGGCCAGTGCCCGATACCGCGCCTGTGGCGGCCACACCTTTAATAAAATCGCGGCGCGTCACGCCGACGGCTTCGTAGTAATTATTTTTTCCGGTATCGCGTTGTTCGTTGGTGAGTGGAATCATCTGCTCTCTCCTATTAACTCATCATTTAGATGGTAAAGCTGTTGGTCGGTAGCGTGAAGTTTTTCAGTGGTATCGTAGGTTATCTATGCAGGCTCTTTGGCGCGATGCCACCAAGCCCAGGGAAGAAAATCCAATCCAGCGTATCGACCGGCATGATTGGTCATCAGGACCACTAGCGCCAGACATTCGACGGCCTGAAAATACGTAGGCTGAGTGCCCGGAAAGCCGGGCATTTGGGAAAGCACTACGCTCAACATAAATGCCGCACCCAATCCGGCAGCAATCGGCGTCATGAAACCCAGCAACAAGCAAATTCCTATAGTAATATCGAAAATGGGAATGATGCGATCAACCAGTCGCAAATTCATGGTGCCTTCATTGGGACGCGCAAACACGAATCGTCCTGCACTCTGGCGCTGCACGGGCGTGGCGATCGCGTTAAGTTGCAATTCATACAGCGCCCAAACCGAGTCGATCGACTTCAGGGCAGGCTGCACGGCTTGCAGGCTTTCCGCTTCCACCTTCTCCTTTTGACCCCGCAAGCTGGCAACTTTGTTCCACATCGGAGTCGTTTCCATCTTTTTGAAACGCTCGAAACTGTTCAGATGCTTGTAAATATTCTCGCCGTTCTCGTCGTAGATCACGGTCAATTTATCGAGCGTGATTTTCTTCAGTTTCTCCAGGTCCTTACCTTGCTCGGCAGTCAAACCAAAATGTTGCGATGCCTGGCTCGCGGCGCCAGCGAATTGTTTCCTGATTTCATTTTCATTCAAACGCAACCGGCCATCGCGGTCCCATATCAATGCTTGAAAATTTTCCGCTAACGGACCTTTGGCCGACGTTACAAAACCCTCAGAACTGAAGTCCCTGCTACGAATCTTGCTGGCACCTTCCATATAGAAGTGCCATCCGATGCCAACCCTTAGGGTGACCAACGCAAGAATTCCAAAGATACCCAATCGAGCATAGGAGTGCATTATCTAAGTCTCATTGTCCTAGTCTGACCATGCCGAAAAATCCACCCACATTATTGTCGAACGAATGGGAATCGCCAAGCCACACCCTCGATTGGTGGCTTTTGATGCTATTCCAACAAGATTCATTGCCGCTTACGGGAAAAAAAGCCCGACGCGCCAGCGAGTGCGTTGATGGCGCTATGCACTTGCTGGCGCGTCGGGCTTATATTCGCAAAGACTAGCAAAACAGGCAAATTTGGGACGACCTGTAAAATTAGGTTAAACAGAAAGAAAAGTATGGCCCTGATAAACCTAGTTTAGATTGCAGTTGGAAAAACCCGAAATTAACGCATGGCCAGAAGTCGCAGCGTTTGCCTTTAAATCCCGCTGGTGGATGCAGGCGACTTTGAGCGCGCTCGATGCGCGGCGCCAAAGGTTCTCGACTGACTCTGGTTCAGTGCGAGATAGTGACTGATCGCAGTTCTAGCAACAGCGTGTTCGTACCGATTTCGCGGGCAAGGAAGCCTCAATGAGAGCTAGACCCAAGTCTTTCCATCGATCACTAACGTCTGCGCCGACGACTAGGCTTGCGCGTCAACGGCATGCACGCAGCGGAATGAGACGCTGGCTGCTGGGCGTTTCCTTGGGCATTACCGGTGCCATGAGTATCCTACCGTTGACCGCAGGTTGCACTCGAGCACAGCATCGCGCGAAAACGAATCGAGAAGCCTATCATTTAATCGACGAAAAGATCGCCGACAGTGGCGAGAATACTCGTCCGTATCGAATCGAGTTAGATCCGCGCAGCCGTATGTTTGATCCGTTCAATCCCGATCGACCACCGATGCCAGAGGATGATCCGGCATCGAATCGATATATGTGCATGGTAGACAAAAAGCACGGTTACCCGCTATGGGAAGCCAACGGTAGAACCAATCTGACCGAGAATCCTCAGTGGTGGAATTACTTGCCATTGGACGAACGCGGCGTGCTGGTCTTGGATCTGGACACCGCCGTGCGAATTGGATTGCTACACTCGCCGCAGTATCAACAAGCCATGGAAACGTTGTATTTGAGTGCCTTGGACGTCAGTTCGGAACGCTTCCTTTTGGACTCGCAGTTCTTCGGTGGCTACAGCACTACCTACACCACCGACGGTCGACGTCGAAATAACGGCAACAACAGCAGTACGACCGTCTCGACCGGACCCTTCAGCCGCGGTCGACGTCCGTTTTCCATGGAACGATCTTTCGCAACTGGAGCGGATTTGGTTGTCGGCTTTGCGAATAATCTGACTTGGCAGATCAGCGGTCCAAACAATCAGTCGGCGACCACGCTGCTCGATTTTTCACTGATCCAACCTTTGTTGCGCCAAGCAGGGCGCGATGTGGTGCTGGAGCGATTGACGTTGGCTGAGCGAACACTGCTGTCGAACGTACGTGCCTTTGAGCGCTATCGCAGAAGTTTCTATCTGCGCGTCGCTACGGGACGCACTTTGGATCAGGCGCCGCAGCGCCGTGGTGGTGTGTTCGGAGGTGCTGGTCTCTCGGGCTTTACCGGCCTGGGCGGCGGATTCGGCCAAGTCACCGGAGGTGGCGGTGGCGGTAATCAAGGGTTCGCCAACACTGCCGCTCCATCAGCCGCCGGTTATCTGGGATTGCTGCAAGATCAACTGAGCATCGAAAATACAGACGACAACTTGATCAGCCTAAAAGAAAATCTGTTGCAACTGGAAGATACTTATCGCGAATTGCTGCAGACGATTCCTTTGACCCAAACCGCGATTCCACAACAAAGGCTGCAGGTCGCGCAAACTCGCCAATCTTTGTTCGGCGCCCAGGTATCACAGATCAATCTGCAGTCGACCTATGAATCGTCATTGGATCAGTTCAAACGCGATCTTGGGTTGCCGCCTTATTTGTGCATTGAAATTCGCGATAACATACTCGACAGTTTCAAACTAGTAACTCCAGAATTGCGTCAGCGCCGGTATGGCCTGGCCGCATTGCGCGAGGAAGTAGGCAAAGCGAATACTGCAATCCTCGAATTGAGTACGGTGGAAAAGGATGCCCAGACAGGCAGCGATTACCGCTCAATCACCAACAGCGATACGCTGCTCAGCTCCCTAAGAAACCTGGCATTAAAGGTCCAACCCATCAAAGAAGTTTACCAACGATTGATCGACGAGGACCTGACACAAATCAAGGCCGATATCGAACGACTGCGCTCGATCATTCCTCATCGAGCGAACCAATTGGCCAGGTTGCGAGATATCGCCGTCCGCGAAAAGGACTTGATCTGCCGATTGCTGCCGCTGTCCTCATTTGACTTGAGTCTGCTGGACGACAAGAAACTGGCGGCGCTACCCGAGGAACTCGAAAAGGAACTCGCGCGACTCACTGCGCGATTCCAACAGTCCAGCAAGGACTCAGCCACCCTTGAGCAAGAAATCGCCAAGATCATCAACGAACTTGCCCAAGCTAACACCGGACGCACTCTATTTGCGAACATCAGCACTCGTGCGATGTTGGCCAGCCAGAGCTTGATTTCGCGTGCGACGGAGGAGGTCTTAGCGCTGCAACTGGTTCAAGCCCGAGCGCGAACCGAGACAGCAGTCCTGGCCGAAATTGATATCGAGCCTCGCGATGCGTTGGAGATTGCGCGTGTGAATCGACACGACTGGATGAACACCCGAGCTGCGGTGGTGAACAGTTGGCGAGCGATCGAAGTCGTAGCTGATGATTTAGAAAGCACGCTCGATCTGACTTTCAGCGGTGATGTTCAAAACGTTGGAGACAATCCGCTGGCTCTGCGCAGCTCCACCGGCCGACTCCGAGTTGGATTGCAGTGGGATGCGCCGATCACCCGTTTGCAAGAGCGCAATCGATATCGCCAGGTACTGATCGAATTCCAGCAAGCCAGACGATCATACTATCTGTTTGAAGACGCGGTTTGGAATACGCTGCGCACCCAGTTGCGTTCCATCCGTCTGAGTCAATTTGTGTTCGAACAACAGCGGTTTGCGCTTAGCAATGCGGCTGAGCAAATCAGTATCAACGAAGACATTCGTCAGATCAACGAAACGCTGGGACAAGCATCCGGACCAACTGCCAGCCGCGACGCAGTCGGTGCACTGACTGACCTGCTCACCTCGCAAAACACGTTTATTGGAACTTGGGCGCTGTACGAATCGTTACGGCGCAACTTGGATCACGATATGGGAACTCTGCAGATTGACGGCGAAGGATTGTGGATCGATCCAGGGCCAATTCGAGCGGATACGATGGCTGGCAGGCTTGGGCAAGCAATCGTGGATTACGGTTTGACTGAAGGCGACCAAGCCATCAGGCAACAGATGGAATCAGAATCCGAAGACTTTCCCGTCGAACTGGCACCTAGCAACTCGCAACCTCAATCCACGATACCTAACGAGAAGACGTTGCCAATTGCCGCTAACAAGACGGCGGTCCAGGTCGGAAACCCGCACGGTCCATCTGCTACTGCGAATCAAGTCTACCAGCCGGTCAGCTTCCAAGCCCCGATGGTTCCCAGCACTCCGTTTTCAACAACGATTCCAATCACCGGAGGTGGCTCGCTGGTGCGATGAGCGAACCTTGCTCTCCGGGGTAGCACTGGTCCAGCCAGTGCGATCGAAGTGATTATCGCAAGTATTGTTTTGCATGTGGTGCACAAGTTGAGCGAATCGCGAAAAGTCCCGTACGGGACTTGGTCAGTGCCATTAGAGACACTGCGCTGACCTTCGCTCGCCGACTGTTCGCGTGCTCTTCAGCGGTGGACCGTGCGTTGTTACAATCGTGCGTCTAGTGTATCTCGAGGTGGCGCGTAGCGATCTGTTGAGGAATATCCATGCCTTTTGATAATCGATTCCTTAACGACCAGTTTCCCCGTTCGAACGCATATCATCCTGATTGGATTCTCGCAAGTGTTAGCGGAGGAGCTAACTCGCTGTGGTTGACTGAATGGCTGACATCAGTGTTGGACCTGAAGCACGGCATGAATGTATTGGACCTTGGTTGCGGCCGTGCCGCGTCGTCAATATTCTTAGCCCGCGAATATGGCGTGTCTGTGTGGGCCACCGATCTGTGGTGCAGCGCATCGGAAAACCAACAACGGATTCGTGATGCGGATATGGCAACAAGTGTCTATCCGATCCATGCCGACGCTCGCTCGTTGCCATTCGCAACTGACTTTTTTGATGTCATCGTTTCGATCGACTCTTTTTTTTACTTTGGAACTGACGATCATTATTTGAACTATTTGGCACGCTTTGTAAAACCTGGCGGCGTCATTGCGATTGCGGCTGCTGGGCTGATGCACGAAATCGATGGTCCGCTGCCCGCTCATCTTCAGTCATGGTGGGCCGGCGAGCGTGGTATGTTGAGCTTACACTCGGCAGCGTGGTGGCGCCGGCATTGGGAGCGCACGGGGATCGTCGACATCGAGTTAGCTGACAACATGCCTGACGGCTGGCAGCGATGGATCCAGTGGCACAACTTGATAGCACCGGACAATAGGGTCGAGATTGAAGCGGTGTTGTCTGATCGCGGCGAACACCTTGGCTATGTCCGCGTTGTCGGTCGTCGTCGGCCCAATGTAGGTTTGGATGATCCTGTGTGGCTTATTTCCGTACCCTCAAAGTACGAACAGAAGCCGCTGCTGCGTCAAGCACCATAAGGAACGCCAAGCGAGTGCGTGCCAGGATTGAGGCACTTGCTTGCGCGTCGAGCTTGTATTGGTGCGGTTGCTCGCGCCGAGCGATTCTACTGGTCACTTGTCTGCAAACGGCCAACTGCTTCCGAATTCATCGAATCGTGTAGTCGAATCGCGTGCCGCGCGAGGTTGACGATGATCACGGCGAGCACCAGAGTGACACCAGCTAGGACCACGTAGATCAACCACGGCAATCGTTCGGTCCATGGTTTCGGCGGCGGGACAAACTCGGGATTCGCGGTTACGTCGCCCAGCATTACATGCTCGGGTGATGGTTCGAGTTTGATCGGTAGATTGCGCGCAAAATCGTATTGAGCTGGCTCGGCGAGTGAATTTCCAAAGTGCAGTTTCAGCGGGTCGCCTCCTGTCGAAGGCAACTCGAATACAACTTGCCGCGCGGCCGCGCGAAAGCGAATTTGCTGAATCGCTAGCGGAGCGTTGCGATAGTCGGCGATCTGGATGCGCAAGCGCGACGATTGAACCTCGTTGAACTGAACCACGATGGGTCGCATCGCGTCACCAGCCAGTCGCTGCCATGTCGAGCCGCTGTTCAGTGACAGTGTTTGGAACGATTTCTTGCCCGGCGTGAACGCAGGATACTCGGCCTGGATTTGCGCATCGCGCGCGAATTCTCGGTCGGCAACATCGATTTCCAATTCGGAAACCGGCACGTTTTCGCCTCCCAAATCGATCGTCCATTGCGAGCCGGGAGCACCCATGATCCGCGTTGGTTCGCGTTTGACGCTCGTCGCGGTCGTTGTCGACTTTTCTCCGGCCTGTTGAACTGTGTGCAATACGCGAACTTCGGTGACGGTAAACGACTCCGTGGCTCCTTCGGCATTAATCCGGGCTGGATCGGGATGGACTGTGAAACGCAAGTAGCGCAAACGGCTGTCTGAGTATGTGAGCGATTTTCTTTCGAATCGAATTTTTTCATCGCGATAGTCAAGCAGAAATCCCACAGCCAGTGGTTTCCAGTCTTGCCCATCATCGCTTCCCTCCAACTCAGCTTTCCGGCGATACTCGGAGCCGGAAACAATAATCTCCACTTCGTTGTGTTGATACTCGGTGCTCGCCAAGTCCACAGAAAGCTCGCGGGTGCCTGACTTCGATATCGAATCGTTAAATCGTCGCGAGTTAATCGACTCGCGCACGGTCTTGGGTTCGAGCACGCGCAGCGCAAATGGTACCGCCTGAGTTTGAGAATGAAACAGCCTCAGGTCGAGCAAGTCCGATCGCGACTTGGCAAACACCGCCGGCGGCAAATGGAATTGACGCAAATTTTTTGGCTGCGCGGGATCGAACGCGGCCTGCATTTTCACTTCTGCAAAGTACTCCCAATCCGATAAATGCTCGGCAGGTTGCTCTGCGTTTATTGCTTTAATATCACTCGCGCTCTGCGCATTCACAGCGTCCGCAACGGCTTGCCCCGAATCTTGACCATTGCAACAGTAAACCGTCCCCAGCCCTATCGCAAACGCGAAGAAAAATCTCTGTGGCATGATCGCACTACGAACACAAGCGTACAATGTTAACGACATCATGAATCAACCTCGAAAGCGCTGGTAAGACCGCGCGACCAAGCCTAGGACTACGGCCAACACGAAAAACGCGGCGATGCGGTAAAGCTGTTGGACGTTAGCCATATCGACGACAAATACTTTGACGACAGTGACAGCGAACAGAGCCATGGCAAACCAGCGCAGTCGCGGACGCTGGAAATAAAAACCGGCGATCAGTTGCATCGTCGCCAAAACAGTCCACATCACCGTCAAAGCCAACTGCCCACGCAAACGCCAAACGGAGATGTCGCCACCGACGATCGACTGCGACACGAAGTAACCATAGCAGTCTAGCGACAGCACTAACCACACTAAGATCATGCCGGCAATCGCAAACAGAGTGATCGCCCATTGTTCAGCTTCATGCAGCCTTCGCCGCCACCGCTCGGAGAACAGCACGCCTACCAAAATGCACATTCCGGCGCACAATGAGGGCAGAGCCACGCCATTGAAAACCGGAATAAATGGGTCGCGCACGTACAGCAGCAAATCGAATCCGATCACTCGCACCATCGACATCACCGCTAAACACGCCGCCAGGCACTTCAGACTATTGTTGGTGATACGCAAACCGAAAATCCACAGAGCCAGCGCCATCGCCGACCAACCCACCGCAACCCAATGTGCGTCGGCTTGGATCGGAAACGTCCACGCTACAAAACCAATCGATATTGCCAGCGATGTAAGTGGCAACCGCGTATTGCCAGTTCCCCGCCGCAGCGCCCAGTAGGCAACTTGTGCGTAAATGACCGCCATGATCATAGCCAATGCGCCTTGCCAATGACCATAATCGGCCACGGTCAAAGCGCGAAATGTGATAAAGCTCAACAAGGCATTGAGCGCAAACACGACCAAGCGCTCCCACTGCAACCATACCGTCGTGTAGGCCCAGCCTTGCAGCGCAAACAAAATATGTGCCGCAAACAGCACGACGTTAAACCCGATCGCCCAAGCAAACTTTTCAGGATGGTAATTGGAGTGATACCAGATCCAAAACAACAACTGCGTACCGCCGCCGATCAGTGGTAACACCGCAGGCCAGGCGCGATATTGCAGTGCAACCATGACACCCAAGTTCAAGGTCACCAAGTAGACGAACAGAGCCTGATAGTTGTCAACGTCCGACGCCATTAGGATGGGAGTCAACAGCCCACCGATCACCGATACGATGGCGACCGACAGAGACCGATACAACACCGAGATCATCAGCGACTCGGCGACGATCATAGCCAAAAATAACCCTGCAACATGCTGTGGCAGCAGTCGGTAGATAGCAAACGCGCTGAACGTTGCCAAGTACAACACCACAGCACCGGCGGCTGTTAACATGCCAGCGAATCGCCGCCAACCTTGAGTGACATGCCGCCAGGCAGCGATAACCAAGGCGATGCCTACCAATTCCCCAATCGCAACTTGGCCCAGCGGTCCGATCCAGTTGTTTTGATATGCATAACGCAGGAAGAATGCGGATGCAAAAACGAACAAAATTACTGCGATCCAACCAAACGCGCGCTGTCCCACGAATGCTTCCCAGCCGATCGGTGCAGTCCCTGCAGCAACCGCAGCGGGAGCTGGTTTGTTCAAATCAACCGGAGAACTCGCCTGCGCCTCGGACAAGACCTGCGTTGCTTCGGCAATAACCACGGGAGGTTCGTCAACTGCGACCGTTCTTTGGCCTACGACGCTCGACAGAGTTTTTTCAAGTTGCTGAACTCGTTCACTCAGTTGCTGAATCTTATTCGAGCGAACGTACGCCACCAGCGCCAAAATGAACGCCACTGTCGGACCGATCAGCAGCAAGCTGCCAACGAAAAACGCAATGAACCACTCAGCATTCATTGCGGTACTCCATTCGATCGACTCTCACAGATAACTGTTCATGCACGCCGATCCCATTGTAGAGAATCTAGTATCGGTTCACGAGCCAGGCTCGGAGTTTTTCCTCAACAGTCAGCTATTTGAGATTGAATAGTGGGATAGGGAGATCCAATCGCATGAATCCCACCGTGCAAGCCGGTGGGATTCGCGAGATTGGATCTCACCATCCCACCGGGCAAGCCCGACGAGCCTGCAGGGTTCGATGTATGGCGTTGCAGAGCAAAAAATTTAGCGAACACGATCCGAGCGAAGGCCGAATTTCTCACGGCACAACGCTCGCCTCACAGGTCCATGTATTCCTCGTAGGCATCTTGGATTTCCGAGCGAACTGGTTGCCGGTCGGTCCAACGTCGACAATCGACGATCTCTTTGGCGATCTCCAAAGCCGGTTGATCGATGATTGCCAGTTTGCCGGGCCAATCGATTTGCGAGCGACCTTTGTCCGACGATGTGCTTGAGAAAACGACCAATTGTCGCGAGCTGAGAGTCTCCAACGTGGCGAGCGCATGAACGCGCTCACTGACCTGGCTACCCATCAAAACTAGACAAGCGGTCTCGCTTTCGGTGCCGATCTCGGCAACGATACGATCCGTCGCTTCGGCATCCTGCACCGAGAATCGACACGAAATGGTCCGGCTCGATATTTCGCTTGGCAAATCACTGGGAGGATTCGACCACAATATTCTCCGGGCCGAAAGCTGGATGTTGGCTGCCACTAAACTACGAATCGTTTCGCCGTCGCCATCCAGCCAAACGGTAGCCGCCGCCCAGTCACCACGATTGGCGAAGCAGTCGATCAGCGCCAAGCCACTATTGTGCCAACACTCCCAAGTTCCATTGTTGTTGCGGGCAGATGTGATACCTCCAACGAAACTGGTAACAGCGCACTGGCCGGACATCAGTTGTGCCGCGCGACTCTCCAGCGGCGGAAAGAAACGAATCGCGGTGAACCGCATAGCGCGCATGCCAGCAATCGCAGCCTCCAAATTATCGGGCTCGACTTCAACCGTTATCACCCGCCAGTCCAAATGAGCCGCAGCGATCGCTTTCTCCATCACGAACTGAGTAGGCTGACCGCCGACGGCCGAACCCACACAGCACAGAACTTTGTGCGTCGAAGAATCCATTTCCGCCCTCAGTACCACGCGGTTTGAGTTCAAGTGCGCCTAATTGTACTTTATGCCAGCCAACGAGCTGGAAGTGCAACAAGTTCTAAAGCCTATCGATTGTTAACCTGGCTGAGCAATGGGACTTGACAGATTTGGTACATTATTGCTGCTGAGTCCTGGTTCTATATGTTGTGGAGAACCCCGCATGATCCGTCGCCAATTCTTCCTGGAAAGTATGTTTGTGTCCGCAACGGTGGCTGTGCACATGCGGCCGCAGATCTGTCGAGCTGCTGCACCCAAGATATCCGTTAATTCAGTCGCTACAAATGACGATATTTTTAGCTATCTCAATCGCACAGTCGGCCAATTCGATTTAGCGCAGTACAAGCAGTTGCTGGGCGCCGCGAACGAATTCAAGGAAGGCGATGAAATTGTCGGTGTGTGCGCTCATGATACCGCGTCGCGTGCTAGCGCTCGTCGATTGCTGGCCAACACCAAAGCCAGCGACATTGACGCCCATCCCGTGCTGCGCGACCAACTATTTGATTTCATCTTGGCGGCGCGCGACCCACTTGCCATGGAACAGCGCAGCGATTGGACTCTCGATCAATGGAAAACTTTTCTACTTACCGCCTCCGAGGCCGCGATTCATGCCGCGAAAGCCGGTTTGTCGAGCGACGTGATCGGCTGTCTGGTCAAGCTGATGACCAACGACGAATTAACCGCCGTCGGCGCCAAGATATTTAATTCGCTGCCAGGCAGTCAAATTGGAGCCAAAGGATATCTGGGAGCTCGCATTCAACCCAATTCACCCACGGACAATGTCGACGACATTATGTGGCAAGTGTTCAGCGGGTTCGCTTACGCGGTCGGCGACGTATTGCTGGGGACCAATCCAGTGTCCAGCGAGCCACAATCGGTATTCGCTGTGGAAGCGGCGCTGAAAGACATTCTGGAGACTTTTGCGATTGACGACCTCATGCCCCACTGCGTACTGGCGCATATCGATGTTCAAGCGGAAGTCGAGAGACAACATCCGAACTCGACGGCTCTGTGGTTTCAGAGCATCGCTGGTAACGACCGCGCTAACGCCACGTTTGACATCAACATCGAAAAGATGGCGAACTACGCGCGAGCTCGCAAAGGCCGCTTCGGATTGTACTTCGAAACTGGCCAAGGTGCCGACTTCACAAATGGCCACGATCATGGTTTCGACATGGTCTTGCACGAATCTCGCAAGTATGGTTTGGCTCGACGTTTGACTCAGTTAGTCGCTCAGGCTCGCGGTTCTGCCGATCGATTCGCTCCGGCTTGGGTGCACGTAAACGATGTCGCTGGTTTTATCGGTCCCGAAGTATTTCGAACGCGCGAACAGTTGGTGAGATGTTGCTTGGAAGACATTGTCATGGGCAAACTCCATGGCTTGACCATCGGCCTGGATGTCTGTTCGACTTTGCATATGGATATCGCGCTGAACGATTTGGATTGGTGCTTGGATACCATTGCACCGGCCAGTCCAGCGTACTTGATGGCACTACCGACCAAGATCGATCCTATGTTGGGCTATCTCACCACCGGTTTTCAAGATCATTTACGACTGCGCCGCAAGCACGGCTATCGGGTCAACGATCGCATGTGGGAATTCTTCCAGCGACTGAAAATCGTCGACCAAATCGGGAACCCGACAGAGCACTTTGGCGATCCATTATGGGTTTATCTCCAATATCGTCGGAAAAAATCCGATACTCGATCCGATGCTGAGATTCGCGCAGAGGGCCTTCGTACGCTAGAGGAAATTCGCGGGCGCGGCGTATTTATCGCGGCGGGCTATGGTGAAAAGGTCGAAGAACTGACACCCAAACTGAGCAGTGAAATCCAGCAAATTTACCAAGATGCCAAGAAGTGCATTTGGGTCGAGTGGAATGACGATTTTATCGATAACTTACCCGAGCATGTCGTAGTCGAGACGCATTCGAAGGATCGTACCGATTACATTTTGCACCCATCCACTGGCGAACGACTCGGTCGCTCATCCCACCAGCGGCTGACAGAGCTGCGGACACGGCAAGCTGGAAAATACAACACGCAGATCGTTGTCTCGGAAGGGCTGAACGCTCTGGCCCTGATGGATGATGGGAATCTGTTGCCGTTGCTGGATGGCTTGCGCAGTCAACTGCATGAGCACGGATATCGTTTGTCCCCTGAGATCGTTGTCGTACGATCCGGTCGAGTTCGCGCAGGTTACCGTATCGGTCAAGTGTTGTTCGGCGGTCTCGATCACAGGTGCACGCTATTGCATATCATCGGCGAGCGTCCAGGCAGCGGACATCACACGCTGAGCGTGTACTTGACCACCGCCGACAGTGCTCAATGGTCCAGCGAAGATCAAGTCGACCACAACATCACGAAAGTTGTGTCCGGTATCGCCACCACAGCCTTGAAGCCAACTCACGCGGCGGCCATCGTTCTACGGCGTCTAAATGCTTAACTGCGATTGCTGGGCTTGTGTTGGATATGCAAACTGCATGCACCGTTAGCGCAAACTTTGCCAGCCAGACGATATCTACGCTGGGCAACTTGGCGATAACCCCAGCGCCACACAGGCATCAACCCGGGCAAATGAAACAAGGGAGCTGACCACCAGAGCCGTGGTAACCGTCTGCTGAGATAACGCAGCGCATCGGCACCGCCAAATCGACGACCGTCCGCAGTCGCCAACCAAAGCTGGTCCATCATTTGTTGATATGTCAGCTCCGGAAATCGCTGGGCGACTCGAGGGTCATGCAGACTGATGTAACTGAGCCGCCGCGAGCCATCGAACCAGCTCAATCGCTCCACTTGCTGGCGACAAAACGAACATTCGCCGTCCCAGATCACAACGTCTGATTGAGGCGATTCATCGGGATCTGCAAGATGAACAGTCATCACATCCTACGCGCGGGTATCAGTCTGGAATCGTCGTCGAAAACGCGAACGGAAAATAGGAATTTACGGGCATCTGCGAATACAAGCCCGCAGCGCAAGCGAGTGCGTCGCTCCCAACACACACTCGCTCGCGCTTCGGGCTTGTACCAGCAAGTACTCATCTGCCACTCGCCTAACAGCGGTAATAGGTGAATATCCAGCGAAATATTTAGTGTAACCGCAATTGCTGTTTTTATGTCACCGCCAAAATCAAAAGTTTCCAAAAGAACTTGCGCGTGTATCGAAGTACGTGTCGATCGTGTAGGCTAACAACTCTATCTACCTCAAAAGTTCGCCGCTCCTACACATGCACGAAAATGTCCAGCGTCACTACTACCAACAAGTTATTGCCACCGGAATTGCTTGCGCGCATCGAACGCTTGGAATTGGTCAGCCGCAAAGTTTTTCGTGGACGGTTAAAGGGTGAACGTCGCAGCCGTCGCAAAGGCCAGAGCGTCGAGTTTGCCGACTTTCGCAATTATGTTCCTGGCGACGACTTGCGTTTCGTCGATTGGAATCTCTACGCGCGTCTGGATAAACTTTTTCTCAAACTGTTCCTCGAAGAGGAGGATCTACACGTCTATTTTCTGGTCGATGCCAGTCCGTCGATGGAATTCGGTGAGCCCACAAAGTTCTTCGCGGCTCAGCAGATTGCGGCGGCGCTCGGTTTTATTGGTTTGTGTCGCGGTGATCGAGTGAAGATCGAATTCCTCGGTGCCCGCAATAGTTCCAGCCCAGTGCTGCGCGGTCGTTCGCAGCTATGGCGCATGCTCGAGTTCGTAGAATCTCGCAAGGCCGACGAGGTCTTTTCGCTGACCGACAGCATCAAGCAATTCAGTCTGCGCAATACCGGTCGTGGTATTTGCGTGTTGGTCAGCGACCTGATGGACAAGTCGGGTTATGAACCGGCCCTGCGCATGTTAGTTGGCCGGCAAATGGATGTGTTTGTCCTGCATTTGCTCAGCCCTGAAGAGATGGAACCGGATCTAAAAGGTGATTTGAAACTGATCGACTGTGAAGATGACGACGAGGCCGAGGTATCCGTCAGCCAATCTCTGATGAAACGTTATCAAGCAACTTTGGCAGCGTTTGTCGACCAGGCCAGGAAGTTTTGCGCGCAGCGCGGGATCACCTATTTGCTGGCTCGCAGCGACCAGAGCACCGATTTGATGATCAATCAATACTTGCGTCAACGAGGATTGGTTCGATGAGTTGGATTCCCATGCTAGCGTGGTGGCAATGGTTGTTGATGTTCAGTGTGCCGCCGCTGATTGTCATGCTGTACTTTCTAAAATTGCGTCGTCTGCCCGTCCAGGTTCCCAGCACGTACTTGTGGCGGCGGACGATTGAGGATTTGCACGTCAATAGCATTTGGCAACGACTACGCAAGAACTTGCTGCTGTTGCTGCAATTGTTGGCAATCGGCTTGCTGATCCTCGCTTGCTTACGCCCGGGAACGCGGGGTCAACAGACGTTGGGCAGTCGTTCGATATTTCTGATCGACAATTCATCGAGCATGCAATCGACGGACATCGCAGGCACGCGCTTGGAGGAAGCTAAACGACGCGCCATCGCACTGATCGACTCGATGGCCAGTACGGATGTGGCGATGGTCATCGCCTTTTCTGATCGTGCCGACGTGCGGAAAGAGTTTTCGGGCGATCGTCGCCGCTTGCGCGAGGCAGTCGCCGGGATTCAGCCGACGAACCGCACCACCGATTTGAATGAAGCCATGCGCGCTGCGTCGGGACTGGCCAATCCTGGACGAACCAGCCAAATCGAAGACGTTATGGACGTTCAAGTTGCCGAAGCGCTCCCCGCAAAAATCTTCATTTTCAGTGACGGTGGATTCGCCGCTCCACAGGGCAATTTGGGGAATCTATCAGCCGAGTATATTCCCATCGGTTCTCCGTCGGCTCGCAACGTAGGTATTCTAGCCTTCTCCGTGGAACGAAATTCAGAGAAAGTCAACCAAGTGCAAGCGTTTGCTAGAATTCGTAACTTTGTCGACGCGGCAACCCAGGTAACCGCCAGCTTGTCGTTGGATGGTACGCTGGTCGATGCCGTCGAGGTGAAACTGGAGGCAGGCGGAGAAAGTGGCATCAACTTCGATGTTCGCGAAGCCACCCAAGGCCAACTCCGCTTGGAAATCGAATCCGATGATGATTTTCAGTTGGATAACGTGGCCTATGCCGGGCTGGACCCTCCCAGGCAGTTGGAAGTGGCCCTCGTTACCAGCGGCAACACCGCTCTTGAAACCGCGCTGGCGACTGCGCCGGTCCAGGCGCTGGCCAGCATCAAGATCGTCGATCCAGCACAACTTGATACGCCGGAGCTGGATGCACTTGCGCAGTTAGGCAAGGTCGATTTGTTCATCTATGACCAATGCTCGCCCAAGAAAATGCCTACGGCCAATACACTGTTCTTTGGATCTATCCCGCCTGGAGACTCTTGGACCATCGCCAACACCAGCGGGCCACTGTTCGTCATTGATACCAACCGAGCGCATCCCATTATGCAATATGTCGATATGGGGACAGTTCGCATCGTTGAAGGCAACGCATTGAATCCTCCCGAGGGTGCCAGCGAACTGCTGCGAACCGACGTAGGAGTTTTGATGGCCGTTGCACCGCGCGACGCTTATCAAGACGCCGTGCTTGGATTGAGCTTGACCAAAGGCAGTGACAAAGCTCCCAACACGGACTGGCCCATCAAACGCAGCTTTCCCGTATTCTTGCTGAACTGCTTGGAGTACCTTGGCGGCGCCGTTTCATCGGCTAGTGCAAAGTCGATTCAGCCAGGGCAGAACGCGACCCTCGGTGTGGCGAGTCGCTTTGAAAAAGTGCGTATTGCGATCCCCGACGGTAAGTCGATCGTCATCGACCGAGCCGGACAACCGAAGCTAGAGTTTCACCAAACCGATCAACTGGGATTCTACCTTACGAGACCAATTGATGATGATCGAGTACTGCAGATGTTTACGGTGAATTTATTCAGCCAACAAGAAAGCGAAATTCGTCCCGCAGCAGATGTGCGCATCGGCGAGGAGAGCGTTGCGGCAACGGTAACTCAACAAACCACTCGGCACGAGTACTGGCGCTGGTTGCTCGCCGGCGCACTAGTAATCCTCTCGATAGAATGGCTACTCTATATTCGCCGCATTGCAATCTAGCTTTGTAGGCACGCCAGGGACTGATCTCTATTCTTCGTCGCCCAGTTGCTGGCGCAGCCGGCGCAGGACGCGACTGCGAGCTTGACGAACGGACGCTGGTGTGAGCTCCAGTTCACGAGCCACAATTTCGGTCGCGACTCCATCGACCACGCTGCGCCAAAATGCTTGCCACGTTTGTGGCGCAAAATTGTTCTGAATTTGAGCAAGACCACGAGCTGCCAATTCTCGTAGATCGTTGTGTTGGCTGGGCTCGTCGACCGGAATGGAATCGGGGTCGGGGATCTCGGCCAGTCGGGCCAAAGCGGTGCTGCCACCAACGGCTGGGAATTCTCGCGCTTTGCGACGCGCTGCATCGCGCAGTTTGTTCAGAGTGATCGTCCACAGCCAACCGCGAAACGAGCCAGTTGATCCCGATGCGCGATAAGTATCCAGCGACCGAGCAGCAGCCGAGAAAACGTCTTGCAAGCAATCCGCTGTTTCGTCATGACTCGCCCGGCAATGCTGGCACCATATCACGATCAGGGGACTATACAGATCCACCAGTTCGCGCCACGCTGAATCATTTCGCTGGCGTGCTCGTTCAATCAAACTAGAACATGTCGCCGCCGATGCCAAGTTCTCGGATGTCATTGGACCCATCACCGATGAAGTGATTTCTCCGAATTCGCCAATCGCTCTCCAAAACTTACTCCCGATCGGAACAGTTAGGATAACTTGGACAAGCGATCTAGTAGCGGAATTCGTTAAGAATTTCGATGAATTTTGATCCTATCTTTCGACATCAAATTCTCGACGGCTTGTTGATTTCATGTGTAGCGGAAGCCTTCAAGGCTTTCGTGCAGCGCGAGTTAACATTGCCACGTCGAAGATGTTTCATGGTGCCCCGTGAGTTTGGGTGAACGGCGAGTCTTCCATCCGGACGAGCCCGGATGGAAGCCAACTCCGGCTGGCGAATTACTTGCTTGACGAATTCTCTGCGGAAGACTTTAGTTGTGTACGCAACTCCTGAAGTTCTTTTCGCAGAGAATCGATTTCTTTCTTCAGTTCTTTCACTTCTGCTGGTACGGCGGCGGCCGCGTCGCGGGTCCATTGCTGTGCGTTTTTCGCCATCTCTTCGGCCATTTTACGAAGCTCGTCAGCGTTCTCCGGCACAATGAACCTAGCGTTCGGACCGCCGAAGATAAATGCCTTGCCTTTGCGTTCAATTTTCTCTGTTGGCCGATTACTGCCGTCACTGGACTCTTGTTTGTCACCCTTCTTTAACTCGATATGCAGAGCCCCGGATCGCAAATTACCTGGGGAGCCTCCCAGCAACGAGCGGGCAACATCACGAACCTCTTCAGGCACTTCGTCGAGTTGTTTTTCGGTGTACTCGGTGGCTTTGTCACCTTCTTTGACAGTTACTTTCGCAGGCCCATCGTTCTTGCGTTGGACCTTGACTTCAATGCGTTTGCCGTTGATATCCTTTACTACGTTCGCTTCAAAATCACCTTGGATCTTTGCTGAGAATTGTCCCTGTCTCATAGCGGATGGAACCCCAAAGCTCCATACACCAACTCCTTCCTTGCCCAGGCTGTGAAAATGCTCCTGCAACAATTCCTTGATAGCTTCCGGTGATTTATTTTCCAGATCCAGAACCTGTTCGATATTGATTCTCCGTTTCGTGGCCTGCTTCGCCTGCTCGGGACGTTTTTCCGGAGTCAACTCGACAGTCATCTCCTTGCCTTTGCGAAGC
>SXGS01257879.1_pt1 | contig 27543 bp, 27 predicted proteins | sample 3174681 | NCBI WGS metagenome assembly SXGS01 (sample SAMN11356861, study PRJNA531348) | freshwater metagenome | isolation source: freshwater sample F1-80 | place: China: Fuxian Lake, Yuxi | collected 2017-12-25 | reverse complement strand
AGAGCACGAGTCATTCCGAGTTCAGGATAGGCTTCAATCTCGCCGCCAGCGCGTTTTAAATCGGCGAGCGCAAGCTTTTCGTGACCGCTCTCCTCACGTAGGTGCTCGATCAGCCGCTTGTAATAGGCGGCATTCTCGGTGGATGCAGCCGCAGCCGCTAACATCCTGGTTGAGTAGCGAACAAAATGATAAATCTGCGAAACGAAAAGTCGATAGAACTCCTTCGATTCCCAGGGAGCTTTTTGAATCGCGTGAATTGCGGGGTCGATATTCAAATCCCAGACGGTTTTTTGATTTGCTCCGTTCTTCATTTTCACGCCACCTTTCTGTTACTTGAGCCGACGTGGATTTTTTCACGCCTTGCCCAGTAGTAATCCGTCCAACGGGCGATTTCTTCTTTCGGGTTGGGTTTTGGCTTGAGGCAAACCATGAAGGCCACCGAAACGTTATGTAACGTCGCGGTCGCAAGCTCCTCGAAACCGTGTTTCTTGGCCAGATTCGCAACGGGAATATCGGTTCGCGCGATGGTGAGACTCGCGCTAAGCTTGCTCTCGGTTTGGTGATTGAGCGAAAGCCCACCGATGATGGCACCGAAATTAACGAGCGTATTTGCAACCGAGTATTTCTCATCGATCATGAAGTACTGCAGTGCCTGAACCCGCTTGAGCCCGAGTTCTTGAAGCTTCGCGATTGCTGGCGCAGGAAAGTCTTTGAAGTAGTCGTATTTGTCAAACTGCGAGAAGTCGTACTCAGAGAGAAGGTGAATGCCGATCACATTTTGATCGAGCGTAAGCACGGTAGCCTTATCTTGACGAAGAAACTCTTGATCATCGATCGAACTATTGAGGCCTTCCACTAGCTGGGGCCAATGATTCTTCCAGTACTGAAAAGAAAAATGATGACGAAGATCGCCCGTAAAAATCTGATAGCGCACACGTCTTAGCTCGAGTTCTGAGATTCGACTTCTCATCTTCCATCCCCTTTTCAGCATACGTTCAAATTTTTCTGACTCCTCCTTGTATCGGAGTTTTAGTTTAGTTCTATCGGTTCGAATTGTTACGATTAGTTGGGCCGAGAGGTCTTAGGGGGTTGGCTGGCGTCTTAACTGCGAGAAGTCGTTGGCGAGGCCTTTCGGCCGTCTCGATTTGAGATTCGCCTATGGCACCATCTCCAAATAAAATAAATAATGTTTATTTTTGAGCTAGCAGAGGAATGCAAATGATCCCGCGAACCTAGTCTTTGAGAAGAGTGAGCGACGCCAAATATGCCGCACGAGCCACTCGGTCTTTCCCTTGATCGCGCGCGGAGACTAAAAGTGCAATGTTCTCAAAAACCGAAAATGCACGAGCTTGGATGAGCTGGGTTTCAGAAATCTCGCCGTAGCTCTTCAGGAATTCGACCCGCTCCTCCGGCAGGAAAAAGCTCCAGTAGATTTGAAGATCGACGGCCGGGTCATTGCGATGGAGATCCCCCCAATCGATAACGCCCGTTAGCTGGTTCTCGTCACCTAAAAGCAGATGGCGAAAATGAAGATCTCCGTGAACAACCTGCCGACAAGGAAGTCGAGGAGTCGCGAGGCCTGCGCGGAGAAGTTCGCGCAGCGGAGTATATGGAAGATCAAACCCACTTTTTTCAAGCTGGTCTAATCGAGCCTCGGTCATCGGAACCCGCTTACCGAAATCAAGTCGGCCGAGCGGGTCTTCGGGCAAATCCATTTCGGATACTTTGTGCGCCGGAAGCGAGTGAAGTTTTTTGAGAAACGTCCCAAGAGTTCGCGCAATTTGCACCTTTTGAGATGAGTTCAATTCACATTCGCTCGACTCTCGACCTTCAAGTGGCTCGTAGCCAAAAAAAGGCCATGGATAGTTCGCAGAGGGCTTCCCAACGAAGATTGGGTTCGGAATCATCTCAAGATGCTTGAGGAGAAGAGGAAGACAACGAATCTCCCGCTCGACTCCTGCTAGCGCGATTTCCCGCTGCGGGAATCTAAAGAGATATGTACCGTTCACGCGGATGACTCGATTGTCCCATCCGCTCTCGAAAGCTTGAAGACGAATCGGCGCTAGCTGCGGGAACTGATCTTCGATCAGCTCACGAGCGATTTCATCTGTGACTTCGAGTTCCGGGACCCACGGTTGCATCGAGCTACTCTAGCCTTCCTAGGGCCTCTCAGCAATGGCAAAGGCCGTGGTGTTTTCCTCAAGCCACGAGCGACTTGCGTATTTTCTCACCGCTTTTTCCGTAAATCCGAGCCCGCGTAAACAAAACTCGAGAGCTTCGAGGTTTCGGCTAGGAGCATCACCTTGGTAAGAGATGGCCTTTGAACTTTCCGCCAAGATAATGAAGGCCGCGATATGATGGCAAAACCAGATCGCATTTTTTGTCTGGATTTTTGTTTCGACAAGTTCCTTTCTGCGTTTTGCGTCGTCTAAGCACTCATCAAGAAATTCGTAGTACGGGGGAAGATTCTCCTCCGTCGTTCGTCGAAAGAAACGACCATCTCCGAGCAGACTAAAGATTGCGAGGCGATCCAGGGTTGTCCGTGACGGTCCTAATCCGTGACCTTCCACAAGCACCATGATGTTAAAGGCAATCGAGAGAGCCAAAGACTCCGCCTTCGGTGGAAGTTTGAGAACCGTCGAAAAGAGCTGATCCATGTTCACTTTGATTTCATCTTCAACGGCTCGAACAAGATCGTCTTTCTTGGGGAAGTGTTTAAAGAGAAGAGCTTCGGAAATTCGCAACGATTCGGCGAGTTCAAGCGTCGTCGTGGAGAGAAACCCTTTTCGTGCGAAGACCTCCATCGCGCCTAGCAAAATCTTTCGTTTTCGCTCTTTGCTTGAAAGGCGTCTGGACTCACTTTCTCTCTTTCGACTTTTGAGCGTGCGTCTTTTCTTCGTCTTTTTCACAAGTTACAGGCTCCGAAAATTCTTATCTTGGTGAGTATTTACTCACCATCTCTACCTTCCTACCCTGGAGTCAATCCAAACTCGCAAGGGAGAACGCAATGCTAAAAAGCCTGTTTGTCGCTGTCGGAGTTTTTAGTCTCTGGCCAGCCCTCCTCGTCGGCCCGGTGATTACGGTGGCCTTGGGATCGACGATCTTGATTTGGATCTTCGGCGTTTGAATTTCACACGTGCGGTGGAGGAGAACGTTCAACGTGGAGCGGTCGAAACGAGTGCAATTTTGGTTTGTTCGCAGGCAGGAGTTTTACGAGTTCGGCGAGACGCTGGGTTTTTGTCGGAACGCGAAGTGCTTTGCGGATCGCTAACAACGATCCGCGTGGAGCAATTTTATTTTAGATAGCGAACGATCGTCGGTCTTTCTTCCACGCAGACATCAGGGCCACCTTTGGCGGTCGCGAGGATTTCCAAATCAGACCGTAAACTCGTTGTTAGGTCGATGTCGTTTCCATATTTAAATTCGATGGCATCAGCGTCACCACCGATGATCTTACTTGCGTCGATCGAAACACGATACTGATCGCCGTTGTTGTCGTTGTGCGGATAATCGCGTTCACCGCACCTCACGCTCGTTCCATTATCGACGTATTTAAGACCGGTCAGCTCACCGAGAGCGAAGTCGCCCCCGCGAGAGAGATCATCACCTTGCATGACGACTCCGCCCGAGAATTTGAGAAGAGCATCACGCGTCTTCGCTAATCCCATGGGTGCACCCGGGTTATTGAACCAGACAAGGTCGAACCCTTCGAGATCTTTGTCCGTAAGCCCTTCTCGAGGTTCGACTAAGTAAGTAACGTCGTAACGCGACAGAAGGGACTTCATGTATTCGGTGTCTTCTGGATCTTCAGATCCTGCCTTTGAATCTCGTACGAGAAGGATCTTCGGGTCCTTCTTCGGGCTCGAGTACCGAACGACCGTCTCGGCAATGAGTTGAGATGAAGCTCCATTTACAACCAGCTGGTCGTTCGCTTCATCACCTAAGGCTAAAAGAATGGTCGTAACGGCTGGTCTGAAAGTGAGCGGATCGAGATCACACGAGATTCCGTCGCAGACGCCTAGCGAGCCAAGCTTTGCTTCTTCGAATTTGGCCGTGTTGCTACAGTTTTGATAGGCGATGAGTAGCGCCCCAATAAACGCTACGAGCCCGATCGCCTCGAGCTTACCCCTTTTCATCTTGCCCCCTAACGTACCTCAGTACAAACCCTGTGCCGTGCTTACATGCCATAATGCAAACCTCAGAGACCAGGCGCACGACACTACCGTAATTTCGTCGCATTCTTAGACAGGAGCGATGGTACTAGGTCAGGGCGCCGGAGTCGGGAGTTGCTCGGTTACGATGGTTACTTGACTCTGCAGCAAGTGGTGAATTGGGCACTTATCCGCGATTTCAAACAGGCGCTTTTTCTCGTCCGGCGTGAGATCGCCGACAAAGTCGATGCGACGAAGGATCTTCGTTGCTTCCTTCGTTTCAGATTCGATTTTAATTTCGACGACCGTCGATTGAAGTTTAAGCTGCTTGCGGTTGGCGTACATCTGGCACGTGATGATCGTGCAACCCGCAAGCGCCGCTTCGAGCAGTTCATGGGGGTTGGGACCTTCGTCGCCTCCACCCAGATTCGGTAGGACACCTGAGAGAATACTGAAATGACCGGCTACCATCTCGGCGCCTAGATTTTCGTAACGATGTCCTTTAACCATTTGCACTCCCCCGATCTAACATCCGTTGAAAAGTCGATTCCCTTGCCGCTGCCGTTGTCATGGACACTTGACCATACCCCGCCAGCCTCACATTGCAAACCCTTCCTGGCCGTCTGAATAGTGAAGACAATATTCTGACCTGCATCGCGAAGGCGCGCCTTTCAAAAAAAAAGCCAGAGTCACGTCAGACTCTGGCTCATCATTTTCAAACGCGATCTCTTGTTTACTTCTTAGGACCCAAGTAGCGCGAAACATCAGCCGCTGTAGGAGCGTGGATACCACAGCCGCGGATTTCTGCCGTCGGCGAGTGATCGATCACTCGACCTAAACGGTAGAAGTAACCAGACGTGTTGACCGCACGGATCATCAAGTCTTGCACGACGCTCTTTCCGGGTTCGCAAGGGAGAAGCTCCCCACGAACGAGGACTTGTTCCGAAACCGTTTTACCGATGTACTGAGCCGCGGTTTTTTCTGAGCCAACGAGCTGCGCGAGCGGAACGTTTTCGCCGAACACCTTCTCAACAAGTTCGCTGCCTTTTTTACCGCGGAAGTTAGCTTTTACGAATCCGTCTGCACCTTTCGTGACCGTCATCTCAACGACGTAGTCTTGTTTGTATTGAGCAACGAGTGCGGATAAGCGTTGTTGATCCGCTTTCATCCCGAACATCTGCGCGATGTTGAGCTGACGAGCCATGAGTTTACCGATCGCCGCCGTCTTCATGAAATCGGGCCAGTTCGTTTGGTCGAGAATCCACTTCAAATCGTCTTCCGAAATTTCGAGAATGTGCTTCGCCATCCAGAGCATGTCGGAGTACGTCGAATGGAGGTAAATCTCCGGACGATACAAGAGGGGCTCGTTGAACGCGAGGCGAGGTCCTTTAAGCAGACCGTCTTTTACTTCAATGAATGTATCAGCGAGGTTTCCGAATTCCGCGGCCGCTTTTGTCGAACCCATCGAGAATCCTTGGTCGTGGATCGTCTCGATGTACTCAAGATCGCCATTTTTACCGGGCACCAAAAGGCTGCGAGCGTTGTCTTCTTTCAAGTCGCGGTTCGCGATCCAGAGTTGATAGAGAATTTGTCCGCGGAGGGCGCGGTCCTCTAGTGTGCCGTGGCCACGAAGACCGATAGGTCCACCGCGTACCATCGTTTTCTTACCTTGAAATTCGACGAGCGATTCGCGGAAGATGACAAACGATTCTGTCCCCTTAACTTTTCCGCCCTGCTCTTGGGCCACTTTTTCAACTTGCGAGCGGACGTTCGAGAACTTTGGATCGTTCAGTTTACCGTGGAGCAAGATGTGCGACTCGATGTTCGCATCGTAGCGTGACGTCTTCAAACAGTTAATGAGGCTCGCGGCATCTACCACTTTTTGGCCGACACAGCTTTTCTCTTCATCTGACTCTTCGGCATCGATCAGAAGAATCGTGCCCGTACCGTTTGCGTTCGCGAAATCAGGACCTTTCACGTAAACGAGGTCGCTCCACTTACCACCTGCCGCGATGTAGAGACGGTTGGCAATCGTTTCCGAGTGAACCTCGTCACCCCACTTCAACTTCCACTCTAATCCCTGAAGGTCTTTAACTTCGATCTTAGGTGAAGTCGCGGAATTCTTCGTTTTCTCGTAAACGAGAAGACGGCTTGCCGACTTCAAATCGTAAGTCGGGATTTTTTCGTCATCTCGAACGATAGACTCGATTCGCTTTTCGAGAGAAGCCCAACGTTCTGCCGCGTTCTTACCTGCTTCGAGCTTTTGCGCACGGTTCATCCACATGAAGTGGTTGGACGGAACATCAAATTTGAAAGCGGCGTCGACGACGCTAACTCCGGGAGTCTTGCGCAAGTCTTGACCTTTTTCGTTGACGGCTCCGCGAGCCTCTTTTTCATTTTCTACGGCTGCCGATAGAGATTTCGGCAATTCGACGTCAACGGGATCGGCCGAAAGGTTGCTTAAATAGAATTTGTGGATGTTCTTCATGATGCCGTCGAGAATCGTTTTCTTCGGTGCCGTACCGGGGATCAACGTTTCCGTTCGCTCCGGCATTTCGGCGTAAGCTGAATAGAGAGCGCGGCGTGCCTTCTCGAAAGCAAGCTCACTAGCTGTTCCGCCGGTGCTTTCAGCCTTCAAAATTTTGTGGGCGCCGCCAAGCAGACGGATGATGTTCGAAGCGTCTTTCGCTTTTAAGCCCGAAGCGGTAATCGTTTGAGTTTGTTGCGGACCAAAAAGGGCCGACGCCTGTGCAAGGTTTTGACAGACCTTATCGGCCTTGCCTTTCACCTTTTTGTCGCCGTAATCAGCGAGACAGAACGCTGAGATTTCGGAGACTAACCAACGCTCTAAATTTTGTGCTTTCGTTTGATCGTAAGCGCCCTCAATCCGTAAAGAAGCAAAGATAACGTCTGGATCCGAAAGAATATAAGAGCCAGTGTTTGCTTGGGCCTTTACCGCAAACGCCACCACCATCGTGGCAGCCAATCCCGAGATCGCGATCTTGCTTGTTGTGCGCTTCATTTTTTTCTCCGCATTAGGTCGTGATCTCAGTCACGACGGTCTAACTCGGAGAGATTGCAACGGCCAAGCCAGTCGATCGCAACGAACAAGCCGATCCTTTGTTTTAACCAATAGATGGCCTGAAGGTGCTGTCGAACTTTTGAACGCCTACGTTTTCTGCGGTTTTTCGATGCGTCCGTCAGGGTACTTCGCGAAACGCTCAATAGTATCACCGTGAACCATGTCGTTGCGTGGCCACGGCCACCCACCGAATCCGGTTCGTTGGTAATCTTGAATCGTACGGACAATATCGTCACGAGAGTTCATAACGAAAGGTCCGTGTTGAACAACGGGCTCACCAATTGGCTTCGCCTGTAACAGGAGAAACTCGGCGGGCCCAACAGAACTCTTTACTTCCAGTTCGACTTGGCTTTCGAGCGCGGCTCCGGTTTTCGCGGCGAGTTTCGTTCCATTGAGTTCGAGTTCCTCTCCATCAAAGAAGTAGAGAGTGCGGTTCACTTTGCCCTTCGACGCAGGCAAACGAATCGCACCGCCTTTCTCGAGCTTCACCAAAAGAACCATCACTTCGTTCTCGGAATCCGCCGCCCAGCTGTCTGGCGGTGGTGCTAACGCTTTTTTCCCGCCTAGGTTTCCGGCGATCAAATTTACCGACGCTTTCCCTTCGCTCACATCAACGCGCGGAATTTGTTCTGACCAGAGCATTTTGAAATGAGCCGGAACAGTTTTGCTCTTCTTCGGGAGATTCAACCAGATTTGGAAAAGCTCGAGCGTGTTGCGGTCTTGCGATTTTAGAAGCGGAAACATCTCGGAGTGTTGAACCCCGGAGCCCGCCGTCATCCATTGAACGTCGCCTTCTCCGTAGCGGCCAGCAGCACCTAACGAGTCGGCGTGATCAACGTAGCCTTTTCGAACCACCGTGATCGTTTCAAAACCTCGGTGCGGGTGGACCGGAAACCCTGGGACTTCTTCGCCGTGGTACATGCGAAAGCCGTCCTTACCTTCAAAGTCTTGTCCCATGTCTCGGCCGGCGAGCAAATGCTTCTCGGGACCAAAAGCTTTCGTACCTTCGGGATACAGATCATGGTGGTGTACGCAGAACAGAAAAGGCTCTTGTGTCGGCCATTGAAAGCTCAAAGGGAAACGTTCTTTGATCATGGCTCCTCCAGTTGCGACTTCGCTCGATGGCGCCGGAAAAAATTTAGCTTTGAAGAAGGCGCCTAATGCCGCAAGGCTACCTAGAGCTGCAAAATAGGAAATGACTTTACGGCGGCTCGGCATGGCGACTCCCTGGTGTTGTCCAGTATAGACGGCCGAGCTTTTGGTTTGAAGAGAACGAGACGTAATACGATCGGAATCACGCCTCGACCTTCGTCCTACTGGAGATTGGGACGCGAACTCGAAGCCTTCTTGTTTGATTTCTGCGAACGTGCGTTCTTCCGCGCGCTTTCGGAGAGAAACTTTACCAGCTCTGCATTCACCTCTTCTGCGTGCGTCCAGAGAAGACCGTGCGGCCCGTCGCTGAGTTCTACGAGACGGCTTCCTTCGATTTTCTTTTGAAGTGGCTTCGCGGTCGATTCGATGGGCAGAATCCGATCCTCCCCGCCGTGAATGATGAGTGTTGGGATTTCGATTTTCGATGCGTCTTCACGGAAATCCGTAAGCCATGCATCGACAGACTCAAGCGAGCCGATCGGCGAAGATTCGGAAGCTGCGTTCCAGCTCCATCGCACGACTTGTTTGCTGATTCTTTTTCCCAACAGCTTGTCGGTGTTATAGAAATTTTTGAAGAACTCGGTGAAGTAGAGAAATCGGTCCTTCTCAAGGGCCTGTTTAATTTCGGCGAACACTTGTTCATCGATGCCGCTTGAGTTGTTTTTCGTTTTCAAGAGAAAAGGCGGAATGCCGGCGATGAAAACAGCGCTCGAAACGCGGTCTGATCCGTATGAACCGAGGAAGCGGACGACTTCACCAGCTCCCATCGAGAATCCAACAAGGGCTACGTCCTGGAGGTCAAGTTCAGTGAGTAGATGGTTGAGATCCGCCGCAAACGTATCGTAGTCGTATCCCGAAGAAGGCTTACTCGATTTCCCGAAGCCGCGGCGGTCGTAGCTGATGACGCGGTAGCCTTCTCTCAAAAGACGAGTTGTTTGCTTCTCCCACGACCGACCATTCAGCGGCCAACCGTGAATCAAAACGACGGGTGTCCCTTCTCCAAGATCCTCGTAAAAGAGCTCAATCGATCCTGAGTTCTCTTGGCCTACCTCTAGATACGGCATGGATGTTCTCCCTCGTCGCGAACGACTCTTAGAAAATGAAAAATCACGCAAGTCACCGCCACTCTAGCAAGTGAGAAAGTCGCACGCGTGCAAAGCCTGTCGATTAATTTTGTTGAGTGAGACAAATTCGCGACGCGCGCTCTCCAAGGTCTTCGGAGAGCGCGCAGAAAGATCTATTTTAACTAGATGGACTCAAAGAAAAAGATCACTGCCCTGCGAGTTGCGGCTGCTTATTTGCGTTCGCTGATTTGTAAAGACCGTACGCCGCTAAGCCGAGCGCACCAGCTCCCACAAGACCCAGAGATCCCCAAAGTCCCCAACGGCGGCCCGCTGGACGATTAAGTTTAATCGGGTGATCTTCAATCAGATCAGGATGGGGACCGTAAAGGTCAGGTCCTCCGAGATCGGCCGTGTCACGACGATCCTCTGGAAGCGCTTCTCCAAAATCGGTCGAAGTCTTGTGCACTAAATAATTATCATCGGTTTCGTAGGCCGGTACAGCACCCGCATCAATCGAAACTTGATGAGAGAGCGCTTCCATTTCCGAGTGTTGACTTCCGGTACTATGACCCGAAACCACAAAATCCTTCGAGGATTGGCTGCCGTCGTAGATGCCTGCTTTAATAACCTTCGATTGGTTTTCAGCTACGGGATCACGACGCTCTTGAGAATTTTTCTTTTTCGATTTCGGCATTCTTGTGTCCTCCTGTCTCGCCCTACATGCTAGCGCCAGGAGCCACGAGAGTTGCGTGGATCTCTCGTTTGAAATGCGAAAATTTCTGAAAATCAGACCGCTCGTGCCAATTTGTCAGCTAAGAACATTTTGATTTTGTGAATGGTTTCTTCGGGTGCGCTCAGGTGCGGGCAGTGGCCCTGTGCCTTCATGAGCTGGTAGCTCGAGGATTTGATCTGTCGGTGAACGTACTCACCCACGAATTCCGGCGCGATGACATCATTTGCGCACTGAAGAATTAGCGACGAGACCGAGACCTTCGCGAGATCGGCTCGATTGTCACTCGTGAAGGTCACTTGCGCGAAGTGCTTGGCAATTTCTGGTCGCGTCGTACAAAAGCTCACTACGAGTTCTTCGGCGAGGGCGACGTCATCTGGTCTTCCCATTATGACCGGAGCCATCGTCTTCGACCATCCTTCAAAGTTACTCTCCAGCGAACGAAGTAATTCTTGGATCGCCTCGCGAGAAAACCCACCGCGGTAGTCGCCATCATCCATGTAGCACGGCGAAGGCCCGATCATAATCAGCTTCGAAAACAACTCAGGTCTTTTATTTGCGGCAAGCGCACCGATCATCGCACTTACCGAATGACCGACAAAGATTGCCTGCTCGAGATCGAGCTGCTCGCAGATTTCGATGACGTCGTTCGCATAACCTTGGAGTGAGTTATACTTCGCGCGGTTGTACGAAGCCGTATCCGAGCCGCCCGCTCCAACGTGATCAAACAAAATAATTTGATGATCCTCGGCAAAAGCTGGCACGACTTTGCGCCACATGTTTTGATTGCAGCCGAAGCCGTGGGCAAAAATCATGGGCGTCTGCCCCTGGCCAAGAACTTTCACATTATTGCGACCGATGACATTCACAAAAATTCTCGCTTCCAATTAAACTGCGTTTCGGTACTCACCGCGAGTCACGGGCCGCTTCTTCGGCAACTTGACGACGAACCGAGTCCACTCGCTCGCGGAATCCAAATAGATTTTTCCACCGTGAGAGCGCACGATCGACTCCGAGACGCTCAAGCCTAATCCGGTGCCTGCTCCAGCCGGTTTAGTCGTAAAGAAGGGATCAAAGATTTTCTCGCGAATCTCGGCACGAACGCCAGGGCCACCATCGATGACCGAGATCTCAATATGGTCGGCGTGCTCGACAAAATCGACTCCGACCCACTTCTCCCGGCAGTCCGGACCACTCACGGCATCGTGAGCATTATTGAGTAAGTTCAGGAGCAGCTGCGCGATCTGGACCGGTCGACATTCAATCGCAAGACCTAGGGGGATGGCTCCCCTCTTCAAACGCACGTGTCCTTTGTTGAATCGCGAAGAGCAGAGATCGAGAGTCTCCTCAAAGATCGTTCGCAAATCGCCTCTTTCGAAAAGATCAGCACCGCCGTCGCGAGAAACCGAGCGAAGAGCCTTCACGATTTTCGCAATGCGAATGCACGTATTCTGAATGCTCTCGATCGTACCGTTCACCCAAACCGGCTCAGCGCCGCCCTCAGCGAGACGGTCTTTCAAGATGTCGACCTTACCTAGAATGATGCTCAAAGGATTGTTGATTTCGTGAGCAATCCCGCCTGCCATTTCGCCAAGCGCGCTGAGCTTTGAAGACGCGAGCATCTTCGCTCTTTGCTCATCGATGACGCGTTGGTTTTCCTTATGGGCTGTGAGGTCTTGCTCGATGCGCAGATACGCAAATTGCCGACCCGGCATGTTTCGGATTTCTGTGGCGACTGCGAGAACCCAACGAATTTGGCCACCTTCAGATTCATAACGGTACTCACAACTGAAAGGGACCTGATGCTGAACGAATTCTGCCCATGCCTTTGCAACTCGTGCGCGGTCGCCATCGTGAATCGCCTCCAGCCATCCATTCCCGATGGCTGCGCGCAGGCGTAATCCGGTGAGTTCATTCCACTTGCTATTGATGTACAAACATTCGCCGTCCGCATTTGCTAAGAAGACGCCCACCGGAGCGACTTCCATCAGCGCCTTCTGAAAGCTCTCGCTCGCGGCAAGTGCTGATTCGACCGCGCGCCGCTCGGTGATTTCGAATCCCACGACTTGAATCGATTGAAGATTGCCTGCTTCATCCAAAGATGGAACTAAGTGCGATGATGTCCAAACGGAGGAGCCAGCTCGGCTCTTATGCTCGAATTCACCGGCCCAAGTAAGACCTCGCAGAGCGGTCTCCAAAGCCGTCCCGTAGACGGTTTGGACACACTCCTCCGAAAGAAGTAACTGATAGGACACACCGACCGTGTCGTTCTGGGTTCGACCAATCAGGCGCAAAAACTTATCGTTAGAACTCTTCACGATCCCGCTCGGGTCCAATACGAGAAGTAATGCAACCGCGTCGACGGCCGACACTAATTCCATATCGAAGTGGAACTCTGATTTCCGGGATGAGTCATGTTTCATGTTCGCCCAATTGCCGATAGGTTTAAAAATTCATCGACCCTAGGGTTCAAGAACTTTAAGAACAGTGAAAAGATCCAGAATTCTCGATGGAATTCGTGCTTTTTTCGTTCGTCTTAGTGATCCATGCCGTTTCATTCTGAGGAGCTTGAGAACCAAATCTCCTCACTTTTTAGAGTTCCTCGCTAGGGTGTTAAACGGTGAACCTCTCACCCAAGACCGGTGCGCCGCGCAATATCTTACGTCTCCCTTCACCTTAACGGGTCGATCTGAACGCCGGCACCGGCAAAGCGATGACAAGACCCAATGATCTAAGCTAATTTGTCGGTTCCGCGAAAGGTCAGCGAAAGATGAAAAACACTCACGTCCGTGAACTTTACCGCAACACCGAATCCCTTTTGGATCAGGAGATTCACCTCTCCGGCTGGGTCCGCAAAATCCGCGATCAAAAAAGTTTCGGCTTCATTGAGCTCAACGACGGAACCTTCTTCAAAGGGGTTCAGGTTGTCTTCGATACGAAGCTTGGAAACTTCGAAGATGTCGCAAAGCTTTCGATCGCGAGTTCCATCTACGTTACGGGAAAGCTCGTGAAGTCACAGGGCGCTGGCCAAGCGTTTGAAGTCCTCGCAACTAAAATCGAAATTTATCAAAAAGCGTCACCTGAATATCCGCTTCAGAACAAACGCCATAGCTTCGAGTTTTTGCGCGAGATCGCCCACTTGCGTCCCCGTTCGAATACGTTCTCGGCGGTCTTTCGCGTGCGCTCGGTCTTGGCGTTTGCGATCCACAAGTTTTTCGTCGACCGTGGTTTCGTGTACGTCCACACGCCGATCATCACGGGTTCCGATGCCGAAGGCGCCGGCGAGATGTTCCGTGTAACGACGATGAAGCTCGATAAGATTCCACGCAAAAGCGACGGCTCGATCGATACGTCCCAGGACTTCTTCGGCAAAGAAACGAACCTCACCGTCAGCGGACAGCTCAACGGCGAAACCTTCTGTGCGGCCTTCCGGAACATCTATACGTTTGGTCCAACGTTCCGCGCGGAGAATTCGAATACGTCGCGGCACGCGGCAGAGTTTTGGATGATTGAGCCGGAGATCGCGTTCGCGGATCTCAATGTGGATATGGATCTCGGCGAAGACATGATCAAATACATCGTCAAGTACGTGATGGACGAATGCCCAGAAGAGATGGAATTCTTCAACCAGTACATCGAAAAAGGTCTCTTCGATAAACTCAATAACCTGCTCGACAATCAGTTCGCACGCATCACGTACACGGAAGCGATCGAATTGCTAAAAAAATCCGGAAAGAAGTTCGAGTTCCCCGTCGACTGGGGTCTCGATATGCAATCGGAACACGAGCGCTACCTTGCTGAAGAACATTTCAAAAAGCCCGTGTTCGTTACGGACTATCCAAAACAGATCAAAGCTTTCTACATGAAGCTGAACCCCGATCAGAAAACCGTTCGCGCGATGGATTTGCTGGCTCCCGGAATCGGCGAGATTATCGGGGGCTCCCAACGCGAGGACAATCTTGAGCTTTTGGAAGAGCGCATGAAGGAGATCGGCCTTCATCCCGCCGACTACTCGTTCTATACGGACTTGCGTCGTTACGGGAGCTTCCCGCACGCGGGCTTTGGCTTAGGCTTTGAGCGGATGCTCATGTACCTGACGGGCATGTCGAACATCCGGGACGTCATTCCCTTCCCGCGTACGCCAAAAAACGCTCTCTTCTAGAATCGGCTTTAGAACATTCGTGATCAGGTGGCCGGCGGAACTCCCGTCGGCTTTGGTCCGCCGGTGACCGAACAGTGGCGCAAAAACGGGAAAAACTCGGCAACTTGAGCTACACTTCTGACCCTGATGCATACAAGCGCCCAAGCTAAAACACTCAAAAATCAGGTACCAACTACGGGAGCCGAGGCTAGCCTGACGCCCCCGCAAGGTTACCAGCTCAGGCCTTACCAACAAGAGGCCGTGACGGCGACACTCAAACACTTTCGTGCGGAGCGAACTCCAGCGGTCATTGTTCTGCCAACGGGCGCAGGTAAGAGCCTCGTCATCGCGGAACTGGCGCGGATCGCGCGGGGTCGCGTGCTCGTTCTCGCGCACGTGCGTGAACTTGTGGAACAGAACCATAGCAAGTACTTAAGCTTTGGTTTAGAGGCGGGCATTTATTCGGCAGGTCTGAATCGAAAAGACATTACGCAAAAAACGATTTTCGGCAGCATCCAATCAATTGCGCGAGCTCCAGAAGAGTTTTTCGAAAACTTCTCGCTGGTCGTCATCGATGAGTGTCACCGCGTTTCGATGAACGTCGAATCCGAAGGCGAGACTCAATATTTTCAGGTCATTTCGAAACTGAAGAAAATCAATCCCGAGCTCTGCGTGCTGGGCCTTACGGCAACTCCGTATCGCCTTGGTTACGGTTGGATCTACGAGTTCAATGCCCATAAGAAAATGCGGCAGACAGCATCGGACCGCTTCTTCAAGAAGTGCATTTTTGATCTCCCGACTCGCTACATGATCAAAAACAAGTACCTGACGCCGCCGATTAAGATCGAGGCTCCGGTTGCTTGTTACGACTTCTCGGATCTCAAACTTCGCGGCACCAGCTACGTGATCGAAGAGATCGAGAAAATCCTAAAAGATCAGAAGCGGATCACGCCGCTTATCATCCGCAACATCATGGAGATCGCTGAAGATCGCCAAGGTGTCATGATCTTCACCTCATCGGTCAGCCACGCGAAGGAAATTTTGCAATCGCTTCCCAAGGAGAGTTCGGCTCTTGTCGTTGGCGATACGGAGGATAAAAAGCGCGACGAAATCATCGAAGCCTTCAAAGCAAAACGGCTCAAGTACCTCGTGAACGTCTCGGTTTTGACGACGGGTTTTGATGCCCCTCACGTCGATGTGATCGCAATTCTTCGGCCGACGGAATCGGCCAGTCTCTACCAGCAAATCATCGGGCGGGGCTTGCGATTAGCGCCTGGAAAAACGGATTGTTTGATTCTCGATTACACGGGTCAAAATCACGATCTCTTCTCGCCCGATATCGATGAAGACAAACCTTCAAGCGAATCGGTCATCGTGGATGTCTCGTGTCCTGCTTGTGGACTCGTGAATCAGTTCTGGGGCATCGTGAATCCGGACGGATTCGTTGAAGAACATTTTGGCCGCAAATGTAAAGGCGCATTCGAAGATCCAAGGACTCACGAAATCAAAGAGTGCGGTTATCGTTTCCGCTTCAAGCGTTGTGAGAAGTGCGGAGAAGAAAACGACATCGCCGCTCGTGTTTGTCGTTCGTGCGAGAACCTCTTAGTCGACAACGATCAAAAACTCAAAGAAGCCATGTCGCTCAAAGACGCTCACGTCATGCGGGTGGATTCTATGATTCTTCAGCCCTCGGCCGATAAAAAGGGAAACGAGCGCCTTGAAGTTCATTATTACGATGTCGATGCAAATGTCTTGAAGGAATACTTTTATCTCAACTCGCCCGAAAGTCGCCGCGCCTTCTACTTCAACTTCACGCGCATGCACAATCGATTGCCCGAAAAAAACCTTGAGATCAAATCTGTTGATGAAGCCGTCTCCATGCGGGAGAGGTTCCGCACGCCGATGTTTGTGATCGCGCGCAAGCAGAAGTACTTCTGGGCCATTCGCGAGAAAATCTTCGAGTAGCCTCGAAAATTTTTATCCTGCTTTTATCTGAATTGCCGTCGGAACTTTCGGAAGCGTCACGAGAAAGGTGGTATTCGGGCGGGATCGATCCAACCGAAGCGTTCCACCATGTGAATCGACGATCCCTTTGGAAACACTCAAACCCAGCCCCGTTCCCTGCCCGACACCTTTAGTCGTAAAAAACGGCTGCATGATCTTGTTCTCAATTTCGACCGGGATTCCGCTACCACTGTCCGAAACAAGAACTGAAATCTGGTCCTCTTCTTCAACGACGGATAATTGAATCCACTTCGTAGGCTGAAGGACAGCTGCATCAAACGCATTGTTCAACAGGTTGACGAGAACCTGACTGATCTGCCCCGGTCGGCAACGGATGATGGCGGCCGGATTCACCGCTTCTATCGTAATTCCGACTTGGCTATGCTTAAACCGCTCTTTGCAAAGATCAAGTGTCTCGTCGATGATCCGCGCGAGAGGAACAACTTCAAAAGGATCCCCGCTTCCATCGCGTGCAAATTGCTTCAATGATTTTACGATTCGCGAGATCCTCATGACCGTTGATTCGATTTTTTCCGCCGTGACCGTGACGCTTGAAGCATCTAATTCTTTGCTCTTCGCGAAATCTCGCAGCAAAGCGGCACGAGCGTGAATAATCGCAAGCGGATTATTGATTTCGTGCGCGATGCCCGCAGCCATTTCACCAAGCGCCGACAATCTCGACGACGAGACCATCTTGAGACCTTGCTCCTGAATAAGCCTTTGAGCTTCAACTTCGTTTGTAATGTTGCGGGTGATCCCAACGACACGGCTGACATGACCGGACTCATCTTTAAAAGAGACCGCAATCGAGTTGAACCATCGCATTTTACCGTCGATGCCCACGACTCGATACTCGCAGTCGACACGATTCTGCCCTTGAAGAATGAGTCGCATCTTCTCCTCAACCGAAACGCGATCCGACTCTTGAACGTAGTTAAGAAATTCTCGCATGTTTGAGATCGGCTCCGAAGAACTTATCCCATGGAGGCGCTTGCCAGCCGCCGACCAGTGGATCTGCTCATTTTTGCAGTCCCACTCCCACGTTGTCATCTGCGCGATGTCCATACCAAGTTGGAGTTGATTTCGTTGTTCCGCGATCAACCTCTCGTTACGACGCTGCAGAGTCACGTCGCGAAAGAACCAAACGCGACCGTGAACGGTGCGACCGTCTGAACCGCGAATCGGTGCGGAGTAGCGATCGTAGATAGAACCCGTACACAAGTGGACTTCCGTTTGATCCGTCTTCTCCGGGTGAGCGTAGAGATAAGCGACTTTCTCTAGAAATTCTTCTGGCTCTTTCAATTTGGAGAGTACGGCATCCAAAGCCGCTTGATCCGACTTCGTTTGCAAGACGTCGGAATCGAGGTCCCACAACTTCGCGAATTGGGTGTTGTACGAAAGAATTTTTCCTTCAGCCGACACGACCAGAATGCCGTCGATCGCGGCTTCACCCTGACTCTCTAAAAGGTTTTTCTGAAACTCGATTTCTCGCTGAGCTAACCGCGTTTCGGTGACGTCGCGGCAAATCGCGAGTGCCGTCTGTGTCCCCGAAAGTCGAACGCGCGCCTCGTAGTGTTTGAGCACCGAACCGACTTGCATCGTGTATTCAAAAACCTGAGCTTCTCCCGTTTCGAACAGAACTTTGGTTTTCTGACGGAGTGTTCGTGAAGTCGACTCGGGCAGGAAATCGTACACAGATTTTCCGACGAAGCTACCTGGCGCAACGATGAGTTCCGCAGAATCGGCTGTGTGATACGAGAGGATTCTTCCATCTCTCTCGAATTCAAAGAGCAAGTCCGGAATCGCAGCCAGGATCGCGCGGGCATGTGCTTCTGCTTCTTCGAGACGAGTGAGGGAACTGACAAGCTCCCGCGTTCTCGATTGAACAAGAGTGTCCAACTCGAAATTCAGAGCGCGAGCCTTCAGCTCCGCCTCACGGCCAACCGCAAGCTTCGCGATGGTGCCGCTGACACGATGGGCTCTTCCGTCGCGAAAGTCGCTGAAAGAGGCGCGGTGAAAAACGCTAACCCACTTTTCATTTGCATCCTTGAAACGATACTCGCCGATCCAGCGAGCACCTCCAAGTTGGGCCGCTTCGCGAAGACCATCGAGCACTCGCGCGCGATCTAGAGGATGAATGGACTCGAACCACAAGCTGGCAGGCGTCTCGCCGCTGAATGTTTGAAAACCAAAAATATTTGTTACGCCTTCGCCCCACCAAACAACATCGCGGGAGAGGTCCCACTCCCAAGCACCCTGATTCGCCGCAAGGCCCGCGCGCTTGTAACGAGCAAGCTCTTGCATCAATGCCTCACGGCTGAGAATTTCGATCTGTTTGTCAGGATGCGAGTGGGACACTTTTCTCTCCGAATCATCGTCGCGGTCACGGACCTACCGCATTTAAGATCGGAGCATTTGCCGTGAGCTTGAGATCAAGACGGAATCCGAAGCCTATTTTGGGACGCGAATTTTTTGAAAGTAAACCATCCCGCTGCAAAGCGCCCCGGAGATGATGGCTGGCAACAAAAATCCCAGGTATCCCAACTGCGCGAATAGCAAACCGCCAAGGACGGAACCTAATCCGAAAAAGAAAATGATCCCGATCCGCATGAGATTTGCGTGGACGTCTTCATCGGTAGCACGTGCTAGTTTTCCTCGATTGAGAACGCGGGCAAGGCCGATGCCAAGGTCCGTCGTGATGCCGGTCAAGTGTGTCGTTCTGATGACGGATCGGGACACGGTCGTCACCAAAGCATTCTGCATTCCGCAGACTAAGCACAAGAGAGCGAGAAGCAAGTAATCACCACTTTGCTCAAGGGCCTGACCGAATTCCCCAAAGAGCTGATTGTGTCCGCCGATGACAACAGAAAAAAGAATGAGGGAAAGGATCGCAAAGACGAGAAAGTAGCGCGGCTTCCTGCGGGATCTGAGTTGGATATCGACGAACTGAGCACTCACCATCGCGCCTAAGAGAAAAAATAGAGGCACGAAGAGCATTCCGAGCGCCCGTGTCCAATCACTTTGCACGAGCTCCAAACCAAAGAACGTTGCGAATCCCGTCACGTGCGAAACGAAACGATGGCAAGCCATGAAACCGCCAATGTTTATCGCGCCCGCTTGAAACGCCATCGCCATCCAAATAGTTATGTTACTTCTCGTATAAGCGGAGATGGATTCGTTTCCGTAAAGCATGGCGGTTTCCAATCTTCAGCGGCTTTGAGCTTTGAGTTCAGCTCTAACCTTATCATGCGGTGTCGTTTCTTCAGAGTCCGAGGTTGCGTGCCGGTTCATCAAGGAATAGGTGTCGCCGATAGCAAACAAGCCCCCCAAAGCATTCAAGACCTTAAATGCTTTCGTCATCAAATCGGGATGAAGAGTGCGCCGCCAAGGAGTTCAATGGGTTGAACCTCAACAATGATCGCAAAACAAAGGAGTCGCTCATGGCAGAAAAAACTCCCGGAACATCCAAGCGAGGCTTCGCTAGCATGGATCCAGAAAAACAACGCGAGATCGCCCGCAAAGGGGGCATTAGCGTTCCACCCGAAAAGCGTCCGTTCTCGCAGAATCGGCAATTGGCTGCGGAGGCTGGTCGCAAAGGCGGAAAAGAGTCAGGCAGTCACCGGACTCATTGAGACGAGTACGGAGCGTCAACCTTGGACATCCGTTTTTAGCAGGGGCAAGGTGATCGAGTTGAACATCCCGATTTTCGGAGGATTTGACCGTGATCAATGCCCCTGGTGTTTGCCAAACGCCCGACGAAACAACTCGCACCTATACTTTCAATCACACAATGCTACGCGTGCGGGACCCCAAGGTTTCACTCGACTTCTACACCCGCATTCTCGGCATGCAACTCATTCGCAAACTTGATTTCGCGGACTGGAAGTTTTCGCTCTACTTTCTTGCTTACGTTCCGCAAGGTACGGAGGTGCCAAGCGAAGGTGCGGCGAACGCTCGCTATACGTTTGGCCGCGAAGCCGTTTTAGAACTGACGCACAACTGGGGAACGGAAGACAAAGAAGCTTCGCCTTATCATAACGGAAACGCAGAACCTCGTGGCTTTGGTCATATCTGCATTTCTGTGCCCAATGTTCACGAAGCCTGCGCTCGTTTTGAAAAACTTGGCGTCGCTTTTCAGAAACGACTCGGCGAAGGCGGAATGAAGAACATCGCGTTCATCAAAGATCCCGATCAGTACTGGATTGAAGTCGTTCAGCCGGGAGTTCTTTGAGCCCTTGTTTTTGATGGTTCATTTGTCAGCTCGTGAGTTGTTACAAGCTGGGCGAATTCCTCGTTGAGACTCGCCAACGCAATTTGATGAACGAGATCGGCCATAAAGATCTCCCCGCTTGGACCTTTGCGTTCAAAGGTCGCGGTGGCGTCGTTGACCACGCGGACATTGAAACCAAGATTAGCGGCCATACGTGCGCTTGTGGACACACAGTGATCCGTCGTTAGTCCAACGATAACGAGATCATGAACATGCGATTCTTTGAGTCGTACTTCGAGATCAGTCCCGATGAAGGCGCTATTGACGTGCTTAGTGAAGATCGGTTCGGAGGGATAGGGTTCGGCGAAGTCCATGAAACGGGCGCCATCTTCTCCGGGGCGTAAGGGAGATTTCTCATCGGTCGAAAGATGTTGGACGTGAATAACCGGCCAGCGTTGCGATCGCCAATGCGCAAGAAGCGAGCGCACGTTTTTTTCGAAGTTAGGATTGTTGCGAGTTCCCCATACGGGAGCACGGAACCCTTCTTGAATATCAATGAGAAGAAGGCCTGGCTTAGAACCGCCGCGACTGCCGCAACATTCGTGCATGCTTGCACCTCTCTTAACGAAATTTTGGCCATCATCTCTTGACCTCTGAGGTGCGCGCCAGTCCGAATTTGCACAAATGTCCTTGCTTCGTTCAAATCAATTCGATGAATCGAAGGATGATCCGTGGCAATTAACGCATGGGAAAGGCGTGTTCCTTTTCCTCTCGCGTGAAAGGGGGCCTTTGATGGCTAGACCTATGAAGGACGACGTCAATTTTGGTCAGGAGAATTTCGGTCAGGGGAAGATGGGACAAACCACTGAGTCCGTTCTCGATTACGATCTTACGGGAGCCGCAAGCCTTCCGGAGACGGCCGATCGCACTCACCAACCTGACCCGAACACGCTCGGGGTCGGCGCCGGAGGCGGCGCAGGAGTTGAACGAAGCTCAAAAGCTCTGCTTCGCGACGTCCTCGAGGCTCTGCAGAATGTTTCGGATGTCGATGCACCCGCGATTCGCGCCGAAGTTCATAACGGCGAAGTCACGCTGGCTGGCGACGTCGAAGACGATCACCAAAAAACGATCGCTGAAGATGTCGTCATGAATCTTCAAGGCGTCAAACAAGTTCATAACAACATTCAGGTGGGAATCGCGTAAGGGACTCTACGGACCCAAAGAGTGTTGAACATTTAGACAGCGGCCCGCCAAGTTGCGGCCGTCATAGGTAAAAAGAAGGAACAAGTCCTATAGTACAAAAGCGCGGTCCGTTTAAAACGAAATAGGCGGGCCGCGATTCTCCAGCCATCACTGACTAACCGGTTCACTCTGGTAGCTGATTTGCAATCTCTTCCCGCGTGATCAATTCGCACGCGATTCAAAAACATCGGGGAATTTTCTCTTTGAGCCGGCGGCTTACGGGCTCGTTTGCACTTCTATTGATTACGGCCTTCAGCTTTTTTGCCTCGAGTGCCCAAGCGCAGAACGCCTGTACCGACTTTTTATCCTTAGGTCGCAGTTCTAACATCGATCCAAGTTATCAAGAGACCATCTCGAGCTGGAAAAGCGCATGGCAACGCAACGCTTGGCTGAGGCTCACCGGAGCCCGCTCGCCGCATACCGAAGGCGACATCCAAATCGAGAATTTCCTGAAGGCGCGTGAGTTCCGCAGCTGGTTTGAAACTCATAATCGTATGAAAGAACGTCTCGCTACGGACTCCGAAAAAGTTTCGGCGCAAATCAAACTTCTCCCGGATCCTCAGGCCGCTCTTCAAGCCAAGCTGCTTGCTATGCGCGAAGCCAAACATACGATCGATGTCGCCTACTATATTTTCAGAAACGACCATTCGGGCCTTGCCTTCTTAAACGAAATTCGCGCCGCGCTTAAGCGCGGAGTGACGGTTCGATTTCTCGTCGACTCAACCGGAACTTTTGGTATGAGCCCGCATTCCGAACTCCGTGCGCTTATCGATTTCGCGGCTCGCGAAGGCGGACAAATTCTCGATTTAAATGGGGACGCGACGGGAAAACGCGCAAGCGTTGAGATCGTTTTGTTTAATCCAATCAGTTCGACGATCACCAACGCCGTTCGCAACTTGGCTCGCTGGGTGATGAATCAGGGCGCACCCATTTTTGGTTACGAGAAAGTTGATCCGCTCGCGCATTCTTTGAATCGCCGCACGCACGATAAGATTCTCCTTATCGACGGGGCCTTTGAAGAGCGCGCGATCGCCTTCATGGGCGGAAGAAACATCGGCGATGAGTATTACGGGATGCCCGAGATCAACGGTCACACGTACGTCGACTTCGAAGTCATGATGAAGGGTGTTGCCAACAAGCCCGGCGAAGAACGCAGCACACTCGGTGCTCAGGTCACCGAATACTTCGATACGGTTTACTATCATCTTGGAAACAAGGTTCTCACGCGCTCCATTCTTGGTCTGGTTAGCGGGTACAAAAAGCAGCTCACAAATCTTGAAGAAGCCGGACTCCAAACCGAGTCGTATTTGAAACTCGACAAAGATGCCGAAGCCATTCGCGACGAGCTTTTTGAGAGCGGTTGGAGCGATCAGAAAGTTGAGATCGCAACGACCTTCCATAACCTCTTCAAAGAAAAGGCGTCGAACCGCTTTGAAAAACGTGACCACCGCTCTGAGCTTCGCAACGCTCGCGCTTTAGTCGCGAAAGTCGAACAGTTGATCGCAAAAGAGCAACAAGAGATCACGATCGTGTCTCCTTATCTGTGGCTCAGCGAAAAACAAGTGCGTCTCTTAAAGAGCTGGTTACTGAAAGATCCCAAACGCAAACTGACCATTTACACCAACTCGCTCCTTACGACCGATAATATGCTCGCGCAGATTCTCGTCGACAATGTACTTGGCCCTTCGATGATGCTCGATCAAGGTCTTTCGAAACCTGACGGCCGCATTGTTCGAAGAAGTGTTTCAGATCAAGTCAAGATCTACCAGCATGGTCGCAAAGACTCGCGTGAGCTCGGAGGAGAAGCCGAGTACGGGCTTCTCCATGCCAAAGGCATTTGGCTGAAGTCGCTGGAAACCGTGGTGATCGGAACTTACAACAATGATCCGCGATCCCTTCTCTTGAACACCGAAGGAGCTGCCATCATTCAGGGCCGTGAGCTCAGCCAGCGCTTTGCGGTTGAGATTGAGCGAATCCACTCCCATAGCCATCTTTGGGGAAGCGATGAGTATCACCAAATCCGTGCGAGCGAGCAGCTGCCTTCGAACAAGAAGCTTTTTGCGGAGCACTCGCAACGTTTCTACCGATGGGTGATGCGTCTCAATCTTTGGTGGATCCTCTAAATCGTCAAGAAAACATGACTGGTTGTCACATCACTCGTCGTTTAACTTCGAGGAGATGAGTTTTCCGAATCAGTACTTCCAAATCAAACTGAGTCTCTCCTCCGGTGGCAATCAAGCGGAGATCATGCAGCTCCTTCGCTCGCAGGGCGCCGACGTCATTCAAACCAACGACGGTCTGTGCGTTCGCGCGGATAAGAGCCTCGAAGAGCTCCGCGACGTTTTGAAAGAAAAGGGTCTAGATTCAGGCCTTACTGTAGCGCCGCTTGATCCTCGCGAACTCGACGAGTCAGCGCCGCAAGATCTCAAGGCTTTTACTCATCAAGCTTAGTCCGCAACTCGGCCGTTCTTTCCTCTGACGCACGATTTGTGCGTTTCTCACGCCAGCATTGATTCTGCTTACGCCTTCGTTTGTCTAACCACGAACCGAAGGAGACGGCATGATGTCGAACGCGAACGAATTCAACGAAAAGTTCAAAGCTCACCGTATGGCGGAAATAGAAGCTAGCGAGGAAGTCCGCGCGATGCTCAAAGAGGCTTACGAAAAGAAAATCTGGAAGGAAAGCGGCTACCGCTCCCTCACCGAATACTTAGAGAGTAAATTCAACTACGACCCCTCTGAAATTCGCGATCATCTGATCGCAATCGGCGCGATTTTACCGGAAGCGCAGCTCGTCAGCGAAGATCCGAAGTTGCAGACTCGGATCAACGAGCTCAAAGCATGGCGCAAGCAAAAAGCCGCCGGCCTTGCGGCTTACCGGATCATGACGAATCGAACCTTGCTTGAGCTTGCTGAGAAGCTTCCGCAGTCGCGCGAGCAACTTGCACAGATTAATGGCTTAGGTGAGAAGAAGCTCCGCGACTTCGGTGACGAACTTCTGACCCTATGCGGATTGCTGAAACTGAACGAAAATTGACCCGTCCTAGCCCTTCTCGATGGACCGGTTTGAAGGATTTTCTCCGCGCAGACTGGTCCGCGCACTCTCCCATCCCTATTAATTCCAATAACTTGAAGAAATCTGAGATCACTGGTGATTTAGTTGTGTACAATTGAATTGCAAACAACTAAATTGGATTCATGAGCCAACACGGACACTTGTTACTCGACAATCAGCTCTGCTTCGCTCTTTATGCGACCTCGCTTTCGATGACGAGAGCTTACCAGCCGCTGCTGAAGCCCCTCGGTATCACCTACCCGCAATATTTGGTGATGCTCGTTCTTTGGGAGCGCGAGAATTTGACGGTTTCTGAAATCGGTCAGCGCCTTCATCTCGACTCGGGAACGCTCACGCCACTTCTGAAGCGACTTGAAGGAGCCGGGCACATTGTTCGTGAGCGTTCGGCGGAAGACGAACGTCAAGTGCGAGTTCGATTGACGGCGGAAGGGAAAGTCCTTCGCAAGAAAGCGAATCAGGTCCCGGAGCAATTGAGTTGCGCTGCCCAGTGCTCGTTGAGCGAGGCGAAGACAATCGCAAAGCACTTAAAGAAGCTCAACGCCGCTCTCTTGCAGAGCGACTTGATCGAAAAGAAGAAAACAAAAAAAGATTAACGGCCTCTAGGCTTTTGAGATACGAACTAATAACCAACCAGACACTAACCAGATAGGAAGAAGAAATTATGAAACCTGAAAAAATCCTCTACCGCGCTCAAGCAACAGCAACCGGCGGCCGCGATGGTCGTGCTTCGTCTAGCGATAAAGTTCTCGACGTGCGCCTCACAACTCCCAAGGAACTCGGCGGCGCTGGCGGCGAAGGCACAAACCCCGAGCAGCTCTTTGCTGCGGGTTATTCGGCTTGCTTTATGGGCGCGATTAAGTTCGTGGCTATGCAACAGAAAATCAAGATTCCGAACGAAGCTTCGATCACTGGCCTCGTCGGCATCGGTCCTGTAACCGGCGGATTCGGATTAGAAGTTGAGCTTCAAGTTTCTCTCCCCGGCATCGAGCGCGCTCAAGCCGAAGAGATCGTGCAGAAAGCGCACGGCGTTTGCCCTTACTCAAATGCAACTCGCAACAACATCAACGTGAAACTCACGGTTGTTTAATCTAGCGATCGATAAGGGCTTGCTTCTCTCAAGTGGCAAGCCTTTTGCTTTTAATCGGATTCACACCGGAAACTGTCTCTGATCTTCGCGTACATAGAGAGCATCTCCCCACTTATCCGTCGTCATTCTGGTCGCGACGCGCTTAAAGCCTTGGCGGCCTAAAAAATCGTCGAGCTCCTCTTTCAGACAACAGCCTTCAAACAAATAATCATCATTTACTTCAGTGTAGACGTAATCGATGTGGGGCAGTGTTCTCGATGCGCCCTTAAGGACGAGAAGCTCAGCGCCTTGGATGTCCATGTTCAAGAAGTTGAAATCTTCGCGCGAGAGATTTTCCTCATCGAAAAAAGAATCGAGCGTCTTTGTCGGAACGCTGATCTTCTCGGTGACCGTGATGCTTGGGTAAAACTCGAGATGTCTTTTCGGATAGAAGATCGACGACGACATCGTGTTCACCATGACATTGAGATCCACCGAGAGTCCGTCTTTCTCGTGCGCCGCGAACTGATACGCCTGATGATGCGGATAAGGTTTCAAACGCTCACGCAGTCTTTCGCTGACGGTTGGATTCGCTTCAATCCACACCACGCGCGGCACCTCGTGCTCGTTATAGCTCTCAAGTTCTTGCCCTTCGTGCGCGCCCACGTGAACGATGCCTTTTGGCTTAACTCCGTAATCGCGGATGAGTTCAGATAACGGGATCATCATGGCTTCTTCGCTCCTGGTTTTAGGACCTGGAGCCAAATGTAGTCAGAGGATGTCTTGAGGTCTCCGTTAAGACGTGAACGATCCGTCAAGTTCACTACAAACCGACTAATGTCCGGCAAACGAGCGGAAAAACTCTCTAAGTTTTTGAGAATGGAAGCGCTCGAATTACACTAGGCAGATGAAAAAAATTATCTTCTTCCTCACCCTCGTATTATGCCTCGGCTTTGCTGACCGCGCGCAAGCGGCGCTTTCGCCGATCTCCGTCAACATTCTTTCGCCCGTGCAGTTCCCGCCTGCGGATTTCTCCGTAACCGGCGCGCGCGTGAGCGCGCTTTGGGGCAAACACCGCGACGTCTACGGCCTCGATTTTGGACTCATCGGAAACATCACCGATCAGGATTTTGTGGGACTCGCTGTCTCTGGTCTCTTCAACCTCACGCGCGGACAAACAACTGCGATTGGTGCTCAGCTCGCGGGCCTCGCGAACGTGAACATGCAAAAAACCGCGATCTACGGCTTGCAACTTGCGCTTGGGCTCAATTACAACGACGCAGCTTCCAGCGTTACGGGCCTTCAACTGGCGCTCGCGAATGTGGCCGCGCATACCGACATCCGCGGTTTTCAAGTGGGCATCTACAACCGGGCGCAAGAAGTCTATGGTCTTCAGATCGGTCTTGTGAACGTCGCCTCCAATCTGCACGGAGTGCAGATTGGATTGCTCAACTTCAATCATAAAGGAACGTTCGCGGTTTCCCCGATCCTGAACGTTGGCTTTTGATTCGCCGGTTAACTAGCGAGTTGAAAGAACGCGACGGCAGCCCCTAAGAGGACCGTCGCGTTCAGAATCAGAATCACGTACATGGCCTGAATCCCGCCTAATGCCTTCATGACTTCTT
>SXGS01448541.1_pt1 | contig 27545 bp, 19 predicted proteins | sample 3174681 | NCBI WGS metagenome assembly SXGS01 (sample SAMN11356861, study PRJNA531348) | freshwater metagenome | isolation source: freshwater sample F1-80 | place: China: Fuxian Lake, Yuxi | collected 2017-12-25 | reverse complement strand
GCGAGAAACTCGCCCTTCGGGTGCTGCGCACAAAAGGTACCTGACACTTATTTCTCGGCTATTCCTAAGAGCAATTGCCACGGCAGCCTAATGCGAACGGCTAATTTGTGGGGTACCGGAAGCCGTCAAGACTCTCATTCGAATTCAAGACCGATTAGGTTTCGATGGACGTGACACTTGACATCGACGCCAACTATTTCACTAGGAACGCTCGATCGCTGGCGTCCATTTCGTCGGCCCACGCTTGGTATCGCTTTTTGAGGCCCTGCGCGATGTCCTGATGTTCGTAGTACAGGTTTCGCCGTTCGCCGATATCAGCTTCCAAATCGAACAGCAAGTCATTTGTATCGGCGTCCCTAAGAAACTTCCACTTACCGTGGCGGATGGCCCACTGAGTTCTCAGGCCGCGTTGGATACGCCAGCAAAACGTGCGCTCGCGCTCAGGTTGGGCACCGGTAAGGATGGGCAACAAATTCATACCGTCTGGTTGGTATGCGGGTGGCAGCTTTGTCTCGGCGGCAGCTAGAAAGGTCGCGGTCAAATCCATCGTGATCGCAGGCTGTTTGATAGTGATTCCTTTGGGCAGCTTAGCCGGCCAGCTCATAACACAGGGAACATGAATACCACCTTCCCACAAAGTCGTTTTGTTATGAAACAGCGGCCGATTATCGCTTAGCCGTTCGCCACCGTTATCGCTGCTGAGGACGATCAGCGTGTTCTCCGCGACGCCCGCCTCCTCAAGTTCCGCGAAAATCATCCCGACTCCCAGGTCCACGCGTTCGACCATCGCTCGGTAGATTTCGCGCGTTCCATCGTACATCGACTCTTTAGTCACAAACGGAGTATTGGGCTTGTCGGGAGCTTGCCACGGTGCATGCACTGCCAAATGTGGCACGTAAAGAAAGAATGGTTTCCGCGCATGTTCGCGGATGAATTTCGCCGCGCGCGCGTTGAGCATATCGGTCAAGTAGCGACCGTCGTGTTGGACCGACTTTAGACCGTCGCGCAGCGCATGAGTTCCATCGTAGTAATCGTGTTTGTAGTAATCGCAGTGCCCCAACATCTCTCCGAAAAACTCGTCGAATCCATGATGGAGCGGATTGAATTCGTCTCGTAAGCCGAGATGCCACTTACCGAACGCGCCCGTTGCATATCCTGACGTCTTCAGAAACTTGGCAATGCTCGGATTGCTGGTCGGCAAACCAAAACTGTGAAAGTCGGTGCTCTTAACCCACTGGCCATCGCGCCGCACAAAATTCTCGGCGCCATAGCCCATCGCATATTCGAATCCAACGCGCTGCTGCCAACGTCCCGTAATAAACGCGCACCGAGTAGGTGTACAGACTGGAGCATTCGAATAGAAGTTTTCAAAGCGCACTCCCCGAGCCGCAATGCGATCGATATTCGGGGTACGAATATCTTTGCCACCGTAACATCCCAGATCGGCGTAACCAAAGTCGTCCATCAAGATGAAGATGATATTAGGCGGCGCGGCATAAGTCGGGCTGTACAACCAAAACAAACACACGCAAAGGCAGGCTGCTCGCAACATGGCACACTCATCTGGCAATAGGCGACTTGGTGGTCCGAACGACCGATTCATCTTAGCCGATTTTCCCGTCGTGCGTCGAAGATTCTACATCGAAAGCCCTAACCCGTATCGGAGATTGATTTCGCTTCATGTTAACCTCTGGACGGCAACGGGTTAAAGGAGTAGAGGACAAGCGGAACTTCCAGGAAATATTGAACCGCAGTCTTTGGGCATGGAGAAAAATGATTCACTGCGTTGCCTTTTCTGCTTCGCGATGGAACAATCGAACCGTATCATAATGCACAATTGAATGAGTTTTCGACGCTTGGGAGAAGCAACCATATGGAATGGCTTGCTCAACAGGTAATTACTCGCAAATTAGCCGAGGCCCCACGATCAAACCAATGTCAGATGGCGAGTTGAGTGCAGCCGACGAACTAGTCGTCGAACAGGCTTGCACTCACTTTGAATGCCAGTTGCGAGGCGGTCATGCACCGTCGCTTGAAGAGTTCTTGGAGCCATTTGCTTCGAGCCTGCGCGGTCCTCTGCTGCGCGAATTGTTGTTGATCGAAATCGAATGGAGGCTCGAGCGAGGGCTGGATTGCGATCATGCGAACTACCTCGATCGGTTTCCGGAATATGCGCCCATACTGGCTCGAACGATGTCGGAGTATGCGTACCGACCGCTCGCTCGCTCGGACTCCGAAAACTTTCCACGCCAGCGCGAGAACATCGGGACTCGCGAGGCATCGCCCACAGATCAATTCGGTCACTACCGAATTGTTCGACTGATTGGGCGAGGCGGAATGGGGACCGTGTACGAGGCGCTCGACGTTCGCCTCAATCGCCACGTTGCTCTCAAGGTCGTGCGCCAGACACTGCGGTCTTCGAAATCTCGCAGCTCGTCGCTCACGCGATGGAGCGATGCGTTTCTTCGTGAGGCTCGGGCGGTCGCGCTGCTGGACCATCCGTACGTCGTTCCCGTCTACGATGTTGGCGTTTCGGACGATGGCCAGCACTATGTGGTTTCCAAACTGATCGTCGGTCAAGACTTGGCTCGGTGCATTCGCGAGGGCGCGTTCAGTGCCCATAGCGCCGCCAAACTGATTGCGAACTTGGCGGACGCGCTGCATCACGTTCACGAACGAGGATTGGTACATCGCGATATCAAGCCCAGCAACATCCTGCTCGACGCGGAGGGCCAGCCCCATTTGGCCGATTTCGGATTGGCGCTGCGAGGTGAGGAACGCTTGGTAGACAGCGGTCTGATCGGAACCTTGGCTTACATGAGTCCGGAGCAGGTTCGCGGCGAGGCGCATCGTATCGATCACCGGTCGGATATCTACAGTCTGGGCGTTGTGCTGTACGAACTGCTGGCCGGTTGTCAACCGTTCATTGGCCAGACGCGAAGCGAATTGATTGATCGGATCGCAAGTGACGAACCAGAGCCGCCGCGACAATCGAACTCCAACTGTCCCGTCGAGTTGGAGCGAATGTGTTTGCAAGCCATGGCCAAGCGGAGCGCGCACCGCTATTCCAATGCGGGCGAATTCGCGGAGGACTTGCGCTGGTTTATCGAATCGCGATCCAGTCAGGTGGATCCAAACCTAGCCGCTGTTTTTCGGCCCAAGGGGCTGCGCTATTTCGGTCGCGAAGACGCGGAGTTTTTCTGGGAGCTTCTGCCGGGACCACGCGACCGAAACGGAATGCCGGAGAGTATCCGCTTTTGGAAATCGCGTATCGAGTGCCTGGAAGCCAGGCTGACGTTTTCCGTCGGCGTGATCTATGGGCCGTCTGGGTGCGGTAAGAGTTCGCTGCTCAACGCCGGTCTGCTGCCTCGTTTGAACGAGTCCGTAACGGTAGTGCATATCGAAGCTACATCCAGTGGAACGACATCGCGATTGCTTGCGGAACTTCAGCGACTGTTTCCCGAATTCTCGCACGACAACTTGGCCGAGTTTCTGGCCGAAGTGCGCAGGCGCGGCGATCATCGCGCGACGAAAGTTTTGATCGTGATCGATCAACTCGAACAGTGGCTGCATAGTCGATCGATCGACGAGCAAAACGAATTAGTCCGCGCGTTACGGCAATGTGACGGAGGGCGGATTCAAGCTCTGTTGTTGGTGCGCGATGATTACTGGATGGCCACTACGCGGCTGATGAGTGCGATCGAAGTGCCGTTCATCGTAGGAAGCAACGCGGCTGCGGTCGATCGATTCGATCTATCGCATGCTAGAAGAGTGTTGCTTATGCACGGCCGCGCGATCGGCGCTTTATCCACCGGCCCACAATCGCTGACACCTCAACAGGACGAATTCTTGTCGCAGGCAGTGAGGCAACTGGCGGCAGACGATCGCGTCGTGGTGATCCGCCTGGCATTGTTCGTGGAGATTTTCAAGAATCGACCATGGAGCATTGAAAATCTGCAATCGGTGGGCGGAGTTCGCGGCATCGGCGCACAGTTTCTCGATGAGATTTTCTACTCGCAAAGCAACAAACGCATCGGCGACCATGTGGAAGGCGCAAGTCGAGTGCTCGAATATATGTTGCCGGCCAATGGCGACGATAGACGAGGAAGACTTTGTTCGCGCGACGAACTACTCCGCGCGTCGGGATACTCGGGACACGACGGTCGATTCGACGACTTGTTGCATCTTCTGGAAAGTGACTTGCATTTGTTGACTATCGCCGTGGATGATAGTAGACCCACGGCGAGCGACAACCGGCAACTGGTCGGATACCAACTGACACACGATTACCTAGCCGAATCGCTGCGCCATTGGCTGGCGCGGCGGCATCGCCAATCGTGGCGCGGACGAGCCAAGCTGAAGTTGGCCGAACGCACGGAGCAATGGTGTGAGGAACGCGACGCGCGGTTCCTGCCTTCGCTATCGGAATACTTGTCGATCTTCGTGGCGGTTCCACGCGCTGCGCTCAGCGATTCCCAGCGCAGCGTCATGCGACAGGCTGCGATACGGCACAGTACGCGGGTGGGCTTTGTTACCTCGGTGCTAGCGATTTTGGCGCTCGTCGTCGGCTGGACATCGCGGTTGGCGGATCGGCAACGAGCCGAAGCGTTCAAATCGGCGATCGAGAATGGGCAACCCGATACTCTCCCCAGTCTGCTCGATTCCGTTCGCTCTCGTCCGCGGCGCGTGCGCCAACTGCTGCGACAAACCTACGAACAAACCGATGCGTCGAATCAGGCTCGATTGCGATCGGCGATGGGATTGGCGGCGTTGGGAGAGGTCGAACAGGTTTTTCTGAAGAACCGTATCGAAGATGCGCCCTTGACCGAATTCGACAACTTGGCCACCGCCCTCGTCAGCGCAACGCCATCCGCCTCGACGTGGTTAGTCGAACAGTATCACAAAAATTCGACTCTTCACATTAAGGCGAGAATCGCCTGCTTCGGAATGTTGATCGACGAATTGAAACCGATCGCCGATGCGCTTTCAATGGGAAGGGATCCAGCCCAACGCTATGCGGTCTTTCCGATCGTTTCGCAATTGCCAGGCGACGTTCGCAAGATTGCCAAGATTATTCGCGATCCGATCGATCCGGCGACGCGTTCGGGGCTGTGTCTGGCAGTGGGGCACCTCAGCGCGGACGAACTTAGCCCCGATGAACTCTCAGTTATTCAAGAGTCGCTCGAATCCGTTTTCAGCCAGTCGACTCACGGTTCGACCCTGAGTGCCGCGCGCTGGGCGTTGGGAAGGCTCGGAAGAACGCCCGAACTAAATGAAAGTCAGTTCCCATCAGATCGTCGCTGGTTTATCAACAGCGTGGGTGGGACGCTGCTGCGCATCGAGCCCGGTCGATTCGAGATGGGCTCGGACGACAAATCGGACGAGCGTGGATTCCGGGCCGCGCCGTCACACAATCGGCGCATCGAGGAAGCCTTCTATCTCGCCGATTCCGAGACGACGAACGAAATGTATCGACTGTTCCTGGACGAAATCGGTTACGGCGTTAGTGGACAAATCGACGCACTTGCAGCCGGCTCGACGTCGGCCGGACCGACCCAGCCCGCCCGCGCGGCTGTTTCGGGTGTTAGTTGGCTGGACGCGGTCCAATTCTGCAATTGGTTAAGCCGCCGAGAGAATCGTCGCCTGTGCTATGCGACCCACAGCGAACCAGTGCCAAACGCCAATGCGGATGGTCGGTCGTCCGAACTTCAGTGGCAGTGTGACTTTCAAGCAAACGGTTATCGGTTGCCCACCGAAGCGGAATGGGAATACGCTTGTCGAGCGGGCACGACGACCGCCTGGTCGTTTGGCGACGATGAAAGCTTGCTAGTCAAACACGCTGTATACATTGCCAATTCGACGGGCGAGGTCCAACCAGTTCGTCAACGCACGCCGAACAATTGGGGACTGTTCGACATGCACGGCAACGTTTGGGAGTGGTGTTACGATAGCGCGACGTACTACGATTCGACGCTTCCTCTACTCGACACCGACCGAGCCAAGAGAATCCTGCGCGGGGGCGGCTTGCGCGACTACGGCTTGCAATGCCATGCCGCCTATCGCATCGCTTACCCGCCCAGTTCGCGTCACAACTACATGGGCTTTCGAATTGCTTGTAGAACAGACAATTTTTGAGAATAGCACATGAATAGGATTGGCGTTTTCAATTGGATTATTTTGCCGTTCATAATTTGGCAAAGTCATGTCGGGCAAAATAATTGGGAAATCCGAGACTAGGAAACTTCAAAGTGTCACTGGCGCCGTTTACTCCAGGGTGGAAATGGCAGTGTCTATCGAAGCGATCAAAAGCGCGTCGATCACAACTCGCATGGTGGGGCGGGCGATTGAGGACAATCGCTCTACTCTCGGCTGCTAATTCGGTTCGCTTTCGATTCTGGTCAGCCAACACTTGCGGATCAGATTTAATCGGCGCTCGACGGTCCGAAGGCCGCAGTTCATTTCTAGTGCGATTTCCTCCGAAGTATAGTCTTGTAACTTCAGCTCAGCGACCTGCTTCAATTCGGGCATATCCAAACTCTGGATGAGGAATTGAATTTCGTCGGCGACTCCCACGGCGACTTCCGCGGTTGGCTCGCGAGCGATGAATTGCCCCAATTCACCCATACTCGCATCGTCGAAGTTCCAGTCCAAGATGCGTTGCCCGCCGCCTCGCTTGGCTGTGGCCGCGTACCGACGCCGATAGTGGATCTTTCGATTCGTGATGACTACCAGCAGCGCCCACAAGTTGTGGCGGTCGCTGAGATCTGGGAAATTCCCGTGTCGGGCTCCCTGGCACAACGAATGAAACGCGCTCAGGGCGATATCCTCTTCGTCCTGATCCTTCTTCAGACTGGACGGCAAACGTCCCGATGCCAATTGCCTTAGCCTCTGAATATAACGGTTCCACAGCGCTTCGATCGACTCGGAATCCCCCACCTTAAGTCCGTCGATCCAACCCGTGACGGAATCATCGCATGGTGAGTTATCGCCGCTTTCAGGATCTTCAATGGGCATTACTAATGTGGCTCCGATCCACTGGTCAAAAATTCTTGGCGGTTGGCTTGCGGATTCCGTCATTCATAAATGGAGGGCGGTGTTTCCCTCGTAAATTCTCCAATGCTGGTGTGGGTAAGTAAATGGCCGACATTCAAACAATCAACATAAGCGCGGAATCGATAGCCTCCCTAGAGGATGTGAAAAAAGGCAAGCCTCGCAAGTTCGTAATGGTTTCCAAAGCGGCGGTGGTCAGCCTGGTAGTGTTTAAGAAAGGAAACTTCGAAAAGGGGAAAAAAGAAGCCAAATCCTTTGGGAAGGGGAACGTGTCGTTTGGGGTCGTGGCCGGCAAAGGCCAGGACATTCGCTTCATCTTAGCTCGCTCGGATGGCTTTGACAGCGATCCAGTCAAGATCTTGGCGCTGAAGGGCTTCTTGGAGGAATCGGCGAATTTCAAATGCAAACCGATATTCGAAATTGTGGATGTCGCTCCGCTGGCACTAGATGAAGATGATCCGCTGGTTGCCAAGTTTCTGCTGTTGCAGACCGACGCGCGCGAAGCGTCGCAAACACATCCGGATGTTGCGGACCAGTTGAACACACTGTGCAAAGAGATCGGTGGTTATCTCAACGACGACTTGATCGAACCCGCCACAACGGGCCTTTCCCAACTGGAAACGCTGTTGGCCGGCCTCGGCCTAGTAAATCCGAATCAAGCAAGTCAAAGCGACTCGGCAATACCTGCGGCGGCGCCGACTGATGGTCAGCAGACCTCCGCTCCTACTTCTCCGAATGGCCAACAAGATCCAGCCGCCAAGCTGACCGAATCGGTTGCCAAACTAAAGCCGTTGATCGAAAAAGCCATCCAGCTTTACGCCGATCGCAAAGGCGACTTGATCGCCGCCATCACACAGATTCGCGGTGAGATCAGAGCTGAACAATTCGACGCCGCCCGCGGTCATACGCTCGACTTGGCCAAGCTGTTAAAGTCTCTATCGTTGGCAATTCCTTCGCCGGCGACCGAAGCCGCGCCAGCACCCGACGCCGGTTTAGGAAAAAAACTGGGCGAAGCGGTCGTCAAGTTTAAACCGCTTATCGAAGCAGCCATCAAGCGGCATCCCGACCGCAAAGCCGAGTTGATTGCAGCGATCGCGCAGATTCGCGGAGAAATCAAGTCCGAGCAATTCGACCCGGCTCGGGCGCACACGCTGGAATTGGGCAAGCTGTTAAAAGAGCTTGCATCTTCGCCGCCAGCCGCGCCACCTCCGCCACCACCGCAGGCGACGGCCGGTGGAGCGAATACGGCTCAGCTTCAAGCCGCGTTCGAGAAACTGCTTCCCACGATTCAAGCAGTGCGAACATCGCATGAATCCGAACAGCCCGCAATCGATGGCTCATTGGCTAGTTTTCAATCGCTGATGCAAGACGGCAAACTCGACGATGCTCGCGGCGTGTTACTCAACTTGGGCAAGTTCATCAAGTCGTTGGCGGCTGGAGCCAAGAGCGCTGGGCAACTGTCGCTAGTCCAGCTCGGCAAGGCGCGGCTGGAGTGGCTGGATATCTGGCGTTCTGGGGTCTCGGAAATAGAACGGCTGAAAAATACTCTTCTGGAAATGTTTCGAGACGACGCCAAACAAGCCGGCCAGCTCGCTGTAGCTCTCAAGGACCTCGACGATACCATTTCGCAAATTGACAACACTCTTTCCGATCGCTTGGACGAGGTCATTAACGCGAATTACGACAGCCGACCGAAACTAATTGCTTCGGCTAAGGCGATAATCGAGCGATTGAATGCCAGTCTTTCGACGCCACTGATGCTGCTTATGGACGACAACGATGTCGTTCCCGGAATGCTCGTCGTTGCTCCTTTGCGAGCCAAACTCCAGGAAATTTCGGCCGCGTTAGGCTGAGAGAGAACTCAACAAGGTCTGTGTCATGGCAAAACCGCTGCTTGCTTTCTGGAAAATGGCCAAGAGTACTGGGAAGGATGTTTTCAACAGCGCGTTGGGCGCCAAGGACGAATTCGTCGCTTCGGCCAGCGAACAATTCGACAAGCTCAGACCTGATACGACTGCTGACGAGCAGTTCAAGAAACTCGTTGACGAATACAAGGATCTTCACGCTTCCGTTGCCGATCGCGTTCAATTGTCAGGCAAATTGCGCGGCGCGGCGACTTCGGGCAGTACGACGGCAAATTGGTGGAACTCGGCTAAGGTCCAACTCGCTGAAGCCGAAAAGTGTTTCAAGGAAGCGACATCCCCAAATACAACGAAGGTTGATGAGGCAATATCGTCTCTCAAAAAGGCCCGGGACCATTGCGAACTGGCCGAGGCAGCAGCCGGAAAAGCAACGGTGGAGTTCAATTTATCGAATGACGCTATGGCTCCATGGCAGTCCACGCTATCGGCGGCTAAGACCGAATTGACGAGGATAACTGCTTTGCCAGGGGCAGAAAAGGAAAGGGACGAACTGGCCGAGCACATCAAGAAGGCCGAGGGTGCAATCGGCAACGAAAGCGGTTTGAAAACCGGCTACCATTTGGCGCTAGCGGAATTAGCGGGATTCGAGGCAATCGGCAAACGAGCGGATGCATCCCACAAGCAGGCAAAAGAACAGATCAGGTCGAAAGACTATCTTGATGCCGACAACGAAACAAGCGCGGTGCTCAACGAATACGTCACGCTCGCAACGGATTATTCGGGGCAGAAACAAGCCACTCGCATCGACGAAATCAAAGCTCAATTGATCAAGGACCAGCAGGCATCTGGCGGCGTCGCTCCCAACCAATTCGAACAAGTGGCAATCGACGAACTGAAATCGCTTGGACAAGGGATGCAAGATGAACTCATTAGTTTGCGATCGGCGAAACAATCCGCGGAAACGTATTTGGAGAAGCTAAAATCTCAGGTGCAAACTAACTTATTGCCAACGGAGGTCAAGTCACAGGTCCAGCGAAACCTGAACATGATGAAAGCCTCTATCGATAGACGCGATTGGGAAGGAGCAGTTGCGTTAGGTAAACAGGCAGATTCGCAAATGGAATCAATGCTTGAAGCAGGGAAGCGATTCGAAGCGAATTTGAAACATGCGCAGAGAATTGAGTTCGATGTGGGCGTAATGAAAAATTCGCCTTGGGAACCTGTGCGCCTCAAAGCTCAACCGCTGGTCAACGATTGCAATTACATCAGAGCCACATTTGATCGCGACGCTAACTACCAAGCCTTCTGCGACAATTTCGAGAAACTTGAACCCGCATATAGGAAATTGTTGGCCGAGTTCAACAAACTGCCGAGCGATCCGAAGGCCTTGGTCGACGCTTTGAACGATGCGAAAGAGAAAGTGCAGAATGCATTGCAAGTTTCGCAGGCCAGCCTAGCTGAACTGGATCGGCATTACCAACCCGTGGTGCTCAAGAAGCAAATTCAGCTTCGCGAGCGATGGATACTTGCGCGGGAAGCGTGGGATACCTACAGCCGCGACCCGTTTATGAGCGACCCACTGTCCAATCCCGATAGCATCGCTGCCAGAGGATCAGCCAGTGCCAATCTGATTCAGGCGATTCAAGAAGAGGCTAACGCTTTGCGGCTGTCGCCACCACCTGACGTGAACATCGATTTCGAACGCGAGAAAATCGGCAAGCCAGCGCTTATCGCAAGCTTGATTGCGGAACTCGAAGTTCTTTCAATTGATCGAGGTCTAATCGTCCAATTCCGCCGGGCTCTCGAGTCCGCCAAGGCAGTCGAAGATACGAATTCGCAAAACTCGTCGTACGACACATTGCTCTACCAATTGAACGGACAACTTGCCCCACTCCGACAAAACCGCGATGCGGCGATCAAGGATGCATCAGCGAAGTTGCAAGCAGTAAAAAACGAATTGAAAAAGGTCGAACCGAAAGGATATCGAGAAGCTCTACAGCCTCAATTGCAAGACGCACAATACTTGGTCGATTCCGGTGACCCGGATTTGGTTGCGATCGGCAAACAATTGATCGGCGATTTGGAGAAACGCGTTCACGAGGCCACTCCAGCTAAGAACGTGACGATCGGAAAAAACAGTGTGACGTATGAACAAGTAAAAGCGAAATGGGCTCATTTGAGTGAGCAGCTTAACAACGACGAGAAAAAAAGGTTACTGGTCGACAAGCGGTTGCCCGATACGCACAAGCGATTGCGTCAACAGCTTATCAATGCCGTGGCACAAGCTGAAAAGCTCAGCCCCAATGACGGCTTCGCCTTGCTCAGCCAACTCGAAGAGCCAATCCAGCAAGCGATCGAGAAAGCTCGACTAGTAGAAGCACAACACGTCGAACTAAAGGAACGTGTCAAGAAACTCGACAAAGCCTGGGACGCTGCGAAGGACAAGTCAACTACCTTTACCGAAAGCGCCGGCATCATGAATTACTATATCGAGTCTGGCAAAAAAGAGATCGAAGCCCTGCGCCATACCGAGACCGGTATGCCGGCCGCCGAGGCCGTGCTCGCCGAACTGGAGAACGCAGTCAACCGTATCCTGACGAGCGACGATCCTCGCTCGGCACTCCACGAGCAACAGGTGGAGCGACAGAGAGAAAAGATGGCCGTCCAGGACCAGGGCAAGCAATTCGCCAAAGTGCTCGCGAATTTTAAAGACAAAACGCTCAAGGAGACCGAAAAAACGCTGAAGGCCCGGGCCGAGCAACAGCTCATTACCCCTTCGGTCCTGCAAGACTCGTTGGAGACATTGAAGGGGCTCGAAGAAATCGCAAACTCTGCCAAAAAAATCGTCAAACCGTTCGTGGACGCTGACGCACCCGATCCCAAGAAGGCCATCCCCGCGTTTGCAACCGCGCACGAAATGTTGGCCGAGGGGAGTCGCACGGCAGCGCGCCTAGCATCTGCCACGATCACGACCAATATTAACTTAGTGGGCGACTTTATCAAGCTCGAACGTGTATGGACACAACAAGTCCAAGCCTTCCAAACGGCAATTGAAGCCGTCCTGACGTCCATCGACACGAACGTTAGCGGCTTTCAACCGACCGACCAGATTCCCCAGCCTGCTCTCGACGTCTTGCAAAATGCCGCTGCCGAAGCTCGCAAATTGGTCGGCCAGTCAGCCGGCGTTTTCAAGCCCGACGATTTCGCAAAAGCCTTTGGAGAGTTGGCGAAAACCGACAGCAATCGCCAGGAAAAGCTTGCCTCGCGCGAGGTTGTTTTGAAGCGCGTCCACGCACATATGGAAGTCCTGCTCAAGCATCCTGTACTGCGGAAACTGACAGAGGCAGCCAACCCATTCGAACAAAAGAAGATCAAGGCAGCCACCGGCTACCTCAGGTCCGCACTTCAGAGCATCGAATTGGAAGCGTTGAGCGTATGAGGCGTGAGACTAGAGACTAGAGGCTCGAGATTTGAAATTTCAGATTGGAGGCTTAGATGCGGCTTAGATGCCTGATCTCTGATTTCAAATTTCGTATCCCGATTGCTTTTTCCCAACGCGATTACCGAAGCAAATCCAACTTGACAGCACTAAGCATTTAATTCGAGGCATTCCCATGGAATTTCAACAAGCTCAACAGTTTCTGTCCGACTTGGTCGGCGCGGGCCAAACCGCCATTGCCTTCGATGAATTGCAAAGTGCTCGAAATGTCTTACTGGACAAATTCGCATTTGAAATCGGGCTGGATCGGGAGAAAATCCGCGCCGGCATGACGTTTTCAACTGTCGATGCCAAAGGGCGAAAACAGGAAAAGTCCATCGACGAAGAAGGACAAGAGCACGCGGTGGATACCATTGGTTCGACCGCAAAAGGACACGGGTTGTCAGCCGAAGACAACGCTCGCGTTAACAACACGTGGACAACTGTGATGAAGTTCGTTAATCCGGTCATCGCACAGTTCACGACCGCCTACGTCAAGGCTCACAAAATCGGTAAATTCGACTTCGAGAAACCGATCGCCGACGATGATCCCGACAAGCTCGCCAAGCAAAAACTGCGCGAAGACGAAGAGAATAAGCTCGCTGCGGCCCGGGAGGAAATTCGTCGCTTCGTGGAGAACGAGGTCTTCACTCCGCTAGTGCGCGAGCAACTGATTCCCGAGACGTTTGTGCCTGACAACTATAGCGCCATCCAGCAATTGCTGAACCATACTTTCGACAGCTTCAAATTGAGATTGAAGGAAAACGAAGCGGCTCAGAAGATGACCAGCGCGATCGCCTCGGTCGATATTCACGGAGGTGGAGGAAAGAAGGGCAGGATAGCCGCGATGGTTGCTAAGAAGGATGAACTGGGCAACGACGTAAAGAAGGGGCTCAATATTAAAGATCGGGATTTAGCCTTTGCGAATGCGGCCAAGGAGGGCGTAACGGCCGGAATCGCACTTGCTCAAGGAGCTGTTGCCATTAACCGCTGGGTTCCGAACGAAGGCAATATCTCTGCGCTCGACGCCTCCGATCGGTTACTCGATCCGCGCGCGCACTTAGAGAGAATTGACCCAGACAGATTGACGGACTACGGAAAGAATTTGTCCGACGATGAAGTGCGATTCGCTCTCGAACAGCAGGTGCGCGAAGACCTGCTCGTCAATTTCTTGGCTGGCAGCGGCCTTTCGGCAGAAGATCTCGACAAACTGGTTACTGCGATCGAGATCCCCGAAACGAATGAAGCATTCTATTCGCTCTCCAGTTTGGACGAGGTGGCGCATTTGATCGGGACCACTGCGGAGACCATCGGTGTCACGCTGGACAGCTTGAATCTGACCGCCAGCTTCGCCGCAGCCGAACGAGGTTCCCTCATGCGCAAAGAGGCTGTCAAATTTGTGCCGGCTGTCGACCTGTCGCTAGCGAGCGCGCTAGGCGGTGTCGCTGGACAAGTGTTCTCGGGCATGTACCGGCGCTCGGTCGATATGCAGGCCATCTTTAACGCCATGACGTCCGGCGCAAAGGGCGACGTTAGCGCCGTCGATGTCGTCCAAGCGCTAGCCAACGGTTTCGAAAGTGCGTTTCAAGACGCGGCCTCGGTCGTTAGTAACTTGTCGGCAAATGTCCTCATCGCAACTGGAAAACTGATCGCGTCTGGATTCAGTAACCAAGCACCGTTGCAGCAACTGGCCAATCCCGATGTGAAACCAGCCGACGCATTTAACAGCTTGCTCAAGGTGGCTGATAGTGCTATCCAAGCGGGCATGAACGACGAACTGCGAGAGGTTTTTCGAGACAGCCAGTGCATGAGCGCCATCGTTGCAAAATCTGTCTTGCCCGATGCCGAAACTTTGCAGGAGGATTTGGACGCTGCCGACGAGGAGATTCGAGAGTACGAGAGGCAATTGACGTTGATAGACGAAGGAGGCTTGGCGGTCGCAGAACTCAAGTCCATTGAAAAACTGATTGCTCAACTGAAGACGGATCGGCATATTTGCGAAACGGTAGCCTCGCTCGGCACCAGCCTGCTGGGAATCGGCAGCGGTGCGACGAGTATCGCTAACTGGGCCGCGGACGCATTTACCGAAGTCGTCGCAGGTTCGGTCCTCGGACCGCTCGAAGTCGCTAAACTGATTTTACAATTGGGCGTGAATGTCTATCAGGCAACCAAGCGCTGGGAACTGTGGAACAAGTTCGAGCAGGAACTCAAGCGTTCGAAGAAAGCGACCAGTTCGCTGACCAGTACAATCCAAGGGTTCTACGACAACAAAGTGGAACAAATAACGTTTCACACCATCGAAGATGCGCTGTTGGCTGTCCGGGCCGCCGCGGCAATCGTCGGTTCCGTTCCAACTCCGTTCACGTTGGCGATCGGTAAGACCGTTGGTACAGTCGCTCTTGCCGCGGAGGGCATTCGCAAAGTCTCGGAAGTCGCCTATAACGCCAAGAAACTACATGAAGCTTGGAACACGATTCACCAAGCCGTGAACCAACCAGGCGATCGAGCGCTGGGATTGGCCGCACTCCGCCTCAGTCCAACTCTGGGCATGCATGCGATTGCGTGGGCCGGAATGGAGAAAACGCCCCCGGACCCGATCGCCAGGCGTTTCATGGATGCAACCGGTTTGAACGAAAATACGTTAGCGGCAGGAGCGACCGAAACCAAAGTCCGAGAGTATCTGGAAACACTATTGTTCGAAGATCGCCAGACATTGGACCCGTTGGAATTGAAAGTAAACTGGGCACCTGTCACTTTCAAGATGTCGCAAGCCGATTGGGTGATCATCAACCATCGTGCCGAGATTGATGCCCATCCTCGCTTGCGTCCCGGCGGCGGTAAACCGGTCATGCAAGCTCTCAAGCTGACCGACAAACACGATTTGAAGCAATTGGCGGAGGACGCCCAGAATGGCCAAATGACTGACGACGTTGCCAAACGAGTTACTGCGGAGGCGGCGGACCTGCTTGCCAAACTTTCAGCCTTCGAATCTAAGGCGACCGACAATACAGATCATGCTGAAATGCAATCCATCGTCGACCACTTTGTCGAATTGGCCTACAAACACAAGAATGCGATCGGTTCGATTCTCAAGCTGTAAGGCGATCGGCAAATGGGAATTTACCAAGCCATGAGCGAATACAAGCCCGAAGCGCAAGCGAGTGCATCGATCCTGGTACGCACTCGCTTGCGCGGCGGGCTTGTATGTGAATGAAGATGGATTGCTCGCCAGCCAACGCCAGCGGGGCGCTTGATGATCGTCCGCGTTCAATTCAACCAACGATCGAGGAATCCCGTTTTGATTTTGATGTCCAGTGCCGAGATAACCGAAGGGTCCTTGAGGAAATCCGGTAATTTGTCTTGTATTAATAAGATGCGCACGTGCTCACAAGCATCCTTGAAATCGGATAATTTCAATCCAGCCTTTTGAGCCGATTTCAGTTTTGATACGATTGGTTCAGGGAGATTGATTTCTTTGGAGCTGTTGTCGCCGATATAAGTGCTGAACAATTTGTTGGGGTCAGTGCGGTTCAGGTAGTCGACGACGAAATCGAGGTTCTCTGTCGCGTACTCTTTGGCTAGAAAGGATCGAAACGCGGCTCGGAGTCGCTTGCTTTTGAGGACCATGTCCAACGTCAGCTTGTACGCGTCCTTCTGGGCCTGCAGATATTCATCCAGCTTGTCGATGCGCGTACGCACGTCCTTTTGCATCTCGGTGACGTCCTTGTAAAAATCCTGGCTTGGCTTGTCTTTCTTGCCACCAAGATATGTTCGCCAATTGGCCAGCGCGCCGTGGACCTCGCAGAGAGCACGCACTGCGTCGCGAGTGTTTCTCTTCTTGATTTTGTGAAACTTTTCGAGTTTGGCCCCGACGCTCGCTTTGACTGAGTTCTGCGCAACTCCATACTGTTCGCGCAGTTTCTTCCAATCGTTTTTCTGAGGGACTGGCATGTGGGGCTCCTTTAATTTTGGATTGTCCCGGCGAGTACTCGATTTTTCTGCGCGGAACCTACTCAACAAGTAAATGACAGATTACCCGTCCATACCGCCACGAGTTTTTGATTTCGCGAAACAGACCCACCATTAGACATCGTGTCAGCAGTGCCACCCACGGTCCTCCTCGACGACGGTCCATCAGCAGATTGCCACGGTCGACAAGTGTTTGCGCGTCGAGTTGACTGAGCAAGTCGAGTGGCAGGCCAAACATCCGATGGACCCGGTTGCTAGAAATCCGTCCACGGAGAGACAGCGACGCCATTCGACTTTGCGGCGAATTGTTCGCGTCTCAAGTCTGTCCAGTTTTCTGATATGTAAGATGGGATACATGAAGTGTGCAAGAACTGGGTTGCATTCCTTCGCCTTAATTTCTATTATCAGCCCAACAGGCTGTTAGTTCGCGCAGTTTACGAAACTTGGGGTCGAGAGAATCGCATCATGGGGAAGCCCGCTGCCCGCATTGGAGACAACGTTCTGCAGGATGCTCCCCATTGCCATGCTCCGATCCATCCTGCCGCGCCTGTTCCGACGCCGGCACCACATCCCGCGTTGCCCCTGACTATCATCAAGGGACAACCTACGGTTCTAATTGGCGGTTCACCGGCGGCTCGAGTTTCCGACATGACCCGACCTTGCTCGCTGCCGTCGTGCGTGCCGGGAGGTCCGGGATTAATTGCCATGGGGTCGGCCACGGTGTTGATCGGCGGCTTGCCCTCGGCACGGCTTGGCGACATGACGTCTCACCCAGTTTGTGTGGCACCGATCCCTAGCCCGGTTGGCAAAGTGATTGGGCCCGGCTGCGCCACGGTGATGATCGGCGGCTAGGCCACTTGTTCTCGCCGGATTCCCGATTTGTACATTGCTAGGACGGTGTGATGCGGATAGGACATTTCGAACAACTGCGGCCCATTTGCCCGGTATGCGTAGATCGAACGGTGAATTTCGAATCACCGCTATGTATTCAAACAGTGGAGCGCGACGATCCACAGCATATCATCGAGGGTGTGCTGCAGTGCTCGAACCCCAACTGCATGAGCGAATTTCCAATCATCGATGGAATTCCAATCATTCACCCGCGGTTGCGCGCGTATGTGTCGGACAGTTGCTTTCAAATCTATGCGCGGCGCGAACTGAGCGAGTCGTGCGAGAGCATTTTAGGAGACTGTTGCTCGCAAGGCTCGTCGCTGGATACCATGCGACAGCAGTTGAGCAGTTACGTGTGGGACCACTATGCCGACAGCGACCCACAGGAAGTGGCTGGTGACGTCCGACCAGGTTCGGTTGTGCGGCTGTTGGAACAAGGGCTCGCATCGGAGGTCGGTTCGATCGATGGCCCAATTCTGGATGCGGGCTGCGGAGTAGGTCGCACGGCATTCAACCTAGCCGAACGTACTGACCAGCTAGTGCTGGGCATAGACATTCACTTTGCCATGTTACGAGTTGCCGCAAATGTGCTGCGAACTGGCAAAGTGCGTTATGCACGACGACACATCGGATTGGTATACGATCATCGGGAATTTCCTGTCGCTTTGCAGAGTACCGAAAGAGTTGACTTTTGGGCTTGTGACGCCCTAGCATTGCCCTTTGCCAATGCAACATTTGGTCGTTGCGTGGTGATCAATGCGCTCGATTCGGTTGCATCGCCTTATGGGTTGCTGACCGAGATTGAGCGAACAACTATTTCTCGCGGCCACGTCCTTCTCGCTTGTCCCTACGATTGGACGACTACGGTGACGCCCGTTGAAGCTTGGATCGGAGGGCACTCTCAACGAGCACCAGACCGCGGCGATTGTGGAACTCGATTGCGGAACTTGTTTGTAGCAGATTCAGGATCGATCGCCGGACTGGCACTCGAGGCAGAATCGCAACGAGTGCCGTGGACGGTCCGTCTGCACGATCGATGTACCATCAAATACGATGTACACGTTGTCAATCTTCGAAGAAAGTGAATCACGGCCACTTTCAAAGAAAAAAATACATCAGCATTAAACTGATCAACAAGCCGAGGGTTAGCAGCATCCCAAGCTTGGCCGCGCTCCCTTGAAACTTGCTGGCGCGCACTGCTTCCGGCGTCCACTCGATCAACTCTTGCTCTTCAGCTAGTTTCTCGATCACTCCTTTCACAAAAGCTTGACGGTCGGGAGTCTCTCCGGTGGCAGCTAGGTAGCATCCGCTCATGAACAGGGCATTGTCTTGCGCCGACTTATCTCGCTCGCAACCGAAGCCGCCTGCCAGCAGTTCGCCTAGTCGCGTTTTCCAACTACAGCGAACTTTGGATAGCAATTCGTACAGCCGAGTATTGCCGGTTCGCGTTAGGGCTTCTTCCTCGCGGAACAAGGCATAGGCCCAATCTTCGAAAACGCCACAAATATGCATGGCCAGCGCGACGAGTTCCTCTTTGAATGGGATGGCCAGTACGTCAAACCGTTTGCCGAATCTCTGCGATAATGCCCGATCTCTACCAACGCGTCGCACCAGTTCGCGAAATCCTCGCTCTTTCTCCAAGCCCACGACTAGAGCCGAAACGGGCACGCGAATTTGGAAGGCGCGGCGGATCGTTTCCATGTCGCCATGAATGGCCTTCTGCAATTCTTCCAATTCGACTGGCGAGGAATGAATCGACTCGATTTGGATCAATGCCAAAACTCCATTGATCGGACAGACGGGCTGCCGCGCATGGCGCACAAGCTGCCCGAGGTGTTGCAGTTCCTGCAGACACGCCGTGGAATACTGGTGCGAAACGAGGATCGGCTTGCGGTTCGAATCAACGTCCGAAGCGGGAGCCAGAGTCCATTGAGCGTAATCGGGATTGGACTTGGATGCGTTGGAATGTTGTGGGGCGTAGGTACCGGGCCACGTCCCAGACAAATCGAGCGTTTGCGATTTGTTTGAGCCAGTTGCCGAAACTGTCGAAGCAGAGCGCGACTCGAGTTTCATCGTCCCGCTCAACGACGATGGCTCGGCACGGGAAGAGCCCGCAGACGGAGATGACAGTGGCGATACTGGTTTGGACGCTTCGTAGAACTGATTTAGGTCCAGCGTACCGCGAACGTTGCCTGGTCGCGGCTGAGGAGGGGACGGAACCGACTCATTTCTGGACTGCCCGTATAATTGACTAGGTTCTGCGGTGTCACGAAGTTCGGATCCAGCCTGACGAGGCAGTTGTGCGGAGCCGACTTCCGCGGATGCAGGTACTGGAGCAACTATTTTGCTGCCGCCGTGGCTAGTGGATTCAACGTTGATTCCAAGTGCCATAGCGTCTTGAGCCAGTTCCTCGCGCAGCGATGCCAAAGCGCTAGTCCAACTGGCATCGGAACAGAACAGGTAGATAGCTTCCGAATTTGCGTACCAGTGAATTGGAGCCGCGCCCTGAGGAACACCTTCGACGCTCAAGCGAAGTCCCGACGCGCTCATGATAGCCTTCTCTTGGGACTCGCCACTTGATCCAGTTACCAAGAATAATGGCACCGAATCGACCGACAATTCGTTCGAGGCAAGTGCGTGGATGCCAGCCCGCCACGCGTACTCGAGTTCGGGAAAGGCTTTCGGAGGCACTTCTAGCCACAATCTAAGAGTTTTGTATACGATGATTGGCAGTAAGATCCCCAGGCCAACGATGCCCAGAATTCTCCACAAACTATACGAGTGACGCCATGGAATATTGTCGGGGTCCAACCAAAAGACGATCCAAACTGTGATCACCGTGGTAATCAGAAACACCGCCGTCAGCAGTGAAGCGCAGCCGGGCGTCGTTACCGGAATCATGGAAGCCAGGCAACCAATTCGCGGTTGGCCATCGCCCGCTTCTTCGTCCGATTGTTCTACTTCAGTATCAGTCCCAGCTTCATCGCTCATCGAGTCCGTTCCGACACTCTCTCAATTTAACGTGGGAAGTTCAACACCAAATAAATAACATTCCAGGCAGCCAAAATCGAAGCAAACAGCCAAGGCCAAACGACTCGGTTCTTGCCGGCCATTGGCGGCGCTCCAGAGATTTCGCGCGACGCCCCTTTGAGAACCGGACGCCCTTGCCCAAGGCGTATCGACATCGAAACTTGTTTGGACCAAACCTGGATACTTGGCGGCAGGCCAAGGCTTTCGCTCATCATGGCCGCAATTGTCGGCTGGCTATATAGGCCGCGAAATCCCAGGACGACGCAGACGTAATAGACCTCCAAAGCATCGCGTTGAGGCAACGTGGAAGCTTCCTTGGCGTTGATGAAAAATCGCTCTGCGCACTCGCGAGTATTGAACATCTCCATTTCCATGACGTTGTTGCTCCACCATTCGCGATGGGACCAACTGGCATCCACCAATACTTCGTCGATCCAAGACACCAATGCGTACCGCGAAAGATCCCAGTCACGTCCGGCACCAACGATGGCTTCACCCTGATCGAGAATCGCCCGCAGGCGAACTCGTTCTTCGTGTGGATTGGGTTCCTGCCCGTTGGCGATGCGATCGAGCAACTCCAACGAATGAAGCAGAAACGGGTCCACGGCCAAAGCATGTCTGGGTGTCATTTTTGCACAGGCACGGCAAAGAGGGCAAATTTAAGCGCAATCTTACGACCAAACGCGGCGACAACAAGAGTTTGCTGGCCCTGAAGTCGATCGAGGTTGCCGATCAGTGAGTCCTTCAGTCGCATGGCGAGTGTTTGAGTTTCTTGTACATCGCGCCATGCGGGTGTCTCCTGCTTGGGTACTTCGAAAAACACCCAGTCGGCTCGGCCGGGCAACGCGCGAACTGGACGATCGACCGGAGTCAGCGCCACACCCGACGCTCGCTGCTTGAATAAAAACTCTACTTGCCGCGCGCTGCCGAGTTTCAAATCCAGTTGCCCAGGTGATAACAATTCCAAACATTCGCGCTGGGTGAGCTCGCCTTTATCGACCCCGATGAACCACTGCCAATCCGAATGAAACCATCGCGGGTCCAGCGTAACCTGCATTCCGTGCCCGACGCCCACAAAGTACCGTTGCTGGACTTCGTAATCGCGCACGGCATTGATGAGTGCCTCGATCCGCATTCGAACATCGGTAAAGATCTCGTACAAATTGTCGTGATCGTAAGGCTTGAGTTCGCCAACTCGCCGTTCCGGACTGAAAATCGAGAGTTGGCCTACAATGCGACACAGCTCGACGTAAGCTAATTTCGGATGTACGCCCCGTACGAACGCAAGAATCGACAACGCGGCGTAAGCGGAATTCAACTGGCTGAGCATCAGCACGCGTTCCGCGTCCCCTGGATCGCGGCTGTCTAGACCAATTCCGCGGTTGACGATCTGTTGACTGAGAACTTCAATCTTCTGACCGATTATGTCGTAAATCTTGCGGACGATATCTCGACTAAGTCCCGTCCAAGCATCCATTGACAGCAGTGGCGGGATGAAGGTCGCGTCAAGCTGCGGCGATGATTCGCCCTCGCTGGCACGCTTGATCTGTGCGATCGGCAACAGTTCAAAGCCTGATAGATCCTGCGTCGACGTAACAATCTGTACATTTAACCTGCGCAGTTGAATTTCCTGTTCGTCACTCCCCCAACTCTCGTCCGGACAGGTCGTGTCCCATTCCAAGTATCGCAACTCCGCAGCATTGTCAGTATCTGAGGCACCGACGTTGGTGCGTCCCAATCGCATCTTCGGAATGGCGACATACACGCGAACTGTCGAAGCGTCATTCAGCGGATCCTCTAGGTTCTTGGTGACCTTCGTGATGTCGGATAGCGGGCTCTTCAAATCCACGCGGTCGGGTTCTTCGCCGGTGCCCAAATCAATTAAAGTCCCGTCTCTCATCCGAGCGCGCAATCGGCGAATTTCGAACTGGTGATTGGCGAGCGATTCGCGACTGAATTCGATCGACTCCAGTCCATAGTTTTGGGGGTTATCCAAGGAGCCGCCCAGCCGATGCAATTCGGACCAATGTCGGTCAGCCGCCTGAAAATGATGTGGCCGTAAGAATGCGCCTTCATACCAGTGGACTGGAAGGTGTTGCATAGACTGTTGCTTGTCGGAAAACGAGACGATAGCCCCAGGCAATTACATCATGCTACTCTGGGGCATCGATGCGGGAACAATGTAGCAGGGTTGTCTTACCACGTAAACTCTTCGGGCGAGCGGCACATGGGAATTTACCAATACAAGCCCGAAGCGCATGCGAGTGAGAGCCTGGATTGACTCGTGCGTGGTTTCGTCACTCGCTTGCGCTTCGGGCTTGTATTGGTAAATTCCCATCTGCCGCTCGCCTAAGAGGCCAATGAGCCGCACATGGTTTTCTAGCTTTCTAGTTCACTACACTTATCAATACGCCAGCATCCCGCCCAACTTCGCACTAGAGTTGTTCCTCCATCGCAAAGATTCCGGTTAACTTGTTCGGCGATTATGCTCAGGACAGGATCATGTAGCGCGCGTGAATACCGATCTATCCGTACAGAATCCGATGAAGATAGTCGGCCGCAAGCATTGCTGCATTCAATCCGCGCAGTTCTCTCCAGTTTCGTAGCCCGTTATCTTTGAAGCCCCGATGACTGTCGGGAAACGAGCTGTTAAACTCAACATTTCTAATAGTATTCAAGTTCTTTCGCAAGTAGAAGAAATCGAGTTGATGAACCAGCCAGAAACACTGTCTGCAGTTAGTTCACTGAAGCAAGAAATTCGCAAGGCGGCTCATGAGAACCGTCGCAATCAGAGGGACAAAGATGCGATTAGCGTTCAAATCGTTGACCGGTTTATGGCGCTGCCTGAATATTCCGCTTCCAAGACCGTCATGTTTTACATTGACGTGCGAGATGAAGTACGCACGCGACAAGCGTTACCCATGGCCATCCAAAGCGACAAACGCATAGTCATACCGTACTGCGTGGATGGGGAACTGGAATTGTTTCATCTCGAATCCATGGATGAGCTCGATGTTGGGATGTACAAGATCCTCGAGCCAAAGGTGGCGTTGCGAACCGTTGCAACCAAGTCGTTACGGCCGGAAGATCTCGATTTGATTATGGTTCCCGGCGTAGCCTTCGATCGTAGTGGCGGGCGGACCGGCCACGGAAAAGGGTATTACGACAAACTGCTGGAACATGCGAGGCTCAATACGCCCTTGGTCGCGCTGGCTTTTGAATGCCAAATGTTCCCAGAGATTCCATGCGAAAGCCATGATATCTACATGGACAAAGTCGTGACAGAGTCGGCTGTATACCCCGGTCGTGGTCGACGATAATCTGCAAGCATCCTTGATCGGCTGTGGCGTTTCAGTGGTTGTGCTATCCTCTTTTTATCGTACCGTTCTACGCTATGAGCCAAGATCGCAGTCAGATTGTCGAAGATACGTACGCGGAGGCGTTTCGTAGCTTGTACGCCGAGATCCTGATTACCGCGCGCGATAATACGTGGCTGCAACATTGTTGTCATGCAGTAACCGGACATGCGACCAGCACCATCTTGTGTGATTGCGAAGCGGGTGTGGTAAGAATCTTGGATGGAAACAGCGACGGACAGCAAACGCCTGACGGACGTGTGGGCGCTGTGATTCAGTTTCACGTGCCTCGTTTTCGCAAGGATCGCGTCGAACATTTGGAGCGCGTTCTGCTGGCTCGTATTTCACAAAACGTGTTGACTTGTCCAACCGTTCGCTGTTTCAATCGACTAGATACTGAACCGTATTTCAAGCTAGGCAGAAAAGTGGCTTTGTTCGGCGATGGGCATCAGTTCCGCGATCAACGATTTGGCACTCGTGGCTGGGTCGTACCGATCATGGGAGGTGAATTCTATCTGACGCGCCGCTTCGGCTTTCGTGACGGTGTCATGGGTGGCAATCTGTGGTTTCTAGCATGCAGTGAAGAATCCGCCATCTTGGCCGCTGAGCGAGCGGTGGTGGCAGTCGACGCCTGCGATAACTGTGTGTTGACGTTTCCAGGAGGAATTGCGGCCAGCGCATCCAAGGCGGGCAGTCGCTACAGCTTTCTAATCGCCAGCACGTACGCTGAGTATTGCCCGACGCTGAAGAAGAAACTCGGCGAGTCTTCGCGCGTGCCTGACGGTGTCACGTCGATCATGGAAATTGTTATTAACGGCAGCGATCTGCCATCAGTCGCACAAGCCACCTACGCGGCGATCGACGCGGCGATCGGTACTCCAGGGTTGGTGCGCATCACGGCCGGAAACTACGGTGGCCGATTAGGTAAGAGCTTTATCTACTTGTATCCCGAGCGGCAAGGAACTTAGCAATGGCGATCGAGACGATTTGTGCTGGATGCGGGAAACGGTTGGCGGTTGCCGACGAGTTTGCTGGCAGGCGTGCACGCTGTCCCGCGTGCGGCCATACTTATACAGTGCCGCCGGCTGGTTCATCAGCGTATCCCGGCGAGCCTGCGAATCTCCAACCCCTGCAATCGTCAGAGTTCCCACCGCAAGGTAGCTTTGCGAAAAGCACGAATCCAGAAACTACCAGCGACCAGCAGGGTGGAAACTTCTGGATGAAAGCCGCCAATGGCCAGGAATACGGTCCGGTAGATCGAGCCACTTTGGATCGCTGGTTCGTCGAGGGTCGCATTGGCGCTGGCTATCAAATTCGCAACAGTGAATTCGGCGACTGGCAACCCGCAGTCGCATTTCAACCGACCGCGAACTCTGCCGGTACCGCGACGAATCAGCCCTATCGCCCAGCCGCCACCACCTCGCCATCGTATATTCAATGGGCCAAACCCGATCGCAGCGGTTTAATCCTGGGACTAGGAATTCTATCCTGGTTCTTGTGCCCGATCTGCGGCGTCTTCGCCTGGGTCATGGGCGGACAAACTCTTCGAGACATGCAGCAAGGTCTATCCGACCCATCGAACCGAGGCGTCGTCCAAGCCGGTTACTATCTCGGCATGGTACACATAATCGTCGTCGTTTGCTGCGTCGGATTGTACGCCATGATGATTGTTGGGTTATTGGTAACTGGCGCCATGAATCAATAGTCTCAAGTAGAATTTGAACGCGCGACCCATGGCCAGAAAACAAGTCCAAGGCTTATGGTGCTACTTCAACTGACCTTTTAAGCGGCGGATTAGCTTCCGGACAGCAATGGGTTGACGTTCGAGTACTGGGGAATCGCCGAATCGATTGGCGTACTTCACGATCGCAATCGGCAGCAAGCTCGAAACTTTGTCGACGAGTTCGTCTCCGCTGACGAATTGGCGGAGATTCGCAAGTCGATCGACAAGAAACGCAAGAGCTAGACGTGCGCGATGTAAGTTTCTAACTGGTCAGTACCAAATTGAATCCGCAAACGCCTGCACGGCATGGTGACAAGCTGGAAGCTTATCTCACGTTTGAATTCATATCGCCAAACAATACAAACGAGTCGAGGGCCAATATGCAGAATAGTAGCGAAACCTGGACGGTAGTCACGATTCGGCTGCTCGAGCTGGCCGCGACGTGGTGGTTGCAAGCGGCGATTCTTCTTATGGTTGGATTTGCAGCAGCCAGTTGTTTCCGCAGACCAGCTCTGCAATCAGTGATCTATCGAGTCACGATGGGTGCGGTGTTGATGTGTCCATTGTTAACGTTACTCTTATCGAACGCGGGAATCTCGCTACTGACCGTTGATCTACGCTGGACGCTGGCCAGCGAATTGAATGTGGACTCATCTAGTACCACCCAACAAGCCAAAGGTGCAAGTGAAATCGGCGGCGCGTTCGAGCGCGAAGAGCAGAGCCACGAGTCGTCGCTCAATCCATCGCTGCGGAAAAGTTTCTCGTCGGCGCAGATCACCGTTGAAGACGCGCGATTCGACGGAGGTGCACTTCGAGCAAGTAATGCTTCCAAACGAAATCGCTATACTCAATTCATTGCCCCCACGAATCCATGTCCGAGTCCCGTAATCGATGGACGGAGCGTAGCCAGCACGAAAGATCTGGCGTTCCAAACGTCGGGCGTTCGGTCACATTCCCTTAACCACCAGCTACATCAACCGCGTCCGCAGAAAATATGACTGAACAACGAAATGCAATCGCAGTGCGCTTCGCGATTTTCGGGATGGCAACTCAATTGGCCACAACCGAGTGATTTCAGTCGTCACATAGGGAAACACTTAATCAATGGCACTACCGATAGATCTGTGGCTGATCCATCCCGAAGCTGAAATGTGCAATGCATTTCGCATCCGATTCGATGGGTTGCCTCGTGTCACGGTGATCCAAAGCCGGTTCGAAAATCTGCCGCCACATGACTGCTTCGTAACTGCCGGAAACGCCTTCGGGATAATGAACGCGGGCATTGATGCGGCGGTAATTCGGTTCCATGGTGAAGACTTAATACGTCGTATCCAATTCCGAATCTTGGACGAATTTCTCGGTGAGCAGCCGATTGGAACCTCGTTCATAGAACCGACCGGAAATCCAGAATATCCACTCATCGCTCATTCTCCCACCATGCGTGTCCCCGGTTCGATTGAGGGTACCGACAAAGTCTATGCAGCAACGTGGGCATCGCTGATTGCCGTTTACCGTCACAAGGCTCAGCACGATAGCCCCATTGAGACCGTAGTATTTCCGGCGATGGGTGCAGGATTTGGTGGCGTGCCGTATACTGAAGTTGCGCGGCAGATGGCGGCCGCTTATCGACACTACTTGAATCCACCACATCGAATGGATTGGGACATGGTAGCACTCCGTCAACGCTCGATTCACTACGATGGCAATCGTCAAGTCTCGCGATAGTGACAGTGCGCTGGCATGCACGCGATGTACCCGATCTGTGTTGGAAGTCGGGAAGGTCAAGCTGCCCTGGAATTAATCGCTATGGGATTACTTTTCAACTTTGCGATCGCCGTACTTGTTTTGCACGTCATTTGGACAGTGACAAAACCTCGATGGCAATTTCAAATTGTCGTTAGATCGGATCGTGTTGAGTTTGTAAAAGGCGTTCCCGATTCAAGACGCAAATCGTTCGAGGCATTCTTCCTGAATGATCTAAAACCATCCCAAAAGCTCTTTATCTATGGTCGACGTGAAACGACAGGACGGCTCACTACCTTAATCAAGGGAACAGATGATAAAATGCTCAAACAGCGAATCCGCAATTTCCTGGTTTCGGTCCTCTAGTTCATGGCGATTGCTTAATTTGTAGGAAAGCGCTACTTTTTTGCGGAATACAAGCCCGAAGCGCAAGCGAGTGAATT
>SXGS01106685.1_pt1 | contig 27568 bp, 32 predicted proteins | sample 3174681 | NCBI WGS metagenome assembly SXGS01 (sample SAMN11356861, study PRJNA531348) | freshwater metagenome | isolation source: freshwater sample F1-80 | place: China: Fuxian Lake, Yuxi | collected 2017-12-25 | reverse complement strand
GAATTTCCCAACCCAATCAACTGGTCTCTGACTGTGCGAAACATCAGAATTTAGAAAAGCCACTTGAGGCGATATTTTACTCATATTTACTCCGCTCGACTGGCCTCTAAACTAGTTGCGCTCTTCGACTTCAGCATGCCAATAGACTACAGGCTATTTTACAAACAGCTTCAAGAGCAAATAGTGTGCTAAAACAAACAAGATTTTGAAATACTACTGCTGGCGAAGCAGTTTGTTTTCAACTTGTTCGACATGAACTGCGATGGCTGTGTCGACTAGGCTGACCTGTTTAGTTTCTTCAAGGACGTTAGGAATGAGAGTTTGTTCGAGCAGGCGGCATACGACGACATAAGGTGTATCAACTAGTTCCTATAGAAGAAGCAAGTCGATATTTAGGCTGAAGACCAGGTTTTCGATTTTCATCAAGACGAACCAAAAATCAAAGATTTAAGGCAGTTTCTTAGCAAAAGGAGTTTCAGAAACCAAGCTAGAGAAGAATTTCTCGAAGTCTTCGTTACTCAAATCAGAGAGAGAAAACCGCAGAAGGCGAATCAAATGCAAAAAGATTAAAGCCATTCACCAAACACTATAAATGCATTCAGTCTAACCTAAGGCCCATCAGGGGATCTCGGATCTGCACACTAATCGACTGAATAGACCTCGATGAAAAAAGTTGGGCTGTCCCCTTCGAAGCAGTAAAAGTCTAAGAATCAGCTTCCTGGTATCCAAAACATGTTTTAGGAGGGCCAGAACAACGATATAAAATAACGGCGGAACAGCTTCGGCTACTTGATCAGTTAGGCTGAGAAACTTTTTCGGACGTCAAAATAAGTTGCCAAAATACAAAGTGATGAGTTTTGTAGCCAAGTCTAATTCACGCACTCTTTCCCTCTCACATTTATCTATTTTGTCGACTCCCTTGCCGGGTCTGACTTAATACAGCGACTACATCGTTTTTAGTACCCATTGAAACATGTGATTCAAATAGACCCTGAGAGTGACAAGATGGTTAAACTTAAATCTCAAGTTGACGATAGATTCTATAACCACATTCTGAATATGTTTGACGCCCATGGTGCAATTAGTCAAGAAATCACGCGCGATTTTTCTGTGGCGCACAAAGAGTCACGTTAAGTAATCACTTTCAACTCGTTCTTGGGCTCACCACGCGCGGCCTGCGCGAGTCGGAAATGGAACGGGTCGCCGACTGGCTGGACGCGGTCATGGGCAGCAAGGGCGAGTGCGCGACCACCGCCCGCGTCCGCGAGGAGATCCGAGAGTTCTGCGCGAAGTTCCCGCTGCCGCACTGAACCGATGTCGCCCGCAGCCATGGACGTTCATTCAGGGCAGGACGAGTTGACCGCGAATGAGCGCTGGCCGCTCAATGACCCGCGCATGGTGTGGGGGGAGTTGCCAAGCCAGGACCGCGAGCGGCGGTTCGATTGGGAGTGGGCCGTGCGAATGCTGGCGATCCTGCTGGGCCTTGCGTCGTTCTTCGTGTGCTCGTTCGCGTCGATGATGTACTTCATCATGGGCCCCGACACGATCGAGAAGTTGTTCTCGAACTTGGCGGCCGTTGATGGCGCGTCCGACTGGGTCGTTCCGATCGCCCTCGGGTCCGGGGCCCTCATGATCGGTTGCACCGCCATTCAGTGGTGGGGACGCCCACCTTCGCGATGGCAGCGAATTGCCGCCGACAAAGCGCAGCCGCCGGCGATCCGGGCGGTGGTGGCACACCTGCGATGGACCACCGCCAACTGGTGGCGGTTTCCCTTCAGGGGAAAGCGAGGTGGATGGGTCTCGATCAAGGCCTTTCAGGTTCAGGCGTCGGGGCACGCGCTGGGCCTTTCGATCGAGCGATTGCCGCTGCTCATTGGCCCGAGGGAGGTGGGTGAGGCGCTCGCCCGGCAGCCCATGCCCGATGGCCTCTTGGAACCCGAGGAAGCCATGCCTTCCAACCCCGCGGTGGGGCTTGGTTTCAAGGGCATTCCGCTCATCGCCGCGATGCTCCTGTTCCTCGTTCCGTTTGGGCTGCACTTCATCCACGACCCAGCGCACGCACTTCGGAACAATTGGGTGCCGATGTTGATGATTGGACTCTTCTCCGCCTCATTGCTCATCGGAAGCCCCTGGATTCGCCGACGCGTCCCTGGGTTGTCCGAGGCGCTCCCGTTGCGAGTCGTGGTGGGGCCAGGATGGGTCGAGCGCGGCCGCCGCGTCTACACAGTCGAGGACAGCACGATGATCCTGTTCATGGGGATTCCCGGAGCCGGAGGCTGGCTCAGCCGAGGAATCACCGTGATGTTGGTGGGTCCAGTGAGCGGCGAGTGGCTCTACTACAAGAGCCTCAGCGACCCAGAGTTCCGCAATCTTTGGCACAGATGGGCGACCAAGACTCCTCGGCTTGAGTTGCGGCACGCCGTGGTTTTCGCCAAAGTGTTATCTCCGAGTTAACACTTTGGCGAAAACCACGGGATCGGCGGGGAGTTGCGGGTCACCCCATCGACAGCGGCCTGATGCTCACGCCCGGCTGTTGTAAGAACCATCAACCGTGCTGATTCGAACCTTCTCGCCGATCGTGATGAAAGGCGGGACGCGCGTCTTGAGCCCGGTCTCCATCTCGGCTTCCTTGAGCTGGTTGGTTGCGGTGGCTCCCTTGATGCCCGGCGCGGTGTCCTTGACCTCAAGTTCCACCACGTTGGGGAGTTCGATGCTCACGGCCTTGCCATCGCACCAGCACACCACCACCTGCGAGTTGGGCAGGATGTAGAGCGGCAGGTCCCCGACGGTGTCGTTGTCCAGTTCCACCTGGTCGAAACTGGCATCGTCCATGAAGCAATGCTTGCCAGCCTGGGCGTACAGGTAGGTCATCGGCCGGCGGTCCAGTTCAACCACCTCCACCGCCTCGCCCGACCGGAGCCGCTTTTCGATGATCTGCCCCTTTTCCAGGTTCTTGATCTTGATCTGGACGAACGCGCGCAGGTTGCCGGGCGTCACATGGGTGTACTGGGTGATGAGCCAGAGGTTGCCATCCATCTTGATGGCCATGCCGGGGCGCAGTTCATTGCTGTTCATGGGGGCGGGGAATTTATCAGAATCGGGTTGCAGACAGCCGCGGGGCCGAACGGGTGCGGTGGCTCAGCGGTGGCTCAGGTGATTGCGGTCATCCTGGCGCCGGGACCAAGGGACGACCGGTGTGGAGGTCGGGGCCGGGATCGAGATCGGTGCGAAGGAGACTGGTTGGTGGTCGATGATCAGAGGTTGTGTGGAGAAAGTGCCGTTCAATCGCAAAATCGCCTTGAAATGGTGGGAAACGAGGGAAAAACCCATCAGTTTGTCCCGTAACGAGGCGAATCGCCTCACTGAACGCACAAGCGCCAATCGCCCCGATGCGCGTGGCCCCGGCAACACCAGAGCGCGGGGAGGCAGGGACCATTTGCCACGCGGCGTGAGACGGAGCCAGGGCCATTTGCACTGGGGCACACACGAACACACCCCATTCGCCCTGGCGTTGCCGGGGCCACCTGAGGTCGATGGATGGTTCCGCGTGAGACTTGCCCGGAGCTGGAGATCGATCCGACGAAAAAAAAAACCCCCAAGGTTTTGAGGCCTTGGGGGCGGAGGGAGGGAAAAGGGCTTAGTAGGCAGACCGACAGCCTGAGCAATCTCTGTATCTGAGAGTGTCGGGGGTTTCGGGACTCCCGAGGGCTGGGATCTGGTCTCGGGGGTCGAACTTCTCGACCTCCTCAACACTCACAAGGTAGCCCCAATTTCAGGGGTTCCAACAAAGCGGAACGATTTTCCAAAAAAAAGTCGACCCATTTTGGAAACCTCTGGAACACCTTGGCTAGGCCACTCGAACACCGATCCTCGGTGCCGCGCCCCACCGCGCCCCACCACGCCTCGCCATCAGACGGCGCGGTGCGAACGGGCTCGGCGCCCTCGGGCGACGCAGGGAGGATCGGACCAGCGACGTGGGGACCGCGGGCCCTTGAGGTTGAGAACGCGGGACCTAGAATGGCACCATCAAGGCGCCGCAGTGGGCGCTCCCTTCGAAGTCGCTTGCTCGGAGCTTGGACCGGTTGAACCCTCGATCCGCATCATCATCGTTTCCGGAGGCGACCGTTCGTGGCCCGGGGGCGCTGGCCTGCGCTCGCCGGGCCTTCACGCTCGTCGAGATCCTGGTGGTCATCGGCATCATCGTGGTCCTGGTCGGCCTGCTGGTCCCCGTGTTGGGGACGGTGGCTGCGACGGCACGGCAGACGACCAGCCAGAACAACCTCAAGCAGTGGGGCACTGGCACGATCATGTACCTCGGCTCTCACAAGGACAAGCTCCCTTGGGAAGGGATGAAGGACATCGCGGAGATGGACATCAACCTGGGCGAGAATTCGTACTGGGCCAACGCGATCGCGCCGCTGGTCGGCGAGAAGCCGTACCGGGAGATCGCTGACGCGGCGTTCAATGATGGATTCCCGATTCCGGTGCCCGGAGGGGACGCTGCACGGTCCGTATTCATCGACCCCTCGGCCGTGGCTCCAGACAATGCGCCGTGGGTGTGGGGGCCGACGGGGCCGAGCGGGAGCCAGCGGGCGTGCTACTTCAACTACGTCCCGAACTCGCAACTGAACAACACCTACAAGTCCGAGAACAACATCCCCGACTTCTCCCCCAAGCAAACGATGTCGATGTCGATGATTCCGGACGCCGAACACACCATCTTGATGATGGAGATGCGGAGCATCGCCGACGAGTTGAAGGGGGGCGACCCCAACTACGGCGAGGCGTTGGATCGCCACCGTGCGGACTGGAAGCGATTTGCCGCGCGCCACTTCAACGGCGGACACTTGCTGTTCGGGGACGGGCACGTCGGCTACGCCGAGAATCGCCGGATCATCACCAACGTGCAGGGGACTATCGACCCTGCACAGGCAGGCGGCGACTGGAACATCCCCGGCGAGTTCATTTGGGACCCGCTTGGACCGGCGACGAACGAGTGAGCGGGGGCGCCTAAACTCCAGCCATGATTCGCCTGCTCGCTCGCTGCACTGTCGCTCGCATCGTGGCTGTTGCCCTCCTGGCGACGCCGGTTGTGATTCTTGATGCCCACGCCCGGGGGCAATCCACCGATCCTCCCGCACAAGAACCAGCACCGACCCGCGCGCCAGCGCCACCGCAGGACACGCCATCGCGCCCGGCGCGGACTCGCCCCGCCGCACGGCCGACAGGTCCGGTTGTCGCGGAGCCGGCGGCGCTCGATTTTGGGTTCATGGCACCCGGCACGAACGCGTCCGGTGTGGTGAAGCTCAAGAACACCGGGACCGAGCCAATCACGATCATGACCGCGAAGGCTGGGTGCAAGTGCACCACCATCAACTCGCTGGACGGTGCGGTCATCGCGCCGGGAGAGAGCGCGGACCTGAATGTCACGCTGACCGGTGCCGTCGCACAGGGGGCGCGCCGCGCCAGCGTCACGATCACGTTTGCGAATGGGTCGCCGCCGATCACGATTCCGCTGCAGGGCGAAGTCGCCTTGCCGGTGCGTGCCGTGCCTCCCTACATCAACCTCGTCGGAGGCGGTGCACGCTCAGGACGCCTCGTGATCGAGTCCACGGACAAGTCAGCGTTCAAGCTCCTGAGCGTCGACGGCAAGCCGCCGGTCGTGACTGGTGGGTACGACCCAGCCGCCGATGAGCCGCGCAGCAGCTATCTCCTTGAGTACGACCTGACGGCTGTCGAAAACCCCGAGTCGTTCATGCTCGTGGAGACCGACCGGCCCGATTGCCCGCTGCTGGACATCCGTGTTCGCCGTGAGGGAGCGATGCCTCGCGGCACGCTGAAGCTGGGTGAGTATCGAATCAACCTTGGCGCGATGAAGGCGGGCGAGAAGCGTGAGGTCGAGTTCAACCTGCTCGAGCCGATCGAGCTCACCAGCGCCATCAGTGGTTCGCGGGATGCGTCGGTCCAGGTGCTTGGCACCGAGATCGACGGAAAGATCGCCCACGTCCGCCTCAGCGTGATGCTGAGTCCCACGGCGTCAGGCCTCCTGCGGTTCCCCATCGCGCTGGTCGCGGGGTCCAAGAAGCAGGAACTCAACGCGTTCGTGGTGGTCCGGTAGGAACGGCGCGCGCCTGCCGCGCCTGCCGCGCCTGCCACGCAGTCCGCGCCTGCCACGCAGTCCGCGCCTGCCACGCGCGCTGCCCCCTCTCAAAGCGCTTCAACGCGCTGCCTGATGTCAAACGCGCTCAACGCATCCACGAGCCCGCCAAGTTCCCCGGCGAGCAGCGGCTGCAGGTTGAAGGACTCCTCCAGCCTGTGGTCCACCGCGACATTCTCCTTCCAACGGTAGGTGCGAATCTTCTCCGCCCGACCGCCGGAGCCGATGATCGACGCACGCTGCTCGCTGCGCCGCGCGTTGGCCTCCGCCTGTCGACGCTCGTAGACGCGCGCGCGGAGCAGCTTCCACGCCTTCTCCCGATTCTGCGTCTGGCTGCGCGTCTCCTGCATGCGCACTTCCAGCCCCGTGGGCAAGTGGATGAGGTGCACGGCGGTGGCGACCTTGTTGACGTTCTGCCCGCCCGGACCCTGTGCGGTGGTCATGATCTCCTTGACCTCGTCGGGGTCGACGGCCGACTCCACTTCCTCGGGTTCTGGCAAAACGGCCACCGTGGCGGTGGAGGTGTGCACGCGACCTTGCGCTTCCGTGGCGGGGACGCGCTTCACCTGGTGCGTGCCGCCCTCGTACCCAAACGCCTGCCACGCGCCTGCGCCAGCGATGCCGATGATCGCTTGTGAAATGCCACCCACATCTCCGGCCTTCACTTCCATCTCGTCCCATCGCCAGCCCTTGCGTTGGGCAAATCGCTGGTACATCTGCAGCAAGTCGCCGGCGAAAAGCGCGGCCTCATCGCCACCCACGCCCTGGCGGACTTCCAGGATGAGGCTGCCGATGGCTCGATCTTCGCTGGTCACCAGCGTGGCCAGGATCGAGTCGCGGAGCTGGTTCATGCGGGCGGCAAGCTCGGGGAGTTCCGCGCGAGCCAGTTCTGCCAGTTCCCGGTCGGGGGCGGAGGCGCCGGGTGCGCTCCCGGCCGCGGCGAGCGAAGTGTTGGAAGCGTGCTCGGCGGCGTCGGATCTCCACTCGCGATAGGAGTCCACGATCGGCACGATCGCCCCGCGTCGAATCGAGAGTTCGCGCAGGCGGCGTGGGTTGGCGGCGGCCTCGGGGGTGCCGAGCTCCTCTTCGATCGCCGCCAACTCGGCGGTCAGCTCATCGAGCCGTCGGACGAGGTTGGGTGGAAGCTCCAGGTTGGCAGGCAGTTCAGCGGCGGGCACGAGGGTCAGAGGTTAGTGATGGCGACGCGACACCGCTCTTCCCAGATCTGCCTCTCAAGTGTGTGGCGACCGCTCCCGGTCGAGCCCCGCTGATCCAACTAGGAGGCAGCCTTTTCCTTGCCGCCCTTGAAGTAGCCGCCGGCGAACTTCCGCTGGAACCGCTCGACGCGGCCGGCGGTATCGACGAAGGTCTTCTGGCCGGTGTAGAAGGGGTGCGAGCCCGACCAGACTTCCACGTGCAGCTCCGGCACCGTGGCGCCGGTGGTCATGACGACCTGGCCTCGGTAGAAGACCTTGCATTCGGGGTACCAGGTTGGGTGGATCTTGTCCTTCATGGGGGGCTCCGCAGGGGCGATCGTCCAAGGGGCAATCGCGAATCGGGAAGTCTACCTCAGGGTGGGGCGAGGGGCAAGGGGGGAGGAGGGGCCCCGCACCGCCGAGCATTCGCGCACCCCGCGCCCCCGAGCATTCGCGAGAATGGCTATTCGGAATAGCCAATCCTGCGAATGCTGGGGAAGGGGTGGGGGGATCAAGCTCCGACGCCGCGACGGCACCCCCAAGTTCAGGTCAAGTTGACGCTTCGATGAGCCGAAGTATGCTCCGCAACTCGCGATTTCGGTCGCGGAAATCGGTTGGTCGAGAGGCCATCGATTCCGCCCCGGGCCCGCGAGCACATCCAATCCCCTATAGCTCAATGGTAGAGCGAGCGGCTGTTAACCGCTAGGTTCCTGGTTCGAGTCCAGGTGGGGGAGTTACCGACGCCCTCGCGGAAACGCGGGGGCGTTTTGGTTTACAGGTTGGGCCGCGACCGTGACATCGCCCCGATCGCGTCAGACTCCCGCAGTTGCGGGGGTTTCCGACCACCGCCCTCCGGGAGCCGCGCTCTCGATTCCGAAGCCGCATCTCGGGGTCCGAGCGCAACCGTCACGGTTGCTCTCGACCCACCGAGGCCAACCCTCTCGAACTCTCGCGCTCTCTGGTTGACGCCACCGCTGAGGTTAACGGGAGGGTTGCTCTCGCGGGCCTTTCTCCGCGTCGCAGCCGCACAGGGCTCGCGAAGCTACCCGATTGGGCATCGGTGAATCGCGGCGGATTGTCCGCGATACCACTCCGCCCGATCTGGTGGAGCTTGATCGCCAATTCGATTCTTCTGATGCTGCCGCTTCAGTCGGTTCTCGCCTATCGCGCGGCACGGCGCGTTTGGCGCGATCGCCGAGCCTTGTGCGACTCGTGCGGCTACAACCTCCGCGGACAGAACGCACCACAGGGGCGCTGTCCCGAGTGTGGCGCTTCCAAGGCTCCGGCAGGTGAATGCACGGATCGTCCACGACCAGCGGAGCGCGCTCGCTACGAGGGGTAAGCTACGGCGTCTGTGAGTTCTGAATGTCCACTCGGACTTGCAGTCGATTCGCGATCTCATCCAAGAGCGCGCCATGGGGATCCGGCTCTGGCGGATCCGGCGGATCCGGCGCTTCGACACACGCCTCGACGCCAGCGTCACATGCCGCCTCGCTTTCCTCCGGGAGCCACGGCGTCAAGCACGCCGGATCGGGCGGCTGCTGCCCACCACAGCAGTACTCAGGTTCGTTGAAGCAGAAGTTGCACGCGGTGTCAAGGCAATTGCAGGCCGACTGCTTTGCGGCCTCCCCGCAATTCCGGGCGACGATTCGGCAGCTGCTGATTCGGGGATGCGGAATCGTTGTGGGCTCGCCGAGGCCAGGATAGGGGTTTGGCACTGTGGAGCAGCACAACTGGAGGGCTCGTTGGCAGAACTGCCAGCCTTGGAACCCCGGACTGAACATAATCTCCTCCACCAAGGTCCCGACATACCAGATCTCGGTCACCAGGTTTCCCTGCCAGAGAGCGACTGCCATGTCGCCGGCGTCGAGTCGAAACACAGTGATATCTGACATGGGACGGCTGGCGATTGCCGCGGAGAGAGTCGTGATCGCCTGGTCCGGCGTGATACCGAGGGCGCGCTGTCGGGAAGGGGATGCATAGACGGGTTCCGTTCGTCCGAAGATGATTCCTGGGATCGCGCCTGGCGCTGCCGGTCCCTTCCAGACGTCGGCCGCGTTCGCGCGGCTGAAATCCATCGTCAGTTGCGCGCCCCGGGAGTCGGTGAACCGGAGCGTGAGCAGCAACTCTGTTTCAGCAACTGTGGATACGGACGCCGCTCCGAGGACCGGAGCCACGAGCGGGCCCAGAGCCAATGCAGTGACGGCGAGCAGCTTGCGCGCAATCGCAGTCGCAAAAGCTGGCCGACCGCCTCGGTCCATGGCATAGGGATCGCGATGCCGCACGAGCGAGTGACTGGTCTGCATTGGGCCTCCTTCTTGTATCCTCAGTCGCATCTGCCACCGAGTCGATGTTAGAAAGACGTTCGGAACGAGACGATCGGATGCAAGATACCTCCGTAGCAGGCACTTGCCAAGCGAGAACTGCCTCCTGAGACCATGCACGCAAACCGCTGCCAGATAGGTTCTTGCGATTTCGCAGCCTCTGCGTTCGCGGATCGCGGCGCCCAGACCCCGCAACTCCGCTCCCCCGTCGCGTAGGTATCCAGTACGCGGCTGCGGTTAACAGTCGCCCTTGAACCCCGAGCACAATCGACCGACCACGGATGGTCGCGCGTTCACAGCTCCCGCAAGGAGTCCGCGATGTCGCTGCGCCTCGATCACGACGATCACGAAGCCATGTCTGCCGCTGAGCGCCGCGATGAGGTCGCAAGCATCTTCGCGCGCGGCATCCTCCGCCTCCACGGCCGCATCGTTGGCGACTTCGACGAATCAGAGATTCTGGACGAGTCCGCGCCGACATGCCTTGATCTCTGCGCCACCTCACGCCCTGATCGTCCCACTGGTTAACGGCTCGGAGATGCAGCGATGTCCGAGCCCAGAAAGGAGCGATGCGTGGCGTTAAACGTCTGACGGTTGATGAGCGAGCTCGAGCGCGCGCGGCGGCTCCGTGAGCAGGCGCTTGCGATCGCCGACGACGCCGATCTGCGGATGCGGGCACCCGGTCCCGCGCGGCCGCCCGGCCCGGCGCTCCTTGCGGCGCAGACACCCGCGACCGCGACCGGGGTTCTACCGGCCGCCGCCGACAGCCGCCTGCCGATGCCGGGTGCCCTACTCACCCGCCAGTACCGCGGGCGGACGATCCGCGTGCGGGTGCTGCCGAAGGGCTTCGACTACGAAGGCACGATCTATCGTTCGCTCTCGGCCGTTGCTCAGGCGGTGACCGGAGCGCACTGGAACGGATACCTCTTCTTCGGGCTTGACAAGCCGCGGTCCGAGGAGGCCACCCGATGAGCCGATCCCGCCCGGCCCCGGCCCGCACCTCCGCCACCACGGTCCGCTGCGCCATCTACACCCGCAAGTCGACTGAGGAAGGCCTCGAGCAGGAGTTCAACTCCCTCGACGCCCAGCGCGAGAGCGGCGAGAACTACATCGCCAGCCAGGTGGGCGAAGGTTGGACCTGTCTCCCCGATCGCTACGACGATGGCGGATTCACCGGCGGCAACATGGAGCGGCCGGCGCTGAGGCGCCTCATGGCCGACATCGAGGCGGGCAAGGTCGACTGCGTGGTCGTCTACAAGGTCGACCGCCTCAGCCGTTCGCTGCTCGACTTCGCCCGCATGATGGAGACGTTCGAGCGCCGCAAGGTGTCGTTCGTCTCGGTCACGCAGCAGTTCAACACCGCATCGTCGATGGGGCGGCTCGTCCTGAACGTCCTGCTCTCGTTCGCCCAATTCGAGCGCGAGATCATCTCCGAGCGCGGACGCCGGTTGCGATCTTGATCGATCCCGTCGGCGAGGTGGATCCGGCGGACTTCATTCCGATGATGGTTCCGTAGACTCGCACCAGTTTCGATCGACACCCCGCTCGCAAGGTGCGAACGAACCGGACTTCACCCCCTCTGGCACGCTCAGAACGCCATCTAAAGTTTGGATCCGTTTCGCTGGGGGAGTTCAAGGCCCGCCTCGAAGTCGAGGCGGGCCTTTTCGTTGACTGGCAGCGTGGCCGAATCGGCCCGCGTGGGGCGCCGTGGCGGGCGTTCCGCGCGCTCGCGTTTGTGATCGCGGATCGTGGGAGCGGGCCGGACAGTGCCTAAAGGGCCACCCTGCCCCGGAAACGCTCGGACGCTCGGATCGCCGTGAACCGGAGAGCGCGATCGGGGGAGTTGGGAGGAAAATCGGAAATCTGGTGGCCGGGCCGGTCACGTCGGGGCGGGTCGGACGGTGATGGGGGTGATGGAGCGCGCGCGTCCATCCTGCGGCGGACCGCCCACCAACACCGCGGCTATCCCGCAGCTGGGCAACCTTCGGAATTTGGCACAACAGAAATCATCGGGCCGTAACAGGCGGAACTAGTCACCGCTTCCGACTCTCACGCAAGGTGGACCGTTGAGAGCGGCACCCAAATCTCTCGGAAAGACACCATGTTTGCAACAAACTGGATTCGATCATGCGTCGCAGCAGCAGTTCTCGGAAGCCTCATCTCATCCCATGTCTGCCTCGCGACCCCTTCGGGCGCATGGGCAAATTCGGCATCGGACAATCCTGTCGGCGAGCCGACGTTGGTGGTGGATCCTGAAGTCGGCGCGGGGGTGATCGAGGTGTTGTCCTCCGCAGATACCGCTGCCGTCGGAGGCGTGAGCGACACGGTCCTGATCTGGAGCACCGAAGTGACTGGGCCATGGGGATATGCCAGTCACTCGCAGACGATCTCGGATTCTGCCGGAAGCGTCAAACTCAATGCCGAGGTCAGCAACTCGATCGTGGCCATTCAATACGTCAAGGCTAACGGCACTCTGGGATTTGCTTGGGGGATTCGGTCGACGGCGAACGTTCGGACCAAGACAAACTCCGGCATTTCGTCGTACCAGCAGGCCAAAATCATCCTCATGGGCAACACGAACGACCTGCCCGAGGCGATCATCGCTTCGAATACCGCGGCTGCATTCCTTTCTGCGCTTCCGGCGTACGGACAAGATCCGGGTTCTCAGGCTTCGCCCACCTCGTCTGCAGGCAGCTGGGGGAACTATTTCAGCTGCGTAGATGCTTGCTTCAGCGCCGCACACCCAACGGCGTTCGGGAATTTCCTGGACTGCCTTTCGGCTTTAGGCGTGGCTACTGGAACGTTGAGCGGGGCCGCATTCCTCCTATGTCTGGGGGCACCGCCGTGTGTAGCTGCCAATCTCATGGTAATCGGTAGCGCCGCCGCGACCGTCGCGGGTGGCTGTCTTGCTGGATACCTAGCCAGCTGCGCTACCATCGCACTTCGTTGCGCTTGGGACTGCCGTTGATGTAACGACCAATCGATCTGAAGAGGAAGTCATCATGCTCGAAATGCAGTGGGGACGCGCTGGACTGTTTTTCCTTTCCGCGTTCGCGCTTCTATACTATGTTTCCCGCAGCTACCGTATATCCGACAGCCGAACATCGGAGACCAACCGGGTGTTTCAGGGATTCATTACGGCTGCGATGGCCCTGCTAGTGATAGCGATTCTCCTACTTCTGCACTCGTTCCGCTGACGATGCCTCGACTGCCGTGGGGAATTTGCAGACCGACAAGGCGTCCGCGGTCCTTAGGTCGAAGGCCCGCCTCGAAGTCGAGGCGGGCCTTTTCGTTGACTGGCAGCGTGGCCGAATCGGCCCGCGTGGGGCGCCGTGGCGGGCGTTCCGCGCGCTCGCGTTTGTGATCGCGGATCGTGGGAGCGGGCCGGACAGCGCCGGAAAGGCCACCCTGCCCCGGAAACGCCCTGACGCTCGGATCGCCGTTGCGAGGTGTGCCTTCACGGGCGCGGGGCGGAAAGATCTACCTCCGCACAAAGTTGGCGCGCGAACGGCGACCCGCCTCACCGAACGCTCACGGTTTCATCTCGAACGGGCACCTGCACCGTAGGCATCTCAAGCAGACCCTTCACGCCCGATTGGAGTGCGGCCCGGCGGGTTCGGTTTGCCTGACCGAACGGCTGCTGCTCTCCACCTTCGGTGAACCATCGCGCAAGCCCAAGCACGAGTCGCGAGTAGCTCGCGCATTCCGCCTCATGCGCCTCGGCCTCACCGCGCTGGGAGCGCAGCGCGTGCACACGAGCAAGGCGAGTCTGCCCAGCTGCCAAGAGGGCTGTCGCCACCAACCGCTCGAAGCCGCGGCACGCGCGCCCGTCGGCTCGTCGCTCGGACGCCCGGGCACTCCAGTCGAGCGCCATTGAATTCAACTGCTCTGCGCTGAGCCACGGCACTTGGCCGTGCTGGGTCAGGTGCCGCGCGACGCTCCGCGAATCCGGCCCCGCGAGCGCAAAGGCCTCTGGGCCAAAGAGTCTTCCGACGACCAGGTCGCCCGAGCCGACGCGCCACGCCTGCCAAAGCCCGCCCGCCAGCAGCGCCGAGGCGAGGACGAAGACGGCGGCCCAACGGATCCGCGCGCGGCGAAGTCGACGCCGCCGCTCCGCTGACAGTGCTCGCTCTTCAGACTCGTCGAGCGTCGGTGCCTCACGAAGCAGCCAACCCTCGATCGCTGCGAGTCGCTGGAGATCGCTCCGGGCACGCGTGGCAGCGCGCCGTCTTCCGGCCACCCTCTTGGCGCGACCAAAGTCGATGATGATGGCGCATCCCTGCTCGTTCACCAAGATGTTGGAAGGCGAGAGATCCCCATGCACCACGCCCGCGCGGTGGCAGGCCGCGAGCGCATCGTGCAACTGGGCAACGATCACCCGACGCTCCCGGGCTGAACCACCCGAATGGGCGGCTAGCCAGACGTGCAGCGGCATGCCCGACACGAGCTCCGTCACGATGTAGCAGCCGTCCTCTGATTCAGGAAGAACACCGGCATCGAGCACACGGGCGACGCCGCCGTGCGAAACACGGCGGGCCAACGCTGCCTCCGCCAAGAGCGAATCACGCATCGAGCGCGCACATGAGACGATCTTGACGGCCACGAACGACTCGTCGCCCGGCTGGCTGAGCGCACGGTCGATCGCCTGGAACACCTGACCGTCAGCACCCTGCCCGATGCGCTCGGTCAGTTCATAGCGAAGTCGGCCATCTCGCAGGGGCTGACCCACCCACGACGCCGATTCCTCCACGATCGCAAGTGGAATTCTCAGCAGTTGATGTGCGGCAAGGCATGCATCGATGCAATCGCGCCATGTGGGGTGTGCCGCGCGCCAGCGTGCCGCCAGCGCTCCGGCATGAACGCCCGCGCAGTGGAATGCCCGCATCAAGATGACCCTTGCCGCCCGCACGTCACGAACCGGGTCAACGCATGCCTGATACCTCGTGATAGTCGGGATGTAGCCGTGCCGGGTCGCAAGCCGCGCGGAATCTGCCTCGATGGCCTGCACGAGATCGCCACCAGCTTCTTGGGTGAACGGACCGATGGGTGCGTCATTCCGGAATCCGGCTCGGTTGTCCATTTGAGTCCTCCGCGAATTCGGTCGCGACACCACTGGAAATCCATCACGGACGCCTACAATTTCGCTCATGACCCGACAGGTCCGCGATGATCAACTGGCCTCGCTTCTTCGGGCGGCCGAACCGATTCTACGAACTCGGATCCGGCAGCGGCGGTTGATCCGGAGTGCCCAGTGGGATACCAGCGATGCCTTCGCGTCGGTTGTGCGCCGCATTTTCCTCGTCGAACGCACGGCCGGCGTTCGGATGCTCGACCTCGGCCATTCTTGGCCGACATTGTCCCCAGCTCGCACCAGTCGTTTCTGGGCTCTGCTCGAGTCCATCCTTCGCGGTGTGTTGGCTGATTTTGCCCGAAAGAGCGTACGCGATCGTCGAGTCATGCGCGCGGCTGAGGCGGCTGCGGCGTATCGTCAGCACGACGAGATGTCGAGTGGTGGCGACGCCCTCGACATCGAAGCGATCCTCGCGTCCGCGGACGAAACTGATCGCCAGATCCTCGAGCTCCGGCTCCGCGGCGTCGAGTGGGTCGCGGTGCAAGCTGCCACCGGGCTCTCCGCGGCGGCCTGCAGGCAGCGTTGGAGTCGGCTCATCCGGCGCATGCAACCCCCACAGCAGGGCTGATTTGGCGATTTCGCACAGAACCCTGTCACGCCGAGACGCGGGCAGCGACTAGAGGTGTGTCTCGGAGTTTGAATCGCACCTTTCACATTGAGGAGTCACGCCATGCTCGCACTTTCCACGCTCGCACTCTCAACCTGCACGCTCGTCTCGTCTCTGCCCGCCACCCAAGACCCGCCCCCAGCTCCCCCGACCACCACTGTGGTGGCGAGGCTTTCAGTGATCGATCTGGAGTTGGGGGTTCCATTCGAATGGGAACTCCACGCGGAACGTCTGGCGGATGGAGCGACGCTCACCTATAGCCTGCACGGCGCGAGCACTGGGTCCGTTGCAGTTCCCATGCAAGCCGCAGTCACACTGAAGAACGTCGAGGCGCGGGCCGCCGAAGTCCGATCTGTTCCAATGACGGGCGGCGGATTCTCGCTGCGCGTCGCTGATACCGAGGTCGTTGCCGTGTCAGTCACGGCAGGAGACGCGAATGCGGCGACCTACACCGTGGTGCGCGACGGAATCACCGCGCTCCGTGCGACCACCGATGCGTCACAGTGGGCGATGACCGATCGATCGGCCCCCTCACTGGCGAGCGTTCTGGCGATTATCTCGGTCGACCCAGGTGCGGACGACGGGGCTCAAACGGAAAGTGGTGCCGTCGCGGTCACGGGCTGCCATCCGACCTTTCGTGAGTGTGTCTCCGCAGCGACCACGGCGTGCGCGCCGGGAGAGCCGATCGTGTCGTACTCGTGCGATGAGCTCGGGCTCGTCGCCACGTGCAGCTGGGATTGCGGACCAGCGCCGATTGGGCCGTGAGAACGTTCAGGGCACGCCTCCCACGACAGGCACGCCTCACTCCGGCGCGTGCGAAACTTGCGCGCCGACCGGTTCAGATTGAGCGCCCCGGCCACACGGCCGGGGCGCTCGCGTTTCACGGCGTGCGTGCGGCGTTTTGCGACAAGGGTTGCGTCCGCGGAGGTCTCTCGCGGTGGGCCAGCGCGGTGGCGTGGCCGAGGCACTGGCCGACCGTCGCGGGGTTCTCGCTGGAATGTCGTTCCGCGCATAGTTGGGACAAATTTCAGAATGTTGGTGGGTGGATCGATCACATCGGGGTCGGTTGAGCGGTGATGGGATGGTGGAACGTGTAGGTCCATCACGCGTCGAGTCGCGGTGAAAGTGGTGCGCTGCACGGTTTCTCGAGACATGCGTTTGGGAGTCCTGCAGACAATGCCGATCATGACCAAGAAGCACCGCATTCAGCTGGCCGACCCACAGGGAGGGCGAAGCCCGACCGCAGGGGCGGCCAGCCGCCAGGACAAGGGACGATGGTCCAGTCGGCGCAAGACCGAGGTCGCTGTCGCGCATGGCCCGGTCGCCGCGCTGGGGCATCACCGGATGGCTCCCGCGTCTGGCCATCCAGAGCCGCACCCGCGGATAGCTGTCGCCGTTGTCGCCGGCTGCCTCGCTTGGCAATCGCTCCCGTTTCGTCCGGACGCCTTTCGAGGCGCCCGCCGCCGAGCGTGCCGCACGCACGCTCGGCCCGTCTATGCACCAGAGGTCCCAGTCGATCATGCCCTGCTGGTCCAGGCATATGCAAAGCGCCTTGGCTACGCGCGCGAAGGTGTTGTCCCTGCGCCAGCGGCCGACGCGGTCGTAGACGCTCTGCCAGCGGCCGAAAGATGCTGCGGCAGGTCTCGCCACGGCGCGCCGGTCCTGAGCATCCAGAGCATCCCCCTGAGGGTGGTGCGGTGGTCGTTCCCCCGACCACCCCGGTCCTGCTTCTGAAGAAGAAGCGCGACGAGGCGCCAGTCCTCGTCGCTGAACTCGTGTCGCCGCATCGGCAGTCCTCCGCGGGCCGGTCCGTGGCCCATGGGGAACATCGGCTCGGTCCGGCGCCCGAGATGCGACGCAAATCGAGTCAGAAAGGGGGCTTGCGTGGATCTGTCAGACAGAACTTAGAACGGGATGTCGGATTCTCCCAGAGCCACTTCAGTCACCGGCAGTGGGTGGTCAATCCGCCGTTCGATGGCCTGGATGAAATTCACGACCGCCACCACGTGATTGAAGATCAACAGGGCCTCATCCGAGTTGAGCATCTCGTTCGGATGCGCAAGGCTTTGGCTATTCCTCACGTGGTTGAAGGCGTCCATCGTTCCGAGGGCGTACTTCAGGATCTTGTCGCTCATCTCGGAACGGAGATGGCCCTTGCCCTTGACCAACTTCAAGTACTTCCCGAGGAGGCTGTGGGCCGGCTCGTCACGGGTGGTCTGGACACCGCGCTTCTCGCACGTATGCCGGAGGAGCGTCACAAAATAGGTGTGCAGGCGATCAAGCCCCGTCTCAGGCTGGTTCGATTCGATGGCGCGTCTCACCTCTCTCGACAACGCCGCAAATGTCGGTTCGCCTGTACTCGTCGCGATGCTGCCAAGCACGGGTGCGCTCCGCTTCAACCGATCGGCGATGCGTTGACACGAGTCGAGAAGGTTGGCGGCGGGTGGATTGGCGACGGTACGAGCGTGTTCCACAAGAGCGGCGATCAGCGCCCCGACGAGGTGATCCGGCTCAGCAGCGAAGAACGCACGGAGGTGATTCGCCTTTGATGCTCCCTGCCCGGAATAACTCCCGTTATAGATGTTGCGAGCGACCGCGTCTTGAACGAACTCCTCAAAAGTTCGGTTCGAGAAATCAAGCACGTATCCCGAGCCCATGCCGAAGCACTGCTCGATCTGCCTCCGCTCAGTAAACGATAATCTCGGCACTAATCAACGTCCTATTCTGTGCTGAGTTCCGCCTGCCGGAGGACGAGTTGGGTCGCATCCTCGGACAGGTCCGGCGGATACCCGTATTTCGCCAGCATCCGGCGCACGTTTCGGCGCAGCGTTACCCGAACCGACGCGCCGGGGCAGCCCATCCTCGAACCTCGCATCCTTCAAATGCGGAAGGGATATGGGATCCGCGGGCACGCGGTGACCCTCATCTTCCTCGGGGACTACTACTGGATCATTGATCCTCGAACTGGACTTCGTCGAGGTCCGTTTCATCGATACCTTGAGTGGCCGCCGGACGCCAGTTTCATCGCTGACCAGTACTGGCCCGGCTCGGGCTACGAGTTTGGATACCCGATGCACTATCCGGCCGACTGGCGTCCTTTCTATGAAGATGACCCTTGGCACTCCGATCCGAATCAGCGAGAGCGCATACTTCCGGAACTTCCTCCGGACATTCCGCCCGACTCCATTCTTCCCTAATGGGTCAGTATGGTGCCTAGGAGCGTCATGCGAAGCCAGTTTCAGCCCGTTACCTGTTCTCTTCCGTTGCTTGTCGCATGCGCGGCAACCATCTTCGTTGGCTGCGGAGGAAAGTCCACACCCACCCCCCCTCCCACAGACAAGGTGACCTTTGGGTCCACCGTGGTTTCTCGCGTGTGGACAAGCAGGACAGAGGATGCGTTTCGGCTCGCGCAGGACGGCGTGGTGGAATGGCGCCAGGGCCCATCGGACGGATCGATGCTGGGTCGGTCATGCGCGCGCGTATCCACGTCACGGGGCCAGTGGCGCTGGTCAATCGAAGCGATGCCGCGCACCCAACTGGTCTTGCGAATTCAACCGCCGGACTCCTCCGAAAGCTGCCCGCTGACGGTGTCTTGGTTCTCCGATTCAGGTCCGCTCGACTGGCTGACCTTGTCGACACTCGAGGGCGAACAGCTCCGGTTCTTTTCTGCCAAGCCCTGACGCGGTCCACCCGCATTTGCACAGCCCACTCGGAATTTGACGCGGCAACAACTTCGCCCCTGCTGAAGATGTAGAGGGATGCCACCCGCCCGTTGACAGCGGGGGCGGAAGGACATCCCCATGCACGTGACAGGGGCGCGCTGAACAGGTCCACCCTCTATGAGAGACTTTCGCGGCCCAAGGGGCCGAGAGGAGTCTCCGATGAAGCGCTTGAACAGGAAGCGGCACCGTCCCGAGGAGGTGGTCGCGAAGCTGAGGCAGGCAGACGAGGCCCTGGCCAAGGGCACGCCGATCGCCGAGGTGGCGAGGTCGCTGGGGGTGTCCGAGGTGACGCTGCACCGGTGGCGTGCCGAGTACGGCGCGGTGGACCGGGACGCGGTGAAGCGGCTGAAGGAGCTGGAGAAGGAGAACAGCCGGCTGAAGCGCCTGGTGGCCGACCAACAGCTTGACATCCAGATCCTGAAGGAGATCGCCAAGGGGGAATTCTGAGCCCGGCGCGGCGGCGCCGGGCGATTCATCACGTGACGATGGTGATGGACGTGTCCGAGCGGCGTGTCTGCCGAGTGGCCGGCAAGCACCGGAGCACGCAGCGCCGCACGGCGCCGCCGAACCCATACCGGGACAAGCTGGTCGCCAGGCTGCGGGAACTGGCCGTGGTGAACCCACGTCGCGGCCGGCGCTACATCATGGATTTGCTGCGGAAGGAGCGCTGGTCGGTCGGCGCGCGGCTGATGAAGCGGCTGTGGCGGCAGGAAGGCCTGCTGGTGCCCGGGAAGCGCGTGAAACGCAGGCGGATCGTCGCGGGCGAGAACAGCATCGTGCGCCGAAGGGCGACGCGGAAGAACGAGGTGTGGGCATGGACTTCGTGCAGGACCAGACGGCCGACGGCCGCCCCTTCCGCATGCTGGTGGTGCTGGACGAGCTGACCGCGATTCGGGGAGCACCGGCGCACGTCCGGGCCGACAACGGGCCGGAGATGATCTCGAAGGCGGTGAAGGCCTGGTGCGAGGAGAGCGGCACCGGCGCGCTCTACATCGACCCGGGGTCACCGTGGCAGAACGGGATCGTGGAGAGCTTCAACGGCCGGCTGCGGGACGAGCTGCTGTCGTCGGAGATCTTCGACACGCTGGCAGAGGCGCGGTACCTGATCGACCGGTGGCGGCTCTTCTACAACCACCAGCGGATCCAACGGGCGCTGGGCAAGGTGACCTCTGCGGCCTTTGCGGCGGCATGCCTGGCGGTGCCTCCGCTCCGGCTCGCTCCGCTCGCCTGCGCTGCGGCACCGCCGTGCACGCAAGGGGCATCTACCGTGCACCGACTCTCATAAGGAGTGGACCGATGAGAGCGACCCCGTCACCCGACGATCCGCCTGCGAGTCGATCCGATCGGATTCCGCGCCTTGCCGTATGTACTCTGGTCGGATTTTCCGGCTTGGCCAGTCTTTCCGGATCCGGAAAATCACGGACGGAAGGAAACTTTTCCAGTACGACGCCGTTTTCCGGATCCGGAAAATGGCGATATACTGGAACGCCAATGGAGCCTGAACCCGCCATCTCGGAAGTAGCCATCCCCGAGCTGTTCGCAGCGCTCAGCCCCACGTTCGGATCGCGGGTGCGCATCGCGCTCAGCCCGGAGGCCCGTCGCGACGCGTCCGATGCTGTTACGGCGGACTTCCGCGTGAGCGTGACTTGGGACGCGGACCGCTGGGAGTTCGCGGCCGAGGCGAAGACCCGCAACACGCCGCGCGTGCTCGACGAGGCCCTTCGGCAGTCGCGTCGCGGGGCCGCCGCGTCCGGTCGGTTGCCGATGGTCATCGTGCCGTTCCTCGGCGAGAAGAGGATCGAGCGGCTGGAGGAGGAAGGCGTGTCGGGCTTGGACCTCTGCGGGAACGGGCTGATTCTCGTCCCAGGCCGCCTGCTGCTGCGGCGGACCGGGCAGCCCAACCGCTATCCAGAGTCCAGGCCCGCGCGGTTCGCCTACAGGGGAGCGACGTCGCTCGTGCCCCGGGTGTTCCTCCGCCGTCCCGAGTACCAGTCCGTCGGCCAAGTCCGAGACGAGATTGCGGCCGCGGGCGGAAGCGTGGCGCTGTCGACCGTCTCCAAGGCGCTCGCGAGGATGGCGGACGACCTGATCGTGGACCGCTCGGAGGGCCGGATCGCCCTCGTGCAGCCCGAGAAGCTGCTCGAGGCGCTCCTGGAGAACTACGCCCCCCCGAAGGCCGAGCGGAAGGTCCAGCTGAAGACGCCCGGCGGGCTGGAGGAGTTCTTCCGCCGCGCTGAGGCGGCCGCCGGTTCGGCCCCGCGACTCCGGACGGTGCTCTCGGGCACGTCTTCCCAGGGCCGGTACTCCGCAGGTCTGCGTTCGGACACCCCGATCCTGTACGCCGACGACCTCGGCGAGCTGAAGCGGCGGACCGGGGAGGCGTGGAAGCCGGCGGACCGGTTCGCCAACCTCACCGTGGTCGAGACTCGCGACCCCACGCCGTTCTTCGACACGCGGCCGGGAGAGGGCGGCGTCCGCTTCGCATCGCCGGTGCAGGCGTATCTCGAGCTGGCGGCGGGGGGCGACAAACGCGACTCCGAGATCGCGAGGCAGGTCCGGGCCCGTGTGCGGCAAGACCTCGGCCGCTGATCGGAGCCACGAATGCAACCGCTGATAGCAACCGTGCTTGATCTCGACGCCGCCCTCGGCCGCGACGCCGGGCTGCTGCTCGGTGGCGGGCTCGGCCTGTACCTCAAGCAGGAGCGACTGCGCGCCACGGGGGCGAGGACGCTGCTCCCCATGGACCGGCTCCCGCCCGCGCGGACCACCCAGGACGTCGATCTCTTCCTCCGGGCGGAGGTCATCGCCAGCAAGGACGAGGTGTCCCGATATCGGGCCGCGCTCGACGGGCTCGGCTTCACCGTCGTCCCCGAAGCGCGGTGGCTCAAGTTCAGCCGCCGGGTATCCGGCACCGACGTGCTGCTGGACGTCATGGTCGGCCCTCTGGGCGAGCACGCGGACGCGGTCCGGCTGAAGGGCTCCCGCGCCCGGCCGAGGGGCCTCGGCGGAGAGTCGGGGCTGCACGCCTTCGCAACGCGGGAGGCGCTTGGCATCGAGTCGGACCTGATCCGCCTGCCGCTCAGTGGCCGGCGATCGGACGGAAGCGAGGCGGCCTGCCACGTCCTGATCCCGCGCGCCTTCCCCTATGCCCTGATGAAGCTCGGGGCGCTCCGCGATCGGGTCGGCGACCCGGACAAGCAGGAAGGCCGCCACCACGCGATGGACCTGTACCGGATCGTCGGGCTGCTCACCGAGGAGGAGATCGAGGCGTCCGCGAGGCTCGCACGCCAGTACGCCGGCCACGAGGAGATCGCCGAGGCCAAGCGCACGATCGACTCGCTCCTCGCGCCCGCGAATGGACTCGGCCGACTGCGCCTGCTGGAGTACCAGCGGGCCAATCGAGACTTCGTACCCGAAGTAGATGGCGAGTTGCTGGTGCGTGAGCTCGGGCGGCTGCTGGCTCCCGTTGCGAACGAGCACTGAGCGTCGAGAGGCCGAAGCCTTTGCGGCTTAAGGCCGGCACACGATTGACGCCGTGTCAACGAGTTTGTCCTCCTCAAACTCGATCCGATGACGTTCTACCTCTGCCTCATGATCTCCTTTGGTTGCCGCGGTGGTCTTCCCCCTGATTCCTGAGCCAAACCGGCTGCGAGTTATCTGGGACAGTGGCGTCCTGCAGGAGTTCCGGAAGGTGTGTGTACTTGTGTTGTCTTCCAGACGTGGCGATCGGAACGGGCCGATCCGGGGCTGGGTGGGCCCAAACTCTCGCGCTCTCTGGCTCTCAGCGAACAGAGTCGCGGGTTGAGGCCCCTGATCGGAACGAGCTTCGTAGACGGCGATCGCGACGGGCCAGCAGCCAGCCTTCGGCGCCTACACCTATACTCGCTGCCCCGCTGTCGCAACTCGCCGCAGCACAGGATGTCCATAGCCATGGCGACGATTCCAGCCGGCGCGACCTTCGCGCATCCAACCGTCAAGCAGGTGATCTTCCAGATCCGCTTTCCGAAGCTCTTCTTCCTGCAGTCGAAGATCGGCGACCTTCAGCTTGGTCTTATGCAGCGGTTTCCCAAGTCGGAGTCAGTGGTTCATCGCGCCATGATCATGGCTCAAGGTACGAACGAGTCGCTTCAACAGTTGCTCAAAGAGCGGCCCGATGACGACGAGGAGCGGATCTGGAAGTTTGAGGACGAGAAGGGCGTCGTCATCGAGGTCAAGCTGGACTCGTTGACGATTCTGTCAACCAAGCACACCTCCTACGCGAATCAACCCGATCCATTCCGCGAGACGCTCTCCTTTGTGACGGCCGTCTTTTTCAAGCAAGCGCCGATCCCGGTCGTCGCGAGAGTGGGACTGCGATACGTCGACGAGTGTCCGTTTCCCACGTTGACCAATGACACGTTTAGCCGCTACTTCGACTCCTGTCTTCCGGTTGGTCGGTTCCCGATCGAGCGCGGCGTGGAGCTCGTCTGTCGCGCTGTCTGTCCTCGCGACGGCGGCATGATCAGATACGCGGAGGCAGTCGTGGCGAAAGACAATGGGCACGTCTTAGTGGTCGACATGGATGCATTCGCCGAGCATGTCGCTTCTGCATCGGTCCTGGACACGGCGGACAAGCTTCACCAGATTGTGCGCCGCGAGTTCGAGGCGACAATCAAGGAGCCGGTCCTCCACTACATGAGAACCGGAGAGCTTCAGCCATGACCAAGGGTCCAATCGACATGATGGCTGCGTCGGGCCCACTCATCTCGTCTGGCGACACTGGCCCAGCAACGGCCAGGTTGGGGGGCATGAAGCTGGTCGAGGTTCGCATCGACAACTACTTGGTGACAGTGGCGCTCGATTCCCGCGATCGCTTCTGCGGGATTGCGAAGATCGCCGCTGCGGGTGATTTCCTGACTCCAATGCAGAGACTGGCGTCTGCTCGGTACCAGGACGTTAGCAAGTTCTATGAGGACGAAGCCCGTTGAGCTTCTACGTCGAAACGCAAGAGCCTGGGCTCCGGTTCGGCGACGTCGTGATTGGCTTTGTGGCGACATCAACGGAATTCAAGGTGCCGTGCGCGGACACGCCGCCAGCTTGGCGGCTCAAAGTGACCGCGGCAAAATACTTCGCGGTCCTTAGCCCTTGCTGTTCAATTGAGCGGGGGACCTTGCTTCTGGCACCGCTGCTCCCGGTCCGCGCGGCCTTTCTAAGCAACGCCCACCTTGCATCGGACTTGCTCAGGCTGAATGAGCCGGTAGCACCGGAGAGACAGCTGCCCGAACACGCGTGGGAGCGACTGCCCGATGAGGAGAAGACGAAACGGCTCGCTGAGGGCGACGCGTTCATTTTCATGGAGTGCTTCATCTTCGCTCCCCATCCCTCGTTGGGGAAGTACATGATGCAGCTGAAGAGCGGCCCAGAGGAGCACGCGGCATACATGATTGACTTCTCAACCGCATTCCGATTGGAGTGCGACGCGATCGCCCGTGACAAGCCAGCGCCCCCCGGAACAAAGCTGCTGCAGTTGACGATCCGAACGCGAGGCTTGCTGCGCTCCAAAGTGGCGGCGTAGTTCAACCGGATCCCTGACGAGGATCTCGTTGGCGTGCACGGGTAGCCTCGCCAGCCGTCGTCCCTTCGGCGCCTGCCCGTAGCGCGTCATCAGGTGAACTCGCAATCGCGTGCGACACTTTCGCCCCTTCTGCAGATGTAGAGGCATGCCACCCGCCCGTCCACAGCGGGAGCAGAAGGACATCCCCATGCACGGATGTCGCGGCCCGACAAACGCGCGGATGCGTAATGTTTGCGAGATAAATTTAGATCGCCCCACCCCGGCCCCGCCCGCCCGAATGCGCCGCTAGCGCACCCCCCTCGTGCCAATTCCTCGGGCGTGACCCCACGCCGCCCGGCCCCCAACCCAGGAATTCGCACATTCCCGCCACTTGCCCGGTCAAACCGGTGCCGGCCAGACGGTGACCGGGGTGGAGGCTCATGGGGCCGCGAGGGCACCTCGCGCTCCCCGGGGGGCCGTCGGACTTGACGTTGGCGGAATCGTCGTGCCGGGCCCGTGCCCGACAGGTCCGTCCTGCGGTGCCGCCGGGTCACGATGACCTCCATGCACGGAGGCTTTAGACCATGGATCACTCCGGAAGCGCGCGCCCTGGCGCAAGCTCCGTAACGGCAGGGGCACGCCTCGCTGCGTGTGCCGCGTTGTTGATGGCCTGTTCCGGCCTTGCGATCGCGGCGATGGAGCCGCGCCCGATGCACCAGCCCGCCGTGCTCCCTTCGGGCCGATCCTCAGCCTGCCCGCGCCCGAGGTCACTGAGCAGCCGACCACCACCCCCACCGCTTCGATCGCCTACTGCGCGGTAGCGGGCCGGACAGCGCCGCAAGGGCCACCCTGTCCCGGAAACGCCCAGACGCACGAATCGCCGTGAACCGGAAAGCGTGATCGGGGGAGTTGGGAGAAAAATCGGAAATCTGGCGGGAGGGCCGGTCACATCGGGGCGGGTCGGACGGTGATGAGACTAAATGCACCGTGACGATCCATACGGCTGCTCGGTTGACCTCAACCTTCGCGGCTCCGAGTTTGTTGCAGCGAGGACGTTCGACAACTCGAAAGACTCTGCCTTCACGCAACATGACCCGCCAAGCGTAGAACCGCGTGGGATGCCACGCCCGAAACTCTCTACTCCGTGACCGTAACTTCAACGAAGGAGCAAAGCCCCATGTTTACATCCGTCTTGACAATCATGCTGATTACCGTTCCATTCCATGCCGCGGAGCCACAAGTTGGACCGCCTCAGCCACTTTCGTGCTTCGAACCTTCGGTGATTCCGGATCCCCTCGACCCGCGCTGCCGTAAGGCGCCGGTGAGTATGCCATGTCTCACATCGAATCAAGTCGCCCGAAACGAGCCGGGGTACCGCAACACGGACGACTCTCCATCACAGTGCGGATTTCGGATCCGGTTCTGGATTTTTGCGTGCCCTTGTGGCCGAACTCAGGCGAACGAGTCCTGTGATGGCTGATCGAGCCCTGCTTGCCCGAACTTCCCTTCAAGCTTCAAGCCTTCCAAAGGTAACAACGCCATGAACTTTGCCATTGTTCTCTCTACTTGTATTGCGACCGCACTGGCCGGGGCTTCGACCTCAGCACTGCCGGAAGCCACCTCCGTTGACGTCGTCTCTCAGTTCCGGAACGTACATCAACTTGCTCTCAGCGCGAGCGTGGAAGTGATCGTCTACGACCCAAGCGAAGTGTGCGACGGAGTCGTGCCACAAACAGCGATCATGGGAAATCTCCGGTACTACACGGACGGCGCGCGTTGGCGGATGAACTCGTTCCTCGATCCAGCCAAGTTCGCGGGAATGCAAACGGACATAGCGTGGGATGGGACGCACTTTCAGTACTTCCGGCGCGATGCTGGCGTGCTTGACGTCACCGCAGGTCCGGCGCCGGAGGCGTCTGGACTTTCACTTCCGAACCCTATCTTCGAGCTGCTCTGCTACCTCCAGCCGGTTCCCGATCCGGAGGGCGGCCGCCAGCCGCGACTCACCGACATCAAGGCGCAAGCGAGCACCGCGGCACTCCTTGGAGCGGTGCCCAATACGCCTGTGGAACGGGATCGGCGCACCCTCAGTCGCACGATATTCCCGGGCTCGACATATCAGGGCCGCGCCTATCACCATCACGTGTACTCGCGTCCCGACAGGCCCGGAGTTCCGCTCGAGATCGAACGCGTGGACGACCAGGGTACGGTCATCACGCGAAGCCGCTTCGATGGCTGGGATGAGTATGCAACGCCTGCCGGAGGCACCATGCTCTGGCCCCGCAGCATCCGGCTCGAGATCATGGATCCCAGCGGCCGAACCAGCATCGAGATGAACTTCTCCATCCGGTCCATCGACATCAACGACTCTGCAGCTGTGCCTGCGAACGTCTTCGTGATCGATCCGGGCGAGGCGCGGGTCGTGGTTCGCGACGGAACGGTGGTGAATCCGTGAGGCGGTCATGCCTACCTTCACGCTGGTGCCTGAACCCTCTGCCGACGTGGCTACTAGCCGCTGGTCTTGCAGTGCTCATGAGCGCGTGCGATGCCTCCACGCAGCACCACTCCAGCGCGCCGAAGTCCACCGGCACACCGGAGCATGAGGATGCCACGCGGGCGCCGAGCGAGCCAAATGAACAGAGCATCGAAGATGCCCTTGCCATGTGGCGCGCCGGCCATCAGCAGCAAGCCATGAGCGCGGTTCAGGCACTAGCAGAGCGCTCCGCATCACTTCGCGTGTATCAACTCTCCGAACCGCAGTGACAGGGGTGCGCTGAACAGGTCCACCCCTTATGAGAGACTTTCGCGGCCCAAGGGGCCGAGAGGAGTCTCCGATGAAGCGTTCGAACAGGAAGCGTCACCGTCCCGAGGAGGTGGTTGCCAAGCTCAGGCAGGCTGACG